>ERZ1035041.938-NODE-938-length-10853-cov-5.279126_pt1 | contig 10853 bp, 9 predicted proteins | sample MGYA00520684_ERZ1035041 | MGnify/ENA primary metagenome ERZ1035041 (study PRJEB33766, sample SAMN09781699) | gut metagenome | biome: gut microbiome | host: Homo sapiens | place: Madagascar | study: EMG produced TPA metagenomics assembly of the PRJNA485056 data set... | reverse complement strand
AAATATTATTATTCCACTAGTTGTATTTATAATCGGAATGAGTGCTGTGGCAGTTGTTGTATGTGGCATAATGATAAAGACCGTGGTGAAATATGCCGTTATGGAAGAGTAATCTATGCATTGATAACTAATCTGGAAACAGAGAGGGAAAATTATGAAAATTCAGAATGTAACAATTGAAGATGCAGAGGAGCTTCTTGAAATATATGCACCATATGTTAAGGATACAGCAATAACATTTGAATATGATGTGCCTTCTGTAGAAGAATTCAGACAAAGAATCGTAAATATTTCAGACAAATATCCATATATTAAGGCAGTAGACAATGGACGGATTGTCGGTTATGCATATGCCGGATGTTTTAAGGACAGGAGGGCATATGACAGGTCTGTTGAGACAACTATCTATGTGCGACAGGATTGCAAGAGAATGGGAATTGGCAGACTTTTATATGACAGACTTGAACAGGAACTTAAGAGTATGGGAATACTTAATATGAATGCATGTATTGCATGCCCTGTACAGGAAAGCAAGTACCTTAATGATGACAGTATCCGCTTCCACAGCAGATTGGGATTTTCTGAAGTTGGTCGTTTTCATGACAGCGGATATAAGTTTAACCAGTGGTTCGATATGGTGTGGATGGAGAAGATGATTGGGAAGCATGGAGCAGAGCCAGCGGAAGTCAGGTGGAGAAAGCAGCCATAGTCTGAAACTATAACCAACACAACATTTTATGTATTATACAGAACAATAACGAAATGATAGGATAACACATGTCAGCAGCAGACTGACACATGAATTATCAGGGAGGTTATCGGAAGATGAGTACATTAAAGACACCATTTCGTTATGATTTTGTAGGAAGTTTCTTAAGACCAGAGAAGTTAAAGGAAGCTAAGAAGAATTTTGAAGAAGGAAAGATTACACAGGACGAGCTTAATCAGATTACTGATGATTGCGTCCGTGATGTTGTTGCAAAGCAGAAGGCAGCAGGTTATCATGCTATAACAGACGGCGAGTTCAGAAGAAAGTTCTGGCATCTCGATTTCATGTGGGGATTTGAAGGCGTTGCACATGAGAAAGAAGGTGGCGGAGTACAGTTTAATGGAGAGGTTGCTGATCTTGAAGCAACATACCTTGTTGGTAAGGTAAAGGCTAAGGCACATCCGTTTGTAGAATATTTTAAGTTCTTAAAGCAGTTTGAAGATGACAATACAGTTGCCAAATATACAATCCCGGCACCAGCGCAGATGTATCAGCAGATGATTGTACCTCAGAACATTGAGCAGACAAGAAAGTTCTATGCCAGTGATGATGAATTAATTCAGGATATCGGATTAGCATATCAGGATGTGATTAAACAGTTCTATGCTGCTGGTTGCCGTAATCTGCAGTTAGATGACTGTACATGGGGAGCAATTGTTGGTGATGCAGCAAAGCAGAGATATAAGTCTCTCGGACTTGATATTGAAGAGGTTAAGGCACAGCTTCTTAAGGTTAATAACCTTGCATTAGAGGGAAGACCAGAAGATATGGTTATTACTTCACACATTTGCAGAGGTAATTATCATTCTACATATTTCACAAGCGGTCCATATGATTCTGTTGCAGATTATGTATTTGCACAGGAAAATGTTGATGCACTCCTTCTTGAATATGATGATGAAAGATCAGGCGGATTCCTTCCACTTGCAAAGGTTTCACCAGATAAAAAGGTTGTTCTTGGACTTATTACAACTAAGAAAGCAGAGCTTGAGAATAAGGAAGATGTTATTGCAAGAATTCATGATGCTTCAAGATATATTCCTCTTGACAGATTATGCTTAAGTCCACAGTGTGGATTTGCTTCATGTGAGATTGGCAACAAGCTTACAGAAGAACAGCAGTGGGCAAAGCTTGCATTAGTTAAGGAAATAGCTGAAGAAGTCTGGGGATAAATATATAAAAACATAAAACTGCCATCCGTTTAACATTAAGTATAGCGGATGGCAGTTTTTATATGGAATGTTTAGTTATAGGCTGTGTGTATCAAGAACTTCTCTGCCAGTCACAGGATCAGTAATACCAAGTAACGCCATAATAAGCGCCATTCTTATATATTTACCGTTCTGAACCTGATCAAAATATGCAGCTCTTGGATCATCATCGACATCAAGAGAAATTTCATCAACTCGTGGGAGAGGGTGAAGAACAGGCATATCTTTATCAGCCAGCTTTAATTTTTCTTCGTTCAGAATGTAGACATCTTTTAAACGGAGATATTCTTCTTCATTGAAAAATCTTTCTTTCTGTACTCTTGTCATGTATAGAACATCAAGTTTAGGAAGAGTATCTTCAAGGCTTGATACTTCCTCATAATCAGAATTAGATGGGTTTAATACATCGTCTCTCAGATAATCTGGAATTCGTAATTCTTCGGGAGATATGAAGTAGAATTTATTATCAGAGAAACGCGTCAGACTGCTGACAAGAGAGTGTACAGTCCGTCCGAATTTCAGGTCGCCACAGAAACCGATAGTAAGATTATTAAGCTTTCCTTTGCGCTGTCTTATAGTCATCATATCAATAAGTGTCTGGGTAGGGTGGGCATGCCCGCCGTCCCCTGCGTTAATTATTGGAATACGGGAATACATTGATGCCTGCAGGGGGGCACCTTCTTTAGGGTGTCTCATTGCAATTATATCTGCATAGCAGCTTACAACTCTTACGGTGTCAGCAACAGTTTCGCCTTTAGAAGCACTAGACTGTGCTGCACTGGAAAAGCCAAGTGTCTGTCCACCAAGACTTAACATAGCAGATTCAAAAGATAAACGAGTTCTGGTACTTGGTTCGTAAAAAAGTGTAGCAAGCTGTCTGCCATCAGCAACATGCTTATATAATTGTGGTCCGATGGATATCCTTTCTGCAAGATCTAATATTTTCATAGTCTCTTCAAGAGAAAGATCCATAGGGGTTATCAGATGTCTCATAGCCACTCTCCTTTTAATAAATATTCATCTCTCTTAGCACCAACAGATATAAAGTTGATTTCTGCGTGAAGCATTTCCTCAATTGTTTTAATGTAATTTCTGGCATTAACAGGAAGGTCGTCAAACGTCCTGCAATGAGAAATGTCTTCTTCCCAGCCAGGAACTTTGTATATAACAGGAGTGCATAAATCAAGATTATCAGTCGGGTCAAATTCAACTAAAGAGCCGTTTGGGTCATTGTAGCCTGTAATTATAGGAATTTCTTTCATAGAACTTAATACATCAAGCTTGGTAAGTGCAATTTTATCAGCATGCTGGCATCTGAGTCCGTATCTGCTTGCAACTGCATCAAAAGGACCAACACGGCGAGGACGGCCTGTTGCAGCACCGAATTCGCCTCCAGCTTCTCTTAAGTTCTGCTGCCATTTTTCTGAAACAGCATTTTCAGCAACAAAAGGTCCTGCACCAACGCAGGTAGAATAAGCTTTAAGTACACCAACAACATGGTCAGCGTGTCTTGCAGGGATTCCTGCACCTATAGGGCCATAGGCTGATATGGTTGATGAACTTGATGTGTAAGGGAAGATACCGTAATCAATATCTCTTAATGCACCAAGCTGTGCCTCAAGAATAACCTTTTTACCACAAGATAACGCCTTGTCTATAAATGTGCCTGTATCGCATATGTATTTGCTGAATTTTTCAGACTGTTCCCTGCACCAGTCAAGAAGTGCCGGATATGACATAGGTTCCTGATGATAGCATCCGGCAAGTTCAAGATTCTTTGATTCAAGAATAGTTTTAAGTCTTGCCTGTACAGCTGTATCATCCAGGTGAAGCAGGTCACCAAGACGCAGGGCCTTTTTTCTGTATTTGTCGCTGTAGGCATATGCTATGCCTCGTCTTGTGGAACCGAAAGCAGAGCCGGTTCTTTCCAGTCTGTTTTCTTCAAGTTCATCCTGTATCCTGTGCCATGGCATAGATATTGTAGCTTTTTTAGATAATTTCAAATGTTTTGGATTAATCGATATTCCTCTATCTTCAATCTGCTTTATTTCGTTGGCAAGGTGTTCAAGGTCAACAACCATGCCGTCTCCAAGAATACATATAACATCGGGGTGAAGTATTCCTGATGGAAGAAGATTAAGAACGAATTTTCCTTGATTAGTTACAACAGTGTGACCGGCATTATTGCCACCCTGATACCTGACGACTATATCTGCATTTTCAGCAAGAAGATCAATGACACGGCCTTTGCCCTCGTCGCCCCAGTTAATACCTGTTACAGAAGTAAGCATAATAAAATTTCCTCCTTATATAAATGTATAGTTAATATTAAGTGCAATAACGGAATGTGCGGTCCGTAATAATTCTGGCAAATATAAGTCCGAGCGGAAGTGCAACAATTATCATAATTGCTGATGTAAACCATGAGACCGCTTCTGTCAGGGACATTATGCCAAAATTGTATATTGCGCGGTATAAATAAAGTCCGGGTACCATAATAACTATGGAAGGGACTGTAAGTGATATTCTAGGATATCCATTATAATTTTTAATGAATGAGGCAAGGAGTCCAGCAGCGGCAGCACCAATAAATGCGGCAGCAGCGGCAGGCATGCCTGTAAAATCAACCAGCTCAAGACGCAGGGTATTGGCAATACAACCGATAAGAGCCGCCATTGCTGCCATCGGAACGGAACTGTTAAACATAATAGAGAATCCGAATACACCACAGAAGCTGGCTATAAGTCTTAATATCAGATGTAACATTTTTCCAATATGTAATGTTGTAAATTCTTCTGGCTGTAAATGCAGTAATAAAGCCATAATCCACGCAAACACAGTAGCAACCAGTACAATAATTATTGAATATGTCAGCCTTTCAATACCAGACCGCAGGTCGAGCTTTGCAAGGTCAATGCCGCTGGTGATGAAAGGAAATCCCGGTATTATGAAAAGCATGGAACATATGTATCCGGCTTCATGTACAGAAGGAATATTAAACATCAGAATAGCAAGTTTAAGCAGAATCGCATATATAAGGCATGATGCAGATATAGAAACTGCGATATTCATGAATAGTGTAAAATGATGTTTAATAAGCTTTGTCCTTATAAGATTACCTGTTCCGGCTGCAATGAATGCGAAAAGCATCTCTATAGGACCGCCACCAAGCAGAAACGTGAATCCGCAGCATGCAAGAGCGGCGGCAAGTCCAAGCTTGACTGGTGAATACAGGGTGTGTATTTGTTCAATTTCATCAAGTCGTTTATGAATCATTTCACCTGTAAGGTGGACCTCTTCATTAGGAAAATTGTCAACAAACTGCTCCATTCTGTAAAGCTTGGAGGTATTAACACCAGTATTGGCAATGCTTAGCGACTGTGATACACAGTCATTACCATCAAAGCAGTTAAATTCAATAGACATAAGACCAACATCCACGGTACATGTTACTCCGAGTTCCTTGGAAAGCTTATTCATAGATGTACGGACACGCCATGCACCTGTACCACAGGAAAGCATAATCAGACCTACACGACCGATAACGGAGGCTTTTTCTATAAGGTCTGCATTAGCAATTAATGCATTGCTGTCGGCATCCGTATAGTCGTGCCACGGAATTTCCATATGATTTTTTTCCATAATGTCAGTGTAATTAGTCCTTGGCATATATAATCGCCTCTGCTTTCTTAACATGATGTTCAAGGTTTCGTAAGAATATAGAATTAGGAAGGAAAATTCCAAGTTCGTCAAAATGTTCATTGTGTTCAACGAATGAATCCTGACCATAGAATATGTATGCCATTGGAAGATTCTTCTCAAGCTCAAGCATAAGATCCCATACAGCACTATAGGCCTCTGCCTCGGTTTCCTTCATTCTGACAGTGTCAGGCAGTTCGCGGATAAGCAGTATACCTGTGCTTCTCTCAAGAATCTGCTGCTCAACTACAGACGGGTCATCGCCATATGTGTGACTGTATCTGTAAGCCTCGGCAAGAAACATATTTTTATTATTATCAAGGTTCTTATAAATGTTATAAAAATGCTGATAGTCTTTTTCATGAACAGAATTAGCAAATTCTGGAAGAAGCATACCTTTATCGTCGGTCATAATTATGGGATTTTGCTTTCCATCAGCGTTGAAGCGGTATGGAATAAGAAATGAATTTCTCAGTAAATCAAACATGGTATTCTGTGTTATAGCCATAAGAAATGCAGATAAATCCTTATTAGAATAGCAGTTGAATAATGCTTCCGTGAATTGAAGCGGAGAAAGTATTGCTTCAGAATCATCATTGCAAAACAGATTGTTACAGAATGTCTGGAAAAGTTTGTTGTAAGCCCAAGGGTCATTTAGAATTTTATCAAATAAAACCTCAGATTTTTCTTCTCTTGGAAAGATAGTTTTTTCTTTCATAATCGTCAGCTCCTTCTTGTTTTTCAATTTCGGCTAGATTATACTATTGGCATAGAGATAAGTAAAAACTATAATTGATATAAATGCTATAACAATATGATATGTCAGATGTTACGGAGCGATAAATTATGGATGTTAATTTTGAGTATTACAAGATATTTTATTATGTGGCAAGATATAAGAATTTTACGAAAGCCGCACAGGCATTAGGAAGCAGCCAGCCTAATGTTACAAGGGCAATGAACTGTCTGGAACAGCAGATCAATTCAACACTGTTTGTAAGAAATAACCGGGGAATACAGCTTACACCAGAGGGGGAAAAACTGTATATAAGGGTTACAGCGGCTATGACACAGCTTATGGCAGCAGAAGAAGAGCTTGCGGACAGTGCAAGTCTTTCACATGGCAGTATTTCCATAGGGGCAAGTGAGACTGCGCTTAATATATTTCTTCTTGATAAGTTAAAAGCATTTCACATGGTCAATCCCGGAATCCGGCTTAAGATATATAATCATTCAACGCCGGAGGCGGTTGATGCAGTAAAAAATGGACTGGTAGACTTTGCAGTGGTATCATCACCTGTGTATGCAGATTCATCACTAAAGACGGTGGTGCTGCATTCTTTTCAGGAAATACTTGTCGGAGGAACTACATTTACAGCATTGGGAAGTCAGGAATTATCAATAAGAGAATTGACGGATTATCCACTGATATGCCTTGGCAGAGAGACTATGACATTCAGATTCTATAAAGATTTATTTATGTCACATGGGGTTGAATTAGAGCCTGATACGGAGGCTGCGACAACAGACCAGATACTTCCTCTTGTAAAATGTGAATTAGGACTTGCATTCTTACCAGAGACAATGGCGCAGGAATCGATTGATAAGAAAGAGATTGTGAAGATATCTCTTAAGGATAATATTCCGAAGAGAAATATATGTCTTGTCTATGACAGTAGACACCCGGTGAGTTCGGCGGCAAGAAAGTTGAGAAAAACAATAGGGGAGATTAATTATGGGGAGAATTAAAGTATGTAACTTTGGCAGAATTATGCTGAAAATATTCTGCTGGACGACAGTAATATTATCAATATATCTGATATTAGGGTTTACAGGCTGTTATGAAAAATGGTTTGGTGGTTCGGCAGGAATAGTAAAAGCGCCAGTTTACTGGCTTATCAGGGCAGGGATAGGAATTCTTGTGGAAAGCATAATATTCTGGATAGGAATTATTATGGTGTATGCGACATCTGAGCAGCTTGGAATCAGATGGAGAGTGCTTGGAATCGTGTGTGGATGGATACCTGTTGCACATCTTGTCATGCTTCATATTATTATAAAGACAGTTGGTGAGGAAGTCCGCATGGAGAAAATGCGTGCTAAGAGAAATCTGCAGCGCAAAGAACAGCGGATATGCAGTACGAAATATCCTGTTCTTATGGTGCATGGCGTATTTTTCAGGGATTTTGAACATCTTAATTACTGGGGAAGAATACCGGCAGAGCTTGAGGCTAATGGTGCAGTGATTTACTATGGAAATCATAACAGTGCCGCGGCTGTGCGAGACAGTGCTAAAGAGCTGGCAGAAAGGATTCATCAGATTATAAGAGAGACAGGTTGTGAGAAAGTAAATGTAATTGCTCATTCAAAAGGAGGACTTGACATGAGGGCAGCGTTAGCGCTTACAGATATTGCACCTTATGTGGCTTCTCTTACAACGATAAATACACCACACAGGGGCTGTCAGTTTGCTGATTATCTTCTTGGCAAAATTCCTGAAAAACAGCAGCAGATGGTTGCTAATGCATATAACGCTGGAGCGGCTAAACTCGGAGACATTAACCCTGATTTTCTTGCTGCAGTATATGACCTTACATCAGAAAAATGCAGTGAATTCAACAATGAAATAAAGGATAATCCCGACATTTATTATCAGTCAGTTGGTTCTAAACTAAACCATCCGGCTTCGGGAAGATTTCCACTTAATTTTACATATCCACTGGTGAAATATTTTGACGGACCTAATGACGGACTTGTTGGAGAAGAATCCTTTCGATGGGGACAGAACTATCAGTTCCTTACAGTCAGAGGGAAAAGAGGCATATCGCATGGTGATATGATAGACCTTAACAGGGAGAACATTAAAGGATTTGATGTTCGGGAATTTTATGTTCAGGTTGTTGCGGGGCTTAAGAAGATGGGGTTTTGATTTTTAAAATGCAAATTATAAATTTTTAGTAAAATAAAATATTTGTAATTGACATATTTCTTGAAGATAGGTAATATAATATTAAAGACAGGTAACTTGAGTACCTGCCAAGCTAAGAAGTAAGGTGTTGTGCCAGAGAGCAGTGCCTTATGAGCTTTATACGGGTTTGACATTTACCACAATCTGGCTAGAAACCATAGGTTTTGAAGGAAAATGTCAGAGGCTCTGCTGATGTGAGGCAGAGCCTTTTTATATGTATAGGGGGATTGGAGTTTTTGCGAAATATTAAAGATTGTGTGAATGCATTTCTTTCGCTTTTAAATACAGGAAAAGAGATTATTTTATATGATAAATTAACAACCAGTAATAAACATAAATCACTGGAAGAACGGGCAATGGAATTTAACGGTGAGATGATGCTTGATGGGGAATATGATTGGGGAGAACCGGTTGGAAGAGAAAAAATATAAAACTACCCGGCTGTATTTTGCACAGCCGGGTAGGTTTTTACATCACATCTTCAATACATTTAACAATATAATCTGTGCCAAGTTCAGTATTCAGTGTGATATCGAAGTTGCCAGCAGAACCCCATATACGGTTAGTATAGTAGTGGTAGTTGTCGGCACGGCGCTTGTCCTCTTTGCGGATAGCCTGCTCAGCGTCCTTCTCAGAAAGATGAAGTCTTTCCGTTACTCGCTTTATACGCTGCTCAAGGGGTGCAGCAAAGAATACTTTAAGAACATTTTTATTGTCACGAAGAACATAGTCAGAACATCTTCCGATAATGACACAGTTACCTTTAGTAGCAAGCTGCTTTATAGCGTCTGATTCAGCTTCAAATATCTTATCCTTAGGAGCTTCCGCATCTCTGTTGCCATACAGGTACATCTGGTTTACGAAATCATACAGAAAACTGTTAGTCATTGATTCTTCTCTCTGACGGATAAAGTCAGAAGTCATTCCGGTAGTTCCGGCAATCATCTTGATAATTTCATTATCGTAGAATTCATATCCAAGCTTTTCAGCAAGAGCCTTTCCTAAGTCATGACCGCCGCAGCCATATTGTCTGCCGATAACGATAACATTTTTGTGGTTTGAAGCTTCAGTAGAAGCAGCAGTTTCAGGTTCAGAAACCGCATTTTTATAATCTTCTGGGAACAAATGTGGCTTGATGAATTCAAGTTGTTTTCCAAAAAGCCTGGCAATAAAGCCTACAAGAAGGGCGGCGATTACAGTACCTTCCCTTACACCATTTAATCTTGCTGAGAATACGAAAGAAAGTACTCCGGCAATAATTGTCATTGATGAGTCAAATATAATCTTAGTTGTTCCAAAATTAGTGTTCCATGTCTGTACAATTGCACGCACAAATGATTCGCCCGGAAGCATAACGACATCAGCCAGAACTTCAATATACACACCGAAGCCAAGCACGATACAGCCGATAAGCAGAGCAATTAACTTCATTAAATAATTCTGTGGATGTATCCATACGAGAAGGTACATTGTAAAATCGATGAAATAACCGAATACAATAGAAACCGGAATCTGCAGGATATTTTCAACCTTGAAATTCTTCCTTAAAATAATAATCTGCAATATGATAAGCAGAAGACTGAATATAATTGTAAAGTTTCCAAGTGTCAGTGGAAAATTCAGGCTCAGTACATATGGAATCGAAGAAATTGGTGATGTACCGAGGCTTGCTTTGGTCACAAGACTGACGCCCAGAGAATTGATAAATAATCCGATTAAAAATAATATGTAGCGTTTTAACTTATTCATTAGTAGACTCCTTAGCTGTTAATTCATTTTGTAAATTACGATAGATTTTCTTGTATACAGCCATAAACATATCAAATTCTTCATCTGAAATATTTTGCAATGCATTTTTCTCAATTTCAGTGAACAATTCGTCGATTAGCTGTTGTTTTTTTCTACCTTCTTCAGTCATAAAAATGTGAAAAGACCTCCGGTTGCCATTTAATATCTGGCGGCTAATCAAGCCCTTTTCTTCCATCTTATTAAGGATGGTTGTAAGAGAACCAGCTTCAAGAAAGCAGGCTTTGGCAATATCCTTCTGGCTGCTTCCGTCATGGTCTTTCAGGTAATCAAGGATTTTAGGCTGACCGATTGTAAGACCGGTGTCCTTTAACTTATCAAGCAGAGCCTTCTGAACAAGCATCTGGTTTGCCATGATAAGGTAGTGTAGTGAATTATCCATAGCATTTCCCCTCCAATA
>ERZ1035041.936-NODE-936-length-10854-cov-4.962867_pt1 | contig 10854 bp, 10 predicted proteins | sample MGYA00520684_ERZ1035041 | MGnify/ENA primary metagenome ERZ1035041 (study PRJEB33766, sample SAMN09781699) | gut metagenome | biome: gut microbiome | host: Homo sapiens | place: Madagascar | study: EMG produced TPA metagenomics assembly of the PRJNA485056 data set... | reverse complement strand
ATATAATACATCAATTTTGACAGAATGAAAAAATTTTGTATTTTCTGCTATATAATTATACATCTTAGAACTACGTTTTGTCCACTGAAAAGATGCAATAAAAAAAATATGGATAAATGCACAAATTTTAAGTATTTTTTTGTTTATATTGCAAAAGCCGCCTGTGTAATGCAGGCGGCTTAATATTAAATTATAATCAGTCAACGAGTTTTACAATCATATCCTTAGCGTCAACGGACTTAGTGATAATGCCTGTGTCAAGCATCCACTTGATGTTGTTTGTCCATGTTTCCTCGCTCTGTGATAAGAACGGTGCGCCGTCCTTTTCAGCAAGAGAAAGGATAGTAGCTACACTCTTTGTTTCAACGTCCTTGTTGAGCGGGAAGTTTTCGGTGTTCTGATTCTTGAGCAGATTCTCAACGCCCTTTTCGGGATTTGCCTTTACATCCTCATAGCCCTTCTTTGTTGCACGGAGGAATCGTGTAAGCTTGTCGGCGTTCTTCTCTGCGTTTTCCTTGGATGTTACGAATACAAGCTCGGTATAATCAGGCACACCGTTTTCGGTAGGCTTGATATAGTTTACCGTAAAGCCCTGATTTTCAAGTTCGGGTACTTCGTGGCTTACAAATCCGCCGATTGTAGCGTCAACCTGTCCTGTTGTCATAGAAGACATAAGTTCAAATCCGACATCGATAAGTTCCGCATCGTTCTCCTTAAGACCTGCGTTCTTAAGCATCGTCTTTACAAACGCTTCATTAAGGACAGATCCGCCGTAGCCTATCTTCTTGCCCTTTAAATCAGCTACCGTCTTTATGTTCTTGTCACCGAGCGACATAAGCACATTTACGGGACTCTGTACTGCCGCACCGATAGAAACAACGGGAATATTCTGGTTGGCATTAGCCTGTATTACATCGTGCATATAGTAAAATCCTATATCAGCCTTGCCTGCGGAAGTCATTGAAATAGCGTCATTCGTGTTAGAGGGGAACTCAACCTTTATCTTAAGACCCTCTTCCTCATAATAGCCCTCCTCTATAGCGTCATAGAGGAAAACGTGCGAACCGTTGGGGTACCAGTCCAGTACAACAGAAACCTCCTCGAGATCCTTTGCTTCACTGCTTGCAGAAGAAACATCGGTACTGCCTCCCGCCGTAGACGAAGCCGTGTTGCCTGCACAGCCGCACACGCCCAGCATAATAGCCGCCGCTGTGGCAACCGCCGTAAATCTTTTGTTTTTCATGTTAAATTTCCTTTCTCCATGTTATTAGTTTTCTTTCTATTGCACTGATAACAGCTACAACCAACATTGCACACACCGCAAGAACGACTACCGGAGCAAATACTCCCGCACCGTCAAGCTGTGTCATCATACGTTTACTGAAATATCCCAGTCCGCTCTGCGCACCGAGCCATTCGCCCATTGCCGCTCCAAGAATGCTGAGCGGTATCGCCATTTTTATTGCCGAAAAGAATGACGGCAATGCGGCAGGAAATTTCAGCTTGAAAAATATCGCCGTACCGCTCATTCCCATAGTCCTGAGCAGTTCCTCGTTTTCTCTTTTTGCGGATTTAAGTCCGTCGTGTACCGATATGGTTATCGGGAAGAATGTTATAAGCACAGCAACAAGCACCTTGCTCCATATACCGTATCCGAGCCACAGCACAAAGAGCGGAGCTATCGCCGTTACCGGTATCGTCTGCGTTGTGACGATTACAGGGTATAACGCTCTTTCTACGCACTCAAAACGCTCCATCACAACGGCAAGCCCCACACCAAGAACCACGGAAATAAGAAGTCCTATAAGCGTTACAAGCATTGTCGCAGGAGTATGTACCGTAAACAACGGCTCCCGAAGTTCCCATATTTTCACTGCGATCTGTGTCGGTGACGGCAGAATGTACGCCGCATTTATGCACATTGCGATGACCTGCCATAATATAAGCAGACCTATTCCCGTAATCACTGCAGGAAGGTGTTTTTTCATATATTATCTCCCCTCTCTGCCTTTTCCGTAAGGAATGCCCTGACAAGTTCGTTTTTAAGTTCTACAGATGACGGGGTATACAGATCCTCACGGCAGGTGATATGGCTTACATCAATGACCTTTATCTGCTTTACTGGTCTGCCGCTTAGCAGAAAGATTTTATTGCCGACAAGCATAGCCTCCTCGACATCGTGCGTTACCATCATAACTGTGGCGTCAAGCCCCTTTACCTGCCCGATAAGCCAGTCCTGCATAGAGATCCTTGTAAGCGAATCCAGTGCTGAGAACGGCTCGTCAAGCAGCATAAGTTCCCTGCCGTGCCACAGCTGTACAAGCGTTCTTGCAAACGATACCCTCTGACGCATACCGCCCGAAAGTTCTGACGGACGTTTATTCTCACAGCCCGACAGCCCCACTTTTTCTATTGCCTCTTTTGCCTGCGAGATACGCTCGGCTTTTGACATAGGCAGTGCCTCAAGCGGCAAGGTCACATTCTTAAGTATATTCCGCCACGGCATAAGCAGATCCTTCTGCGGCATAAATGCCGCCGTGCCGGTCGCCTCTTTCGGTGTTTTCCCGTTTATCGTGATACTTCCCTTATATTCCGTTTCAAGACAGGTCATAAGACGGAACAGCGTGCTTTTTCCACAGCCGGACGCACCGATAACGGTAATTATATCATTCTTTTCAGCCGAAAACGACAGATCCTCAAGCAGAAGATAATCGTCCTCCTTATAGCCGAAGGTGACATTGTTAAACTCAACAAAGGACATCTTATATATCCTTTTCGACTATCTTATAGTTGTGCATAAGCGGACCACTGCCCTTGCCTAAATCCAGCTTTGCGGCGATTGCTCCTGCAAGATATTCCTTTGCGTTTGTGACAGCCTGTACCTTATCTGACGTTAAAGCAAGGTTGCAGGCTATAGCAGATGAGAATGTGCAGCCTGTGCCGTGCGTATTCGGATTATCTATGCGCTTGCCGTTTATCCAGTGATTTTCACCGCCGACATAAAGCAGATCGTCAGCTGTATCGTCAAGATGACCGCCCTTTATTACTATTCCGACGGTTGAAGGGAGCTTATCGGAAAGCACCTTTGCCGCCTTTTCCATTTCTTCTCTTGTGGTTATCTTCATACCGGTCAGCACCTCAGCCTCCGCAAGATTCGGCGTGATAATATCCGCAAGAGGAAGAAGCCTTGTCATAAGTGCGTCGGTAGCGTCCTCGCTGATAAGACGGCTGCCGCTGGTCGCTACCATTACAGGATCGGCTACTATATTCACAGCCTTGTATTCTTTCAGCTTTTGCGCTATCGCCTCGATTATTTCAACATCGCTTACCATACCTATTTTTACAGCGTCGGGACGAATATCGTTAAATATGCAGTCTATCTGATTCTTCAGAAAATCAGCCGAGCTGTTCATAATACCGTATACGCCCGTTGTATTCTGCGCCGTAAGCGCCGTGATTGCGCTCATTGCGTACATTCCGTGCATCGTTATTGTCTTTATGTCAGCCTGTATTCCCGCACCGCCGCTGCAATCCGAGCCTGCTATTGTAAGTATCTTTTTCATAATATCAAGTCCTTTCTTATTTTATCGAACTTTCCGCTACTTTTTCTGCTTTAGCCTTTAAATCTATAACAGCAGACGAAATATCGTCAGCCGCAAAAATTGCCGACACTACCGCCACTCCGTCAAGACCAAGCCTCTCAAGCTGTGATATGTTATCCTTATTTATGCCGCCTATCGCAACCACAGGTATTTTTACCGAATGTGCAACATCGGACAGCACCTTGTGATCTATCGCACCTGCGTCCGTCTTTGTCGAGGTCACAAACGCCGCACCGCTTCCGAGATAATCCGCACCGCCGTTTTCCGCCTCCAGTGCCTCTTTTACGTTATGAGCGGATACGCCTATTATCTTATCTGCTCCGAGATATTCTCTTGCGGCTTTTATATCAAGGTCGTCCTGTCCCAGATGAACACCGTCTGCGTCGATTTCCTTTGCCAGCTTTACGTTATCGTTGATAATAAGCGGAACATTGTACTGCTTGCATATCGGCTTCAGCTTAAGAGCGATCTCTCTGAAATGCTCATAGCTTGTGTGCTTTTCACGAAGCTGAAATATTGTAACTCCGCTCTTTATCGCCTGCTCTGCCTGTGACAGAAATTCCTCGTCACTGTTGCTCCACGCTCTGTCGCTTACCGCATATAAAAGCATCTGCTTTGGTGTTATGTTCATATATAAACTCCTTTCGGGCAATAAAAAACGCATACGGAACACCACCGTATGCGCAGTTTTACTTACGTTGGCATTACCCAAATCAAGTTATCGGTCGGAAATTCCATTTCCCTCTCAGCCTGTCAAACAAGCTCCCGTTCGCTTTTTTCAGTTGTCTGATACATTGTACAACAAAATATGTTCGTTGTCAATGTCAAAATCTGTAACTTGAATTGTTTCTGCCGTATTTTTTTCGTCTGTCTTGACGCAGACGCTTATAAAGTAATCTTCATTGTTAAAACGGGTGCCGTAATGATAAAAAACCGCACCGCTTTCAAAAAGCGTCCTGCCGTTTTCCACATCAAAGCACTTCAGCTTCAGATCAGAGCCTACCCCTTCGCCTGTCATTTTGGCATAGCTTTCTTTTAGCGTCCACAGCCGTGAGAATGTTTTGTCGCTGTCCGCCGAAGTCAGAATATGTTCCGTTTCCCTGTCGCCGTAGCACCTTTTCATAACAGCACTGCTTGTACGGCGCAAGCTCTCGCAGTCAACTCCTACAGGAGCCTTTGACAAAACAGTCACAGCAAGTCCGTCACAGTGAGAAATACTGAAATAAACAGGATTGCCCTCGATATACGGCTTTCCGTTTTCGGCTTTTACTATATCGCTTTGTGAAAAATCAAGTCCGATATGAGAAAACGCTTTTTCAAGCAGTAATATTCCGCATTTATGAGAATACCCGTGATAACCTGATTTGATTACGGATTTTTTCTTTATCGGCGATACGAATATAAGAGGCTTTTCAAAGTTCATCAGCAAAGCCCCAATTCCAGAAAATCATTTATGTTCTTCCACAGCACCTTTTCCTTGACATCCTCACCGAGCGGTATCCTATCAAGAAATTCAAGATCCTTGTCCGCTCTCCACATAGGATAATCTGTACCGAAGAACACCCTGTCGCTACCGAACCTAGTAATAAGCTCTGCGGCTTTTTCGGGCGTCATAGAATAGAAAGAGCTGCTGGTATCTACCCATATATTATCAAGTCCCACAAGCTCCTGCTCTGCCCTTTCCCACTCCGACCATCCGCCGAAATGAGCGGCAATAAAGCGGGTATGCGGATATTTTCTCGCTATTTCCGCCATAAGTGCCGGGTTTGAGTAGTTATAACGCTTATCGCCCGTATGAATAAGAAACGGCAGCTTACCACCTACCGCATCATACAGCCGGCAAGCCTTTTCATCATTGATAGCAAAATTTTGAAAATCGGGATGAAGCTTGATTCCGTGAAGCCCCAGTGAAATAAGCCTGTCGATCTCCTCTTCCATGCCTTTCATATCCGGGTGGAGTGAACCGAATCCTATCAGCTTGTCAGGATATTTTGCAACCGACTGAACAATGAAATCATTTATCCTCTTTACCTGGTGCGGCACAGTAGCAACCGACTGAACAACATACTTTGACACCCCGCATTCGCTGCCTTGATTTATCAGTGAATCTGCTGTGCCGTCAAAGTTCATATAAAGGTCATAGAACCTGCCTATATTATCTGTCGCTTTCTGTGCAATCTTATCTGGAAAAATATGAGCGTGTGCGTCTATTATATATTTACTGTAACTTAACATATCATTCTCCTTAATAATATGCCGTAAATGTGATAAAACGGCGGTGTACCATTGTGTACACCGCCGTCTGTAACGAAAAATCAATTATTCTTCGTCTTCAGGAACATAATTCATAATAGCATCAATACCTGCGCTGGTAAGTTCGTATTCCTTTTCCAGCTTTTCAAGGTACTCAACGCCCTTAGGCTCAATGTGGTAATAAACACGTGTACGTCTTCTGCCTACCAGTTCAAGACGGTCAGCAATAAGCTCCTTGTCAAGAAGTCTGTAGAGCGTGGGATACATAGAACCTTCTGTGATTCTGAATGTACCGTTACTTCTCTTGCCGATTTCCTGAGTCAGCTGATATCCGTACATTTCTTCACCGTTTAAAAGATGAAGAATGAGCATTTCAAGCGTGCCTCTTTTAAAGTTTTCCTTAATTCCCATCATAAGATAACTACCTCCTTATCTTTAGTTTATATTATTACACATTCAAATAAAATTGTCAATATTCTTTGTAACTTTTTCGTAAAATATACACATTCAAAAATAATTTCTCACGTAATTCAGCAATTTTTTGCGGTTTAGGCGAAATCTTGTTGATATAGTTATTAATTAAACATACAACTTAATATCAAATTCAACAAATCATGCTAAAAATGCTCGAAAAGCGCAAAATCAAGCGTTATTGAAAAGCAACCGAAATATTTTAGTATTCATAAATATAAGGCTGAGAGATTTTGTTAGCAATTATTTTGTACAAAATTCAAATAATCGTGTTCATTCATAGGCTTTGAAAAGTAATAACCCTGGAGATATTCAACGCCTTTTTCCGTGAGCAGGTCCACTTGTTCTTTGGTTTCCACACCCTCTGCCACTATTGAAATACCAAGACCGTTTATCATTGCTATACAGCTGTTAAGTATAGTTATCGGCTTTTTGCTGTTGCCCTCAAAGCACGGCCATATAAGGCTCTTATCCAGTTTTATTATATCAAATCCCGTATTTGCCATCTGCGACAGATTGGAATATCCCGTTCCGAAATCGTCCATAGAAAAGCCGCAGCCCATCGACTTCAGCCTTGACATATTAAGATCCAGCAGTTCGCCTGCCTCAACCGCCGCAGTTTCGGTTATTTCAAGATTGAAGAAATCAGAACTTATCCCATATCTGCTCATACAGTCATGCAGTCTGTCCGGCAGTGAAATATCAACGCTCTGCACCGCAGAGATATTGACCTCTATGTACTCTACCCCGTACTGCTTTATATCGTTCTGCGCGGCAAAGCGGCAGACATTTTCAAAAACAGTATGTCCGAGGTCTGAAATAAGTCCCATACGCTCAGCCATCGGAATAAATATCTCAGGCGATATAAAGCCGAGCGTTTCTTTGTCTTTTAGTCTTACAAGCGCTTCTGCCGATACAAACTTTTTCTTCACCGTTGAATAAATCGGTTGATAGTATACTTCAAGCCCGTTGTTTTTTACAGCATACTGCAGGAGCTTTTCTACTCCGGCAAGGTAATTTATTTCGTCTATTATCGCCTCGCTTACCACCAGAATAGAACGCTCGGATTTGCTCTTTGTATGAAGTATATGCGTTATAAGTTCGGTGATTTTCTCAGCGCTGTCGGCATATTTCGGACATTCGATAAAAGTGAGTTTGAATGAAGTGTTTACCTTTACGCCTGCCGAGGTCGAAAACTCAGCCTTGTCAAAATCCGATCTTATCAGCTTTTCACAGCAGGTTTTATGCTTTACAATAAAACTTATGCTGTTATCCGCCGTATGGTAAAAGTCCGAATGCAGAATGCCGGACAGCTTCAACGCCGACCAGCCGAGAATATTATATACCTCGTTTACGCCAACGGAATTTTTGAGAAGTTCGGAATTTGTCAGCGTAAATGTCACTACATAAAATTCTTTACCGTTTTCACAACACTCGTTCAGCATCATTTCAAACGCATGACGGTTCAGCGCACCGATCACATCGGCGTCATTATATTCACGAGGATTTTCTATAGACAGGAAGATGAACAACTGCATAAGCGAAACGCCCATTGATTCAATAAGCAATGTCGGATTGAAAATCTGCACTATTCCTATCGCAACCCAACCCAAAACGCCGCACAGTATGATAATCATTAAATGCCCCGGTATAGTTCTGCGACGGCGGATTATTGTTATTACAGTCCATAATGCGTATACGCAAAGGCAGCAATACAGGACCGTTACCACAGGACCGTAAGAATACATACCGTCGTCGCCGACGTGATACTCAATATTTCCGAAAGCCGTCATTACAAATGCAAAAACAGCAGGAAGTATTCTTACAATCAGCTCTGCAGCCTTATATCGTTTCTGTTTACGCGTCAGAATATCAACATATATGAACAGGAACATAAGTATAAGCACAAGCGTGCAGATAAATAACTGATGCGCCAGTCTGTTGACAAGAGGAGGGATAGTATCAATATTGTACAGCGTATATATCGTGAAAGCTTCCATAAAGCTGAACACAAGCGATACGCTCAGATACAGTGTATAAATTCTTGTAGATAACAGCTTGATATGTTTATTTGTGAAATAAACAAAAGCCAATGTCAGCATAACGCTGAACGAAACTATCTGAACTCCTAAATTCATACAAATCCCTCCAGACCGTCTTCAATAATTATACGTTCAATGACATAAAAAGTCAAGAAAAAAAGACCGCCCTTGCGGGCGGTCGTGTGATGTAAAAGCTTAATTATGCAACCATAGAGCCTGCTACGAGCTGTACAAGCATAAGGCATACGATATCAGGGTTCTTAATATTCTGCATCTTTTCAATAAGCTTGGGTAAGTTTGCGGATATTTCTGTGCTGAATGCTTCAAGAGCGGCGCTGTCGGAAATATCAACAGAATTTGAGCTGTTGATTTCGGGGAGAGCTTCCTCGGTATATCCTACTTCCTTGCTGTCAACCTTCAGCGTGAACATATCCGTGCCGTTTGAAGCAACTGCGATATCAAATGTTCCGTTATTGCCGTCCATAGCAACGTTCAGCTTAACTTCATAGGTTTTGTTGTCATCGGTCGTAACCTTTAAATTATATGTGCCGTTGCCGTTTGTAGCATCAAATGAGAAATCGGCTGTAATAACGGTCTGACCGTCTGCCGTAACAGATGCGGTACCTGTGTAGTTGTTGCCGTTTACTGTGCCCTTTGCGCCTGCATAGATATTTGTGCTGCTCGTGATCGTAGCGTTTACGGAATATTCAAACTGTGCCTTATCCGAGAAAGTTACAAGAACAGCTTCAATAGCGTCTACTATAGAGATCTTTCTGCCGATAATATTGTTATCCTTTACATAAACGATCATTGTAGCCGCTACCTGACTAAGCTCTTCCTCTGTAGCGTCCTTTGTCGAATCGGTCATAAGCGTCTTGATATACTGGAATGAAGCGTTATTGATACCAAGCTGTGAAAGGATATCCATAATCTTGCTTTCATTTTCTACCGCATCAAGTACGTCTGTACAGAAAGCGATCACCTTTTCAATTGTAAAATCAATTGTGTACGATGTGCAATCAACAGTGCTGTCTGACATTTTGAATGAATCGGACTTGTTTTCAACGCTTGTAAAGTTGTCGAAATAAGCTTCGGTAATAATGTCAACGATCTTGTCAAATGTTTCGTCATCTATATTCTTCAGTATTTCTTCGTAATTGGGTGACGATAAAGAAGTATCGTCAACATCTGAAACGGTAAGAATACCGCTGAAATCAGAGCTTCCGGATGAAATATCCTTTAATGATGAGGAAAGCTCATTAAGATCCATTACTATGTACTTATCTGTAAGTTCGGGTACTGTGTAATATACTTTTCCGTCTGCAAGCCAGAAATTAGCATTCATATAAGCACTGTCGCCTGCACTGAAAGTAAGCGAACCCGATCCCTTTTCAGCTGCGCTGTCAACATTGCTTTTAGCTGTTATAACTGTAGGCACAATATCGGCATCAGAACCTATCAGATCTTTCGATACATTTATGGAAATAGTCTGTTCAAGTCCGGTCTTGACATTCTTGGCGCTGTTAAATAATTCATCGGCTTTCTTTTCGGCAGATGCAAAATAATTTCTTTCTAATGCCTCGTAACCGCTTGCATTGTTCTTGAACAGATTAAGGCAGGCAAAAACCACGCCGCCTGCAACAATTGCAATTGCAAGAATTATAAGAATTATCGGCAATACCTTGCTTTTTTTCTGAGGAGGTACAACTGCAAAGCTACCTGCATCATATGCGGGCATACCCTGAGGTGTATACTGTCCCTGAGCCTGAGCGAACTGCGCCTGCTGTGCATACTGTCCGGGCTGAGGCTGATTGCCTTGAGCGTACTGGTTGTACTGAGGCTGTCCCTGCTGAGCAAACTGCTGAGGCTGTGCCTGCTGAGCGTACTGGTCGTACTGAGGCTGTGCCTGCTGAGCAAACTGCTGGGGCTGTGCCTGCTGAGCAAACTGCTGGGGCTGTGCCTGCTGAGCGAACTGCTGGGGCTGTGCCTGCTGAGCGAACTGCTGGGGCTGTGCCTGCTGAGCAAACTGCTGAGGCTGTGCCTGCTGAGCAAACTGCTGAGGCTGTGCCTGCTGAGCAAACTGCTGAGGCTGTGCCTGCTGAGCGAACTGCTGGGGCTGCTGGGGCTGATCGCTGAATTCGTTCAGTGCCTGCTGCCAGTTTGGCTGCTGTTCATTCATGTTGTTATTTTCCATGATGTGTCCTTTCGAGATGTGAATTGATATATTTCCTGTTAAAAAATACGGCTAACCGCATTATTTGCTTACATTTTACCATAAAAATGGCTGAAAAGCAAGTCGGCAATATAAAAATTATATGGCAACGACGGTATTTTCAGCCGATAACAGAATATTCTCCTCGGCAAGCCCGAAGATTTAGTAAATATAGCCAAAACAAAACTGCTGTAACCGTCAGTTACAGCAGTCCAGTTTGTAGAAAAAGTCCGTTTTTTATAAGATAGTGGGAATTCTCTATCCCTAACCCCAA
>ERZ1035041.928-NODE-928-length-10913-cov-4.675078_pt1 | contig 10913 bp, 13 predicted proteins | sample MGYA00520684_ERZ1035041 | MGnify/ENA primary metagenome ERZ1035041 (study PRJEB33766, sample SAMN09781699) | gut metagenome | biome: gut microbiome | host: Homo sapiens | place: Madagascar | study: EMG produced TPA metagenomics assembly of the PRJNA485056 data set... | reverse complement strand
ATATGTGGAAAATGTGTGGTGATGTTTATGCATTATCAACAAAAAAGCGAAGCTGCTTTGTTGAGTTTGCCTATTGATTATAAAAACGATTTCATTTATAATGATGATAGCAAATTTTTTATTTGTGTAAATCCAAAAAACTCTAAATGGAGGACATTACAATGAAGTTAAGAAAGATCATGGCCGGTATCATCGCTACATCAGTAGCAGGTACAATGGCTGTTGCAGCATCAGCTCAGTATGATGCATTCCTTATGTACGCTGACGCTGACTGGTATCCCTCAATTATGGATGCTACAGGTCACACAGAAGGCACAGACGGCACAGTTACAGAGTGGACAGCAGGCACTGCAGAAGTTACTAAGGACGGTACATACACAGTATCTATCGCTGACATCAAGGCTTCCACTGTTGATGAAGACACAGGCGAAGAAACAATGGGTGCTGTTCAGGGCGAAGGCGCTGTAGTATTCAACGTTGATATCGCTGACCTCGGTACAGCTTTAGGTATCGGTAAGGATTGCGAAGGTTACGATGACCTCAAGACCGGCGCTGAGAAGATGGAATTCGCTAAGTCAAAGGGTATTAACGTAACAGACGTTAAGCTCACACAGGTTAAGGACGGCGAAACAACAGAAGTTGCTGTTGATTCAAGCAAGATTCTCTTTGGTGATATCGAAGGTAACGGCAAGCTCCGTATCGAGCTTTACAACGAGTACGGCGATACAAAGGCTGACGCTCCTTTAAAGGTTTCGGATATCTTCTTCAATGAGAAGCTCGAAGTAACATTCACAATCTCAGGTATTGACGCTATCCTCGGCGGTAACACAACACCTGATGAAACAGACGCTCCCGCTACAGATGCTCCCGCTACAGACGCTCCTACAACAGGCGATTCTTCAAAGCCCAACTCAAACACAGGTGTTGAAGGCGTAGCAGCTGTTGCAGGCGTTGCTATCGTAGCTGCAGGTGCAGTTATCGTTGCTAAGAAGAGAAAGTAATTTCTGTTCACGGTAAAGTACATTAAAATGTAACATAAGCCCATGCATTTCGGTGCGTGGGCTTTTTGTATATCGTATACCGTAATCCGATATAGAAAAACCGCTCTGTGTAAATTGCACAGGGCGGTTTGTACATATTATTACTTATTATCCTTACCGAAATGTGCTGATAAAGCACTGAGAGGAAACGGCGGATTAGCAAGCGGTTTGCAGGCAAGCGACAATAGCAGATATTCGTTATCGTCTGCGGCAATCCTGTTTATTTTAAGCTCGCCGCATTTCTTACAGCGGTGTATCAGCGCCCATTCACCGTCGGGACGGACATATATGCTGATAGGCTCCATTATCCCTCCGCAATCGGCTGAGCGGTCGCCGGGTATGTTGTCAAGATGTATGCTTGATAAGCAGTGGGGGCAGTGATTACGGTTGTTTGTTCCGCAATCCCTGACCGTAATGAATTTTCCGCAGGCTTTGCAGTTAAAGCCCTCGTCCTGCGTTCCGTCATCGGTCACTACAGTGTGATATTCGGTTTCTTTGTGTATATTCTTTACGGGTTCGTCTGTGCGTCTGCGTCTGTTCATATTTCCGTCCTTTTCAGATTATTAAAAACGGCAGGTGTATTTCAACCTGCCGCAGTTAAATTAAATTATACGGGCATTACCTTGTTAGCTTTATCAGCGTGTTCAGCGTCAATGCCAAGCTGTTTGTCCTTACGCTTTTCAAAGAACTTTTCAGCTACCTGACCGAACATAGCGTAGCTTAATACGTCCTCGTCCTGCTGTGACCACTTAGCACATTCAGCCTTCAGCTTTTCAAGCTCAGGCTCGATAAGGTCTGCGGGACGGCAGTCGATAGGCTGTTCGTCACCGAGAATCTTCTTTCTGAACTCAGGATCGATAGGAGCGGGTGTCTTACCGTAGCTGCCCTTTACAAGACCCTTGAATTCCTTTGTTACTGTCTTATAACGCTCACCGAGAATTACATTGAATACAGCCTGTGTACCAACGATCTGTGATGTAGGTGTAACAAGAGGAGGGAAACCTGCGTCGGCTCTTACACGGGGAACTTCCTTAAGAACCTCCTCGAACTTGTCAGACTTGCCTGCCTGCTTAAGCTGAGAAAGGAGGTTTGAAAGCATACCGCCGGGAACCTGATATATAAGAGCGTTAGCGTCAACTGCAAGCAGCTTGGGATCGAGCAGGCCGCTGTCGATGTACTTCTTGCGGAGTGTCATAAAGTATTCTCTTATCTCTGTGAGGAGCTTTAAGTCAAGTCCTGTATCGTACTCTGTACCCTGTAATGCGGCAACCATTGACTCTGTGGGAGCGTGCGATGTGCCGAGCGCTAAGGGTGACATTGCTGTGTCGATAACGTCAACGCCCGATTCGATACCCTTTAACAGACACATTGAAGCAAGTCCCGATGTGTAGTGTGTGTGGAGCTGGATCGGGATATTTACAGCACCCTTGAGTGCCTTTACAAGTCTTTCTGTTTCATAAGGAGTAAGCAGAGCAGCCATATCCTTGATGCAGATAGAATCAGCGCCTGCTTCTTCTATTCTCTTTGCATAGTCGATGTAGTACTGTTCTGTGAATACTTTACCGAGTGTGTAAGAGATAGCTATCTGAGCGTGTGCGCCCTCCTTCTTGGCAGCCTTAACGGCTGTTTCGAGGTTTCTTATATCGTTGAGCGCATCGAAAATTCTGATTATATCAATACCGTTTGCTACAGACTTCTGAACAAAGTATTCGAGTACATCGTCAGCATAGTGACGGTAACCGAGCATATTCTGTCCTCTGAAAAGCATCTGTAACTTTGTGTGAGGCATTTCACGTCTTAATATACGCAGTCTGTCCCAGGGGTCTTCGTTCAAGAAACGTAAGCATGCGTCAAATGTAGCACCGCCCCAGCATTCAACCGAATGATAGCCCACCTTGTCCATTGTGGAAAGGATAGGGAGCATTTCTTCAGTAGTCATTCTGGTTGCGATAAGCGACTGATGAGCGTCACGCAGTACGGTTTCGGTAATTCCTACTTTTGCCATAACCTTTATTATTCCTTTCAATCAAGAGTTACGCATTGATTGTTGCAATCAGTGTGCCTGTTTCAACAGACTGACCCTTTGTAACATTGATGCTTGCAATTGTACCGTCACAGCTTGCTACAACGTCGTTTTCCATCTTCATAGCTTCGAGAACTGCGATCACTGTACCGTTTGTAACCTTAGCGCCTACTGCGAGCTTAACGTCTACGATAGTACCGGGCATGGGAGCGTTTATCTTAACGCCGCCCTGTGCGCCTGCGGGAGCAGCGGGAGCTGCAGCCTTCTTGGGAGCGGGAGCTGCTGCGGGTGCGGCAACGGGTGCTGCACTGCCGTCTGTTTCTTCAACGGTTACATCATAAGCGGTACCGTTTACTGTGATATTGTATCTTTTCATAACAAAAATCCTTTCTTATGTCGATTAATATACGAAGTTAACGTGCTTTTTAGCAGGAGTAGCAACTCTCTTTGAAGAAGCCGCTTCAATTGCAGAAGTCAGTGCGGACTTTGTATCCTCGGCTGTGATAACTCTGTCAACATAGCCGTTAGCCGCAGCTGTGAATGCGTCGGCTTCGTTTTCTGCATATTCCTGAGCCTGCTTTGCATTGTCTTCCGAAACACCGTTTAAGAATACAACTGCCGCTTCGGGAGTTGTGGGAGCGATAACAGCGTCTTCCCATGCGAATGTGAAGTCACTGCCTGCCGCTGTGCTTGCGAGTGCAACATAAGCACTTCCGTAAGCCTTGCCTGTTACAACTGCAATCTTTGCCGTTGTAGCTGAAGCATAAGCCTGTGCGAGTTTTGCACTGTCACGGATGCTTCCTGCAAGTTCAGCCGCACTTGACTTTTCAAAGCCTTCGCTGTCAACGAATGTAACAACGGGGATTGAATAAGCGTCGCAAAGAGTAACGAAACGTGCGATCTTTGCGCTGTCGTCGGCTGTAAGCTTTGTACCGTTGTTTGTACCAACAAAACCTGCTGTTCTCCAGTTGAGGCTTCCTATTGCGGTAACCGCAGATGTACCGAACTGCTTGTAAAGCTCAATAACGCTTTCCTTGTCGGCTACCGAGCTGATAAGCTCGATGCCCTTGAGATCTGCCGATACAGCCGCATCGTTTTCCATATAATAATCGTTTCCTGCTGTTTCAAGATTGTTCGCAGGGAGAACGGATAATAACTGCTTAGCCTTAGCTATAGCTTCTTCGCTGTCCTTTGCAAGAATAGCCGCTACACCTGACTTTGCGGCATTCTCGGCTGTACCTGCACCTGCCGTCTTATCATCGGCTGTAAAAGGTGCTGTCATGAACAGCTCTGATTTTTCTGTCATAATGACCACATCAGCCATACAAGCTATCATAGCGGCTGCGCCTGCGCAAAGACCGTCTACTACAGCTATCTGGGGAACAGCACCCGAAAGTGCCGCACTCATCTTGGCTATCTCGCCGTATGCACCGAGTGTCTTCATACCTTCCTTGATATCTCCGCCCTTTGAGTCAAAGATACCGATAACAGGAGCGCCGTTCTTAAGTGCCAGCTCGTAAACCTTCTTGATTTTGAGAGCTGCCGCAGTGTTTACCGCACCTGCGTTAACGCTTGTGTCCTGAGCGTACGCATATACGACTGCTCCGTCAACATAGCCGTAACCGCTTACAACGCCTGTCTTTTCACCGTTTGCTCCGACAAATTTGCCAAGCTCGACAAAACTGTCCTCGTCAAACAGAGAGATGAGCTTGTTTGCAGCTTCGCTAGCGGCTGTCTGCTCCATTTCAGCAATTGTTTTCTTCATTGCCAGAATTCCTCCGTTCTCGCTTTTCTGTGAAGCGGTAAGCTGCTGAAAATAAGAGCCGACCGCTGTTTATAATTATGCCTTTGGGCACATCATATTCAAGTATAATTATAGCGCATTTTGGCTTTAATAACAAGCGAAATTCGCTATTTTTTGCAACTTTTATGAGATGTGAAAAAATTATCAATGTCTGAGATGTGATTATCGTTGTTTTGCACAAAACCACGTTTTAAAAGTTCATTCCATACCGTTTCCGACTGCATATTTACGGTACACTTATTTATATAGTGATTGAGTGCGTAGTTCATAGCCGTTCTCATAAGTCCGTCAACAAGCATTATGTACGGTGTTTCAAGCGTTTCAACGAATAGCGTTTCTCCGTCTGTGGTGCAGGTAATAGTTCCTGCCGGGGCACCGTCATCCTTTGCCTCAAACACCAGCTTGTCGGTAATCATGTTGTTTTTGAGTATCGTAATCATTTTTTACCCGTTCTCTTGGTCGATTTGTCGCTTGAAACCAGTGCTTTCAGTCCCTTTAACTCTTCTGCGGTAAGGTCTGCCCACTCGCCGGGCTTCAGCATACCGAGCTTTACGTTTCCGACAGCGTTTCTTTTAAGACGCACTATCTGTAATTTTACAGCCTCGCACATCTTTCTTATCTGTCTGTTCTTGCCCTCGGCGATCGTGAATTCAAGAACGGTTCTGTTTTCTTCTTCGGTAAGTACCGCAACGGTGCAGGGAAGTGTAACGCCCGTGTCGATCTTTACACCCGAAGCAAGCGTTGTCAGCTTGTCATCTGTTACCTCGCCCCTTACGGTAACACGGTAACGTTTCTTTATATGACGGGACGGATGCATAATGGCGTTTGCAAGTGCGCCGTCGTTTGTGAGTATCAGCAGTCCCTCTGAATCCTTATCAAGTCTGCCGACAGGGTAAACACGCTCGTCAATATCGTCGAGAAGGTCTGTAACTATCTTTCTGCCGTGAGTATCTGCCATTGTGGTCACATAGCCTCTCGGCTTATACAGCTTTATGTATCTCAGCTGAGTGCCTAAGGAAGCTATCTTTTCGCCGTTTACTGTAATAATATCGCTCTTGGGATCTGCCTTGTCGCCTATGGAAACAGGTCTGCCGTTTACCTTTACACAGCCCTGTTCGATATATTCCTCGGCTTTTCTGCGTGAGCAGTAGCCGCTGTCTGCTATTATCTTTTGTAATCTCACTTTTTCCATTGTTCCTATAGTCCTTTCATATTCCGATTCATGCACAGTCAGCGTGTAAGCAGTCCTGCAATGAATTTATATATCACGGTAAAAATATCCGTTTTCTGTTCAGTTTGTACACGGCTTTCAGTCGCTCTGAGCTCAGCCGTTGCAATAGCCTTTCCGTTCAGCTCATAGCATATTTCACCGACTTTATCGCCTGCGGATAATCCTGCATAGATAAATCCGGGCAGATAAATCTTGACCGTTACTTTTTCTTTCTGCTCATCGCAAAGCGGCAGTTTCACGCTGTTGCACTTTACGCCGACTGTTTCCTTATCCGATCCGATCACAGGCAGTACAAGCCGTGAAGAATCATAAGTAAAATCGCACATCTTTACCTTTTCAAAGCCGTAATCCAGCATTTTTGCGTGGTCGCTCCAGTCGTTAGGAGCATTCAGCGTTACCGCTATAAGCCTTACACCGTCACGCTCGGCACAGCTTACAAGAGTTCTTCTCGCACTGTCGGTAAAGCCGGTTTTTACACCGATACAGCCGTCATAGCTTGTGAGCAGTTTGTTGGAATTTAAAAGCCACCGCTCGTTTACCGGGTTTCCGAATGCCACCTTTGCTTTCGACAAGGCACAGATATCGGCGAAATCCTTATTGTTCATTGCCTCCCGTGTAAGCAAGGCAAGATCGTAGGCACAGGAATACTGACCGTCTGCGTCAAGCCCCGACGGTGTGACAAAGTTCGTATCGTTCATACCGATTTCTTCGGCACGCTTGTTCATAAGTTTTGCAAATTGCGATTTGCTTCCCGATATATTTACTGCCGCCGCATTTGCCGCATCGTTTCCCGAAGGCAAAAGCATACCGTAGCATAAAGCTCTGCGTGTTACAATATCGCCTTCACAAAGTCCCATTGAGGTCCCTTCGACCTTTATGGCGGTCGGATCTACCTCGAATTCCTTGTCGGGTTCTCCTGCCTCAAGGGTCAGCAAGGCAGTCATTATCTTGGTCGTGCTTGCTATCTGTCTGTGTTCTTTTTCGTTTTTTGAAAAAAGCACAGTTCCCGTATCCGCCTCAATAAGAATAGCACTGACAGCCGATACTCCGATTCCGCTTTTATCGGTATTTTCAAGATAACACAGCTTTTCTGCGCTCTCGGCATAAACTGTCACAGTCGCAGTAACGGTAAAAATCACGGCAGCTGCAACAGATAGAATCTTTCTTTGCATAACGTTGTCCTTTCCGCATAGTTTTTTGTACATCTTATGCGAAAAGGACAGATGTTATTGCTTATTCTTCTGTTTTTTCTTCAGATTCTTCTTCGTCCTTAGAGAAGATAGCCTTGATTTTGGAAATAAGGTCGGGTACGCCACTGATTATACCGTCGATAGCGCTGTTGCCGGTTGCACCGAGCTCAAGCATTTTAACGTCGCCGTCACGCTGTACTACGATAAAAGCCTGCGGATTTATCGTGATGCCTGCGCCGCTTCCGCCTGCAAATACTTCCTTGGGAGCTTTTGTGGGCAGGTCTGAGCCGCCTGCGACAAAGCCGAAGCTGACTTTCGAAACGGGAATGATTATTGTTCCGTCGGGAGAGGTGATAGGGTCGCCTATTATAGTGTTAACGTCAACAAGCTCTCTTATCTTCTCCATAGAAGTTCCCATAAGTCCGTTGATTGGATGCTGTTCTGCCATTTTGATTTCCTTTCCGAAAGCTCACGCTTTCTCTGCACCCGGCTTTACTTTGTTCTCAGCCGATGCGGTTTTATTTACATTCTTTGAATTTATCTTCAAATATAATTTTGCTGTTCTGAATAAAAACCACAAGACACAGCCTATTGCTGTTCCGAGCCTGAGCTTTACTTTGCACGAAAACTCATATTCGGTTTTGCCTGAATTGAAATCTGCTGAAATGTCTATCTTTTTAACGTCAAGCTTTACTGCTTCATACAGTACTGCTATTGCGGTATAAACGATCCAGTTTATCTTGCCGTAATTCATCGCCGCCTGCGCCGCATCTTCTCCGCTTGCCGTTATAAACAGATAAAAGTTGTTTACACGGATATGGCTGATAAGCCGTTTAACGGGTTTTGAAGCAGATGAGATGAGCTGTTTTACAAATTCGATCGTTTCGCCGATGTCACCGCTGAGCCCAAGCTTTGACATAAGACCGTCATCGTTGTTTTTTGCTTTTTTTTCGACTTTATGCGGTTTTTCTGCAGAGCTACTCTTGTCGGGTTTATCGGTATCTTTTTTATTCCGGTTTTCAACAGCTTTTGCGTTATCTGTTGAAACAGACTCTTTATTGCTTTTCGCTTGTTTTTCTTTTTTCTGTTTTTGCTTTTTCTGTTTTTCGTCTTCGGGAGAAACAGAGAATATCGTTATGCCTGCGTATCTGATTTTTATTCTCGTTTCATCGTTCAGATGTACGTTGACTGTTACTGACAGCATGAGAGCAAGCACTATGATGAGCAATATATCTATGAAAATAAGCCAGCCCATAAGCCCTCCGTTTTTGCCCGTATCCTGTCGGTAAAAGTATCCGCAGAGAAAAGCAATTTATTCCTCGTTTGCGCCGATATCATCAGTGGTATCGTCACCGTAATCGGTATCCTGCTGTAATGCGCCAAGCTCATTCAGGTTCAGCTGACCGTCCTCATCGGGAAGGCTCGGAAGCTGTGCCAGACTTTCAAGTTTGAAGCAACGCAGAAAGTTGTCCGTTGTCTTGTATGTAATAGGTCTGCCGGGCAGTTCAAGTCTGCCTGCCTCATACAGCAGTTCACGTTCTACCAGCGTGTTTATAACACCGGAGCTGTCAGTGCCTCTGACCTGCTCGACAAACGCTTTAGTGACGGGCTGATTATAAGCTACTACAGCCAGTACCTCAAGCGCCGCAGGGGAAAGCCTTGCCTGACGCTTGTTTTCCATTGCACGCTTTATATAAGGTGCATATTCTTCTCTTGTCGCAAGCTGATAAGAATTTTCAAGCCGCAGTACTCTTATCGCACTTCCGGACACATTGTATCTTCTTTCAAGCTGGTCGATAAGCTTTGATACCGTTTCCGGTTCGATGCCGCTTGCTTCGCTCAGCCGGTCAAGCGAGATCGGTTCACCCGATGCGAACAGCAGAGCTTCTATTATGCAGATTGATTCGTTGTAATTCAATTTTCTGCCGCCTCGCTTTCATCCGGTTCTCCGAAAGAGAATTCTTCTTCTATTTTATCCTTAGGCACAAAGTGAAGATATTTGTTGTCATCGGTAAACTTTATACGGCTGTTCTTAGAAAGCTCTAAAAGTGCCAGAAACACAGCCACGCAGTCCGATCTGGACTGACCTTTATATAACGAATTTACTTCAACCTTATGACCGTCATTTATACGCTTCAATACATATACTATTTTTGTAAATACGCTGACAAAGCTCTTTGCAATGGCAGGCTTTACATGAGGCACGGCTTTTCGTACCGCATCCTTGTAGTTTAAGTTCGACATTGCCAGAAAAAGCTCGTCCGGCTCGTGTATGCCGAGATATGCCTTGTTTTCTTCGACCTGTACGGGCTGACGCACGAACACATCATCGCCTACCCAGCTTTGCTGTAGCTGCAATGCTATCTGCTTGCACATAGCGTATTCTATCAGTACGCCCTGAAGTTCTTTCTTCATTTCTTCCGCTTCGTGCTTTGGCAGAAGTGCGGCTGACTTTATGTAGATAAGCCTTGCCGCCATTTCGAGAAATTCGCCCGCTATTTCTATATCGGCCTGCTTCATACGGTCAAGATACAGCATAAACTGTTCGAGCAGAAGAGAGATCTCTATATCGTAAATATTCAGCTTATGCTTTGCGATAAGGCTCAGCATAAGATCGAGCGGTCCTTCATAGACCTCCAGCTTGAATTTCAGTTCCTGCATTTCTTATGCTCCGAGAGGTACGAGCGGAACGAAAGAGGTTGTAAAATCAAGAAAGCTCATAACCGCATTGTCAAGGAAGTTCAGCGGTGCATTAAGCACACCTGTCCAGCAGATAGCAAGTACGGCAAGCATTATATACTGTTCGTACTGCATCAGCTTGAAATATGTTCTTTCCTTTAAGAATACGAGCATTATTCTTGAACCGTCAAAGGGCGGTATGGGGAGCATATTGAATACAGCAAGCGAAATGTTTATGCTTGCCGCCATATCAAAAGCGTAATAAACATATGCTACAACATCGGGATTTGAAGCACCGAAGAAGAACCATACAAGCTTTCCGATAAGTACAAAAATGTATGAGAGTATAACATTTGATAAAGGTCCTGCCGCCGCAGTCAGCGCCATGAACGTTCTTGCGGAAACCTTTCTTGCTCTGACGGGGTTTACAGGTGCGGGCTTGCCCCAGCCAATTCCGACAGTAAGTATACCTATAGTACCCCAGAGATCCCAGTGTCTTATCGGGTTCAGCGTGATTCTGCCTGAATGAAGTCCTGTATCGTCGCCCAAAAGATATGCCGCAAAGCAGTGTGCGCATTCGTGTATCGGTGTGGCTACAAGCAGAATTACCGCATAAGCGAATATCGTTATGATAATGCTCCGCTGATCGCCAAGACTGTTCATTATATCAAGTAACATAGATTTTCCTTTCACATTTGAAAATTACCGCTATTAAGACAGTATATTCATATTCTATTATACACTATTACCGCCGCATTTGCAACTGTTTTTTGCTTTATGTCTTATTTTCGGTTGTCATATGGCGGTTATGCGATAAATTATTATAGGGGATAAAAATAAACCGCTCATTAAGAGCGGTCACAGTCAGTCGAAAAACCTCTATCGTTGATAAAAATGGGGTCGCAGGGGCGTAGCCCCCGACAGGGTCTAGGGGCGGTAGCCCCAG
>ERZ1035041.926-NODE-926-length-10927-cov-3.577355_pt1 | contig 10927 bp, 6 predicted proteins | sample MGYA00520684_ERZ1035041 | MGnify/ENA primary metagenome ERZ1035041 (study PRJEB33766, sample SAMN09781699) | gut metagenome | biome: gut microbiome | host: Homo sapiens | place: Madagascar | study: EMG produced TPA metagenomics assembly of the PRJNA485056 data set... | reverse complement strand
CTAATAAACTGGAGATTAAACTATATAAATAGACGTAATAATATGCAGAAAAGTAGTCTGATTCTGTATAAAACTGTATGGTATATGTATCTTTTCTTGTCTGAAAATAGAAGTGGGAAGAAAATACTTTTTCTTCCCACTTGATTTAATCACCGACTGCTATTATTTTTTTCCCATTGTAAACATAATCTCTGCAATACTTGCATTTACGCCATTGTTGCTGTCGGTCACTGTAGTACGGAAATATCTTCCACTTATAGCCTTTGGTAATAAGATAATTTGTGCATTAGGAACCTTATCATTAGGAAAATCTAATTTTCCTAATTCTGTCCAGTTTTCTTTGTCATCACTGATGCTGAACATGACTGCTTTTAAATCAAGGTTATTTTGGCGCCTAGCCAATTCTATTGATAGAATGTTTTGTGTTTGTTGCATATCAAATATGATTATATGTGGCAATGGTGGATTCTTCCCTTCACCATCCCATTGTGAATGCCAGAAAGTATTTAAATTACCATCAATTAATGCTTCTTTATGCCCGTTTACGGCTCCTTCACCGGTCAATTCTTCTGTGTTAGCCTCAACTCCCCATCCTGTCCTGTCCACATCGATATATTGGTTATGAATCTCGTCCCACTCTTCTTTTGATACAGTATAATAGGTTGGAAAACTCACAACTTTTTCTAATGATGGAATTTCGTCAATAGCCTCCTCTGAAGGTTTAAAATAAGAAGTTACTTTAAACTCTGTATCAAGTACGGCATCTGGTATGATAGAAGTTGTTGCTCCTTCCATCAAAGTGATTGTTTTTTCGCTGCCTTCGTTGTTGGTATAAGTAAACATCGTTTTTGTACATCCTTCCATAGGAGCCCATTTAATGGTAACTCCTTTCGACAGTGTCGCTTCCATAGAGTTGATTCCTTGTGCGGATAACCCAGCTTGATAGGAAGACCCATATACTTCACCGGAAATGGTTTGTATCAGAGATTCTTTTCCCGTTTCACTCTTATTTATTATCGAAAAGATATATTTCCCTTCTGGAAGATCAATTATCTTTGAGATATAATCATTGATATCACGATCTGCAGAGATGGGTACCTCAATTGGAGTTTCGCATCCTTCCCAAGAAATGATACTGGCATTGATTCGAGGATCAGCATTTAGTTTCCATTTCAATTCAATACGGTTGAAACCGCTGTTCGCTTCCAAATCACTGGCGATTCCGAGATAGGTCTCTTCACCCATTTTAAGATACTTTTCGTGTACATCATACATATCTCCGCAAGCAGCTATTCCGAGAATTAGCATGCTGCAAACTATATAGTTTATAATATTTTTCATAATCTAATTATTAAGTTATTTCCCGATAGGTTGCCCCCAAAAGGTCATTTCACCGATCTGTGCATAAGTACCTCCACTCCAATTCTCAAGCATGTAAATTCGAATGTAACGGAAATTGGGTGCATCTAGTGGAATCTCATGTTCGTCACCGTTTTCAATATATTCTAAATCTTCATTTGTTTTCGTAGGGTTATCGCTTCCAGAAGGTTTATAACACTCTACTTCCATGATTTTTGTCCATCCTTCGAACGTAGGATATTTGATGCCATCTTCTTTTACTTCACCTCCTAGATACATATTATCCGTAAGTGCTTCACAACCATAGATAACATATTTTTTTAAATTGTTATGGTCATAAGCCCATACATTAACTGGATCATTTCCTCTACGCTGATACATTTTAAAACGACTGACTTTGGCTACCTGTCCCATGTCAAAAGTTATCGTCCTTCCAATTGCAGGGTTTGTCGTATTCGTAATATTATGGAAACATTCCATGTTGTAATCACCTTGCCATATATTTCGTATTGGCAAACCGGACATTGCTTCACAATCACCAGGTAATGGATTAACTTCCTTGAATAAAGATTTAGACAGTTCTTCTTCATACAAAGGCGTACTTTCCTTTTCCATCATCTGAGAATAGTTCTCCCAGCGATCTTGAATTCTATATCCTAGTGTTATTGGTTCTGCAGCCAAATTACGGATTTTGGCTACTCCGTTTAGTACACTAGAATAGAAATTTTCCAAAGATATCCATTCCCCATCATCTTTTTTAAACACTTCTAAAATAATGTTTTCCCTTGTTGGATTTTCCCAAGTCAGACTAACCCCGCCAAAACTATTTTCGACTTTCAGAGAATTATAAATAAATTCGACGGGTGGAGTCAACGGGCTTATCGTTACCGAAAGTGGTTCAGATTCGTTCCTGCTTTTATCTATACTCTTTAGAGTCACTTGATAGTCACCCACTTTGCCGAACCCTTCTACTGTAAGTTTGTTTACATAAGGAGAGGCTTTAGTAGTTCTTTCTTTTCCATTGATCATATAAGAAGCTACTACACATAGGAGATCGTCATCTTTAGGAGGAGTGTAGCTGATGATAGCTCCACCGTTAATATTTTCTACTTTTATATTGCTAGGCAATCCCGGTGCTATATTGTCAGTCGCGTCAAGTCCAATTCTGTCGTCTTGTCCGCATCCTGTAAGACACAGTATACCAATTAAAGTCGCAGACATATATTTTGTCAGCTTTAATATATAATTTATTTTTTTCATCTTTCCAGTTATTTTATAACATGAATACGGTGATTACCAACCCGGATTCTGTCCCAGGTTCGGATCTTTCAATACAGTTTCTACTTTTAAGGGCCACAAGTAATCTTTAAAACTGTATCTCGAACGTAGATAAAGCGTAGTGACACGGTAAAATTCTTGTGCTGTTTCTCCTTGTACATACCACCCCTTCACTTCACGAGGAAGTTCCTTCTTCCAACGACGTAAATCCCAAAAGCGTTTTCCTTCACAAGCTAGTTCATTTAAGCGTTCCATACGAATGATTTCACGCATACCTGTTTTCGTGTTTGGCTTTTCAGGATACTTTGAATATTTTTGCCAGGATTCTTTTACTCCGTCAAGACCAGCGCGCTCACGCACTAAGTCAATATAGGTATAAACATCGTTGTTAGGGGTGTTGAGCGCTTCATTCAGTGCTTCCGCATACATCAGATACAGATCAGCAAGACGAATAATCGGAAATGCATAACGTTCCGTTGACAGACCGTTATCAGTCACACTAGTTTTATAGCTACATACTTTTTTGTTTAAATATCCAGTATATGAATAGTCTTCGGAAGTAATACGACCAGAAACTTCTTTAGCGCGAAATTTATAGAAAGCCAGATCTTTCGGTTCATCACTGGCATAACCGTAGCCGTACCATGTTCCACGATCGAATGATAGGTTAGCATAAAAGCGTGGCTCTCGGTTGAGGTGAAGATACGCCGTTTCTTCACCGATTTTGAGATAATGCTTATTATTTCCTTCATCAGGAATGATAGTGAAATCATACCGATTTGGGTAGTTTTTCGACCAAAAGTCTCCTTTATCTTCGGAGATGGGAACACCGTTAGAGGAATAAAACTGTTCGGCAACAGTTAAGGTCGGAGCCATTACAGATATTGCATCGTAGTGACTGCCCTTAGTCGTTTTGGCTACTGCTACCTTTTGTAATCCGTTGACGTTCCATGTACTTCCCCATATAATTTCCGTATTCCATTTCTCTGTAACTGCTTCACCGATATCAAGTAACTTGCGTGTAGCATCCGAAAGTCCGTTAACGGGCAGAGTGAAATAGTAAAGGTCATGTCCGGCTTCTTTGGCGCACTTTATGGCGTCTAAAGCTGCGTCTGCAGCCTGTTTCCATTTGTTATTATCTGTTTCAGAGGGAAAAAGACTTCTTCCTTGATTATCTTTTACGTTGATATAATCGGTATTTCCATTGAATAGAGGACTAGCAGCCAATAACCACAATTGTGCTTTTACCGCTTTTGCTATTGGTTGGGTGATTCGTCCCAGTTCTTCACCTGCATCAGTGACTTGAAGAGGCAGATCTTTAGCTGCGTCATCCAGTAGATTGGAAATATAGTTGACTACATCGTCCACTGGGTCCCGGTAACGTCGTACCTCTTCCGCAGATGCATCTATCGAAATGTTGTTATCCATGATAGGGATAGGACCATAGAGCATAAATAGATAATAGTGGTAGTATGCTTTGAGGAATTTTACTTCCGCAATCCATCTGTTACGTTCATATTGCTGTAAATCTAGAGGCTTGTCAATATTTTCAAGAAAGATATTGCAGTCGCGTATAGCAGTCCAAAGATTGTTCCTCCATTAAGGCCATCCCAATAATTCTGATAAGGGTCATTACTGTTCTGTTCTCCACGACCGATTTCCCAAGCGTTGAGACTGAGGCGTTGATCTATAAATCCGGTACCTTTGGGTATTAACCAATGTTCATCACCTGCTAGAAAGCCGATGGAACCGGCTTGATCCCACTTTGGCAGGTAACTATAACAAGTAAAAAGAAACTTACGGGCATTTGTCTTGTTGCTGAAGGCTGTTTCCATGTCCGGGGTACCTTCGGGCACTATATCTAAGTAATCACTGCAAGATGTATTGCATAGTATAGCCGTAAGAATAAATGATATGGATACTATAATTTTTTTCATATAGCAAATTTTAGAGTGAAAGTTGAACACCTATATTAAATACACGTTGAACGGGATATCCAAGACCATTGCCTCCCATTTCCGTATCCCATGTTTTAAACTTAGAGATATTGAACAAATTTGTTCCACTTACGTAGATACGGAAGTTTTCAAGTTTGGCTTTACTGGATATTCGCTTTGGTAGTGTATAGCCTATTTCTGCAGATTTCATACGCAAGAAAGTCCCGTCACGTAGCCACCATGTACTTTTTTGGTTATTATTACTAATAGCAGTATCTGACAAACGCGGCCAAAATGCATACATGTTCTGATTGGCTTCGCTCCAATGATCGTCTGCGACAATTTGCAAAAGAGCATTAGTTGCCTGTTTACCTCCTAATTCATTATTCGGGTCATTAGGTTGTATGAAAGGGCTTATATCTGCAGGTGATATAAAGAAAGAAGAACGTGATGATCCTTGGAAGAAACAGTTAAAATCAAAATCTTTATATCCTATTGAGAAGCCGAAACCGTAAATAATCTCGGGAGTAGTAGGATAACCAATAGGAACTCTGTCCTGTTCGTCAATAATTCCGTCATGATTAATGTCCTTGTATTTGATATCTCCTGCCATATATTCTCCAAATTGTTGTTTAGGAGAGTTTGCTACATCTTCTTCATCTACAAATAAACGTTCAGCAATCAGACCGAATTCTTGGCTGAGTTTCGTTCCTATTTTACTTCTCCATGGAGTGGCTGAATAATCGGGTTCTTCGTACTTGGAGAACTTGCTACTGGCATAGGTAAAATTACCTCTAATGGTAGCCCATAAATTCTTGTTGAAGAAATGAGAATAGTCCAGTGAAATATCGACACCATGTCCTTTGGCTTCACCAATGTTTGCCTGCGGAGAGACTTGAAAACCCATTAGAGTTGGAATATCGGCACGTGTCTGCAAAATATTGGTTCTTCTTTCTTTAAAATATTCGGCTTGTATTTCCAGATCTTTAAATAGTTTCATCTCAAATCCTACGTTTAGTTTATGAGAGATTTCCCAACCTATCTTAGGATTAGCATAACGCTTGATGGAAATCTTACCGTTAGAGTTCTTTGCATTGAAATTTGTTCCGAATCCCATACCGTTATCACCATCCATGCTAACTTCAGATAGATAGAAGAAACGTTCGTCAGAAATATTATCATTACCTACTAATCCATAAGAGCCTTTCAATTTTAGTGAACTAATTACTTTTGTGATAGGTTTGTCTTTCCAAAATTTTTCATTGGAAACCATCCAGCCTAACCCTCCTGATGGGAAGAATCCCCAACGGTGGTTCTTGTCAAAACGTTCTGAACCGTTGTAGCCGAAATTGAATTCTGCATAATAACGATCGGAATATCCATAAGTGAAACGACCAGCTATCCCCATATTACGTGATGGGAGTGATAATTGTAGAGTTTGTGCATTTCCAGATTTTGATTCACGTACGGTATATACCATCATTCCACTTATATTATGTTTTTTATAAAATGTCCGGTCATAAGATAGAGATGCTTCCAAATACAGAGAACTGTCAACCGATTTGCTTCCTGGATTATATGATAGATAGTCTGTACCTTTGTCCGAATTTAAGGCGCTAAGTATATATGTGTCCGTGTACTTATCATAACTGTCTAAAGAATAATAGAACGGAGTATATGAACGGGTGAGATCATAATAAGAGTTTCGTGTGACATTTGCCAATAGACGTCCGTTCAATCCGTCGGTGATGAAACCGAAATCTTGTTTAAGTTCGAGTTGAGCAAGAACAACAGTTTTTTCATATTCTTTATATCCTCTGGCCATTTCTGCATAAGGGTTCAGATAGTTTGCACTGCTTCCTGAGTTACCGAATAATACATGTTTGGTGTTAATATTCGTTTCATCAGGAGCATACATAGCAGGAAATTCAACAGGGCTGGCTTTAATAGCTTGGCTGTATATGGCAGAACCACCAGATAACGGTCCTTGATAACTGTCGAATGTGCCACTAATACGTACAGCTAATTCGGTCGTCTTGGTTAAGTTGATGTTTACATTTGAACGTACTGTATATTTGTTCAGCTTGATGTTATTATCAAAGATATTATTAGGAACTTGTTTGAGGATACCATTGTCTCTTGAGTAAGATAAGGCTACATAGTAGCGGGCTACCCGACCACCACCACTGATGCTCATGTTACCACGATAGTTTACTGTGTAATCTTTAAAAAGCATGTCTTTCCAGTCTACCATAGGATAAACATATGGATTCAATCCTTTTTCTCGGGCAGCTATTGCACTTTCAAGATAAGGTAATGCATTGCCTGGATTTCTAGTCCTTGCAGCTTCGTTATGAAGTTTCATGAAAGTTAGCGGATCTGCTAATTCTACCTCTTTTGACGGGGCAGAGAATGAACTTTCTGCTCTGAATGATAACTTCATTTTGCCTTCTGTTCCTTCTTTAGTCGTTACCAAGATAACACCATTGGCACCACGTGCACCGTAAAGGGCGGTTGCGGTTGCATCTTTTAGAACAGAAAAACTGGCTATATCGTCAGGATTCAGTCTTGACAGATCCGAAGAAGTTAGTTCAACATTATCAATTAAAATCAGTGGATCGGCTTTACCTGTACCAAAAGTAGTTACACCACGAATAAAGAACTCTGCATTGTCTTCTCCCGGTTCCCCACTTCTTTGGTAAGCAACCACACCAGCTAACTTTCCAGCAAAACCTGTTGTTAAGTTACTGCTAGTCGTTTTTAACTCTGCAGGCTTAATAGTGGAGACTGAACCTAATACAGATTCTTTTTTTTGCTTGGCGAATGCTACTACTGTTACGTCCTCTAGAGCTATCCCGCTATCTTCTTTCATGGTAACAACGCGAAAGACATTTAGATTTTTAGGATTGAACTCGATGATCTTCTTTTCATACCCGATATAAGAGAATTCAATAGTTTTAGTATTAGCCGGTACCTTTAAAGTAAAGTTTCCGTCTAAATCGGTGGCAACTCCTGTATTGGTTCCCGGAATATAAACACTTGCGCCAATGATAGGCTCATTGTTGAAATCCAGGACAATACCTTTGATCGTGTAAGTTTTTCCTGTCTGTTGTGGCGATGCTGTATCCTGTTTGGCACAGAGTGGAGTAAAACACATACCATACAAACAAAACAGGATTAATATTTGTAGTATTCTTCCACCACCATTTTGTTTTTCATTAATCATAGAAATTAAAAGTGTTAACAATTCATTCTTGTGTTTTCAATAAGCATGAATCTTGTGGTTAATTAAATTTTTCGATAAGTTTGGATAGACAGTCCCTATATATTAAAGATCTGTTATCTTCATTAAGACTAATTTCTCTTTCTTTGCCTTCATTGGAGTTAAATTGATAATAAGAAGATTTATATAGTGTAAAAATCAAAATAGATGGCGTCTTTTCTATTCTGATTTTTGCTTTTAGTTAGTACTTGTGATGAATGTAAAATCAAGGAGCTATCGTTACTCCGATTTCATTAGGTTCAACTTCTGCAGCCATTTCAGTGGGAGTGGTGGCTTCCAGTTTGATAAAGCGTGCCTGAACTTTTTGATTGAAATAGACCGTTTGAGGCAATGGGTTGTGCATAATGTTGCTGAATTCTCCATTGGTAGGTACTTCCTTCCAACTCTTGCCGTCGAGACTGATATAAAATTTATATCGGAAAGCCATTGTTGTCTTTGCCTTTGCATTTAGGGGAGCATAGGTAAAGGCGTTGATTGTCACCTTCTTTTGCAAATCTATCGTTAATGGCTTTGTAGACATAACTTTCCATCCTGAACGAGGCAACTGATTCCAGTTTTCCTCTTGTTTCCCTTCCTTTATAGGTGCTGCATAATAAGCAGCCACCTGGCTGATGTTAGCATTCAGACGAGATTCTAAAATCTTTATCCGTAACTGATCGGCTTTAATAGTTGGAAAACGTAGCAATCGTTTGTAACCTACAGTTGTCCCTTTAGCCACTTCTTTCCAGCTGTTATCTGTCAGTGCTTCTACGGTGAATGCTTCTATCCGTTGTCCTTTGGTTATATCTTCTTGCAGCATAACTACATTAATTTCTGAACCGGCTTTTAATTGATATATCTTTTCATTGCCGGAAACTGTATTCCAATATTTTTTCCCTTTCTTCACATAGTTGTCAGCAAATACTTGTTTTCGGTAAGCAGCAAACTCTTTCAGACGTTGTACGTCTGCTTCATGAATTAAGCCTCTACGGTCTGGTGGTATATTCAGCAGAAGTACAGAATTGTATCCTACCGATTGGAAATAAATATCTGCGAGATGTTTCAATGACTTCACTTTATTATCTTCTTCTTTATGATAGAACCATCCCGGGCGTATGGAAACATCTACTTCCGAGGGATACCAAAATAACTCTGTCGCTTTCTCCAACATCTTGCGGCTTCCTAAATCATTTGACTGTCCATTGATTCCTAATTTCTTATTATTCTTGTCAGCACGGGCATATATCTCTGGAGTTAACACGGTGGTGCTCCATTCTGTTTCACGACCTAATCCGCTTTCGTTACCTACCCAGCGAATATCATCTCCCATAATTGCCATTACTGCTTTGGGTTGTAACCGGTGGATGGTTTCATAGGCGGTATCCCAGTCATATACTTGTTTTTTTCCGTTTGGACCTTCTCCGTTTGCCCCGTCAAACCACACTTCGTGTACTTCTCCATAGTTAGTTAGCAATTCGGTTAGTTGGCGGATAAAAAACTTATTATAGCGAGGGGAATCTCCATAACATTCAGCATTTCGATCCCATGGAGAGAGGTATAGTCCAAACCTCATGCCATATTTTTTGCATGCCTTTCGAAGTTCTTTTACTACGTCGCCTTGTCCGTTTTTCCAACTGGAAGACGCTACGGAATGCTTGGTCGTAGCTGTAGGCCATAAGCAGAAACCGTCATGGTGCTTGGCTGTCAGAATCACCATTTTGAAACCTGCTTCTTTCAAGTTGCTTACCCATTGTTCTGCATCCAATTCTGTAGGATTAAAGAGATTGGGGTCTTCCTTTCCATCTCCCCATTCACGTCCGGTAAAGGCGTTTATACTGAAATGAAGGAAAGCCGTCAGTTCCATTTGTTGCCAGACTACTTGTTGAGGCGTTGGAACCAAACGTGCAGCCATATCGATTTTTTGTTCAAGAGTGGCATTCAAGGGAAACTCTACGTGTTTTACATAATAGTTTTCTTTCTTTTGCGCTTGTCCTCCCAAAGTAATAATGGAGAATAATATAAAAGAGGTCAGTAGTTTGTTCATAGGTCATAGTATTAATTGAAATTGCTATTTTTAGGAGAAAATTTCCACTATCCAGCACCAATGCCGCTAGATAGTGGAATTTTTGGGGTAATGTTAAGTTCTTATTTGCATATTTCGTATCCAGAGAAAATGCAAATCGTAAAAATTGAAAAATGATAGGTCATTTAATAGTGTAAATCTTTTCATATGTATTATAGAGTATTTATTCAACTTGATGTGTGCTGCAAAAGTAGGAGAATGAATGGTGCAGTATGTTTCAAAAATCACTAATTTATTTTCAAAAATCACTAATTAGCCCCATTTCATCGGGGAATCTGTTGTTATATAGTAAAAATAAGAAGTTGTTAGAATGGAAAGTATTCTTTTTTGTGTGATGCGTTTTCTTTTTGACATAGCAGTGTTTGTGAGATAGAGCAGAAGATACTTTTTCTCTTTTTCTGGTAATATTTTCTCTTAAATGTAGTATCTTTGAAAACTGAATCTTATAATCTGACTATAATGAACGCAACAAAACTATTGCTCATAGTATCTATTGTACAGATGTTCTTTTCATATCATCTTCGGGCAGAACATTATTACTACAAACAAATCTCATTAAAGGCTGGATTACCTTCAACTGTACATTGCATTGCAGCAGATAATCGTGGCTTCGTTTGGATGGGAACAAGATCAGGCTTGGGAAGATTTGATGGACAGGAACTTAAAAAATATATCCATAACTCATCCCTGTCTAATTCACTTCCCGGTAATCAAATTTATCAGATTGCGAGAGGAGAGCAGGGGAATCTTTGGATATTAACAGATAAGGGAATTTCACTTTATCGATATCAGAGTGATGACTTTCTTTTGCAGACGGATGAGAAAGGTGAAAATTTGATTGCTTATTCTGTTTGCCGGACCCCTGAAGGAATTTTATTCGGTGGACAAGGGAAAATCTATCACTATAGTTATAAAGAATCTTGTATACGGAAAATCTACGAATTTAAATCGGAGCAGAACTTTAATATTACCGCTTTGGGTTTGATAGATTCTCATACGATACTATGT
>ERZ1035041.919-NODE-919-length-10985-cov-4.473559_pt1 | contig 10985 bp, 9 predicted proteins | sample MGYA00520684_ERZ1035041 | MGnify/ENA primary metagenome ERZ1035041 (study PRJEB33766, sample SAMN09781699) | gut metagenome | biome: gut microbiome | host: Homo sapiens | place: Madagascar | study: EMG produced TPA metagenomics assembly of the PRJNA485056 data set... | reverse complement strand
ACAACCGCTGGGATCGTGTTGAGCTTGCTTACAACGCACTTACCAAGGGCGAGGGCGTTAAGGGAACAGATGCAGCTGAGGCTGTACAGGCTTCCTATGATGACGGCAAGACAGACGAGTTCGTTCTTCCGACTGTAATCGAGAAGGACGGCAAGCCGGTAGCTGTTGTTTCTGATAAGGACTCTGTTGTATTCTTCAACTTCCGTCCTGACCGTGCACGCGAGATTACCAGAGCTTTCTGCGACGATGCTTTCACAGGCTTTGCAAGAGAGAAGAGACTGGACCTCACATATGTATGCTTCACAGATTATGACGATACAATCGGCAATAAGCTGGTAGCATTCCACAAGGTTCAGCTTCACAACACATTCGGTGAGTACCTTGCAGCTCACAACATGACTCAGGCACGTATCGCTGAGACTGAGAAATATGCGCACGTAACCTTCTTCTTCAACGGCGGCGTTGAGGAGCCGAACAAGGGAGAGGACAGAATCCTTGTGAAGTCCCCGAAGGTTCCGACCTATGACCTTCAGCCTGAGATGAGTGCTCCAGAGGTTTGTGAGAAGCTTGTAGCAGCAATTAAATCTGAGAAATACGACGTGATCATCATCAACTTCGCGAACCCGGATATGGTTGGACATACTGGTGTTGAGGCAGCAGCAATCAAGGCTGTTGAGGCTGTTGATGAGTGCGTAGGCAAGGCTGTTGAGGCTCTCAAAGAGGTTGACGGACAGATGTTCATCTGTGCTGACCACGGTAATGCAGAGCAGCTGGTTGACTATGAGACAGGCGAGCCATACACTGCTCATACCACCAACCCGGTTCCATTCATTCTTGTAAACGCAGATCCGAAATACACACTTCGTGAGAACGGATGCCTTGCAGACATCATCCCGACCCTGATCCAGCTTATGGGCATGGAGCAGCCGACAGAGATGACAGGCAAGTCTCTTCTTGTTGAGAAATAGTAACTGTTCAGTACCTTCACAGTTACACGCTTCGCGATGCACAGAAATCATGCTTTGCATGATTTCGCGCCGCAATTCTCGGGTTTTCTGTGAACTATGTTCACAAAAAACGCCTCGCGGAATAGTACCTACTGAATAATTACGAGAAATAAATAAAATTGCAGCAGCTGTCCAGATGCTGGACAGTTATGGAATATTGTGTGAAAACAGGGTGCAGCTTCCTATAGGGGCTGCACCTTTTTGTCCTCAAAAAGCATCCCGGGAAAATTTTTTAATTTCTTAAAATAGGGGCTTGAAAGTAAGTGGGATTTCGCCTATAATCGCTCTCAAACGATATTTTTTCTTATGGAGGAAAACTTAAAATGCAGACAGATATGACTGTGGGAAAGCCAATGAAAATGCTGCTGAATTTCACCATTCCTGTTTTTATCGGTAATGTATTTCAGCAGCTTTACAGTATGGCGGATGCGGTTATAGTAGGAAAGTTTGTAGGTACCAAGGGATTGGCGGCGGTAGGAGCCACAGGTACCATCACCTTTCTGATCATTGGTTTTCTGATGGGACTGACCACAGGATTTACCGTACTTACCTCCCAGAAATTTGGGGCAGGAAGAATGGATGAGATGCGGAAGACAGTTGGCAATGCAGCCATTCTTTCCGCCGTGATCGCGGTGATCATGACGGCGGTCAGCATGCTGGGAATGCACAGACTGCTGGTTTTCATGCATACACCGGAGGATATTTTTGACGGGGCATATGGCTACATTATGATCATCTGTGCCGGAATTTTTACCCAGGTGCTCTACAACCTGGTGTCCAGTGTCCTCAGGGCTCTTGGCAACAGCAAGACACCGCTGTATTTCCTGATTTTGGCAGCAGGCCTTAATATTGTATTGGACCTTGTGTTCATTATCTTTTTCCACTGGGGTGCGCCGGGAGCTGCATGGGCAACGGTTATTTCCCAGGGAGTGTCCGGACTTCTCTGCCTGGTCTACATCTGGAAAGCTGTTCCGGAGCTTCGCATGAAAAGAGAAGACTGGCATTTTAACAAAGACATTGCCGCGAAGCAGATCAGCGTGGGAATCCCAATGGGCCTTCAGTATTCCATTACAGCCATTGGAACCATGATGGTACAGAGCTCCCTGAATATTCTTGGTTCTTACGCGGTTGCAGCCTTTACCGCAGGAAATAAGATCGAGAATATTTTCACCCAGGCTTTTGTCGCTATTGGAACTACTATTTCTACATACAATGCCCAGAACATCGGAGCCAGAAAGCTGGACCGTGTGCGCCAGGGCTTCCGTGCGACAGATGTGATCGGATGCGCGTATGCGGTAATTGCAGGCTTCATTCTTTTCTTCGCAGGCAAATACTTCTCTTATCTGTTTATTTCAGATAATGCAGATGTGGTCATTCCTATGGTGGATACCTACCTCCGGTGCGTGGGAATGTTCCTGGTTCCGCTGTATGTGGTAAACTGCTACCGCAACGGCTTCCAGGGAATGGGCTACGGCCTTCTGCCTATGCTTTCCGGTGTGGCTGAGCTTGTAGGAAGAGGCGTGATGGCTGTTATTGCAGCGAATAAAAAGAGCTACACCATGGCGTGCATGGCAAGTCCGTTTGCATGGGTGGTTGCCACCGTGCTTCTGATTGTTCTTTACTTCTATGTGATGAAGGATATGAAGAAAAAACTGTGCCTGTAAGGTTAGACGTTTCATTACAGTGTGCTGCCGGGTACAGAGCGCGAATCGTGCCTGTAAATCTGGAAACACAGGAAAAATAAGGATTACAGGCATACATACAGAATATAATAAGATAGATGTGTCAGATGGAATTTTGTAACATTTTTCCATCTGGCACATTTTTTCTGTCTTTGGGGAAGAATATTTCTTTTACGTTGCAAAAGTTTGTGTAAAAGACAGAGGAAATATACATTTTAAGATGCAATTTGGAAAATATATGTTATAATAGAATAAGGTTTCGCTGTGAAGCGGCGGGACTTTGTTACAACGGTGTTTTTTTAGAGGAGAAATTTATACATGAGTAAGGACGAAAAGCGTACTCAGAGAGGCCCGGGAGGCTTCGAAGATAAAATAGATGCCGCCATGGCAGACCTGGAAGTGGATCTGGATGATGAGTTCCATGGGGCAGATTTTTTTGATGAAGAGGATACGCAGTCATCTGAGGATGGGGATTTCGATTCTTGGGATGACACAGATGAGGCCGATGATCAGGAGGACTCCGCAGAAGAGGATTACGAGGAAGAATATCCGGAGGAAGAGGAATACGATTCGGAGTATTCAGATGAATTTGAGGAGGAGTCTGAAGAGTTTGATGACGAAGAGGATTCTGAAGACGATGTTTCGGAGGATGAGGAGTCTGAAGAGGGATACGATTACGAAGATCAGCCGGATGACGAAGATGATTCCTATGATGATGAATCAGATGTCCCACAGGAGCGTGAGCTTCAGGTAGAAGAATTTTCCACAAGGTCCGGTCAGAAGAGAAGCCGCAGGGAGAAGAAAGAAAGTACTCAGAAACAGAGTGCCCGCCCCGCATCTCGTTCCGCTAGACCCACCAAGATTGCCTATGTTCCTATTTCTGAAGAAGAGCTGGACGAGAAAATCGTTCCCATCCAGAAAAAGAAGCATAAAGGCCTGAAGGTGACCGGAATTATTGCGGCCATTCTTGCAGTGACAGCAGGCTGTGCATATGGTGCAGTGACCTATTATTATGCGGACCACTTTTTCGAAGGAACCTATATCAATGGGATCGACTGTTCCAACAAGACTGCCTATGAGGTGGAGCAGGCAATTGCCAGCACAGTGGAGGCTTATTCCATTGAGGTAACTTCCAGAAATCAGGATCCTCAGACTATCAGCGGAAGCCAAATTGGCTACCAGTACATGTCTGACGGTGAGGTACTGAACCTTCTGAAGCAGCAGAAGCCTTATGAGTGGGTGCGCGGCTTTATGGAGACAAGAAGCTACAACACACAGGAGAATGTAACCTTTGATAAGACTCTTCTCCAGAATGAGGTGAAAGCCCTGAACTGTGCCCAGCCGGAGAATCAGGTGGAGCCGGAGAATGCCTATGTGGCAATGAATGGGGATGAATTTACCATTGTTCCGGAGACTGAGGGAAGCAAGCTGAAGGTGAAGGAAGCCTATAAGGCATTAGATGCAGCCATTTCCGGCAGCCAGACCAGCATTGATCTTGGCAGCACGCCGGATGTGTATGCAGTGGCAGCCGTGACCAGTGAGGATTCCACGCTTCAGGCAACAAGAGATGCTTATAATAACTACACCAAGGCGAGCATCACCTACACTTTTGGTGATCAGACGGTGACCCTTGACGGAAGCACACTGAAGAACTGGCTGCAGTTTGACGAGAAGGGACAGCTGGTACAGGATGACGCATCCTTTACCCAGCATGTGAAGGACTTCGTGGCACAGCTGGCAAGCGAGCACAATACGGTAGGAACTACCCGTTCTTTCAATACCACAAGCGGCAGAACCGTTTCTGTATATGGTTCCGCATACGGCTGGAAGATTGACCAGGACGCAGAGGCTGCACAGCTGACGGAAGAAATCCGTACTGGAACACAGACTACCCGTGAGCCTGTTTATTCCATGAGAGCCAATGCCTACGGCTACAATGATATTGGAAGCACTTATATTGAGGTGGATCTGAGCAGCCAGCACATGTATTATTACCAGGGTGGCAGCATCATTTTTGATTCTGACATTGTTTCCGGTGATATCCGTTACGATGACAGAGCAACCCCTCCGGGAATTTTCACCCTGTATTACAAGAAGAGCCCGGATGTGCTCCGCGGTGAGAAGAAGCCGGACGGCACTTATGAATATGAGACTTCGGTTACCTACTGGATGCCGTTCAATGGAGGAATCGGCTTCCACGATGCTACCTGGCAGGCTTACTTCGGAGGAGACCGCTACACCTATGCAGGCTCCCACGGATGTATCAACATGCCGCTGGATGCAGCAGCAACCTTATACAGCATTATTGATACCAATGTGCCGATTGTTTGCTTTTACTAATTGATAACAAAAGAAGTGGAGAATAAGTTACTATGAATATGGATTCCTTTGATTTGATCCTGACTGTAGCAGCTCTTGTAATGGGAGTAATGCTTCTTACCGGTCATGGAGATATTCTGATGAAAGGCGGAAATGCCGCCGAGCGTAAGAGACTTTACGACGAGAAAAAGATTCAGCTGATTTCCGGTGTGACATTACTCATTTTCGGAGTTCTCACCGGACTGGATATGCTGATCAAGAGCTATGTGTATGATATTATTTACCTGGTACTGGTAATTGTCATCTTCATCGCTATGGTAGTTCTGATTCGTAAGAAATGTAAGAAATAAAACGTAAAAGCGCCTGCATCTCGGGAAAAGTTGGATGCAGGCGCTTGTTCTTTTGTAGAAAGTACAGTTGTCCATAGTCATGATCGATAGTGGAAAGCAACGAAAGAGTACTTCAGCCAGAAATACTTTTTTCAAAAAGTAGTGATGAAAATGGAAGCTTTGTTAGAAGTATCCTTTGGCAAAAAAATTGCAAGCTGACATTATTCTGGAAAAATCAGAATAATGTCAGCAGATCCATCGGCTTCTCAATCACATAATCCGGTGTATCCACCTGCCCAAAGCCATAAGAGGCAAATACAAATGGCACTTCCGCCTCCTGACAGGCCTGGTAATCCCCGAAGGTATCACCCACATAAACAGGTGCCTTCAGCTCATATTTTTTCGCAATTGTCTGGATATTGGCAGCCTTAGCCTCGCCTGTATCCCCCGGGCAGAGATGTCCTGTGAAATACTTTCCAAGCCCTGTTTTTTCAAATACAAGCTCAATATATCCAGCCTGGCAGTTGCTGACCACAAAAAGTGGATAGCGCTTACTCAGTTCCCTCAGGGTATCTTCAAGCCCTTCATAAACCGGCGCCCCTTTTTCTCTCAAAAGTTCATGCTCTGCATGGCAGGAAAGGTCAATGATTCGAAGCTGCTCAGCCTCTGTCTGATCGGGAAGAATCGCTTTCGCAATATCCGGAAGCAGTCTTCCGAAAAGCCCCTTCAGCTGATCCGCCGTCACCCGGATGTCAATCTTTTCTTTCTCCAAAACTTCATTCCAGGCCTGCGCCACAACATCTGTGGAATTCCATATAGTACCGTCAACGTCAAAAATAATACTGTCCATTAGAGGTCTTTAGTCCTTTCTGGTGTTTTTACACTGATTTCATTTTATATAGGAAGTTTAAAAAATGCAATGTTTTTATTTAGATAATTTTTAGCTGGCTTTTTGCGGATTTTATGTTATGATAAGAAAGGCAGTTACTGTTTTTGAACTGTTGGTCAGTTTTTGGCAGGATCAGATTACATGTCAGACAGTAACGCGAGGTGAATCATGAAATACGAAAATATTACAGAAGGCCGTTTTCTTGACCGTCCCAATCGGTTTATTGCCCATGTGGAGATTGGCGGGCAGATCGAGACGGTTCATGTAAAGAACACAGGCAGATGTAAGGAGCTTCTGGTCCCAGGGGCGCAGGTCTTTTTGGAAAAGAGCGGCAACCCGGCGAGAAAGACAGCTTACGATCTGGTCTGCGTCAATAAAAGCGGACGCCTGATCAACATGGATTCCCAGATTCCCAATAAAGCAGCGCTGGAATGGGTAAAGGCAGGTCATCTTTTCACGGAAGAGGTTCAGGTGACGCCTGAGAAAACCTACGGCAATTCCAGGTTTGACCTTTACGCCTGCTCGGACAGAAGAAAGGCTTTCATCGAAGTGAAGGGAGTAACTCTGGAAGCTGATAACGTAGCGCGTTTCCCAGATGCGCCTACCGCAAGAGGCGTGAAGCATGTAGAAGAGCTGATTCGCTGCATGGAAGACGGCTACGAGGCATATCTTCTTCTGGTAATCCAGATGAAAGGAGTCACAAGGTTCGAGCCTAACTGGGATACCCACCGTGAATTCGGGGAAACCTTACAAAAGGCGCAGAAAGCAGGCGTGCACATTCTTGCTTACGACTGTCTGGTAGAACCGGACCGCATGGAGATCCAGGACCCTGTGCCTGTCCGTTTGGAAAGAGATTAGTGCCATTCTATGGCAGTAATTTGGAGGAAATAAAATGACAGATGAGTTTATACAGCCTCTTCTTGGGTGGTACGATGAGAACAAGCGGATTCTGCCCTGGCGTGATCAGCATAACGCTTATTACACCTGGGTGTCCGAGATCATGCTCCAGCAGACCCGTGTGGAAGCTGTAAAGCCCTATTTTGAACGATTTATCCGGGAGCTTCCTGACATACCAGCCCTGGCAGCCTGTCCCCAGGAGAAGCTTCTCAAGCTGTGGGAAGGCCTTGGCTATTACAGCCGCGTCCGCAACATGCAGCTGGCAGCCCAGGAGATGGTAGAAAAATATAATGGCAAACTTCCTGAAGACTTTTCCCTTCTTATCTCGTTAAAGGGTATAGGGAGTTATACAGCGGGGGCCATTGCCTCCATTGCCTACGGCATTCCCGTGCCGGCTGTAGATGGAAATGTTTTCCGCGTGGTAACCAGAATGACAGAGGATTCCGAGGACATTACGAAGCCAGCCTTTCGTAAGAAAACAGAAAAAGCGCTCCAGGAAATTATTCCTGTGGATCGTCCAGGAGATTTCAATCAGGCTATGATGGAACTTGGGGCAGTGGTGTGCGTCCCAAACGGACAGCCCAAATGTCTGATTTGTCCAGTGCGGGATTACTGCCTTGCAGGACTTCACGGAACCATGGAAAAATATCCGGTAAAGGCCCCGAAGAAGCCCCGAGTCATAGAAGAGCGCACAGTCCTTGTAATCCAGGATGGAAACTGTACCGCAATCCGCAAACGCCCTTCCAAAGGCCTTCTTGCCGGATTATACGAGCTTCCCAACACAGAAGGCTACTTAAGCCGTGAGGAAGCCCTGGACTATGTAAAAGACCTTGGCACAGAGCCCTTATATATAGAAGAATTGCCAGATGCCAAGCACATTTTTTCCCACATTGAGTGGCGAATGAAGGCATACCTGATCCGTGTGTCATCCTTAGAACAGACACACGCCCCAGGCATTCTTTTTGCAGATAAAAAAGAATCAGAGAGAAACTACGCCATCCCTTCCGCGTTTGGCGCATATGCGAAGTACATGAAGGAGGAAATTCAATGAAATTACTTAGTATAGCAATTCCATGCTACAATTCCGAAGCTTATATGGAGAAATGTATCCAGTCTCTTCTTCCGGGAGGAGACGAAGTAGAGATTCTTGTAATCGATGACGGTTCCAAGGACAGAACTGCAGAGATCGCAGACCAGTATCAGGAGAAATATCCGAACATCGTCCGCTCCATCCATCAGCCAAACCTTGGCCACGGCGGCGCCGTAAACACCGGTATCCACAATGCCCAGGGTCTCTATTTCAAGGTAGTAGACAGCGATGACTGGGTAAACGAGGAATCCTACAAAGAAATCCTGAAAACTCTGGAGGGCCTAGTAAAGGGCTCAAAGACCGTAGACCTTCTCATCAGCAACTTTGTATATGAGAAGCAGGGCGCAGCCCGCAAGAAGGTCATGCAGTACCGCCACTGCCTGCCAGTGAACCAGATCTTCACCTGGAACGAAGTAGGACATATGCCTAAGGGAAAATATCTTCTCATGCATTCCATGATCTACCGTACCCAGTTGCTCCTTGAGTGCAATCTGACTTTGCCAGAGCACACTTTCTATGTAGACAATATTTTTGCATTTGATCCACTTCCATATGTACAGAACATGTACTACCTGGATACCAATTTCTACCGCTACTTCATCGGACGTGACGACCAGTCTGTCAATGAGGCTGTTATGATCCGCAGAATCGACCAGCAGCTGCGCGTAAACAAGCTGATGGTCAATTCCTACACAAGCTGCGGCAGCATGAACAAGCGGGCAAGAGCCTACATGATCAGCTACCTGGACATCATCACCACCATTTCCTCCATCATGCTGATCCGCTCCGGCACCAAAGAAGCCCTCGATAAGAAAAAAGAGCTTCTCGAGTACATCCGCTCCACCAACCGTGTCCTCTACGGAAAACTTCGCCACAGCCTTATGGGCAACTTCATGAATCTCCCAGGCCGCGGCGGCCGCCGTGTCTCCGTAGCCGCCTACAAGATCTGTCAGAAGTTCTACGGCTTTAATTAACAATCCCCAGGGCGCTCGCTTCAGCGAAGCGCCCGTTTTTAGTTAATAGGACAAAAAAAGACGCGCCCTCCAATTCCTGGAGGTTCGCGTCTTTCTCATCTTTAGTTGCGTTTCCCGCGTTTATTCCGTCCAAATCTCTCTACAGCCACATCCCGTGCTTCTTCCCCCGCCTTCTGCGGATAAAAAAACAAATACCCAAACAGCGCCAATGTAGCCCCACAGCAAACATCAATCACAGAATGCTGCTTCAAAAACATAGTAGACATGATGATCAGCAAGGTCAGAACCAAAGAACCATACCGAATGGCCTTCTTATCCCGAAGCGCCTCACAATTAGTCAGTGACATATGAATCGCCAGAGAGTTAAACACATGGATACTAGGAAGCACATTGGTCGGCGTATCCGTGCGATACAGCCACCGAACCGCGTCCGTAAACACATTCTCCCTAGGAAACTCCAACGGTCTTAAATGCAGCACATTGGGATACACATAAGACACGATCAGGAAAATGGTCATACCCATCATCATGTTGAAAACCAACTGATAATATTCTTTCTTATTCTTGTTCTTGAAGATGAAGTATAAAACTGTGACAACCTGATATGGAAACCATAACAGATAAGGGACAATAAAATACTCGCAAAATGGTATGTAATCATCAAAAACAGTGTCAATTACATGGAATCCACGTACCGGTCTGTGCTCCAGATACCCGAAAAACATCAGGTAAACAATTGCATATACAAGTATGATCAGACCATGCTTATATTTCTTAATAAATTGTGCCAAGTCTTTCACTCCTTTTTCAAATCGTGGAGATTATACCACAGGTAAAATGATTTTTAAAGGCTTTTTTTCAATAGAAACTGTTAAATCCTGGCGGATTCCGCCGGATTCCCCGTCAATATGGACGGGAAGAGCATTCTCGCTGTGAATATGAATGTCCCTGCAGGTCATAATATGTATCCCTTTAATTCCCGTATGCTTTCCGAAAAAAGCAGTAGGCAGGCAGAACAGAAGCTTCAGCTTCCCAACGCCCTCCACCAGGATCATATCCAGCTGTCCGTCATCCGGCCGTGCATCCGGGCAGAACTTAAACCCGCCGCCCTCATATCTCTGATTCATAACTGCCGTAAAATATACGTGATCATAGGAAAAAGTATTCTCCCCATCCAATGTAACCGTCATTTTCCCCGGAGAAATAAAAATCAGCTGCTTTAAGGCAATAAAAAGATAGATCAGCTTTCCCAGTCCAAGACGATTGAACACCTTCTTAAGGGGAGTAGCAAGCACCTCCTGGCAGACTCCCGCGTCATATCCGATTCCTGTGCTGATGCCGAAATGGGACTTCTTTTCCCCGCGGATCAGATAAGGAACATCTATAGGAGCAATGCGCTCTGCCTTTAAAATATACTTAAGAGATTCCATAGGATCAAAAGGCAGTTCCATGCTTCTGCAAAAATCATTGCCCGAGCCTGTGGGAATGTAGCCGAAAACCACCCGGTCAAAATCTGTGATCCCGGTAAGCACCTCCTGAATGGTGCCGTCCCCTCCAACTGCGATCATATAGACGGGCTCAGAATCGATCCCAAGTAAAGATGCCTCAGAAGCAATCTTTGTAGCATGTCCGGAATATCTTGTAAGGCAGTACTGGAAAGAAATTCCCCGAAGCAATAACTGCTGGTGGAGCTGGTCCCAGATGATACGTCCCCTGCCGGAGTGGGAATTTGGATTAACGATAAAATAATACATAATGTCTCCCTGTGTCGCTTTCTGGTTTCATAATAACATTGGAC
>ERZ1035041.916-NODE-916-length-11005-cov-6.687945_pt1 | contig 11005 bp, 7 predicted proteins | sample MGYA00520684_ERZ1035041 | MGnify/ENA primary metagenome ERZ1035041 (study PRJEB33766, sample SAMN09781699) | gut metagenome | biome: gut microbiome | host: Homo sapiens | place: Madagascar | study: EMG produced TPA metagenomics assembly of the PRJNA485056 data set... | reverse complement strand
CATTGCGACACAGAAATCCATCCTCACGGATTATGTGAAAAAGCAGGGATGGCACTTAGCAAAAACGTATGTGGACGACGGTTACTCTGGTACAAATTTCCAAAGACCAAGTTTCCAGAACATGATTAAGGACATTGAAAGCGGTCTGATAAACTGCGTTATCACGAAAGATTTATCTCGTCTGGGGAGGAACTATCTTGATTGCGGACTGTATCTGGAAGTGTTTTTCCCAGAGCATAATGTGAGGTATATAGCGGTCAATGACGGCGTGGACACGCTCAATAAATCCGCTATGGACATCACGCCTTTCCGCAACATCCTAAACGAAATGTATTCCGCCGATGTGTCGGTCAAGATAAAATCGGCGTACCGAGCGAGGTTTCAGCAGGGGAAATTCATGGGGACGACAGCACCATACGGTTACGTCAAAGACCCCGCCGACCACAACCATCTGCTGATAGATGACAAAGTTGCCCATGTGGTAAGGGAAATATTTGACCTTGCGTTAGCGGGCAACGGAATCGCCAAAATCCGCAAGCACATCAACAAACAGCATATCTTACGCCCCGCCGCTTATGCGGCGGAGCAGGGGGCAACAGGCTATGAGAGGTATTTTGAGGAGAATGAGGAGAACCGTTATATTTGGAGCGAGAACAGCGTAAGGGGCATTTTAAGAAGCCCGATATATGCGGGAAACCTTGCAGGCTACAAGCGGATTGCCGCCAACATGAAAAGCAAGAAACGCCCCTCTAAGCTGCCCGAAGAATGGGAAGTGATACCAGACACCCATGAGGGGATAGTCACGCAGGAGGAATTTGATACCGTACAGCAGCTTATTACAAGCCGCAGATTACCAGAAAACAAGGGCGGCTTTGAGAACATCTTTGCAGGCGTTATTAAGTGTGCGGACTGCGGCTATGCGATGCGGGCTATGAGTGCCAACAGGAGGAAACGCCCCGACATCATCGACTGCGTACAATATTCCTGCAATAATTATGGCAGATACGGTAATATCATGTGTACCGCACACAGCATTGAAGCGAGGGACTTGTTCAACGCTGTCCTCACCGACATCAACCGATTTGCGGATATGGCAGTCAATGATGAAAAGGCAGTGAGGGCGATTGAAAAGCGGCTCACGGAAACAGACCAGAGCAAGGCAAAGGCACTGGAAAAGGAGCAAAGAAAACTGAACAAACGCCTTGCAGAACTGGACAGGCTGTTTTCCTCACTCTATGAAGATAAGGTGATGGAGCGTATTACCGAGCGGAATTTTGAGATGATGTCGGGAAAATACCAGAAAGAACAGCTTGAAATTGAAGCAAGGCTGAAAGAGGTAACGGAAACGCTCAGCGACAGCTATGAGAAGACGCAGGGTGTCCGTGATTTCCTCTCCCTAATCCGCAACTATCAAGGCATTAAGGAACTGGACGCAACCATCATAAACGCACTTATAGACAAGATACTTGTTTCGGAACGTGAGAAACTTACAGACGGAATGGTGCGGCAGGAAATCAAGATTTATTATAAATTCATCGGCTTTGTCGGTGAATTACATATCACACCGACAAAGCGGTGGACTGCGTTAAAGCCTAAGAATTGTACGGTGTGCGGTGTTGAATATGTTCCCCGCTCTGGCATATCGAAGTATTGTCCTGCTTGTGCCAAGAAGATACAGAGGGAGAAATCAAACGAGAGCAAACGCAGGAGCAGGGAGCGAAACAGACAGGCATGTATTGAACTGTCCGCAAAAAATGACCGACTGATCTGGAACAGCAGGAAGGACGTATCTTAAGACAGGGAAACCAGAATGACAAAGTAAAGATATTCCGGTATGTGACGGAGAACACTTTTGATGCGTATATGTGGCAGATTTTGGAGAATAAGCAGAAGTTCATTAGTCAGATCATGACCAGTAAATCCCCGGTCAGGGCTTGTGAAGATGTGGATGATACGGCATTGTCTTATGCCGAGATTAAGGCTCTTGCTACAGGTAATCCGTACATTAAGGAAAAAATGGATCTGGATGTGCAGGTGAGTAAGCTGAAACTTCTAAAGGCAAACCACACCAGTCAGATTTATCGTCTGGAATCCGATATTGCAAAGAATTTCCCGGTACAGATCAGTGCATTGAAAGAGCGGATTGCCGGGATGCAGATAGATTCCCAGGTAGTAAAAAGCGTGGATTTACAGGACAATGACACGTTTGTCATGACGGTAGGGAATGTCCTTTATGAAGATAAGAAAGAAGCAGGCGAAGCGTTGATCGCTGCTTGTGCAGGATTAAAAACCGTCAGCACCGGCGGAAAGGTCGGGGAATATCATGGGTTTACGTTATCCGCTTCCTACAATATGTTCTCCAATGCGTTTGAACTGACGGTCAAAGGAAAATGCTCTTATAAGCTGGAGATCGGAAAAGACCCTGTAGGAAATATGCAGCGTATCCATAACACGCTTTCTTCCATTGACAGGAAGCTGACGGAAAGTGAGCAGAAGCTAGAAACCGTACAACAGCAGCTTGCTACTGCACAGGAAGAGGTAAAGAAGCCATTCCCGAAAGAAGCAGAGCTGAATGAAAAGATAGAACGGTTATCCGAGTTAAATGCCTTGCTGAACATGGATGAAAAGGGCAATGAGACGATTATGGCAGATGAGGATATTGGCAGAGAAGGAAGTAACACAGACAGCAGGGATGCCGTAGAAGAAAAAGAACTTCCGGAAACAGCAGACAGAATTCATAAGCCATCTATTCTGGAACGCTTAAAGCAGGAGAAGGCACAGCAGAATACAGCGGAACTGACCGTTACACAGAAAACTGCAAAGAAAAAACACGAACAGGAGTTATAAAAGATTTCCCGTCAGAGTTTTCTCTGGCGGGGACATAAAATGGAGGGTTTGTTTATGGCAAATAATATAGAAAAACAGTTAAAAGAAATATCGGAACGGCTGGAGCAGGGAGTAAAGGAAATCTTTACATCGGAGCGATATACCGAATATCTGAATACCATGTCAAAGTTCCATAATTACAGCTTTAATAACACGCTGCTGCTCACCATGCAGAAACCGGAAGCAACACTGGTGGCAGGGTATCAGGCATGGCAGAAGAAGTTTAACCGCCATGTAAAACGTGGAGAGAAAGGAATCCAGATCATTGCACCAGCACCGATCCGGGAGAAACAGGAGATTGAAAAGATCGACCCGGTAACAAAAGAGCCTGTGATCGGGGATGATGGACAGCCGGAAACAGAGATTGTGGAGATGGTGATACCGAGATTCCGCATAACGACAGTGTTTGATGTCAGCCAGACAGAGGGAGAACCGATCGCAGAACTGGAGGTGCCGGAGCTTACCGGAAGTGTACAGTTTTATGATACGTTCATGCAGGCATTGCAGAATATTTCTCCTGTACCGATCCGCATGATGAATGTGGAAGGGGAAGCAAAAGGCTATTATCACCAGACAGAAAAATATATTGCGATAAAGGAAGATATGAGTAATGTCCAGACGATGAAAACCGGAGTCCATGAAGTGAGCCACGCATTGCTGCATGACCGGGAAGTAATGGATGCGGAAGGCGTCTTAAAAGACCAGACAACAAAGGAAGTGGAAGCAGAAAGTATCGCTTACATAGTCTGCAACCATTTTGGTCTGGATACTTCAGAATATTCGTTTACCTATATCGCCAGCTGGTGCGAGAGCAGGGATATGAAGGCGTTGAAAGCATCTATGGATACCATCCGAAAAACATCTGCAGAGATCATTGGGAACATTGAGGAGCAGATGCATGAGCTGGAAAGAGAAAATATCATGCAATATGAAGAAAAAGAAGCATCTGCCACCAGACAGGAAAAACTGGAACAGGACAGTGCGGAAAAGATTGATGAAACTTTGCTTTTTCATGGAGAAAGCGGTCGTTTTGCAATCTATCAGATGGATACGGGCGGAGAGCATACTTATCAGTTTATGGGTTTTGAATCAGCTAAAAAATTAGGCTATACCATTGAGGGGAAAGACTACAGGATGGTGTATGCGGCTCCGTGGACACCAACGATCACATTAGAGGATATTTTTGAGAGATTTAATATCAACCGCCCGAACGATTTTCATGGACATTCCTTATCGGTAAGCGACGTCATAGTTATAAACCGGACGGCGGAGACAAAGGCTTATTATGTGGATTCTTTCGGCTTTGAGGAACTTCCGGACTTTGTACAGCAGAGAATGGAGATGCTGGAAAATAATCATACCAGAGCCTATCCGCCAGTTTATAAAGGAACACTTGCTCAGGCAATGGAAGAACGGGATGTAGATGCTTATCTGGATTCCAGAAAGTTAAATATTGATTGTAAGAAAGCAATCGAGGAAGCAATCGCATTAAATTTTGACGGGCTGCATTTAAAGGAAGATGTCGCAAAACAAGTGCTGGAACAGTTTGGAGAAGAACGTATGACGTTTGTTATGGCAAATACACTTCGGGAACTTTCTTATGACGGCAGATTTTCCAAACAGAACAAAGACTGGGCAGAACATATCGAAATCCCGGAAAATATCAATCAGGGGAAGAATCTGAATCAGGATTATGTGATAGAAAGCCACCCAGCGGTGTTAGATGGATTTATTGATATGGCAAGGGCAGAGATCCGTATGCAGAAGATTGAACAGGCATTAGATGAAGCGGAAGTCACCATTACAGCAGATACCAGAGGATTTGAAGCAGATGGACATGCAGGAACCTGGCATACAGTAGATGAAAGAGAGTATGCAGGGGAGAAGTTCTTCTTCATGGAACATGATGAGTATGGTTCAGATGTGGCAGGGATTATCGTATCGGAACATGGTCAGCTTGTCGCAGAAGATCTCTGGAATGGGTATGATGCAGGAGCATTGGAAGCTATTTCAGAATATCTGCAGGAGAAAGGGATTTCTGTGGAAGGACTTATGCCGGAACTGGAACCGGATGAACTGGCATATAAGATTGACGATAGGTATTTTGCAATCCAGAGAACAGAGGAAGGCTATGATTATACCTTTTATGCTTTGGATTACGATGAGATCGACGGCGGTGCCTATGACAATCCTGATATTTCTATGCAGCAGGCAATGGAAGATATTCTGGAAGATGAAGAAATGTCCCTGGAAAATGCAGTTCCCGTTGACTATGAGGATTTGATGGCAGAAGTGGAAGAAGCAGGCGAACGGCAGATGCAGCTGGCACAGTTATTAAAGAATTGTCCACCAAGTATTTTTGAGGATTATGACAGGGAAAGAGCAGTGGATACCTGTGAGGGAATTGTAATGCAGTTTACCAAGAGCAAAGGGTATCTGACCGTACAGGCAACGGAAGAAGGCTATTTTTATATTTTTTATGATTCTGACCTGCACGAAATCCATTCCAATGATTATGACGATCCCAAAGTATCTGTTCAGAAAGCTACTTATGAAATCTTAAAAAGTGAAAGAATGGATGATATGGAATGTGTCAAAGTGGACTATAAAGAATTTGAGGCAATGACCATCCAACATTCAAAGGATTTACTACAGTCAGGTGAGCTTCGTGCGACTTCTGAGATTGGAAGAGATGAAGCAGCATTAAATGGTCTTAGCAGGGCAGAAGTGGAACGGGGTGTCTTGTATCACGCACAGGGTATTCTGGAAGATATGGGATTAGAAAATGAAGTAGAGCTGCTTGCAGCAAGGGTGCATGGTTCCAGAAGCAGAGAGGAACTTTACAGAGATGATTCTGACCTTGATGTGGTGCTTTCTTATCGTGGCAATATCCGGGAGGACAGTTTCTTCAATGAATTAAATGCTCATGGTATAGCAATGGCAGGTATTAAGGTGGACATCAATCCTATCGCAGAAGAAAGAATCACTCTGGCAGAATATATGAAAGAGTCAGAAGCCTATCTTGATCAGAAGGAAATCGAAAAGCTGGCGGTGGATTTAGATAATTTCAGCTATGAATATGACACTTACGAATATAAAGATATCGTTGAGAACAGGGAAGAACAGGTGAAGAAAATCACAGAGGACATTCTGAATAAGAAAACAGGGTGTTTAAAGGACTGGTTGGTTGAAGTATCGGAAGAATCTGATATAGACAGTGATGTGATAACTGCCCGGTCACTGCTCTCCCGTTTAGAAAATGCAGAAACCTTTTCTATCTTTACCAGACAATCAGAACAGGAACAGCCAGAAGCTACGATCAGTTTCTATGTAGCAGAGTGCATGGAGTTCCCGGTCATGGGTGAGTACCATAATAATCTTACTCTGGAAGAAGCAATCAAAATCTATGAAAGTATTCCGGCAGAACGCCTGCATGGAATCAAAGGGATTGGTTTTGATCTGCAGGACGGGGATGAGGATTATTCCGGGGAATACGGACTCATGAGTGGAGACAGGATAGACAGGGATCTGATTGATATGATTCCACATTATAAGGAAAGCCCATTGGTACAGAAAGCAATCAATGACATGGAAAAGTATCTGAATGAGAAACATGGAAAAGTGCAGGAGGCAGAACAGACCGTGGAAGTGAAACAGAAAGTTTCAGAAACACCATTCAAGAAAGAATCCGTATCAGTAGAATCGAACCGGGAACAAAACAAAGAGCCTGCAAAGGGTGGAAAAGGGGAACTGAAAAAATCCGTGCTGCAGTCGTTAAAAGAGTTCCAGGCAAGAGCAAAAGCACAGGAGCAGAAAGAAATGGCAACTGAAAAATCCAAAGCACATAAGAAGGGAAATGTAGAATTATGATGAATCTGGCAATGAACTTTGATACAGATGAATGCTTAGTGACCGCAATGTTTGATAAAGGCAACCGAAATGATACGATGGAAGCTATCGACAATATCATTCCATTTCTGAAAGGGGATGCGGATATGATCGGGCTGGTCTGCAATACCATAAGAAAGCTGTTCTGCATGAGTGATGAAGGCTATGAGATTTTTCTTATGGATCTGGAAGATTATAAAGTGGATTTGGAAGATAATTATAAAAAATAGAGAATATTTTGTGTGAATTAGTGTTAGATAGAATTTATTTAAATTGGAGAAAGTAGCCAATCCGATTGAGAAACTGGCACATATTATTAATATGATAAATTTTATTATTGGCTTTTAAATTTCACAATGCATCATAGTAAAATAAAGCGAGTATGTAAAAGAGCAGTGTAATTAATGATATAATAAAAAGCAAGAAAAATATTTTTGACTATCTTTTTGTACAATTTATTCGTTATATATAATAGAAAGTGCTTTCAGTAGAAAAAGGAGGAAAGAAGTGGATGCAGATTTTCTTTTGATTCACAAAATGAAAAATGGTGATGAAGAAGCTATAGAGGTATTCGTAAAAAAATACTATTCAACTATACGGAATTATTGTCGATTACATACATACACAGACTGTGATGCAGAAGATATTACTCAAGCAACATTTGAACACTTTTTTCGATCATTTAGATCGTATCATCATTTGGGAAAGACTGCTAATTATTTGTATGTGATTGCTCGAAATTTATGTCGGGATAGTTATAAGAAAAAAAGAGATATTGTGATGGAAGAGTTACCAGATAAGGGGGAAAATCCAATTGCTGTAATTGAGAATAAAATAGATATAGAAGAATCAATAAAAAAACTTCCAGAAGATTTGCAGGAAGTAGTTATTCTACATTATTTTCAGGATTTGAAATTAAAAGAAGTAGCAGATATTATTGGCATAGGACTTCCTCTTGTAAAATATAGGATAGGAAAAGCAAAAGAATTGTTGAGTGTTTATCTGGGGGATAAGAAATGATGATGACAGTTGATGAAAAATTGCATGCGTATGCAAAAAATCAGAAGGATAGAAATATAGATGAGAAAAAATTACAACAGACCATTATAAAATCGAAAGAAGCATATTGGGATGGAGAAATCGAAAGAAATATGTCATGGTTAGAATTTTTATATCAGCAAGCTTCGTATATACAGAAGCACTGGTGGTTTGCTCAAGGGGCAGTATTACTAATCCTTTGGATGACAATGTTCTTATCGGACAGTAGTATTTATACAAGGCGCTGCATGGGGATTTTGGCACCGAGTTTTGTAATATTGATACTTCCGGAACTCTGGAAAAATAGAAGCAATGGGGCTATGGAAGTAGAAGGTGCAACATTTTTTTCCATAAAGAAGATATATGCCGCACGAATGCTACTCTTCGGCATGGTAGATGTTTGCCTATTGAGTGTGTTTTTGATAACCAGCACTTTTGTGTTACAGATTGCATTTATGGATATCTTAATACAATTTATTTTGCCATTGAATGTGACATGCTGCATATGTTTTCGATTACTTTGCAGTAAAGGAGATGATTATGTATCTTCCACATTATTTTCCTGTCTGATTTGGATCGCTGTTTGGACGCTTGTAGTTCTCAAAGATAGTATTTATGAGCATATATCTACATCAATATGGTGTGGAATGATGATATTATCTGTTTTATATTTGTGTTACAGTATTTGGCGAGTATGGAAATGCAGTGAAAGATATTACGAGAGTAATGGGGCAAGTGTATAAGACTATTATGGTGTCAATTACGAGAAATCACACAACGGTCGTAATCAGAGAAATGTGAGGAACTTGATTATGGAATTAGAATTGAAAAAATTAACAAAAGAATTTCAGGAATTTAAAGCAGTTGATGATATCACGCTGACGATGAGTAATGGAGTTTATGGGCTTCTTGGTGTCAACGGTGCTGGAAAAACAACGCTTATGAGAATGCTCTGCACACTTATTAAACCTACTTCGGGAAGCATATTATGTGATGGAAAAGATATTTTTGCATTGGATGGTGAATATAGGAGAATTCTTGGTTATTTACCTCAAGAATTTGGATTTTATCCGGAGTTTTCGGTTCATGATTATTTAATGTATATTGCGTCAATTAAAGGAATGCGAATAAGTATTGCACGAAAGCGTGTAACAGAACTTCTGCGGCAGGTTGGGTTGGCTAAAATGCAGAATAGAAAAATGAAGAAATTGTCTGGAGGAATGAAACGCCGTGCAGGGATTGCCCAAGCTATGCTAAATAACCCAAAGATTTTGATCCTCGATGAGCCTACTGCAGGTCTGGACCCGAATGAAAGAATACGTTTTCGAAATCTGATCAGTGAATTGTCACAGGATCGTCTCGTGCTATTATCAACACATATTGTGTCGGATATTGAATACATTGCCAACCAGGTGTTATTGATGAAAGATGGAAAGATTAGCCATTCAGGAACACAAGAAGAGATTATTCAGTCAGTACCAGTAAAAGTATGGAGTTGTGTAGTTGCAAATAATGAAGTTGAAATGTGGCAAAAACAGTTTAAAGTCTCAAATATGAAAACACTTTCGGATGGAATAGAATTACGCATTTTGTCTGAAAAATGTCCACACTATAATGCGAAAGAGGAAACGATGACTTTGGAGGACATATTCTTATATTATTTCGGAGAGAAAACAGGTGATGATTATGACGTATTATGAAATAAAAAAAGTTTTTTCAAAAAAAGGAAGTAAGGTTGCGCTGATATTTATTTTTATTGTAATTTCAGTAGTCTTGTCTTTTATCATCGGGGATAATAAATATGTGAATCATAATGGTGATGCGGAAAGTGGAATATCGGCTATGTTAAAGGTTCGTGAGTTGAAAAAAGAATGGTCAGGAGAACTGACAGAGGATGTGCTTAGAAAAATTATTGAAGAAAATGTCAGGATTTCACAGACACCGGAAGCAAAGTCGAATGATTTTAGACAGAATGATATAGCATATAGTCAAAGACAGGGTTTTATGGATATAAGGGATTTACTAAATTGTGATTATGGAGAGTTTAACGATTATAATTATTATCTGGCAGATTCTCTTTCTCCTGATGAAGCAGTAGATTTTTATTCTAATCGTATCAAAAATTTGAAAAATTGGTTAGAAACTGATGGAAAGGATCAGTTTTCTGAAAAGGAAAAAAGTTATTTAATAAGAGCGTATGAAAAAATGAAAACCCCTTTATATTATGATTATCAAGCGGGATGGAAAAACTTATTTCAATATTCACCCTCAATAATTATGATTTTGACATTGGTATTAGGTTTCCTTTGTGCAGGTATTTTTTCAGGTGAATTTCAGCTGAAAGCGAATGCAGTTTTTTATTCTTCTTATTATGGCAGAAATAAGGCTGTATGGGCAAAAGTGAAAGCAGGAGCAATCATAATAACGGCTATTTACTGGGCGGTTATGTTGTTATACACTATGCTTGTTTTGGGAATTCTTGGTGTAGACGGAGCAAATTGTCCCATACAGTCTAGTATGAGTGGGTGGAAGAGTATTTATAATATCACGAATGTTCAGGAATATATTTTGATAGTTCTTGGTGGATATCTGGGATGTTTATTTATGCAATCTCTAACTATGTTGGTTTCTGCGAAGACAAACTCATCAGTAATAGCGGTAATCGTGCCTTTTATTTTGATTTTTCTTCCATCATTTTTATCAGGAACAAGTCTACCATTATTGAATAAAATTTTGGGACTTCTTCCAGATCAAATGCTTCAAATGAATCAGGTAGTTAAATTCTTTAACTTGTATGAAATCGGAGGAAAAGTGTTTTGTGCAGTTCCTATTTTAATAATATCGTACTCCATTCTGCTATTATTGATTGTTCCAGTTATTTATTTTATATATCGCAGAAAAGAAGTTTATAATTAGATGAAGAAATATCTGTTAGAGGGAGTGAAAACATAGGAAAAATATTATTATTATCGTTTAAAGATAGTGAAGAAGAAATGATAGAGTCTGTTCTTGCTGCTTTGAAAACCGGACGAAATATATATTGTGATGAAAAAAATATAAATCCATTGAAAATACATTATGGAGATATTGTTATTTTATTAGCCACAAGAGAATTATTCCGAAAGCAGAAAAAAATAGATCTGTCTTTTACAGAGTTTGAAATTTTGCATTTATTAATGCGAAATCCTGGAAG
>ERZ1035041.913-NODE-913-length-11043-cov-11.145613_pt1 | contig 11043 bp, 3 predicted proteins | sample MGYA00520684_ERZ1035041 | MGnify/ENA primary metagenome ERZ1035041 (study PRJEB33766, sample SAMN09781699) | gut metagenome | biome: gut microbiome | host: Homo sapiens | place: Madagascar | study: EMG produced TPA metagenomics assembly of the PRJNA485056 data set... | reverse complement strand
TGCCGCACCTCGCTCGCCGTATCGGCACTTAGAATTATGCGGTATTGCCTTTACAACTTCACAAGTATCTCCCCCGCACCGGAATCCGATTGCCCTTCTCCCCTATCCCCCAACCGCGCGTACCGTTCATCTTCATCCACTCCCCCACCCCAAAACAAAAGGCATGTGCCCCCTTATCTCTATCATAAGGTGGGCACATGCCGTTACATTATTATGATTTTATCACGCCAAAGTCATCAGGCAATGCAGCCATCGGCAAAGCTGTTGCGCTTGGCTTTCTCTTTCTGCTGGTTGCGCTTGGCGATGATTTCTTTGCACAGGCCAATACGGTTGGTCTTGAAGTGGAAGAACGGGCGTTCCGGTACGGTGAAAATCTCCACCGGACGCATGTAACGTTCCGGCAGGCAGGCATTGATCTTATCGCGCACATCGTCCAAGGTGTAGCCATCTTTGAGCTGGACGTACAGGTACGGCAGGAAGCAGCCCTCGTGCTCATCATCCGGCACGATAACAAAGAACTCGTCCTTGATGCCCTTGATGTCGGCATCGGCCACGATGTTCTCCAGCGGCTGCACCATCAGGTCGCCGCCGCCAAAGCGCGGGGATGCGCCGCGGGTCATCGTGTAGAGCACACCGTCCTCGGACATATAGCCAATATCGCCGGTGTGCAGCCAGGTCTTGCCGTCTGCGTGGACCTGCAGTGCCTTGGCGGTTGCTTCGGGGCGGTCATAGCCCAGCATCACGCCGGGGCCCGTGATGCAGATCTCACCGGGGGTATTGTAGGTCAGCTCTTCCTGGGTGCCGGGCTTGAAGATGCTGATGACGCTGTGGATCATCGGAACACCAACGTTGCCGTCACGCACCGGGAACGGAGCCATGGGCAGAGTGGCGTTGGAGCCGGCCTCGCTGCTGCCGTAGCCGGCAGTAAAGCGCAGGTTGCAGTTATGCTGCTTGAGGAACTCCTCAACATTGCGCAGCTGCTTGTTGTTGAATGCCTCGCAGCCGGCGCCGATGGCCAGCATGTGGGACATATCATAGTCAGCCGGAAGACGCTTGCTGCGGCGGATAACCTCCACAAACATGGGGATCAGGGGCCAGTTGTTGGGGCGGTAGCGCATCATTTCCAGGTCAACATCGTACACATCCACAAACGGATCCAGAATGAGCAGCATACCGCCGGCCAGGGGCAGCAGCATCATGGAAACCACAACAGCGATCAGAGCCGGGGGCAGGATGGTCAGCAGCCAGGTGGGGCGGAATTTATCCGAAGAGCCATAAAAGTTCATCTGGGTCAGCACGCCGATGATGCTGTGTGCAGAATGGATGACCTGCTTGGAAGGGCCGGTGGAACCGCTGGTGTAGGCGCGCAGCAGCGGGCGGTCAATGTTGACAGGAGCGGGCACAAAGCCGCGAAAACGCTGGCCCATGTTACAGAAATCAGCCCACATCATGGTATCAGAGCCACGGGCGGGAACATCCGGATACAGGGCATCCAGGGAATGCTGCAGGTAAACCGGCATAGCGGCGCGGTCGCCGCTTTCCAGAGCGGGAACGATAACATAGGTATTCACGTTGGTCTGCTCACGGTAGGCTTCGATTTCGGCCTTGGAGAAGAAGTCGTGAACAAAAATCACCTTGGCATTGGCTTTCTGAACAGCTTCAATGTTTTCTTCCAGGGTGTTGTCACGGCACAGCAGCGAAGCGCCGATGCGCTCGGCTGCCAGCAGCAGATAAATGAATTCCGGCACAGAACGCAGGAACACGGGGATCTGGTCCCCCTGCTTGACGCCAAGCACCTGCAGAGCGCGGGCGGTGGCGTCTACCTTACGGAACACGGTACCCCAGGTGATATCCACGCCATAGTAGTGCATGGCAATCACGTTAGGGTCTGCAGCGCGCACGGAGAGATACTGCTCCACGGTGCAGGCCGGAACCTGGATACCGCGCAGAACATCTGGATAGAACTTCATCCAGGGGCGGTCAATGCTGGGCTTGCCAGTCAACATCGCGTTTTGATTCATTGCAATTTCCTCCAAATGTCTTTCCCTTATAGTTGCAGGGAATTAAATTATCCAAATCAAATCACGCCAAACCTTTATGGCGCTTTCCCCTGCTGTGCACATCGTTGCACAGCGTCGCCGAACCATAATGTTACAATTATCTTCGGTGCTGAATATAGTATACCATTCCTGTTTACGGAAAGCACGAGAATCCCATGGCACAAATTTCCAGAAATTGATTCCGCATGATTCACTTTTTTCACATGGATTTTCACGCTTTGGCATGGAGTTTTCTTGCAATTTCATTTTCCTCGGTGCAACAAAAGCCCCAGCTACCGCAGCAGCCAGGGCTTTATGTTTATGCGTATGTATGTTGTATTTTTAGATTTTGTTCATCCAGCTCTCTTGCAGTTCTTCCATTTCATCACTTTTGGCGCGGGTAATCAGATGGATTCCCTGCAGGACATGATGGATGTGCTCCGCAATGGCGTTGCGCTCTTTTGTCACGTTCTGGTCATCCAAATTCCAGACCTGATCAAAATATTCACTCAGGCGGTCTTCCATCACACTGTTGTTGACCATTGCAATCCGGTTGACGGGGCAGTTGTTATCCAGCCGAAGATACGATGCAGCGCCAGAAAGGAACATATTGGGGTCCGCCACATACTGGAAATCGTTCACAATGCGGCCGCTGATCAAGCGGAATTCAAGTTTTTCACGCTGCTTGCAAAGCTGCAGCACATAGCTGATGCACCGGCTGCGCTGATCCGGGGTAAGGTTGACCTTGTAACTGAAAAAGTCCAGCTCGCCGGAAACCGCCATGGAGGAAAATGCAGCTTCATAAATCAGGATGCGGATGTTTGTTTCCTCCACCACACCTTTGGCAAGGTTGTGTACGCTACGCAGCTCCGCAGGGGTAGCACCCAAAAAATCTTTCAGCTCGGCCTCGTGGGCGGTCAGGATCTCTTCAAACAAGTCATCCGGCAGCAGAAGCTCATTCAGGTGGCCGAACATCCACCGCAGATTGGAGGCCAGCAGCGTGTGCATATAGTCGTACTGGCTGATCAGCTGGCGCATGCTGGTATCGCGGAAAAGCTGGTCATCCCGCACGCAGAGCTTGGAGAAGTTATCATACAGGCTTTCGCAGTTCTGCGGGTCCTCGGTGGCGGTAACGGCGGCGCAGCGGCTGTGGCTGACCAGCAGGCCGGTAATGGCAAAATCGCCCTTGACCACAAACACCGCGCGCCCGGCAGCCGAGGTGCTGCCAAACAGCTTGAAATGAATATGGCTGAAGTTGGTCAACACGTTAATAATGAGCGCGGCATCATAGATGGGGTCCCATTTTTCGCGGCTGATATCGATCATCAGCTTGAAATAGACGTTATCATAGCTGCGCTGGTCCACCAGCTGGCCGTTTTGCAGGTTGGCAACTTTCAGGCGGTATTCGCGCGCCATTTCCATCAGGTCCATCACAGCCACAATGTCCAGTTGGCTGACGCGGCGCAGCACGGGGTGCGCCATTTTGGTCAGGTATTGCAGCATGTTCAGCTCGGCCCAAAAGTCCGTATAGGGGCCAATGCGCGCCTCGCCGCTGTCCAGCTCCTCTTGCAAATAATCATATTCAGCAATCAGGTTATCATAAATGGCGGCTTTCAGGTCACTGGGGATGCTAACGCTGTATTCCCGCAGTAGCAGGTTACGGCCATCATCGGTGGCTTCATCCACCACGCAGGCACTGATGCCCTCCATCACGCGCTTTTCAGTCTTTTTGGCAGGCAGCATGCGGCCGCTGACCCATTTGCTGATATAGGAAACATCGTATTGCAGGCGCTTGGCCAGGGTATAGTTCTTGACCTCCGCAACTTCCAGCAAATGCTCCAGCAGAATGCTGAATCTATTTTTATCTTCCATTGCACCAAATCCTCTTCACCCATTTAGTTTGCACCTTTCTTTCATTCTATTATACAAGTTCCATATTTCGATTGCAAATTCAAATGATAACAGGTAAGGAAAAAATGAAGAAAATATATTAAAATTTTTCACAATTCGCGGCCACATTCTTTGGCATTCATGCCAGTTTGTTGTTTTTTTGTTGTTTGAACTGACAAAGTTTGTTTGTTCTGCTTGTGATATCCTCCAAAAATTATACTTCGCGCGCCATATTTGCCAAATTTAGCCGCAGCTTTTTAGTAGGTTTTGCTCTTGCACCGGCCTGATGTGTTCGCCATGTTTTTGTGTGTTGCCTTTATTATGCGGGTAAGGTAAATTGCGATTTTTTAATCGTGTACTATTTCTAGCTTTCGGCGGGGTGGGGTCCCCCGCCCTACTGGCCTGGCAAATATTTCACCGAACCTATGCCCACAAATACAAAAATGCCGCAGCAGACTGTTACATCTGCTGCGGCATTTTTATTTAGAGGTTAATGGGCTGGTTACAGCTCATTGTTCGGCTGTAGGATTACTGCAGAACGCCGGTGTTCTTATCGAAATGATAAGTGCGGCCATCGATGACTGCATCGCCCTTAGCCATGGTGCCATAGATCGGGTCGAAATAGTAACGCTTGTCCGCGCTCCAGCCCTTGATCATGTGGCCCTGTGCATCGTAACGGACCCACTTGCCGGTGCCATCGGCGCGGTCAGCCCACTGGCCAGCTTCGGATTCCTGATAGACATCCTTGCTGGTGGCCTTCTTGCCCTGGTCAACGGCATCCAGCCAGTACCAAGCGTCGGAAGCCGGGTCATAGATTTCCTTGCCGCGGCCATCCAGGCCCTGGCGAACGCCCTTTTCGTACCAGAAGTCAGCGCCTTTGATAGTCAGCCACTGGCCGTCCAGAGCGATACCGGTGTACTCGTCAAATGCGCAAGGTACACCGTCAATATCGCCTGTGCCCTTAGCCATAGCGCCGGTGATCAGGTCAAAGTAGTAGGTGCCCTTATCGGTCGTCTGCCAGCCCTTGACCATGTGGCCGTTCTCATCGTAACGGACCCACTTGCCGGTGCCATCGGGCTTATCAGCCCACTGGCCGGCGGCGGATTCCTGATAAACGTCCTTGCTGACGGTCATTGCGCCGCCCTGGACAGCATCCAGCCAGTACCAAGCGTCGGAATCGGGATCATAGATCTCTTTGCCACGGCCGGTGGTACCCTGCTTCACACCCTTTTCGTACCAGTACTTCTTGCCGTTTTCTTCAACCCAGCCGTTCTTCTCGCCGTACTTGGCGGTGTAGTCCTTGCCGTTGAAGTTGACAGCAGCGGTGGTAACGCCGCTGGTCTGCTTCACAGTTGCATCCACGAACTGTGCGCTTGCGCAGTTCTTATCGGTGCAGGTAAAGACAGCCATTGCGGTAATGGTGGTCTTTTCAGCAGCGCCATGAGCGGTGCGCGTTTCGGGTTCAGTAGACGGTACCTCAGTCGGCTCCGGCACAGCAGTCGGCTCCGGCACAGCAGTCGGTTCCGGCACAGCAGTCGGCTCCGGCACAGCAGTCGGCTCTGCCGGCTTTGCGGTCGGAGTTGCGGTCGGAGTTGCAGTCGGAGTTGCAGTCGGAGTTGCAGTCGGAGTTGCAGTCGGAGTTGCGGTCGGAGTTGCAGTCGGAGTTGCAGTCAGTGCTTCAAACGCAGCGCTAACGGTAACATCAGCGGCAGGCATCTTGAAGGTAGCCTTGCCATCGGTCACGGTCAGCGTTTCGGTCTTTTTATCTTCGCCGATCTGATAGCTGTAGGTCAGGCTGTCAGCCTTGAGCTGGTAGTTATCAGCTGCCTTAACGGTAACGGTAACGTCGGTGCCCTCAACAGCTGCGGCCGGGTCTACGGTAACAGTGCCGTTCTCAGCAGGAGCTGCGGTAACCTTGTATTCCTTAACAAACTCTGCGCTGACGTTGACAGGGTAAGCAGGCATTGCAAAGGTGTAGGTGTTGGCTTCGGTACCAGCTTTCACTTCAACGGTCTTATCGGTGTTGTCAGCGTCTTTGTAGGTAACCTTCAGGCTGCCAGCCTTCAGGGCATAGCCGGTTGCGGGCTTAGCAGTCAGGGTTACGGTTTCCTTCTCAGCTGCTTCTTTAGCGGAAGCAGTGATCTCACCATTGGTCAGGGGAGCAACATTGACCGCATAGGTCTTAGCGTCTTTGGTAACGCTGATGTCCACATCGCCGTCCGGCATGGTGAAAGTGTAAACCGTCTTCGCCTTTTCGGTGGTAGCCTGGGCTGCGGCTTCGTCCTGCGCTGCTTCCTGAACTTCAGTCAGAGCAACATCGGTATCGCCGTTCTTTGCGGTAACGGTAACGATATCGGTGCCTTCCTTTTCTACGGTCAGGGTAACGGTATCGTCCTTGATGTAGGTCTTGTTGGTGGTGCCCAGGGTCAGGGTAACGCCTTCAACTGCTTCCGGCAGGGTTACAGTGTGAGGTACGCTCTCGGTTGCAGTATGGCAATCAGAGCACAGGTACACATCGTTGCCAACGGAAGCCGTTTCCAGCTTGTCCAGAGCCCAGGTATGGCCCTTGGGCAGTGCGCCGTCAGCGTACACCTTTTCGCCCTTGGTCAGGCCGTACTTGGTGGTGCGGGCCTGGGTGTAAGCAGGGGTATTGCACCATGCTTCAACGGTAACATCGGTGGTTGCGCCGCTGCTCAGGTCGCTGACCATGTCGGACATCGGCATGGTTTCAACCAGGTTAGCGCACCACATGAACTCTTCGTTCTTGTTCTTCTCGTCAGAGCTGCCCATGTTCTGGTTGTAACTCGGGTTGTAGTTCCAGGACTCGGTCTTGTAGCTCTTGCGCTGGTCATAGGAAAGGCCGGAATCATCAGTCTTTACGACCGGCTTGCCGTCCTCATCCAGCTCGTCCAGGCTCTTATAGGTGTTGGACAGGTTGGTGCCGACAGAAACGACCAGCTGATCCTTGGTGGTGTTGATGCCGGTGATCACAGTCTGGCCCTGCTGGGTGGTGGTAGCAAAGCTGTAGCTGTCACGCAGGGTCAGGCCAGCCAGAGGATGGTTCTTGAAGGTGCCCAGATACTTCACACTGCTGGTATCCTGGGCGCTGTCCATGATAACCATGCTCATGCCGGTAAAGTGGGTATCGGGAACCATGTTGCCGTCCTTATCCTTGGTCAGCTTAATGCCGCCATAGACGGTGTTGTATTCCTTCACTTCTTCCACTGCGCCGGTGGTCGGGTCCATACGGTAGATGGCGTTGTTGACGTTGAAGTACAGCTTGCCATCATACAGTGCGGTAGAGTGTACCAGTGCGGGGTAGATCCGCTTTGCAGCAGCGTCTGCCAGGCACTCGGTGTTCAGGTTGTTTTCAACCTTGGTATGCTTATCTGTTGCACTGGTATCGATCTTATAGATGGTGCCAGCTTCGGCCAGAACCTTGGCATTGCTGTCGTCATCATTGAAGTTGCTGCTGGTTTCCTTCAGATCGTTGTAGTACATCAGGATGATATCAAACGGGTCATCCGTCTTGGTAAAGCTGCTCATGCTGAAGCCGCCGGAGCTGCTGCTGGAATCCGCTTTGCGGATATAGTAGTTCGCAGTACGCGGACGTGCTTCCAGAGTATCGGGGCCCTGGTTCTGCATCTTCTTCATGAACTGCTGCATCTGGGAGTTGTTACCAGAGCTGCCGGAACCAGAGCTGCCGCTGTCGCCGTTCTCGGCCTGCTTGCGGCGCATGTCGTTATACAGGTTCTGGTTGGTCGTGGTATCAACGTAATAGAAGTAATTATCGTCGAAGTAGATGGGGCTGCAGATAGAGGTGAACCAGGTATCCTCGTAGCAAGTATCGGTGTAACGGGTCTCGTTCTTGTTATCCGCCTTGGTGTAAGAGTAATGCGGCTTGCCGTTGTTCAGAATGACATTGCCTTTATCGTCCTTATCGGGTTCCTTGTTTTTGGTGTAGGTGTAGCCATCGTACAGCGAGTCAATGTAATCATAGTACTTGCTGTAACGGCCTTCCAGACCGGAGGGAGAAACCAGGAAGTTGACATGGCGCAGGTCGCCTGCGTTCTCAACGCGGGTCTGGGCCATGCACTCGGTGTTCACGTCGTCATAGCAGACGTCAACATAGTACCAGTTCTTGTTGGCTTCGCCGGTGGTCATCGTAGCAGAGTTGCTGTCGCCCTGCAGCTTGTTGACCTTGACTGCGTTGAAGTAGTGGACGTTGTTGAACATGCCGCCGCCGAACGCATTACCGGCAATACTGGTATCAGAAGTATCGCAGTAATACAGGATCTGGGCAAAGTCAACAACAGCGTTATCGCCTACTTCATCAGCGGTCTTCCAAACTTCTTTGCCGTCAACGGTCTTTTTATAGATTTCCTTGTTGTCAGGCAAATTCTGGACCATGTAGTTAAATGCAGATGCATAGCCCAGGCAGATGCAGCCATACTCAACGCCCTTAGCGCCGATCCCGCCGCCCAGCAGGGCGCCGAAAGCAGTCATCTGGATGGGGTCGTTGTTGCCGCCGCCGGTGATATCGCCCATGGAGCCCATATCGAATTCTGCAACCTGGGAGATCCAGTCGTGCAGGATCAGCAGCTTGGTAACATAGTCAGCGTCACCCAGCTTGGCAACCTGTGCCAGGCCTGCATCACGGATAGCTTTCAGAGCTTCGCCATAGTTCATGACGTAAGACATGAACGCCTGCGGCAGCATGTTCAGCATGAATGCCATGGTGGTCGGCGGGACATCATCGTTCGGATCAATGCTGCACAATACCTTGATTGCGCCCATGGTGCCGGTGATGCTGCCATCCTCGCCCTGCTTCTGAACGCCCTTGGAGGTCCAGAACGGGGCAACCACGCCGAAGTACTCTGCTTCGTCCTGGTTGAACTGCGACAGCTGGAAGTAGTAGTAGTTCATCTGCGCAGTCGAGACATCGTAAGTATTGGTGACCTGGTTGCCCTGGTCGTCCACATACACGGCAGTCTTCTGGCTGTCGTACAGCAGCAGGCTGTTCTTGCCCTTGTTGTCGCCGCTCTGATAGGTGAAGTTCACCTTGCTTGCGTCAACCGGGTTGTTCTGCATATCGTACCAGTTGCCGCCATCCATTGCGGACACCAGGGTAACGCCGGTGCCGCCGGAGGTGGTATCCAGGGTCGGGGTGCCGCCCACGTTGATGTAGACGGAATTGTCATTCTGGTCTACCACAACGCTGACCGGCATGGTCTGCATCGGCTTGGTTTTGATTTCTTCGCCGCAGACAGCGCACTTGAAGGTGATGCTGGTGCATTCCCAGTCAATGGTAACGGGAGCGCCGGCAGAAATTTTGCCGGTTTCGCTGTCATAGAACAGCTGGGCGTTGCTGTAGTCATCGGCCAGCTTGCCCTCGACCTTCTTCATTTCCCAGTTGAAGGTAGCAACAAAGTTGCCATCTGCATCCTTGGACACGACATGGCTCTGGCAGGGCAGGGCGGCAATGTCGTCGGTGCGGGTGGTGGGTTCCTTGTATTCCTTCTTAACCGGGCTCTTGTCAGCGGGCACGCTGGCAGAGTAAACGGTCTTGCCGGCAGCGCCGGGCTTTGCATCGGTGGTATTCTTGGTTACGGTGCCTTCTACCTTCTGGTAGGCATCGTCCTTTTCACAGGTATACACAGCGGTGTAAGCCCAGCCGTCATCGGTCTTGGTCCAGTAGCCGTCGGGGGTTTCCTTCCAGGTATGGGTGTGGCCATCCTCCGGGTTGGTGTCATTCCAGTACCATTTCGGCTCGCCATAGGTATGGCCGTCTGCAGCGGCGCTGGCAGCAAAGGTATCGGAGTTTTCAGCAACGTAAGCCTGTGCGTAGCTGTCAGCCTGCTGCGCAATCACTTCATCATCGCTGTTGGTCATGGACTCCATCGCAGAGGTCATGCCGGAGCTGCCGGTAAAGGTAACGGTGGTCACAACGCCTGCGGCGTTCGTCTCATAGCCCAGGTCGGTAACGGCACTGGACAGATGATACGTTTTGATGGTGGCAGCCATCACCGATGCCATCTCGTCCTTGTTCAGGCCATAGGCTTCGGTGTTGATCTTGCCGGCTGCGGCGTTGGCGTACATGGCATCGGCCAGTGCATTTTCCAACGCTGCAAGGCTCATGCCCGCCTTGCTCTGTGCAGTCGCTTCCAGCTTGGCATCGTCCTGCTCCAGTTCATGCACTTCACCCTGGGCAGCCAGCGTTTGGGCTGTCTGCTTGATCAGGTCTGCAGTGCTGGTGAACTTGGGCAGGGACTGCACAGCGCTGGCCGCGCTTGCTGCGCTAGCTGCAACAGACTGCGCTACCGAAGAATCAATCTTGGTAGTTTCGGCTGCTGCGGGAAGCGCCACGCTTTGGGCAACCATGGCTGCTGCCAGCACGGATGCACCAAAACGCTGAAGGGTTTTCTTCATAGTTTTATCCTCCCTTAAGTGTTACTACTTTCCCCTTTTGTGTGAAAAGTGGTACGGCAGATGTGCGGCACTTTGCAGGTGTTGATTGCAAAACGCCTGGTTGTGCTCCCTCGGTCTGGCGATCCCTTGCCGGGCTGCGGCCTGCTTTTGGGGCTTTTGGCCCCGGCACAGCGGCTGACAAAACGTTGTACCGGCTGCATGCCTTGATCCCGCAAATGATAACCTTTCCGACACATCTAGGTATATACATTATATCACAGTTGCCAGAATTTGCATAGTTAATTAGCGCGATTTCTATGTGAATTTTTGTCCTTGAATCAACTGAAACCTGTTTTTCGCATATTATTTGCGCTGCGGTGCGGTGACCCTTTGGCGGTATTTATTAACATTTTTGAATGGTTTATTCCTATTTTTATCAAATGATTGAACATTTACCCCGATAATGTTCTTTGCAATCTCTTAATCCAATCACCCGGTATTGTGATCGCGCATTTTTTGTCATTTCGGTTTGGCTTGTTGTTGAGAGATTTGGCAGAGATTGGAGGAAACTTGAAGGGAAAATTGGAGGTTGAGAATTGCCCATTATAAATTGTACTGTAGAGAGCGTTCCTGACCGTTCCGAAAACTTAGGGCAATACCGCACAATTCCCGCCTTGCGGCTTAAGCACCGCTCCGGCGGCTGCGG
>ERZ1035041.901-NODE-901-length-11134-cov-3.421608_pt1 | contig 11134 bp, 10 predicted proteins | sample MGYA00520684_ERZ1035041 | MGnify/ENA primary metagenome ERZ1035041 (study PRJEB33766, sample SAMN09781699) | gut metagenome | biome: gut microbiome | host: Homo sapiens | place: Madagascar | study: EMG produced TPA metagenomics assembly of the PRJNA485056 data set... | reverse complement strand
ACATCGGAACGGTTCACATAAACCTGGCACGCAACTCCCGCTTCCTTACAAAGATCCTTAAACATTGCTGCAGAAATTCCATCTGTACAGTACTTCTGATTTGCATTGTACTTCACCGCAATTCCTCCATTGATATGAGGACGGTTCACAGGATCTGCCTTCTCCGGATAATTAGGATGGATGGCATGTGCATTGTCCGCAGAGATCATAAAGCTCTTTGCCAGGGAAATCAGATAATCCTCATAGCTTCTGCCAAGTCCCAGATTAATGCGAAGCAGCGTATCCCGAAGGAAAGTAGAGGCAGCTCCCTGCTTGGTACCGCTTCCCACTTCCTCATTGTCCATTACCATATGTACGCAGATGCTCTTCTCATTTTTTCCTGCGATCAAGCCTTCCATAGAGGAAAAAGCACACTGCAGGTCATCCAGTCTGGGAGCAGAAACAAATTCCTCCTCGCCGCCCCAGATGGTACCAGGCATACGGTTGTAAAGGAACAGATCATGTCCCAGAATCTCCTCTTCTGCAACGCCAGCAGCTTCTGCCACAGTTTTAAAGAAGGTTCCCTTTGCGCTCTCCAGTCCGTAAAGAGGCAGCAGATCCTTCTGCACATTGTACTTGTATCCGCTGTTCGCCTCACGGTTCATATGAATGGCCAGATTGGGGATCATCAGCATATCCTTGTCCACTGTCACCAGCTTCTCGCAGATCTGTCCGTTCTCCTTCACGATCACACGTCCAGCCACAGAAAGGGGTCTGTCAAACCAGGGTGCCAGAAGGGCACCTCCATAAAGCTCCACATTCAGCTTCACATACCCGTTCTCCACCATCTCCGGATTCTCCTTGATCTTAAGGGACGGAGAATCACTGTGGCTTGCAATAATGTGAAATACATCGCTGGAAGCCTCCGGCACCGTAAACGCAATGACAGCAGAATGATTCCGGGTCACAAAATACTTCCCGCCATTTACCAGCTCCCAGTGCTCATCCTCCTTCAGCTCTGTAAATCCATTTTCCCCAAATCTTTTCTTCATCATCTCCACTGCCTGAAACGCAGTAGGACTCTCTTTAATAAATGTAAGTAATTTCTCAGCTGTACTGTTCATTTCCAAACTCCAATTCCTTCATTTCTATCTTATTTCAGTCTTTGATAATCAGTGCCATAAACACCAGATCGGTGTTTCCAGTATTTGCAAGGCCGTGGCCTCTTCCGTCTGGGGTAAAGGTAATGTCTCCAGCCTTCACATGTCTCCAGGAAGTGCCGTTGTCATTATACTCGCCCTCTCCGGTAAGAATATAGTAAGTCTCGCTCTCCCCATAATGCATATGGAATCCCAGAGAACATCCCGGCTCCAGAGTCACCTCCGCATAAAGCCCGCACTTTCCATTCAGCTGCTTCTCATCCAGCAGTTCCTTAATAATCACATGTCCGTTACCCTCACACATATGCTCAATCCGACTGATCTTCATAACCAAAATCCTCCTTTATCTTTCGCAAAGCCCCCGACAAGAAAGAATCCTGCTTTGCAGGATTCTCCGCCTGCGGCGGGTCGCCTCAAGCGACATCTACCTTTCCGCTGCAGTGCGATCCTGCCCGGTAGGGCTTTTATGTAATAGGAGATTCCAACGGAATTTCCTATTACATAAAAAGCGTACCCCCAGCCCCGGAACAGCGATCACATCCAATCCACTGTCCCAGCCAGAGATACGCCCTGTCAGCTTTCTTCAATTATAATTACAAACTCTTGATCCTGTCAATGGCTTTCCGTGTATTCTCATAAGTGCCAAAGGCAGTCAGACGGAAAAAGCCCTCTCCGTGAGCGCCAAAGCCGGAGCCTGGAGTGCCAACCACATTTGCCTTCTTCAGAAGATAGTCAAAAAACTGCCAGGAGGTCATTTTGTCCGGAGTTTCCAGCCAGATATACGGCGCATTCACACCCCCTGAAACAGAAAATCCTGCCTTTTCCAGTTCATCGTGGATCAGCTTTGCATTTCGCATATAATAGCCAACCTGCTCCTTCAGCTGTGCCTTTCCAGCCTCAGAATAAACGGCTTCCCCTGCCTTTTGCACAATGTAAGGAGCTCCGTTAAATTTGGTGCCGTGACGTCTTGCCCAGAGACTGTGAAGGGAAACACCATCTCTTACAAGCTCATCCGGAATCACGGTAAAGCCAAGACGAACTCCTGTAAAGCCTGCATTCTTGGAAAAGCTGCGAAGCTCAATGGCACAGGTTCTTGCACCCTCACACTCATAAATGCTGTGCGGCACATTGTCCTGGGAAATATACGCCTCGTAAGCAGCATCATAGATGATCACGCAGCCGTTTTTGTTTGCATAATCCACCCATTTCTGCAGCTCATCCCTTGTGATGGCAGAGCCTGTAGGATTGTTCGGGAAGCAAAGATAGATCAGATCCGGCACTTCCTTTGGAAGCTCCGGTAAAAATCCGTTTTCCTTGCTGCAGGGCATGTAAATCACGCCGTCAAAATTCTCACGGGCAGTATTATACTCTCCTGTGCGCCCAGCCATTACATTTGTATCCACATACACCGGGTAAACAGGATCACACACAGCCACTTTATTGTCTGTTCCGAAAATTTCCTGAATGTTCCCGGAATCACTTTTGGCACCATCAGAAACAAAAATCTCATCAGCCTTAATGTCACAGCCTCTGTCCTGATAATCGTTTTTTGCAATGGCATTTCTCAGAAATTCATAGCCAAGATCCGGAGCGTAGCCGTGGAAAGTCTCCGCATGGGCCATCTCCTCCACCGCATTGTGAAGCGCCTCGATAATCGCCGGAACCAGCGGCTGGGTTACATCTCCAATTCCAAGGCTGATCACTTCTTTATCCGGATTTAATTCTTTATATGCACGCACCTTTTTTCCAATGGTAGAAAAAAGATAGCTTCCCGGTAATCTCAGGTAATTATGATTTACGGTAACCATTTCATTATCCTCCTCGTATAGTTCGTCTTAACTAATTATTGTATATACTTTTTTCTTAATGTCAATCCCAAAACGCTTATAAGCCCCGGCGCGAAACCATGCCATTGCATGATTTCATTGCATCCGAAGCATAAGCATCTTTATTTTCTCTTTTCAACCTCTGCCAGCAGCGCCTCTCTCACGCTTGCCGGGTTGGCCTTGCCCTTCATTTCCTTCATGATCTGGCCTACGAAGAAGCCCATAACCTTCTCCTTGCCGCCAAGAAGTTCAGACAGCGGTCCCGGGTTCTCATCCAGGATCCGGCTGATGGTGCTGGTAAGAAGTCCGGTATCCTCCACGATCTTCAGACCATGCTCTTCGATATAGGCAACGGCATCAATATCTTCGTCAAATACTTTTTCAAATATTTTCTTCGCATTCTGAGGGCTGACCTGTTTCTTGTCCACCATTTCCAGAAGGTCTGCAAGGTGCTGCGGGGTAAATCTTACCTTCTCAGCTTCCACTCCTTTGTCCTTCATCAGGCGAAGCACTTCCACCATAAACCAGTTTGCCGCCTTCTTCGGATTGCCGCAAAGACCGGCAACCTCCTCAAACAAAGCAGCCAGATGTCTGGACTCTGTAAGGATTCTGGAATCATATTCCGGAAGGCCGAATTCCTCCTGGTAGCGGGCTGCTTTTTCCTCGCGGAACTCCGGCAGCTCTTCCCTGATCTTCTGAATCCACTCATCAGAAATATGGATTGGAGGAAGATCCGGGTCCGGGAAGTAACGGTAATCCTTGGCATCCTCTTTGGAACGCATTGCATGGGAGGATTCCTTGTTGTCATCCCATCTTCTGGTTTCCTGGACAACGCTTCTGCCCATTTCCAGAAGCTCGATCTGGCGCTCTCGTTCTCCCTCAATGGCATGTGCAATGGCCTTGAAGGAGTTCAGATTCTTCATCTCTGTTCTGGTTCCAAGCGTATCACTTCCTGCCACACGGACAGAAAGGTTGACATCGGCACGCATGGAGCCCTCCTGAAGCTTACAGTCAGAAACGCCCAGATACTGCATGGTGCAGCGAAGCTTTTCCAGATAAGCAATTACTTCATCTGCGCTTCTCATATCCGGCTCAGAAACGATCTCGATCAGCGGAACGCCGCTTCGGTTGTAATCCACCAGGGAGCAGTCCTCCCACTCATCATGAATCAGCTTACCTGCGTCCTCCTCCATATGCATCTCATGGATCCGCACCTTTTTCTTTCCTGCTTCTGTCTCAATTTCTACAAAGCCATCATGGCAGATTGGCAGATACAGCTGGGAAATCTGATAGTTCTGCGGGTTATCCGGGTAAAAATAGTTTTTACGATCAAACTTGCAGTACTGGTTGATGCTGCAGTTTGTGGCAAGTCCTGCGCGAAGGGCAAACTCTACCACCTTTTTATTTAATACAGGAAGGGAGCCTGGCATACCGGTGCACACCGGACAGGTGTGGGTATTGGGTGCTCCTCCAAACGCAGTGGAACAGCCGCAGAAAATCTTGGTTCTGGTGGCAAGCTCTACATGGACTTCCAGTCCGATTATGGTCTCATACTGTTTCATGCTTCCCTGCCTCCTTCTTCTGGTGTTCCGAAATCTCCTCTTGCTTTTTCATAAGCGTGGGCTGCGCGGAGAATCTTTTTCTCCATAAAGCAGTCACCGATCATCTGGATTCCGATTGGAAGACCGATTTTATCTTTTCCGCAGGGAACGGTAATTCCCGGAAGGCCGCACAAGTTTACGGCAACGGTGTAAATATCGCCAAGATACATTGCCATAGGATCCTTTAAGCTTTCCCCAAGCTTCGGTGCTGTATACGGAGCAGCCGGCGCAAGAAGAACGTCATATTTCTCAAATGCCTCATCAAATTCTTTCTTGATCAGGGCTTTTGTGCGCAGTGCTTTCAGATAATAGGCATCATAGTAGCCGGAGCTTAAAACAAAGGAACCAAGCATGATACGGCGCTTTACCTCTTCACCGAAGCCCTCTGTCCTGGTGCGCTTGTACATGTCGTGAAGGCCGTCATACTCAGCAGCACGATAGCCGTATTTCACGCCGTCAAAACGCTCTAAGTTGGAGCTTGCTTCCGCACTGGCAATGATATAATAAGCAGGAATCATATACTCCATAGTCTTTACGGAGAAAAATTCCACAATAGCACCCATCTGGGTAAGCACCTTCAACGTCTCCATAAAAGCATCCTTTACATCCGGGGAAAGTCCCTCTGCCAGATATTCCTTGAGCACGCCGAATTTCATTCCTGCGATCTTGTCTGTCATTTCTTTTCCAAAGTCAAGATCATGTCTGTCTATGGAAGTACTGTCTTTTGGATCATGGCCTGCAATCACTTCCAGAAGCGCTGCACAGTCTGCCACATCCTTTCCCACAGGACCGATCTGATCTAAGGAGGAGGCGTAGGCAACCAGGCCGTAACGGGAAACGGTACCGTAGGTTGGCTTCAGGCCGGTAACGCCGCAGTAGGAGCTTGGCTGGCGGATAGAGCCGCCTGTATCAGAGCCAAGGGCCAGATAGGCCTCCCCTGCTGCCACAGCCGCGCAGGAGCCACCTGAGGAACCGCCTGGAACATGCTCTGTGTTCCACGGGTTTCTGGTGACACCGTAGGCGGAGGTTTCTGTGGTGCTTCCCATGGCAAACTCGTCCATATTTGTTTTTCCGATGATAATCAGACCCTCTTTTTCAAGGCGGTCGATTACCTCTGCCTGATACTGGGGAACGAAGCCCTCCAGGATCTTTGACGCACAGGTAGTCGGTTTTCCCTGTACACAAATGTTATCCTTAATGGCAATGGGCACTCCGGCAAGAGGACCTGTGTAGGTTCCGTCCTCAATTCCTTTTTGCACCTCCTTTGCACGGGCATATGCTTCTTTTTTGTAGGTGTCCAGGTAGGCGTGGATCTTACCATCCTTTTCCTCAATCTGAGAAAAGACCTCCTTCACTCCATCAAGGACACTGATCTCATGCTTTTTGATTTTATCAGCCAGCTGTAAGGCTGTTAATTCTGCTAATTCCATGTGAATGTCTCCTATCCTATGGTCTTTGGAACCTGATACTGTCCGTCCTTTACTTTTGGCGCGTTGGCAAGCATTTCCCTGCGGTTGTCACCGTTTGTAACCACATCTTCACGAAATACATTCTGATCTCCGAAAATATGGGACATAGGCTCTACACCTGAGGTGTCCAGCTCGTCCAGCTTATCTACATAATCAAGCATTTCCTGCATATCCCTTTTGGCTTTTTCCTTTTCCTGGTCTGTAAGGGAAAGCTTTGCAAGAATGCAGACATTTTCCATGGTTTCATCGTCTATCTGTTTTGCCATTTCCTCATCCTCCTGAAATAAAATGCTTCTGACTGTTACGGCTCCAGACGGTTCAAATCTCTTGGGAACAGGCATGCCTCCCGGACATTTTCCTCACCAAGAAGCTGCATGGTAAGACGTTCCAGACCGATTCCAAGACCGCCATGAGGAGGCATTCCGTATTTGAAGGTATCCAGGTACTGTTCCATACCCTCTGTATCCATTCCCCTGTCTTCAATTTTTTTCAAAAGGGCATTGTAATCATGGATTCTTTGTCCTCCTGTGGTAATTTCAAGACCATGGAAAAGAAGGTCAAAGCTTAAGGTAAATCTGGTATCCTCCGGGTCATCCATTGCATAGAAGGGACGCTTCTTGGATGGATAATGGGTGATAAATACAAAGTCTGCGTTATATTCTTCTTTGAAATACTGTCCGATCAGGGCTTCCTCCTCCGGCTCAAGGTCAAAAGGATTGCGGATCTGGCGGTTATATTTCTTTGCTACCAGCTCCTTTGCCACATCAAAGCGGACTGCCGGGATTTTGGATGCATCGGGAAGCTGTACCTTCAGGATTTCCAGCTCCTTCCCATAGTTTTCCTTCAGAAGCTTCATGGCATACTGTAAAAATCCGGTTTCCATTGCCATGATCTCCTCGAAACTGTCAATATAGCCCATCTCGAAGTCAAGGCTTGTGTATTCGTTTAAGTGTCTCTTTGTGTTGTGCTTCTCTGCGCGGAAAACAGGTCCGGTCTCAAATACCCGGTCAAAAACACCCACCATCATCTGTTTGTAGAACTGGGGGCTCTGAGCCAGTACCGCCGGCTTGTGGAAATAGCTTAATTTAAACAGGTTTGCGCCGCCCTCTGCGCCTCTGGCACCGATCTTCGGGGTATGGATCTCGGTAAAGCCATCCTCATAGAGATAGTCGCGGAACGCTCTTGTCAGGGCTTCCTGGATCTTGAATCTGGCGCGCTCCTGAATATTTCGGAGGGAAAGGGAACGGTAATTTAATTTGGCTTCCAGGGAAGTATTTAATTTCCATTTGTCAATGGCAAGAGGAAGAGGCTCTGCAGGTGCGGATAACACCTGGATTTCACGGATGCGGAGTTCTCTGCCATGAGGGGCTCTTTCTTCTTCATTTACAATTCCTTTTACTTTTACGGTCATGCCTTCCTTCAGGTCGTGAATGGAGAAATTTACTTCTTCATTTACAAATACTGTCTGGAACAGACCTTCTCTTTTTCTGATGATCACAAACGCAACATCACCCATGTTGCGGATACTGTGAATGGCACCTTCCAGGATGGCTTCCTGATTCAGAAGTTCCTCTCCCATCAGTGCATCCCAGCTGCTCACTTCTTTTTTCCAGCTTCCATCCAAAAACTCCATTTCCTCATCCTCCATTTCAAAATTCTTTCTATACTTCGTCATACAACAGCATCAGAACCATCTGTGCTGTCTCTGCCATATTGGTACCGGAATCCATACTGCATTTCTGAATATACCGATGCGCATCCTCTTCGCTTAAATGGTTTCGTTCCATGAGAAGAAGCTTCGCATTGGAAATATAATTCTGTTCCTTCCAGGAGCGGGCTTTGGGCTTCTTTTTCTCCCTGCGCAGCCGCCGTTCGATCTGGGAAAGCATCATGTCCACTGTGTTTACCAGATCACTTGCCTTCATAGGCATTTCCACAGTCAAAACGGAGGTTGGTGCTTCTGCGATCACCCTTCCGGATGCCAGCAGAAGCATTTCAAAGCAGGGAGGAAGATCGTCCAGCACATCCCGGTAATACCGATCCGGCAGCTTGTATCCGCAGATCAGGATACCGCTGTCCAGCTCACTCATGCTGGCAAGTGCTGTTGAAGCAGTTGAACATACCGCAGCTACCGGAAAACCGTGCCGATTCAATATGGTACGTATTTTCTTTGCGTCATCTATTTTCGGTAATGCAATTACAATGCTGCTGTTCATATGAGTGCCACTCTCTTCATCTTAAATCTTGTACAGGTATTCGCTGATTTCCCATTCACTTACCTGTCGCATATAATTCAGCCATTCTTCTTTCTTGGCTGCTGCATATTCTTCGCAGAACTTCTTTCCAAGAATGGACTGGATCCAGGTGCTGTTTTCAAAATGCACAAGTGCATCGTACAGGTTCTCCGGAAGATTTCCAATATTCATTGCCTTCTGATCGGACTCGGAAAAAGAACGGTCAGATGCTTTGGTTGGGTACAGCTTATGATGGATTCCATCCAGTCCTGCTGCCACGCACACTGCAAAAACAAGGTATGGATTTGCAGCTGCATCCGGGCTTCTCAGCTCAATGGCAAGGCTGTCTTTTCTTAAATTGGAAATACGGATCAGGGAGTTCTGGTTGTTCTTTGTCCAGGTCAGCTCCGTCGGCGCATCGTAGCCAGGTACCAGTCTCTTATAGGAATTTACAAGAGGATTGGTGATGGCTGCCATCTCCTGGCTGTGTGCCAGAAGTCCGCCGATAAAATGATAAGCATCCTCGCTGAGTCCGTTTACATCGGAAGGATCTGCAAAAATATTTTTGCCGTCTTTATATAAAGCGAAATGAATGTGCATACCGGAACCATTTACCTCTGCACGGGGCTTTGGCATAAAGGTTGCATGAAGACCGTGGCGTTTTGCAATGGTACGAACTGCCATCTTGAAGGTCATGACACAATCTGCCATCTCGTTTGCTCCTGTGAATTTGAAATCGATCTCATGCTGCGCCGGAGCAGTCTCATGATGGGAAGACTCTACCTCATATCCCATATCCTCCAGAGTCAGAACCATATCACGTCTTGCATTTTCTCCAAGATCAAGTGGGCTGATATCCAGATATCCGGCTTTTTCGTGTGTCAGTGTGGTCGGCACTCCGTTGTCATCTGTGTGGAACAGGAAAAACTCACATTCCGGGTCTACCTCGCAGATATAGCCTTCCTCTGCGGCCATATCAACCACCTGCTTCAGAATGTATCTCGGGCTTTTCTCAAGAGGGGTTCCGTCACAGCGGTAGATATCGCAGATCAGTCTGGCTACTTTTCCCTGCTGCGGACGCCACGGAAGAATGGTGAAGGTATCGTAGTCCGGATGCAGATACATATCCTGCTCCTTTTCTCCGGCGATTCCTGCAATGTAGGAGCTGTCTACCACATACTCATTGTCAAGTGCCCGGGGGAGCTCCCTCGCGGTAATCGCAATATTTTTTAAGGTACCGAACATGTCGGTAAACTGAAGGCGAATGAACTCTACATCTTCGTCTTCTGCCATCTGTAACACTTCGTCTCTGGTGTAATTCCCCATAATGTGCTCTCTCCTTTTCATTTTATTTCCTCATCCTGATTGAACATTGGGAAGATCTGTCCGGTAGGACAAATCCCTATAAAAACAAAAAAGGCGCACTTCAGAAAGATACCCTTCTGAAGAACGCCCTTGTTCATGCAGGTTATTATAGCAATCTGGGTTAGGTTTGTCAACTGGTTTTTTAACGCTTTACCATGGTTAAGTGAATATTATTGTCTTTTGCGGTCTGATTCGTGGCAGGCTTTGCTGTTGGCTCATAGGGAGGCAACTGCTTCATGGCTTAATTTGTTTAAATATTGCTTTGAGCCACTGTACGTCTTCTTTTGTTACTTCACGGAAACCGTAGCTGGCATTTAATATCAGGGCCTGCAGGTGGCTGATGGCCTCGTCTGGCACAGACGGACAATTTTTCTGCAGATAATCTGCCATGCTGTCGTCTGCATTGGAAGGGTAACCCATCTGAATACAGATGAGAAAACGGTCCAGCTGGGGCTCCGGGAGCATCTGGGTTCCGGCAGAGCCAATAGGGTTCTCAGTGGCAATGACCACGAAGGGATCCAGCACCTGGCGGGTGACGCCGTCTACGGTTACCGTGCCCTCTTCCATGACTTCCAGAAAGGCGGACTGGGTCTTGGCGGAGGTACGGTTGATCTCATCGGCAAGGAACAGGTTGCACATAACTGCACCGGGCTGGTATACGAAGGTATCCTTTTCTTTTATGTACATGGAAATACCTGTGATGTCGGAGGGGAGAACGTCCGGGGTGAACTGGACACGGTTCTGGGTCAGGTTCATGGCACGGGCAAAGGCAAGAGCCATGGAGGTTTTGCCTACGCCGGGGATGTCCTCGATGAGGACGTGTCCGCCTGCCATCATAAACAGGAACCAGGGCCATACATCTACCAGTCTTCTGGCCATTGCAGCAGGCTGAAGCTGGGAAACGGTTTTGGACTTTTCTTCTCCTGTGTATTCCACTCTGCGGCCGCGCACCAGAAGCCTGTGGGTGTTCACCGCGTAAGGGGTGCAGGTCACAAGGGTCACATAGTCCTGCCATCTTCCCTTTCTTCACCTCATTTCGGTTGCCCATCGTCATACGGTTGCCGTACATAAAATATATCGGAATCATCAGTCTGCGCCAACTCGCAGAACGACCAAAAAAACTGCCCCAAAATCCACCTTCCCCTATGCGGTTTCCATAGCACAAAAAGACCGGCAGCCCCAAAAGACCACCGGCACACTCGATCACTTCCCCTGCAGCTGTGCATTTCTCTCCTCAATCTCCCCCAGAACCACATCCCCGTACTTCTGGATCATCCTTGCCAGAAACTCTGCACACTTTTCCATGTTTAACCTGACCTGTTTCTCCGTCAGTCTGCCGGTATCGATCAGTTCAATTTTTCCCATAGCCAGAAACCACCTCCTACTATTCCAAGGAGTCCTGGTCTCTGATTTTTTGACTTTCCGGACAAAAAAATAGACCTGCTGTCATCTGCAGATCTCTCCACAGACAACAACAGGTTTCCCCTGATGCATTTATTT
>ERZ1035041.894-NODE-894-length-11206-cov-4.374585_pt1 | contig 11206 bp, 8 predicted proteins | sample MGYA00520684_ERZ1035041 | MGnify/ENA primary metagenome ERZ1035041 (study PRJEB33766, sample SAMN09781699) | gut metagenome | biome: gut microbiome | host: Homo sapiens | place: Madagascar | study: EMG produced TPA metagenomics assembly of the PRJNA485056 data set... | reverse complement strand
CACCTTGCCAAGGTGGAGGTCGCGGGTTCGAGCCCCGTCTGTCGCTCTTCTAAAAGGCCAGTAAATAAGCGGTTTCCGAAGATTCGGAAGCCGCTTATTTTTCGCATTTTCCATCAGTAACAACGTTCCGAAAATCAGATTCCATCTTTCCTCTCATTTCTGCGCACACGTTTTGCGCATACCGAGTTTGCGTCAAGTGCACGCAGACACAAATCTCGTTCTTCCCCCACATTGACAACTAACTATAGGAATGCTAGAATAATTTGGCATAAGGCATAATTGAATAAATGCGTAAGGTGTCAGACCATATGCGTCTGGTGAAAAGGGAAGCGGGTGCAAATCCTGCGCGAACTCGTCACCGTGATTCGCAAGCGACGGCTTATTACCACTGGGAGACCGGGAAGGGAGTCGAAGCGTCAGAGCGTTCAGTCGGGAGACCTGCCTTTCGCAGTACAGGAATGAAAATTCATGCCACGAGAAACTGGCAGTACGAAATCTGCAAAATCAGAAACACTTCTGGTTTTGTTTTGTTGCGCTCCGAGATTCGAAGCTATGGCTCCGCGCTATGGAGTTGATTCAGCGATCCAACTTTGCACATTTCGCCTTTCTTCTCTTTTTTCAACGGCATCTGAACGAAAATTTCCCGTATCACTCATTTATCGCCATATCCACACACTGTTGGGACAAAATTTTATTGTCCTCTGATACCGGATTGCCCGACGCCCGTCGTTTCTGCAATCCGAACCCATTCCCAAGGAGGAACTTATGAAAAAGAAACTGATCGTACTGATGTTATCCATGTCGATGACTGCTGCGCTGGTTTCCGGATGTGGCTCTACAGCTGAACCCGCTGTGGAATCCACCGCAACTGAAACTGTGCAGGAAACTGCGACGGAAGCGGAAACCGCTGACGCAGAATCTGACCAGGAAGCCGCAGACAAAGTAGCTGCCCTGATCGACCAGATCTATGTTCAGGAAAGAAACGACAACACCGATGAGCAGTGTGCCGAAGCAAAGGCTGCATGGGATGCGCTGACGGATGCTCAGAAAGAACTGGTAGAAGGCGAAAACGCCGATCCCGATTATTTCGGAAGAGATACTGGCGACGCTTCCAAGGATGATCCCTTAAACGCAGATGAGATCGGGGAAAACGAACTGCTTGTCGTAAGCTTTGGTACTTCCTTTAACGACAGCCGTACAGAGGATATCGGCGGCATCGAAAAAGCACTGCAGAAAGCATATCCCGACTGGTCCGTAAGACGTGCATTTACTGCGCAGATCATCATCAACCATGTGCAGGCACGGGATGGTGAAAAAATCGACAATATGGAGCAGGCGCTGCAGCGTGCTGTTGATAACGGCGTAAAGAATCTGATCGTACAGCCTACTCATCTGATGCACGGCGCAGAATATGATGAGTTGAGCGAAGCGGTTGCAAGCTACAGCGACAAGTTTGAATCCGTATCCATCGCCGAGCCTCTTCTGGGTGAAGTGGGCTCTGCAGACGATTCCGTAAACAGTGATAAAGAAGCGGTTGCAAAGGCAGTTACAGCAGAGGCAGTAAAAACTGCAGGCTACGAAAGCCTTGACGCTGCAAAGGAAGACGGAACTGCTTTCGTATTCATGGGACACGGAACCTCTCATACCGCAAAAATCAGTTACAGCCAGATGCAGAACCAGATGAATGCCCTCGGATATGACAATGTATTCATCGGCACTGTAGAGGGTGAACCTGAAGATACTGCATGCGAAGCAGTGATCGAAAAGATTCAGGAAGCCGGCTACAAAAAAGTGGTTCTCCGTCCTCTGATGGTTGTTGCCGGCGACCATGCAAACAATGATATGGCTGGCGACGATGATGACTCCTGGAAGAGCCAGTTCGAAGCCTCCGGCGTATTTGACAGCATTGAAACCCAGATCGCCGGTCTTGGACAGATCCCTGTCATCCAGGATTTGTATGTTTCCCACACACACGCTGCTATGGAAGAGCTCGGCACAGCGGCTGCATCCAGCTCTGACACTACAGATGCTGTCCTGGAAGATGGAACCTATGAAGCAGAGTTCAAAACTGACAGCGGCATGTTCCATGTAAATGAAGCAAACGACGGAAAAGGTGTCCTGACTGTAAAAGATGGACAGATGTCCATTCATATCAGCCTGACCTCCAAAAACATCGTAAACCTGTTTGTCGGCAAGGCTGCTGACGCAAAAAAGGATGGTGCAGAGCTTTTACAGCCCACCACCGATACCGTAACCTACGATGACGGCACAACCGAAGAAGTAAACGGATTCGATGTTCCGGTAAAAGCGCTGGATAAAGACTTTGACCTCGCCCTGATCGGAACCAAGGGAAAATGGTACGATCATACCGTCAGCGTTACCAACCCGGTAAAGATTGACTAAAACCCAAGCCTGCTCCGCCAAAACACACTAAGTTTATACAAGCATTAGAATTCCCGTAAAGTGTGCATTCTAATGTCATGAATCCAAAAAGACCGCAGAACCCGTACAAACAATGTGCACGTTCTGCGGTCTTTTTTGTTTTCTATGAACCCTGTAGAGCGTTTTTTACAGTTCTACACAGCATGCGCCGTCTTTCAGCTCAGCCTCAAAGGTCTTTCCAAGGCAATGAACCTGTACGCGCTGATAATGCTTTTCATAGCCATCATGAACACAGGCTACGGTCAGCTTTCCGTCTTTGAGTTCGCAGTGATACTGATTGTATACACCATCGCGGTATGCAAAGCTTTCGCCGTCGTCCTGGAAATGATCCCAGCTTCCTTCTCCGGGATACACCTCCAGCATCAGCACCTGATTGGTATCCTTCTCACCCACGTAATTCTGCTCCGGCCATACCGGCAGCACTGCGCCTGCTTTTACATAGAGCGGGCAGGTATCCAGCGGAGCATCCCGCAGGATCCACTGTCCCTGATCGCCGGAAATCCTTTCTCCTGTCCAGTAGTCATACCAGGTTCCTGCAGGCAGATAAACCATCTTCTTGCGATCGCCCTGGATTACAACAGGTGCAGCAAGCAGATTCGGGCCTGCCAAAAATTCTGTATTGCACTCCTTTGCTACTTCATCCTTTTCATAATGAAGCACCAGGGAACGCATGATCGGCAGTCCGGTCTTCTCTCCGGTAAAGAACAGGTCATAATAATACGGGATCAGATGATATCGAAGCTGCGTTGCTTTCCGGTAAATATCCACGGTTTCCTGATCGAATCTCCAGGGCTCCTGATACCGTGTTCCGATCGCGGAATGATTCCGGAATAACGGAGAGAAGCATCCAACCTCTACCCAACGGCACATCAGCTCTTTTGTACAATCCGAACCGAAACCGCCCACGTCTGTACCGACAAAGGACATTCCGCTCATACCAAGGTTGCACAGCTGCGGGATCGCCATCTGCAGATGCGCCCAAATGCTGTGATTGTCGCCTGTCCATGCTGTGCTGTATTTCTGCGTGCCGGCATAGCAGGCTCTCGTGATGACAAACGGACGTCTGCCGTCCCGCTGCTTTAAGCCCTCGTAGGTTGCCTTTGCCATGTTATGGCCATAAACGTTGTGCATTCTCGCGTGGTCGCTCTTTTCGTCCTCATCGGTAAACACAACGTCCTGCGGCAGCTCCCCGCGGAAGCTTGCCGGCTCATTCATATCATTCCATACGCCGCGTACGCCTTTATCTACAAGGAACTGCTGATTCTCGCCCCACCAGTCACGCACTTCTTTTTTGCCAAAATCCGGATAAACCGCATCTCCCGGCCATACTGCATTGACATAGATCTCACCCTCCGGTGTCGTTGCAAAATAGCCGTTCTCCACGCCTTTGTCGTAAACAGAATATCCCTCTTCCAGCTTTACACCGGGATCGATAATCGTCACAATCTTGATACCATCCTTCGCCAGGTCAGAAATCATCTTTTCCGGATCCGGATAACGTTCCTTATCCGGTGTCCAGGTAAATACCTTGTAGTGATCCATATAATCGATATCCAGATGAATGACATCGCAGGGGATTCCGCATTCTCTCATATGGGAAACAACATCCCGGATTTCTTCCTCAGACATATAGCTCCAGCGGCACTGATGATAGCCAAGGGTCCACTTCTGAGGAACCGGAACCGTACCTGTCAGATAAGTATAATTGCCAAGCACCTCCGGCATACTCTCGCCGGCGATCAGATAATAATCCAGATTTCCGTCTGCAGCGCCATACCAGTAATATTCCTCCGATTCCTTGCCCATATCAAAGCAGGATCTGTAGGTGTTATCATAGAACAGGCCAAACACTGCATTTTTATGTAAGGTAATAAAAAACGGAATGGATTTGTAGAGGGACTTGAAATTGTCCATCTGCGGAGCCGGATCATCCGTATTCCACATCACATATTCATAGCCGCGCTTGTCCATAAAGCCGGTCTTATCACCAAGTCCGTAAAAGGCTTCATCACCCTCAAGCTGTTTGACAACCTCTACCGCTTCCGTGCGCTGCTCCTCTACATTGTGTCCCTCTGCTTCTTTTAATGCCTTCAGTTCATCACTCAGACCGGCACAGATCTTTCTGCTGCCCCGGTAGTCCCGGCACAAAACGGTGCCGTCCGCCTTATAAAAATCGACCTTGAAATCATCGTAAATCCGTGCAGTCACTGCATCTGTGGAAATTTCTACGGCGCCGTCTGCTTCTGCCGCCGTAAAATCAACTGCAACAGACTTGTCTCCCTCAATGGCCTTAGAGCGATGCTCTTCACTCACCACTCCCGAAAATACATTGAAAATCTCCGGTGTGAGGATTTCCACGCGTCCTGTTCGTTTCTCAAACTGAAAAACGACACGATTCCCCTGCTTTTCCCAACTGCATAATTTTCCGAATTCCATCAGTCTTTTGCCTCCTTTACAGAACTGTCTTCTTTCTGCTTGGGTTCTGTTTTTGTCTTTTTTTCTTCTTCCGGATCCTTCGGCTTTTCATCCTCCTGCAGATCTTCCCACTTCACTCTGCCGTAGACAATATTCTGCTTGCGGATAGAATCTGCCAGCGCCTTTGTCAGGTCACTCTTTATCAGTCTCCAGCGCCAGTTCGTGCCGAGCGTTGACGGGAAATTGATTCTTGCGCTGTTATCCAGTCCCATATAGTCCTGAATTGGAATGATACAGGTATCCGCCACAGAAGCGATGGTGGTACGAACCAGCTCGGATGCCAAAAACTGTTTGCTCTCTGTCGGACGGTTTAAGTATGCCCGCACCATCTCAACCTCTTCCGGTTTAATGCTGGACAGCCAGCCCAGGATCGTCTCATTGTCATGGGTGCCGGTATAAGCTACGCAGTTATGCTCATAATTATGCGGCAGATAATCACCCGCGCCGCTGGAATCTCTGGAATCGAATGCAAATTCCAGAACCTTCATATTCGGATAGCCGCTTTCCTTTACCATTCTGCGGACAGTATCCGTCACATAGCCCAAATCCTCTGCGATAATCGGTTTTTCACCAAGACGCGCCTTGATCACCTGAAACAGCTCAATACCAGGACCTTTTTCCCAGTGACCGTTCACCGCGGTTTTGTCCTTTGCAGGGATGGAGAAATATTCATCAAAGCCTCTGAAATGGTCGATTCTGACAACGTCATACAGTCTAAAGCACCAGGAGATTCGTGTTACCCACCAGTCATAGCCGGTGTTTCTGTGATGATCCCAGCGATACAGCGGATTGCCCCACAGCTGTCCGTCTGCAGAAAATCCATCGGGAGGACAACCTGCAACTGCAGCGGGTTTTCTCTCTTGATCCAGCTGGAACATCTCAGGATGTGCCCAGACGTCCGCGCTGTCATATGCCACATAGATCGGAATGTCACCAATGATCTTCAGTCCCTTATCATTGGCATATTTTTTAAGTTTCTGCCACTGTGTAAAAAACAGATACTGAAGCCATACATAAAAGCCGATTTCTTTAGAATAGTTGGTCTTGTAATACCACATCGCATTATCCCAGCGATAGCGAATATCCTCTGCCCACTGATCCCAGCTGTTTCCGTCAAAAATATCCTTCACTGCCATGAACAGGCCATAGTCATCCAGCCACCAGGCATTTTCTGTCCAGAATGCTGTAAACTTCGGGTCAGGCTTCTCCAGGCTTCTCTCATATGCCAGCTTTAAGAGCGGCATTCTGTTTTCATACAGTTTTCCATAATCAATATCTCTGGCCGCTTTGCCGCAATCGCAGGCTTCTACCTCTTTTCTGGTCAGAAACCCGGCTTCCACCAGCTCCTCCAGATCAATAAAATACGGGTTGCCCGCATACGTAGAAAAGGACTGATACGGGGAGTCCCCATAGCTTGTCGGTCCCAGCGGCAGGATCTGCCAATACTGCTGTCCTGCCAGCTTCAAAAAATCCACCCATTCATATGCTTCCTTGGAAAAGCAGCCGATCCCGTGCGGAGACGGAAGACTGAATACCGGAAGCAGCACACCGCTTGTTCTCATACCTGTTCCCTCTTATCTTCCTAATATTGTAATAGACACCGGTTCTGCCCATACAGAACCTTCCAGCTCTTTTATCTGCTCTAATTTCGTGTCCTCTTTTATTTTAAACCGTGTTCCGTCTGTAAGCAACTGCCACTTGCCCTCCAGGGCAAAATAATTTTCAGAAGGCTCCTGTTCCGAATCAGAACCTTTCCCGCCCGGAAGTCGAAATTCCACAGCTTCCTTATTCGCGTTGTAAATAATAAACAGCTCCTGCCAGGGCGCAACGTTGTCTGTGAGGGTGCTTTCTGCTGCAGCCTCCGGCTCAGCCCCTGTCCGGATGGTAAATGCTACGCAGCCTTCCGGTGCGTCCACAAAGGAGATCTGATCCAGCACCTCCAGGCTTCTCTGCCTCCATGCCGGAAAACTCTTTCGCAGCAGGATCAGACCGCGGTAAAACTCCGCCAAATCCCGGTATTCATGCATCCGTGTCCAGTCTAGCTGATTCACTTTCGCCGCGGAGCGATAGCTGTTGTCGTCACCGTATTTCGTACGCGCCGCTTCCTCTCCCGCCTGTAAAAACGGAATCCCCAGGCAGGTAAAATAAATTCCCGCGGCAAGACGGTTCTGCGCCAGCGCTGCTTCATTATATGCGCCAAAATCCGGCTCCATACTGTCCGTCAGCGTATGCACCAGCTTGTCCCACAGCGTATAATTGTCATGGGCTGAGACATAGGAAACGGACTGCTGTGCAGACGATGGCTGATAGCCGCCTGCTCCGTCACAGAAGCCAAGCACACTGGAACGAATCTGAGTCTCCAGTCCCTTTGCTCCGTTGACAAAGCCAGTCTCCTTGACTTCAAAAACACTGCCCTTAATGCTGTCCCGAATATCATCATTGAAAAATCCGATTCGGTCAGACAAAAGGGCTGCGTTGCATTTCAGTGCCTGCTCATAGCCTGGCTGAATCGCAGTCTTGCCTGCCGCCCACGGTTCGCCGTACATCAGAATTTCTTTTCCACCCGGCAGGCGATCCAGTGCCGCACGGATCTCATTCATTGTCTCCGTATCATGCAGTCCCATCAGATCGAACCGGAATCCATCCACATGATATTCCTTTGCCCAGTAGCAAATACAGTCGATCATATATCTGCGATACATCCTTCTCTCACTTGCTGTATCGTTGCCGCATGCGGAGCCGTCTGAAAAGCTGCCGTCTGCCTCCTGTCTGTAAAAATAATACGGAACAGTTTTCTGGAAAACAGAGTCTATGCTGAATGTATGGTTATACACCACATCCATGATCACCCGGATTCCCGCGCGATGCAATGCCTGGATCATTTCACGGCATTCCCGCACCCGTACTTCTCCATGATACGGATCGGTCGCATAGGAGCCTTCCGGTACAAAATAATTGATCGGATCGTACCCCCAGTTATACTGGAGCTTCTTTCCGGTTTCATCTACCGAACCATAATCATACATCGGTAATATCTGGACATGAGTGACACCCAGCCATTTCAGCCAGCTCATGCAAGTCGGGTTTCCTGTATTTCCATCCAGACAGGTATCCTTTTCTGAGAACGCTTTATATTTCCCTCGATTTTCTTCCGAAACACCGCTTTGGGGATCGTGGGAAAAATCGCCTACATGCACTTCCCAGACAACGGGTGCCGGAGCCTTTGGCAGCTTCTCCTGATCCTTGTCCCAGCCCTCCGGTTCAGCTTTTTTCAGATCGATCACCATACTGCGCTGTCCATTTACTCCGGCGGCCTTTGCGTAAGGATCTGCAGTTTCCTGTGTCTGGCCGTCCACCGTTACCAGCCAGGTATAATAAACACCTGAAAGATCTCCGTTTTTATGCACACGGAAAACGCCTTTTTCTGTGCGTATCGCTTCTGTCCGGTCAAAGGGCTCTGCTGCACCCTCCTCTGCGCTTCCTGCCCGATACAGCAAAAGCTCTGCCCGCTCTGCCGTCGGGGCCCAGAGTGCAAAGTCTGTCCCCTGCGTCTGATAAACCGCCCCAAGGTCATCGCCCCCATATTCATAGGCTTCTTCAAATTCCTGCGAAGAAAACAGCTCTCGCCATTCCCCCGGCGTCCGTTTCTGTGTTACATCTTCCATTTTCCTGCTCCTCCTGATCAAAAGTCATTCTCTAAAAGCGCGAATAAAATAACCAGTTTATCCTTTTTATTGTAACAAAAGAAATGGAAGAACTGCAACTGCCCCGGCATGTTGAAATTCTTCCATTTCATATCAATTTTTTATGATTTTTACAAAATCAATCTTTTTCTGTCATTTTTCCGGAAAATCTGCTTTAGATCACCTTCGACAGAAACTCCTGCAGTCTCGCGTTTTTCGGATGATCGAAAAATTCTTCCGGCGTGTTTTCCTCTTTGATCCTGCCTTCATCCACAAACAGCACTCTCGTGCCGACTTCCCGGGCAAAGCCCATCTCATGAGTAACGACCACCATTGTCATACCCTCGTGGGCCAGATCCCGCATTACACTTAAAACCTCGCCAACCATCTCCGGATCAAGCGCGCTGGTAGGCTCATCAAACAGCATAACATCCGGATGCATGCACAGAGAGCGAACAATGGCGATTCGCTGTTTCTGACCGCCGGACAGCTGTGCCGGATAAGCATTCGCTTTTTCCGCAAGACCAACACGCGCCAGCAGCTCCATCGCTTCTTTTTCCGCTTCCGCCTTGGACTTTTTTAACACCTTGATCGGTGCCAGCGTCATGTTTTCCAGAATCGTCTTATTTGCGAACAGATTAAAATGCTGGAACACCATTCCGATTTTCTGACGATATTGATTCAAATTGCTTTTCGGATCTGTAATTTCTTTTCCTTCAAATAAAATCTCGCCCGAGGTCGGCATTTCCAGAAGGTTTAAGGAACGCAGAAAGGTCGATTTACCGGAGCCGGAGGGACCTACAATAACGACTACCTCACCCTGGCGGATCGTCGCATCAATATGATCCAGCACCTTCGTCGGTCCAAAGGACTTGCAGAGCTGTTTGATTTCAAACAGAACCTGTTTTTCCTGTCCGTTATCGCTCATTGACACGCATCCTCCTTTCCAGTCTGCTGATCAGAGCTGAAAGTACACTCACACTGACCAGATAAATCAGAGCTGCCGCAAACAACGGCATATAAGGCTCATAGGTCTGACTTCTGACGGTATTCGCACCGTGCGTAACATCCGTCAATGCAATGTAACCGCAGATAGACGTCTCCTTTAACAGAGTAATGAACTCGTTGCCCAGGGCAGGCAGGACATTTTTAAATGCCTGGGGGATAATAATATACCACATCGTCTGCACATAGGTCAGTCCCAGGCTTCTGCCTGCTTCAAACTGCCCCTGATCCACGGACATGATACCGGAACGGATGATCTCCGCTACGTATGCGCCGGAGTTGATTCCGAAGGTCAGAATCGCAACCAGCCGCTTGCTGACATCCACAGAACCGAACACGATGTAATACATGATCAGCAGCTGGATCATTGCAGGGGTTCCGCGGATAACCGTCAGATACAGCTTACAGATCACATTCAGAATTTTAACCACCAGTGGAGGACGGTCCAGCTTATCCGCAGATGACCGCACCACTGCGATCAGCACGCCGATGACAACGCCCAGAATAACAGCGAAAAAGGAAACAACATAAGTTGTTCCCAATCCGTTGGTGAAGTATTTCCACCGATTATCGGTTATAAAGTTTGCAATAAATTTGAGTTTAAAATCTTCCATATTATAATTGCTTTCCGATTATCTCTTGTAATTACTTTGTTACAATGATCACCTGGCTTGCTGTTGCATAGGTATCTGTGAAGTCTACGCTCAGCTTACGCTCCTCTGTTACCGTCATGCCTGCTGCACCGAAATCAGCCTTGCCGGAAACAACTGCATTGACGATTGCATCAAATTCCATATCCTCGATCTTTAAGTCATAACCAAGCACGTCACAGACAGCCTGTGCGATATCAGGATCGATGCCGACAACCTTCTGATCCTCATAATACTCATAAGGCTCAAATGTCGCATTGGTTGCCATAACCAGTGTACCGTTGGAACGGTCTACGCCTTCCGGAGAGGTATAAGGATGCTGTCCTGCCTCATCACCGATGTAGTTGGAAACGATAGCATCCAGCGTACCGTCTTCCTTTAACTGAGTAAGCGCTTCGTTAATCTTTGCAGTCAGCTCGCTGTTGTCTTTGTTGACACACATTGCATATTCTTCAGAAGAAAGCTCTTCGTCCAGAATCTGTAAATCATCATTCTTTTCCACAAAAGCCTTTGCAGGATTGTAGTCGATTACTACGCAATCAATCTTGCCCTGCTTTAATGCCTGAATTGCATCTGCGCCCTTGTTGAAACGTTCTACAGTAGAACCGTCGTTCTGTTCATATTCCGTTGCCAGCTGATCGCCTGTTGTACCAAGCTGAACACCGATCTTCTTGCCAGCCAGATCGAAAGCAGCGGCTTCTGTGCTTTCTGCTTCTGTGGAAGCTGCTTCATCAGTCTCTGCAGCTGCTGTCTCTGCTGCAGTGCTTTCTGCTGCAGTCTCGGTTGCCTGGGCTGTTGTTTCTGTGGAGGCGGTAGAACCACATGCTGCCAGAGAAGCAACCATGGCTACTGCCAATACGCTTGTCAGTAATTTTTTCATTTTCATTTTTCTCCTCCTCATTTCTGCGCACGTTTTTTGCGTATGCCGAGTTTGTGTCAAGTGCGCGCAGA
>ERZ1035041.892-NODE-892-length-11233-cov-4.448560_pt1 | contig 11233 bp, 8 predicted proteins | sample MGYA00520684_ERZ1035041 | MGnify/ENA primary metagenome ERZ1035041 (study PRJEB33766, sample SAMN09781699) | gut metagenome | biome: gut microbiome | host: Homo sapiens | place: Madagascar | study: EMG produced TPA metagenomics assembly of the PRJNA485056 data set... | reverse complement strand
CCCACAAATTGTGACGCACATCTTGCAGAAAGCCTTTTTCAAACACGCTCTAGGAAAAGACATTTCTTACAGATAAAAATCCTTCACATAATCCATGCGGGCGCTCATGTTGGAGAACATGGCATCTACCAGGGTGATGGCAGCCATAGATTCTACAACTACAACGGCTCTTGGCACGATCACCGGGTCGTGGCGCCCCTTGATCTCAATGGAAATATTTTCTCCGGTTCTGGTAACGGTCTGCTGTGCCTGAGAGATGGACGGAGTAGGCTTTACATGAGCGCGAAGAAGAATCTGTCCGCCGTCACTGATGCCGCCAAGGATACCTCCGGCGTGATTGGTGGTTTTTGTGATCTTGCCGTCTTCCATGTGGAAACCGTCATTATCCGTGGAGCCTTTCATGGAAGAAACCTTTACGCCGCCACCGACTTCCACAGCCTTGACTGCGCCAATGGACATCAGTGCCTGCGCAAATGCTGCGTCAAGCTTGCCAAAAACAGGGTCTCCGATACCTGCCGGAACACCGTTAATGCGGCATTCGATCACGCCGCCGGCACTGTCATTCTTTCTCATACACTGCTCCAGATACTGGACTGCTTTTTTTGCGGCAACCATATCCGGCATATAAAAAGAATTCTCCGGAATCACCTCAGGATGAAAGCCCTGGCAGGAGACAGGTCCGATAGAGCTTGTATATGTCTGCAGGGTAATGCCAAGCTCTTTAAGAATCTTAGCTGCAATGGCACCGGCTGCTACCCGGCCGATGGTTTCCCGTCCGGAGGAACGGCCTCCGCCTCTGTAATCCCGAAAACCGTATTTGCTGTCAAAGCCAAAATCCGCATGTCCAGGACGGTAAGTCTGGGCAATATTTCCGTAATCTTGGGAACGCTGATCCTTATTATACACGATCAGGGAGATGGGAGTTCCTGTAGTCCTGCCCTCGAATACGCCGGAGAGAATTTCTACCTGATCACCCTCACTGCGGGATGTGGTGTAGCGGCTCTGCCCAGGCTTTCTGCGATCCAGGTAAACCTGAATGTCGGCCTCTGTAAGGAAAAGTCCTGCAGGTACTCCGTCCACAACGGCCCCAAGTGCCTTGCCGTGAGATTCTCCCCAGGTAGTTACTGTGAATTTTTTTCCGAATGTTGACTGACTCATAGGCGTAAAATCCTTTCTGTTTTTTGACTATATCGTATTAAAGTACGAATGTATTATTAAAGACATTATAGCGAAATGCTAAAAATTTGTAAACCGAATCTATTAGAATTGACAAAATTTCTTGTACAAATTATAATGGAAACTGTATTTTTGTGATGGAAGGAGTGCAGATTGTGGTAAGGGTTTTCAAGACAATAGAGGGGGCAATTCATGAAATCCAGGAGCCACAGGAGGATTGCTGGATTGCGATGACCAATCCTACTGCAACTGAGATATTTGAGATATCCGAGCGATTTGGAATTGAAGTGGATGATCTTCGGGCACCTCTTGATGAAGAAGAGCGTTCCCGTATCGAAGTGGAAGATAATTACACACTGATACTTGTAGATGTTCCGATCATTGAGGAACGTAATGACAAGGACTGGTATGGCACCATCCCTCTGGGCATTATAGTTACCAGGAAAATGATCATTACCGTATGCCTGGAGGATACGCAGGTACTTACCCGTTTTATGGAAGGAAGGGTGCGGAACTTTTTTACCTATATGAAGACCAGATTTATTCTGCAGATTCTGTATCGCAATGCGACTATGTACCTGCATTATCTGCGAATTATAGATAAGAAGAGCGAGCAGGTGGAAGAGAAGCTTCATATGTCTACCAGGAATCAGGAATTATTGGAGCTTTTGGAGTTGGAGAAATCACTGGTCTATTTTACAACCTCTCTTCGTTCCAATGAGGTAGTGCTGGAGAAGCTTCTGAAGGTAGAGAGCATCAAGCAGTATCCGGAGGACACAGATCTTCTGGAGGATGTTATCATAGAGAATAAGCAGGCAATTGAGATGGCGAACATTTACAGCGGTATCCTGAGCAGTATGATGGGAACCTTTGCATCTGTTATTTCCAATAACCTGAACGTGGTTATGAAGGTTTTATCTGTCATTACCATTGTTATGAGTATTCCCACCATTGTGTTCAGTGCCTACGGCATGAACCTAAGCCCTGCAGGAATGCCCTTTTCAGCAGATAAATGGGGATTTTTAGTGGTAATCGTGTTGTCCGTTCTGGTAAGTATTGTGGCGGCAGTGATTCTATCCAAGAAGAAATTTTTCTGATCATCAGAGAATGGAGGATTACATGAAATTTATTGACAAGTGGGAACGTAAATATGGAAGATTCGGAATTCCCAATCTTACAGTTTACATTATTGTTTGTTACGTGATTGGCTATGCGCTTACAATCATAAATCCAAGCCTTCTGAACTGGCTGAGTCTGGAACCGGCGTATATTTTGCGTGGACAGATATGGAGACTGGTGACATGGGTTTTGTATCCGCCAAGTACTGCAGGTGTACTCTGGTTTGCAATTGCGGTTTTATTCTTTTATTATCCGATCGGAACGTCACTGGAGCGTACGATTGGTACCTTTAAATATACTTTGTATATTTTTTCAGGAATCCTGTTTACAATTATAGGCGCTTTTATTTTATACTTCCTTCTTGGAGGAAATGTTCTGGTAGGAAGCGTATTCTCCACCTATTATATCAGCTTGTCCACATTCCTTGCATATGCAATGTGCTATCCGGATATGTCGGTTCTTCTTATGTTTATTATTCCAGTGAAGATGAAGTGGATGGCGGTTTTCTATGTAGTGATTGTTGCATATGAAATGATTCAGTACATTATGGCAGGTGCATGGTATCTGGTGATCCCTATTGTGGCTTCACTGTTGAACTTCATTATTTTTTACTTTGGAAGTAAGGATTTCAGCCGGTATAATCCGAAGGAGGTCCACAGAAGGAATGAATTTCGCAGGGCGATGGAGCCAAGAGGACGTACCGGATCAGGCGGTAGTGCACTGACCAAGCATAAATGTGCAATTTGCGGGCGCACCGAGCTTGATGATCCCAATCTGGAATTTCGTTTCTGTTCCAGATGTAACGGAAATTATGAGTACTGCCAGGACCATCTTTTTACTCATACACATGTGAAGTAGAGCCTTTTCAATATGCTTTGGCACATACTTTAAACAGAATCCGGGGTGGAGCAGATGCTTTTGCTTCCTTGGGATCCTGGGAACTCACTATAGATGTGAAATTCTGTAAACTATTACAAACAGAGGGATAAACTGCTATGAAAAGAACAAAAATCATCTGTACTCTGGGACCGGCCTCCAGTAAGAAAACTGTATTGAAAGCTATGATGCGTGCCGGAATGGATATTGCCCGTTTTAATTTTTCCCATGGCTCTCATGAAGAACACAGAGGGCGAGTGGACATGATCAAGAATCTGAGGGAAGAGCTGAATATTCCTGTTGCCATGCTTCTTGATACCAAGGGACCTGAAATCCGTACCAAGCTTCTGAAGGATCATAAGAAGGTCATGCTGGAAACAGGAAGTGAATTTACACTTACCACAGGTGACATAGAGGGAGATGAAACTCGTGTTGCCATTACGTATGAGAATCTGTATAAGGATGTTAAAAAAGGCGGCAAAATCCTGATCGATGATGGTCTGATCGAGCTGGAAATCGAGAATATAAAGAACTGTGACATTGTCTGCCGTGTTTTAAATGGCGGTGAGCTTGGCGAGCGTAAAGGAATCAATGTCCCTTATGTGAAAGTGAAGCTTCCGGGAATTACAGAGCAGGATAAAGCTGATATTTTATTTGGAATTCAGCAGGAATTTGACTATATTGCAGCTTCCTTTGTCCGGGATGCAAAGGCAATCCGGGAAATCAGACAGCTTCTGGATGAAAACGGCGGTCAGGATATTGGTATCATTGCCAAGATTGAGAATGCAGAGGGCGTTGAGAATATCGACGAGATCATTAAGGCAGCAGATGGAATTATGGTTGCCAGAGGTGATCTTGGAGTGGAGATTCCTCCAAGTGAGGTTCCCTACATTCAGAAGATGATCATCCGCAAATGTAATGAAAATTACGTTCCGGTTATCACAGCTACACAGATGCTGGATTCCATGATCCGCAATCCGCGTCCAACAAGAGCAGAGGTTGCAGACGTTGCAAATGCTATTTATGACGGTACAGATGCAATTATGCTGTCAGGTGAGACTGCGGCAGGTAAATACCCGCTGGAGGCACTGAAAATGATGGTAGAAATCGCACAGAATACAGAGCCTCATCTGAATTACGAGTCCTACACCCATGGCCGTAATATATGCGGAGAGAGCCGTGTTTCCAGTGCTGTGGGACTTGCAGCAGTGCAGACAGCAAGAGATCTGAAGGTAAAGGCTATTGTAACGCCTACCTTTAGCGGAAGGACGGCCAGTTTGATTTCTAATTTCCGTCCGGCTGTTCCCATCTATGCAGTTACGCCCAGTGATACGGTTCTTCACAGACTGCAGCTGGTTTGGGGTGTGACTCCGTTGAAGGGCTATGAGAAGGATTCCACAGAGCATATTATTTCCCAGGCCATGAGCGTTGTCCGCAGAAAGCGTCTTGCAAAGAAGGGCGATCTGATCGTGTTTACTGTAGGAGATCCGGCTACGAATATGACCAGGGAGGGTGCTGTTACAAACATGCTTCATGTGATTGAGGCTAAGTAACAAATAGCTGTACATTTTATAAACGAGGAGAAACTATTATGAAAAAAACACCTTTTGTAACATTGGAGAAGGTTCAGGAAATTGCAAAGAAGTATCCTACACCGTTCCATCTCTATGATGAGAGGGGAATCCGTGAGAATGCACAGGCTTTAAAGGAAGCATTTGCATGGAATAAGGGATTTAAGGAATTTTTTGCCGTAAAAGCAACACCTAATCCATTTCTCATTAAGATTCTGCAGGAATATGGCTGCGGCTGTGACTGCTCTTCCATGACAGAGCTTATGCTTTCCAAGGCAATCGGCTGCGGAAAGGGAGACATTATGTTTTCCTCCAATGATACTCCGAATGAAGAGTTTAAGTATGCAGATGAAATTGGTGGAATTATTAATCTGGATGATATCACTCACATTGAGAGTGTGGAAAAGGCTGTAGGCAGGATTCCGGAAATTATCAGCTGCCGCTATAATCCAGGCGGAGTATTCAAGATCAGCAATGATATTATGGACAATCCGGGAGATGCCAAATACGGCATGACAACGGAACAGATTTTTGATGCTTTCCGTATCCTTAAAAGCAAGGGTGCAAAGGAGTTTGGTATCCATTCATTTCTTGCCAGCAATACTGTAACGAACGAATATTACCCAATGCTTGCAAAGGTAATGTTTGAGCTTGCTGTTAAGCTTCAGAAGGAGACAGGAGCACATATTAAGTTTATTAACCTTTCCGGCGGAATTGGAATTCCTTATCGTCCGGAGCAGACACCTAATGATATCCGTGTGATCGGAGAGGGTGTGCGCAAGGTTTACGAGGAAGTTCTTGTTCCGGAAGGAATGGGAGATGTGGCAATCTACACTGAGCTGGGACGTTTCATGATGGGACCGTATGGCTGCCTGGTAACCAAGGCAATCCATGAGAAACATACCCACAAGGAATATATCGGCGTGGATTCCTGTGCAGTAAACCTGATGCGTCCAGCTATGTACGGTGCTTATCATCATATTACCGTTCTTGGCAAGGAGGATCAGCCTTGCGATCATCTGTATGACATTACAGGATCTCTTTGTGAGAACAATGATAAATTTGCCATTGACCGTTATCTTCCGAAGATTGACATGGGAGATTATCTGGTGATCCATGATGCCGGTGCCCACGGCTTTTCCATGGGCTACAACTACAACGGCAAGCTGAAATCTGCGGAGATCCTTCTTCACGAGGACGGAACCTTCGACATGATCCGCCGCGCCGAGACCCCAAGAGACTACTTCGCAACCTTCGACTGTTTCCCGATTTTTGAGAAGCTGCTGGAAGATGAGGAGAAGGCGTGATTGCCGGGGATGAATTGTAATTAGGCAATTAAGCACAATATAAAAAGCGATATCGTTCAACTCCGGAAGTTGAGTGGTATCGCTTTTTGTGCAATTAAATCCAAGCAACAAGATGGGCGGCTATAAATACTTTTGGCTTCATGTTTACTCCCTTAGGTAAGAAAAAATCCCGCAGGACAAGACTCTGACGGGATTCATAGAAACGTATGAAATTGCCGGCAGTGGGACTTGAACCCACACGTAGTTGCCTACAACAGATTTTGAGTCTGCCTCGTCTGCCATTCCGACATGCCGGCGGTTGAAACAAGATATATAATAGCATAAATTGTCATGTTATGCAAGTGGATTTCCGAAATTAATTTATGAAATTGTGTAAAAAATACACACAATGAGGAAATAAAGGAATGATGAAAAGAATGAAAAGTTTATAAATTTTCCGGGCAGAATATTGATATTCCCAATTAGAAATGCTAAAGTATTTAACAGTTGACAGAATATGGAGGAAATGCCAATGAATATTGACCATAAAAAACCAGAGAACCGTCCCTTATACATTTTCGTGCTGGTGGCGGTAGTGGTAATTCTTCTCCTGAACGTGTTCGCAATCCCTGCCATGCAGGAGCGCTCTGTGGAGAAGACAGATTACAGCACATTCCTCAGCAATGTAGAGCGTGGAAATGTGTCCAAGGCAGAAGTACAGGATGATTATATCTATTATGTGGTAAGAAAGAACGGAGAAGACGTTGTCTGCAAGACCGTGCGCATGGATGATCCGGATCTGGTAAGCCGCCTTTACGACGCCGGCACCAGCATGGAGGCAGTAGAGCCCCAGAAGCAGTCCATTCTTCTCAGTCTGATCATAGGTTATGTGATTCCCATTGGCATCTTTGTTTTACTTGGTAGATGGCTGAGCAGGAAGATGATGAGCTCCATGGGCGGAGGTCCTGGCGGAGCCATGTCCTTTGGCAAAAGCAATGCCAAGGTATATGTGAAATCTTCCACAGGTATTAAGTTTACAGACGTAGCAGGCGAGGATGAGGCCAAGGAGCTTCTTACGGAAATCGTAGATTATCTTCACAATCCGCAGAAATATACGGAAATCGGAGCTTCCATGCCCAAAGGTGCCCTTCTTGTAGGCCCTCCAGGTACAGGTAAAACCCTGCTTGCCAAGGCAGTTGCAGGTGAAGCGGAGGTTCCTTTCTTCTCTATCTCAGGCTCTGAATTTGTAGAAATGTTTGTTGGTATGGGAGCTGCCAAGGTTCGGGATCTGTTTAAGCAGGCTAATGAGAAAGCACCCTGTATCGTATTTATTGACGAAATTGATACTATCGGAAAGAAGCGTGACAGCGGAAGCTTCACCGGCGGGAATGATGAGCGTGAGCAGACCCTGAATCAGCTTCTTACAGAGATGGATGGCTTTGACGGTTCTAAGGGTGTTGTGATTCTGGCAGCAACCAATCGTCCGGATTCTCTTGATCCGGCATTGCTTCGTCCGGGACGATTTGACAGACGTATTCCGGTAGAACTTCCCGATTTGAAGGGTCGTGAGGAAATTCTTAAGGTTCACGCCAAGAAGATCAAGATTGCGGATAGCGTACGCTTTGAGGATATTGCCAAGGCAGCAGCCGGAGCTTCCGGCGCAGAGCTTGCCAATGTTGTAAATGAGGCTGCCCTGCGTGCAGTACGTGACGGCAGAAAATTTGCTACACAGGCAGATTTTGAAGAGAGCATTGAGGTTGTAATTGCTGGATATCAGAAGAAGAACCGCGTACTTTCCAATAAGGAGAAGCTGATCGTTTCTTATCACGAGGTGGGACACGCACTTGTAGCTGCCAAGCAGACGGATTCGGCTCCGGTTCATAAGATTACCATTATCCCCCGTACCTCTGGTGCACTTGGATACACCATGCAGGTGGATGAACAGGAACATTTCCTGATGTCCAAGGAGGAACTGGAGAACAAGATCGCCACCTTCACAGGAGGGCGTGCTGCAGAGGAACTGATTTTCCACAGCATCACAACAGGTGCATCCAATGATATTGAGCAGGCGACTAAAATTGCCCGGGGCATGATTTCCCGCTATGGAATGAGTGACGAATTTGACATGGTAGCAATGGAGAGCATGAACAACCAGTATCTGGGCGGAGATGCAAGCCTGAGCTGTTCCTTTGAGACACAGACTCTTCTGGACAAGAAGGTTGTGGAACTGGTGCGCAGACAGCATGAGAAAGCTTATAAGATCCTGGAGGACAACATTGAGAAGCTCCACGAGCTTGCCAAATACCTGTATGAGCATGAAACCATTACAGGCGAGGAATTTATGAAGATTTTGAATGACCCGCCAAGGGTGCTTACAGCAGAAGAATAAGAAACCGCAAAAGGGAGTGCAAAAGAACGATGCCATGTTTTTTTCCACTCCCTTGTGTTTTTTTGAGGATTCGGATATAATAACCGATATGGGCCGTAGGCTTGCAGAAAATACTGCAGGAGAACCTGCAGTGGAAAACAGCGGCGAAGAACTACAGTACCAAAAAGACAGGGGGAAAATCCATGAATTGTCAGACTGCTGAGAGTATGGTAAACCGATATATTGAACATGATCTGTCCGTAAATGAGCTGGAGGATTTTCTGGATCATGTGGAGAATTGTCCATCCTGTTACGATGAACTGGAGACGTATTTCATTGTTCATGCCGCCATGCGCCAGCTGGATGAGGAAAGCGGGGATTCTTCGCTGGACCTTCGGGAGCTTCTTGAGGATGACATCCGCAGATCCAAGCACTATATATTGAAAATGAAATTCCGAAGAGCCTTAAGCGGCGTAGGTTTTTGTACCTTAATTGCTGGGCTTGGAGGATTTTTAATTTATATTATTATGCAGACCTTGTAATCTGCATTACAGCGAATATTAAGTAACCGCTATGTTGACTTGTCTGATTTTTTATATGCTGTGTCAATAGAGCTGATATTTGATTTTCGTTATATTAGAGCGTGTTTGAAAAAAACTGCTGTACAGGAGGCACACATGTGTGAGAAAATTTTATTGATAGATGGTCACAGTATTTTGAACAGAGCATTTTACGGGCTGCCGGATCTCACCAGTCCGGAGGGACTGCACACGGGCGCTGTTTACGGTTTTCTGAATATTCTGTTTAGAGTACTGGAAGAAGAAAAGCCGGAATACCTGGCAGTAGCTTTTGACAGAAGCGAGCCTACCTTCCGTCATCAGAAATATCCAGAATATAAAGGTACCCGCAAACCAATGCCAGAAGAACTAAAAGAGCAGCTTCCCCTGCTTCAGGAAATGCTGGCTGCCATGGGGATAACCACCATTTCCCTGGCCGGCTATGAGGCAGACGATCTCCTTGGAACCCTGGCAAAAAGAAGCGAAGAGAAGGGAATGGATGTGACCATTCTTTCCGGTGACCGTGATCTGCTGCAGCTGGCATCAAAGAAAACCCTGATTCGTATTCCAAAAACAGCCAAGGGACAGACCCTTATAGAGAGCTATCATGAGGATGAGGTGCTGGAGCATTATCAGGTCACTCCCTCCCAGATTATCGAACTGAAAGCCCTTATGGGAGATTCCGCAGACAATATTTCGGGAATCCCGGGAGTGGGAGAGAAAACTGCCACCCGCTTGATTAAAGAATACGGCACTGTGGAGAATGCTTACGCCCACGCGGAAGAGATTCCCCAGAAACGTGCGCGGGAATCCCTTCTGGAACATTACGAACTGGCACAGTTAAGCCGGGAACTTGCTGCAATTTGTACGGACAGCCCGGTGGAATTTTCCTGTGAGGATGCCAAAGTCGGGGATCTTTACACAAAGGAAGCCTATGAGCTGTGCCGAAAGCTGGATTTCAGAAGCTTTTTGAACCGCTTTGATCCTGCACAGGTGAACGAGGACTCTATGGAACAGGACTTTTTTACCTGCAGTGATTTCGAGGGCTGCGAGGCTCTTTTTGAGAAAGCGGCGCAGGCAGAAGCGGTTGGAGTCAGTCTTCTTGGAGATAAAGAGGGCACATACGGTCTGGGACTGGCATTAAATGAGGATGAAATTTATTACATTCCAGTACAGGGAATGACTACACCAGGCTATCTTAGTGAGAAACTTGAAAGTCTCAGCCAGAATACCATGCTTTGCTCCATGGATGTAAAAGCCATGTTAAAGCATATCGAACTGCGCCCGGAAGCAAAGGTCTTTGACTGCGGTATTGCAGCCTACCTTCTGAATCCATTAAAGAGCACTTATACCTATGAAGAGCTTGCCCGGGATTATCTGGATGGCAAAGCCATTCCTGCAAAAGAAGAGCTTCTTGGCAAAATCTCCCTGAAAAAAGCCTGGGAGCAGGACATGCCAGAGCTGGAGCAGCTGGCATGCTACATGGCCTACACCGCATTTTGTGTCAGAGGGCCGCTGGAAGAGAAGCTGAAGGAAACCAGCATGTGGAAAGTTTACACAGAAATTGAGCTTCCCCTTGTATTTACCCTGGATTCCATGGAAAAATGGGGAATCGAAGTGAAGGGGAAGAACTGAAAAATTACGGAGATCAGCTGACGGTCCGCATCCAGGAGCTGGAGAAGCTGATCTGGCAGCAGGCAGGAGAGGAATTCAATATTAATTCCCCCAAGCAGCTTGGAGTTATCCTTTTTGAAAAAATGGGAATTCCCGGCGGGAAAAAGACCAAAACCGGCTATTCCACTTCCGCAGACATTCTGGAGAAGCTGGCACCGGATCATCCCATTGTAAACGATATTTTGGAATACAGGCAGCTTGCCAAGCTGAAATCCACCTATGCAGACGGTCTTGGCGCTGTAATTGAAGCAGATGGAAGAATCCATTCCACCTTTAACCAGACCATTACCGCAACAGGCAGAATCAGCAGCACAGAGCCGAATCTTCAGAATATTCCGGTGCGCATGGAGCTTGGAAGGCTGATTCGCAAGGTCTTTGTGCCGGAGCCTGGTTTTGTATTTCTGGACGCAGACTATTCCCAGATCGAGCTTCGCGTGCTGGCCCATATGTCCGGGGATGAGAAGCTGATCCAGGCATACCGGGAGGCAGAGGATATCCACAGACTGACTGCATCCCAGGTATTCCACATCCCCCTTGAAGAAGTCACCCCGCTGCAGAGACGAAACGCCAAGGCAGTAAACTTCGGGATTGTGTACGGCATCAGCT
>ERZ1035041.890-NODE-890-length-11237-cov-4.260955_pt1 | contig 11237 bp, 7 predicted proteins | sample MGYA00520684_ERZ1035041 | MGnify/ENA primary metagenome ERZ1035041 (study PRJEB33766, sample SAMN09781699) | gut metagenome | biome: gut microbiome | host: Homo sapiens | place: Madagascar | study: EMG produced TPA metagenomics assembly of the PRJNA485056 data set... | reverse complement strand
ATTATCATTACCCTGCTGATCGCAACCCCCATCGGTGTCGGCAGCGCGATCTACTTAAACGAATACGCAAAGCCCGGAAAAATCGTCCGGCTGATCGAATTTACGACAGAAACCCTTTCCGGTATTCCTTCTATCATTTTCGGTCTGTTTGGTATGGTATTTTTCGGAACCACCCTGGGACTTGGCTATTCCATCCTGACCGGTGCCCTGACCCTGACCCTGATGGTTCTTCCCCTGATCACGCGAAACACACAGGAAGCCTTAAAAACGGTTCCTGCCACCTACCGCAGCGGCGCCCTCGGTATCGGTGCAACCAAATGGTACATGATCCGCACGATCCTGCTCCCCTCTGCAATGCCCGGTATTATCACCGGTATCATTCTTGCAATCGGACGTATCGTCGGAGAATCCGCTGCCCTTTTATTCACCGCCGGAAGCGGCTATCTTCTGCCCAAGACCTTTGCAGGATTTTTCAAAAAAATCTTCGAATCCGGCGGAACCCTTACGATCCAGCTGTACTTGAGCATGTCCAAGGCACAATATGACGCAGCCTTCGGAATTGCCGCTGTCCTGCTGATCATCGTCCTTTTTATCAACTTCCTGACCAAAATACTCGCAAAGAAATTCGATGTTTCCAAACTCGATTAACCGGAGGATAACGCAGACGCAGCAGCGCCTGCAGAATGGAGAATTCATGAGCAATATCAAAATCAGCACGAAGAACCTCGATCTGTATTACGGCGAAAACCACGCCCTTAAAAACATCAATATGAATATCAAGGCCGGAGCGATCACTGCCTTTATCGGTCCTTCCGGCTGCGGTAAATCCACCTTTTTAAAGACCTTAAATCGTATGAATGACCTCGTGGACAATGTAAAAATTACCGGTGAGGTCAAAATCGACGGCGAGGATATCTACGATCCCCATGTGGATGTCACTCTGCTGCGCAAAAAGGCCGGTATGGTATTTCAGCAGCCCAATCCCTTTCCCATGAGCATTTATGACAATATCGCTTACGGCCCCAGGATCCACGGTATCAAAAACAAGGCTCAGCTGGACGAAATCGTTGAAACCAGTCTGAAAAACGCTGCGATCTTCGATGAAGTCAAGGATCGCCTGAAAAAATCTGCCCTCGGTCTTTCCGGCGGTCAGCAGCAGCGTCTCTGCATTGCCCGCGCCCTTGCTGTTTCACCGGAGATCCTGTTGATGGATGAACCCACCTCCGCCCTGGATCCGATCTCTACAATGAAAATCGAGGACCTGATGGCAGACCTGCGGGAAAAATACACGGTTGTCATTGTCACTCACAATATGCAGCAGGCTGCCCGTATTTCTGACGATCTCGCTTTTTTCCTCGTGGGAGAAATGGTGGAATTCGGCGATACGAAGCAGATCTTTTCCCATCCGCAGGATAAACGTACAGAGGATTATATCAGCGGACGGTTCGGCTGATCCTGGCAGACCTACCCGTTTTTCTCTGTCCCAGCATAGCAAACAAGCATTACATCCCGATTTTTCATTTTAAATGGAGGTATCTATGACAACAAGAAAATTATACAGTGAAGAGCTGGTACAGCTTTCCGAAAGCCTGGAGGAAATGGGAAACCTCGTTGAAGCTTCCCTGAAAAATTTATTTTTTGCCATCGAAAACAGAGATATGCAGCTGGCAGAGCGGATCGTGACCGATGACCGCAATGTCAACAACCTGGAGCGCAGCATCGAAGCCCAGTGCCTGATGCTCATTACAACCCAGCAGCCCATCGCACAGGATCTGCGCACGGTTTCTTCTATTCTGAAGGTCGTAACAGATATCGAACGCATTGGAGACCACGCCTCCGATATCGCAGAGCTGATCCAGCAGATGGATCACAAGCAGCTGGAGCGCTATTCCGGACATCTGCAGCCAATGATCGCAGCTTCCCGGGAAATGGTACACGAGGCAGTCAGCGCCTTTGTCAGCCGGGATCAGAAAAAAGCGGATGATGTCATCGCTTCCGATGATATCATCGATAAACTTTTTGATAAGGTAAAGAATGATATCGTTATCCACATTAAAGAGGATCATTCCGATGCGATAGAGAGCCTCGACGCCCTGATGCTGGCCAAATATCTCGAACGCATCGGAGACCATGCAGTCAATATCTGCGAATGGGAGATCTTCCGGGAAACCGGAACCATTCAGGATACAAGAGTATTCTGAAGCTCCATCCAGCTGCCAACAGCTGTTTTCACAATTCCTTCGCAATTTTTCCTCATAATCCTCACACTTTTCCAACATATTCCTCACAAATCCTTTTTATACTGTTTCTCAGATAAAGAGAAAAGCCAATGGTTCAGCGTAAAACTTAGCGCTGAACCGTTTTTCCCGGCAGGCTGATATCAATCAGACAGCTCGCCGGCAGAATAGGAAAAGGAGTGACAGTTATGTACGAAAATGAAAACCAGAGCTTCGACAACAGAGAGCAGGATTATCATTACACCAATACCCCGGAGCAGCAGGCACCTGCTCATCCCCGCAAAAAAAATACGAACGCAGCACGCATTGCCAAAAAAGCCGGTGCGATTGCACTGAGCGCTGTTTTGTTTGGCGGCGTTGCATCCGGTACTTTTCTGGGTGTCAACTACGCAGCAGGTTATCGGAACAATACTTCGACAGCTGCATCGTCGGAAAATGCTTCCGCCTCTGCCCAGACAGCAAACTCCTCCAGCAGTCTGTTAAAGGCTACCACGCCGGTCAGCACCGGCAGTGCAGCATCCTCCGGAAGTCTGGATGTCTCCAGCGTTGCGGAATCCGTTATGCCTTCCATCGTATCCATCACAAATAAATCCGTACAGGAGGTACAGAACTATTTCAGCATGTTTGGCTACGGCGGTCAGGCTCAGGAGGTAGAGAGCACCAGCGTTGGTTCCGGTATCATTATTGGGAAAAACGATACGGAGCTGCTGATCGTCACCAATAACCATGTTGTGGAAGGTGCGGATACCCTTTCCGCAAGCTTCATTGACAACTCCGTTTACGAAGCAACCATCAAGGGTACAGATTCCGACAACGACCTGGCAGTCATCGCCGTTCCGCTTTCCAGCATTTCCGATGATACACTGTCCCAGATTGCAGTGGCTGCAGTGGGCGATTCCGATTCCTTAAAGGTCGGTGAACAGGTTGTTGCCATCGGCAACGCACTCGGCTATGGTCAGTCCGTTACAACCGGCATTGTCAGCGCTACAAACCGTACCCTTTCCTCTTCGGATTCCAGTGACAGCAATGCCCTCATTTCCAGCACGGTTACCACAAAAGAAACGCCTACCTACATCCAGACAGATGCGGCCATCAACCCCGGCAACAGCGGCGGCGCACTGGTCAATATGAAAGGTGAGGTGATTGGTATCAACTCTGCAAAGCTTGCCAGCACAGAGGTGGAAGGCATGGGCTATGCAATCCCCATCACCAGAGTTTCCAACATCATTGAAGAGCTGATGAATGAGACGACTAGGACCAAGGTTGCTGACAGCCAGAAATCCAGCATCGGTATCGCAGGCATTACCGTTGATTCCAACATCAACGCAGCCTATGGCATCCCTGCAGGTGTTTATGTAGCAAGCGTTACTCAGGGCAGCGGTGCAGAAGCGGCCGGCATCCGCAAGGGTGATGTCATCACAAAATTCGATGGCAAGACCGTCAGCACCATTCAGGAACTGAAAGAGAAGCTGCAGTACTACGCGGCAGGGGAAACGGTTTCTATCACGGTACAGTCTCCCGGCGAGGGCGGCACTTATACAGAAAAAGAACTGACCATCACCCTTTCTCCCGCACAGAGCTCTGAAGAAAGCCAGTCTACTGACAACACACAGGCTGCTCCTGCAGAAGAAGGAAACGGAACTCACAAAGCGATGGGATATCAGAACTGAATCCAACGATAGCTGATCCAAAAAACAGCTGTTGCCAGATACAAAAAAGCCGGCCGGCATGGAAGAAAACTCTTCTGTGCCGACCGGCTTTTTATGTTCGTTACAGCTCACTCGCAGCGGAAAGCATCGAAGATGCGATTCGCGACAATAGAATGTTCGCGGAGCGCACATTCTATTGTATTGCGAATGGCGCGTGTGAGCTATAACGTTTACTCTTCCTCTTCTTTCTCCGGCAGGATCTTGCTGACCAGTGCAGATTCCACCCTCTGATCCTCCATTTTTTCCACATGAATATTCAGTCCGTTGACCTGCACATCAAACTGGCTGCCGTCCGCAGGAATGATTCGTAAACAGCTGAAGATCATGCCGCCCAACGTATCATAATCGATATCCTCCGGCAGATCCAGATCCAGTGCTTCCGCAATGTCCTCAACATATGCGCCGCCTGAGATCCTCCACAGATTATCCTCCAGCTGAACGATTTCCGGCGGCTCCTCGGAATCGAACTCATCGTAAATATTTCCGACGATCTCCTCCAGAAGATCCTCCATTGTAATAACCCCCGCCGTCTGTCCGTATTCATCGATGACGATGGCCATATGGATTTTTCCTTTTTGCATATCCCGGAACAGGTCATCTGCATGAATCGTATCCGGTACAAAATAAGGCTCCCGCAAAAGCTCCTTTAACCCTGACGGGCTGTCATTTTTACGATCCAGAAGATAATCCCTGGCATTCAGGATGCCTATAATATCGTTGATATCTTCCTCATAAACCGGATATCTGGACAGGCCGCTTTCCCGGATCGTCGAAATGATGTCCTCGTCCGCCTCATCCAGCGAAAAACAGACCATATCTGCTTCTCTCGTCATCGCATCCCGCACCGAAATATCGTCAAACCGGAACACGTTTTGAATCCACTCCTGCTCATCGTGATCTATCGTTCCTTTTTCTCCGCCAAGGTCAACCAGCCGCCGGATCTCTTCCTCCGTGACGCTGCGTTCTACGGATTCCGTTTTAAAGTGAAGCAGCTTTAAGATCAGCTTTGCAGACTTCGACAACAGCCATACCGCCGGATGCAGCACCACCGTCAGCACACCAACTACACTGCAGGTCATTCTTTCTGCAGCTTCAGGCCGCTGCATCGCGATGCGACGCGGCACCAGCTCGCCAAACAACAGTGCAAAATAGGAAAGCACGACTGTCACCAACATAACTGCCAGCACATGACAGACAGAAAGGCTTATACCGCTTGTTCCCAGCCGTTCGTACAGCCATGCCATCAGTCCGCCTGCAAATCCGTCCGCTGCAGCTGCACTGGCCAGAAATCCTGCCAGCGTAATCCCGACCTGGATCGTAGACAGAAAAATATTCGGCTCCTCTGCAAACTTCAACAGCCGCTGTGCTTTCCGATCGCCGTCCTCCGCCAGCTCCCGCAGCCTGTTTTTATTCAACGATACAACAGAAACCTCGGACGCCGCCAAAAAGGCATTGACCAGAATCAGAATGACCAGTAACAAAAGTAGTTTTACCATGAATTTAAACTCTCTCCTTTTTCTACGACAAAGAGACATAACCCATTGGGAACTCCCAACAGGCTATGCCTCCTATAGTTTTCTCCAACAGAGCTCAGGCTCTGTCCATTTTGTATTGTGATTGGAATTCAGAAAATTCGTTTCCCCGTCAGGGTCCGCGTTATCCATGAAATTCGGTTCCTTCCCTGTCTGAAATAACTCCTATATGAAACGATCTTTCCACAAAGCCGTTTTCTCTGCTTTATTTCAGGCAATCCGCTTTTGACATGTTTACTTCACCCATTATACAGAATCAGGAAAGGAGCTGTCAAGATTTTATTCAATCCCCTTCACTTCGTAGCCGGCGTCTACGATTGCTGCGGTCAGCGCCTCGTCCGTCGCCGTGCCCTCTACAACTGCCTGCTTATCCTCCAGGCTTACCGTTACAGCGGTCACGCCTACTACGCCCTCCAGCGCCTTTGTTGCTGCCTTTACGCAGTGCTGGCACATCATGCCTTCGATCTTAATTGTTTTTTTCATGGTAGTCTCTCCTTTTGATTCATCATTTTTCGCTATTCTATCCGCATTTTTCGCGGCTGCCGCGCTTTGCTCCATCATACCGCCGTTTTCGGCTGTCTGCAAGTCTGCAACGCCTGACGCGCTGTCGGCTGCTGCCTTTGCCGCGCCGCTGATACGCTCTTCGCGATCGTCCACTACTGCCTCGGCTGCCTCACCGCTCTCATGCTTCCACTTCGGTGTAAAGAACCGCAGGCGGAGCGCATTCGATACGACGGATACGGATGAGAAGCTCATTGCTGCCGCACCGATCATCGGGTTTAACAAAATATGGAATGCCGGATACAATACGCCTGCTGCCACCGGAATGCCGATCGCATTGTAGAAAAATGCCCAGAACAGGTTCTGCTTGATGTTGCGCATCACCGCACGGCTTAAGCTTACCGCAGACGCTACGTCCATCAGATCGCTCTTCATCAGTACGATATCCGCCGATTCGATCGCCACATCTGTTCCGGCGCCGATCGCAATTCCGACATCCGCTCTCGCCAGAGCCGGCGCGTCGTTAATACCGTCTCCCACCATCGCAACCTTATGTCCCTGCTCCTGCAGCTGCCGAACCTTTTCCTCTTTATCCTGCGGAAGCACGTCCGCAATAACTGTCTTGATGCCAACCTGTTTTTTAATCGCCTCTGCCGTTCTTGCATTGTCACCAGTCAGCATAATGACGTCCATTCCCATCTCCTGCAGTCTGGCAATCGCTTCCCTGCTGGTGGGTTTTACAACATCCGCAGCAGCGATCACGCCAAGGAACTTTCCTCCCTGTGCAAAATACAACGGCGTCTTGCCTTCATCCGCCAGCCGTTCCTGTAAGCCTGCCGCGGCGGAAATATCGATTTTGTTGGTTTCCATCAGCTTCCGGTTGCCTGCAAAGCATCTCGTTTTGTCGATTGTTCCCGCGATGCCCTGTCCCGGAATCATCTCATAATCCGAAACCTCTTTGAGCGCTGCCGAGCGTTCTTCCGCTTTTTTGACAATCGCCTCTGCAAGCGGATGGCTGGACATTTTTTCCAGAGAAAAGGCCAGCTGTAAAAGTTCTGTATACGCCTGTGTGTTTTCACCTGCTGTTGTTCCGTCTGCGTCCAGCGCGATCACGTCCGTCACAACCGGCTTGCCCTGGGTTACTGTGCCGGTTTTATCCAGAACAACCGTATCGATGCTATGTGTAATCTCCAACGCTTCCGCGGATTTGATCAAAATACCGCTCGCTGCGCCCCGCCCGGTTCCCACCATGATCGCCGTAGGCGTTGCCAGTCCGAGGGCACAGGGGCAGGAAATTACCAGCACAGAAATCGCAACAGAAAGTGCAAACTCAAAGCTCTGACCGGCAAGCAGCCAGAGGATTGCCGCCAGCAGCGCGATTGTAATGACAACCGGCACAAACACGCCGCTGACCTTATCTGCCAGCTTCGCAATCGGCGCTTTGGAGGACGTCGCATCATCTACCAGCTGAATAATCTTTGACAGTGTCGTATTTTCTCCAACCGCGGTTGCTTCCATCTGAAAATATCCGGTTCGGTTGATCGTACCGCCGGTCACAGGATCTCCGGTCTGCTTGTCCACCGGAAGGCTTTCGCCGGTGATCGCAGATTCATCCACAGAAGCAAAGCCTTCTGTAATCTTTCCATCCACCGGAACCGTATCGCCATCCCGGACAACCAGAATATCTCCATTCTGCACATCGTCTACGGAAATTTCTTCTTCCTGTCCATTCCTTAATACCTTTGCGGTCTTCGGTGCCAGATCCATCAGCTTCGTGATCGCTTCTGACGTCTTGGATTTTGCCCGGGCCTCCATGAATTTTCCCAGGGTGATCAGCGTCAGGATCATCGCCGAGGATTCGAAATACAAATTCATGCCAAAGGTCTCGACCATATCCATATCTTCGATGGAAAAGCCCCAGGCGATTTTGTAAATCGCATAGATGCCATACACAAACGCTGCGCCGGAGCCCAATGCGATCAGCGAATCCATATTCGGAGAGCGATGCCACAGATTTTTCAATCCGTTTTTAAAATAATGTCCGCCTGCAATCAAAACCGGCAGCACCAGCAAAAACTGGGTAAATGCAAAAATCATATGATTTCTTGCTCCCAGCAGCCACGACGGCAGCGGCCAGCCAGCCATATGTCCCATCGAAATATAAAACAGCGGGATCGTAAAGACTAACGAAACGATCAGTCTCTGCTTCATCTGCTTTGCTGCCGCCGCAGCCGCATCTGTTGCACCGTTTTTTCCTCTGCCTGATGCTCCTGTCGTTTTGCTGCCCTGTGTCTGGTGAAGCGAAGCGCCATAGCCGATGTCTTCTACCTGATGAATAATTTTCCCGGAATCCAGTTCGGTTTCATCATAGGAAACCGTCATGCTGTTTTTCAGCAGATTGACGCTGCATTGCTGCATGCCCTCCATTCCGGAAATTCCTTTTTCAATTCGCGCTGAGCATGCCGCACATGACATGCCGGTAATATCATAGGTTTCTTTTTTCATATATCTCCATTCCGCAGCCGTCCTGTATAGTCTTTCCTGCTTTACAGCTTTTAAAGGCTGCCCTTAAAGAACTCATCTTGTCTTTTTTTCTATCCTCTGCTACCATTATAACAATTAGGATAGAAAAATAAAGAATGCACTATTTTGTAATATACTACCCAAAAGGATAGTGTTCACCTCACAACAATAGAATGTACGCTCTGCGAGCATTCTATTGTCATGAATAAGAATGGAGAAATCGCTATGGCTTCAAAAGAAAATCCCTCGGTCAATAAAAATTGCCCCGTTTCCGCTACAATCCGCTTAATCGGCGGCAAATATAAAGCGCTGCTGCTCTGGCACCTGACCGGTCAGACGCTGCGCTTCAACCAGCTGCACCGTCTCGTCCCCGAAGCGACGCCTAAAATGCTGACCCAGCAGCTCCGCGAACTGGAAGAAGACGGTCTGATTTCCCGCACAGTTTACCCGGTCGTTCCGCCCCGCGTCGATTACTCGCTGACGGCGCTCGGTGAAAGCCTTTTCCCGATTCTCGAAGCGATGTACCGCTGGGGCAGCGCCCTGATGCAGGACGAAGGGCTTACGCCGGCATGTACGATGACCGACAACCATGCTTTGGCTGCATCCTCTGCAGCTTCTGCACCAAATGCCGTGTTGCAGAACACTCCGTCCGCGGCATGCTGCGAAAGCGACGACGTTTCGTCCCGCCGCAGCACGACAAAAAAAGAACAGGAGAGCTGCCCCTCCTGTTCCTGTCACGCACGTTCAAAATCCTGAGCTACACCTTGGCATGCCGGACAATTCCAATCCCGATGGGATACGGTCCGGTATGCACTCCAATTGTCGCACCGATCTGATAAATGCCGATTTCTTCGATTCCAAGCCGTTCCCGGATCAGGTCCTTCAACAGCTCCCGGAAGCCGACAGCCTCTTCATAATCGTAGCCGTAGCCGATACAAAAGCTGTATTCTCCCGGCTTTGCCTGTACCTCATCCAGGTATTTTTCCGTCATCTCCACAACCTTCTGCATCGATTTCTGACGGCTTCTGGTAATGCCGGAATTGAAAATTTCTCCCTCCTTCAGTGTGATGAGAGGTTTGATCTTCAACGCACTGGCCGCAATTCCCGCAAGCTTTCCAATGCGTCCGCCATGCTTTAAGTAATCGATGCTGCCGATCGTAAAAAAGATCCTGCCGCTCTCCCGGATCGAAAGCAGAGCTTCTGTAATCTGCTCATATTCCAGTCCGAGATCCCGCAGTCTGCACGCTTCCAGCACAAACAGTCCCTGCAGCACCGTATCAAATGTCGAATCAATGACTGCGATCTTCGCCTCCGGATACTCTTCCAGGATCATATCCTTTGCTGTAGTTGCCGACTGCAAAGAGCCACTGAACTTCGCTGTGATGCAAATGCAGATCACTGGAATATTTTCTTTTACAGATTTTTCAAACACCTCATAAAAATCCTGTACAGACGGCATGGATGTCTTCGGAAATACATCCGGATGATCCACCATCTGCTGATAAAAATCGCGTACTGCGATCTCTTCTATTTCTTTATAATAATTTTCCCCGTCAAACGAAACATAAAAGGGAACAACCTCAATATCCTTTTCTTTAGACAACTCCGGCGATAAATCCTGAGAACCGTCACTGATGATCTGTACCTTTTTCCGCATAAGTCCCTCACACAACACATGGTTTTAAAAACTACTTTTTGTAACTGTATGATTATAGCACAACCTTCAGGAAAGATACAAGTCATTTTCCGTACTCTCTCAGCCTTCGCGGCCCCTGCAATAGCTGGAGCCGCGAAGCACCAGAACTGCTTTATTCCTCCCAGGTTTTATAATACCATCCATATCCATTACCGGGCAGGATGACATTACGCAGAACACATTCTCCTTTTCCGAGCAGATCCTGAAAGGGCATTTCTCCCATGTCGATCCATGCCGTCTGGGGCTCATCCGAGAAGTTGAACACGCCGACAACCATCTCGTTTTTCAGCTGTCTGCAGATGCACAGCACATGGCTGTTATAGGTGTCATAGGTCCATACAGCAGCCTTGCCGGAAAACGGACCGCATGCAAAGCGGGCTTTTTCCATCTTCTGCATTCCCTCGAAAATCCGGTTCTGGACAGTGCCCTTTTCCGTTCTTTTCTTTTCCAGCTCCCAGCGGAAATGTCCTCTGTGTACATAACGGGAATCCGCCGCACGGTCTGCATCCGGATCATCCTTATAGGAATAATCATTGAGCTGACCGATCTCATCTCCACTGTAGATCACCGGAATGCCGGACTGAATAAACAGATAGGCGTTGAGCATCAGGATTTTCTGAATGGCACGCTCAATTCTCGCCGGATCCTTTGCCTGCAGCGAAGCCTCCAGACCGCACAGGGAGGCCGTCGTTCCGCAAAGTCTCGCATCCTGCAATACAGGATCATCGTTATACAGTTCTCCCCGCGCATCGCTGCCTGCTGCCATGCCCCGGAAATATTCATTCAGATACTTCTTATGCGGAATCTCCTGAATACCGGAGGGTTTTAAGAAATCATAGTCCAATCCCCAGCCGATATCGTCGTGACAACGCAGATAATTCAGGAACACATATTCCTTCGGCAGACTGTTTACCACGTCCATCTGCTGTTTTAACAGCGCAACCTCTTTTGTTGCAACGGTATGCCAGGTTGATGCCATCGTCGTTACATTATACAGCATATGGCATTCCGGTTTTTCGAGTGTTCCGAAATAGGGGAC
>ERZ1035041.875-NODE-875-length-11354-cov-4.682627_pt1 | contig 11354 bp, 16 predicted proteins | sample MGYA00520684_ERZ1035041 | MGnify/ENA primary metagenome ERZ1035041 (study PRJEB33766, sample SAMN09781699) | gut metagenome | biome: gut microbiome | host: Homo sapiens | place: Madagascar | study: EMG produced TPA metagenomics assembly of the PRJNA485056 data set... | reverse complement strand
GTCCCCGGAAATGAGTGCCGATTTTGGAGAATCAGAATCATACAGTTTCACATTATCCTTCAGCGTAAGCAGCTTTTCCTCCACCTGAGCCAAAGTATCCGGATCTGTCTCATTCATGGACAAGCCCATGGAACGCTCTGTCATTCCGATCACTGCCCTGTAATCATCCAGGACAACCAGCTGCCCTTTCAAAGAAGGATCAAACAGATCCGCATAGGATGTAATCTCCTTGTCTACCTTTGCGGTATTTACTGCAATACAGGCCACACCGCCTTCATACGGAACACTGTAAACGTTGCCCGGATCAAAGCTTTCATCCAGGTAGGCAGCATCAATATTGGACAAATTTGTAAGCTTCTCCTTATCGAGAGCTTCCAGCTTGTCCTGTGCGATCAGATACTCGATCGCATAATCGGAAGGCAAGATCACATCATAGGTACCTTCTGATTCGGATTTCAGCTTTGCAAGCAGATCCTCATTCGAAGAATAGGTGGATATATTGACTTTAATGCCGGTAGCTTCCTCAAAACCGCTGATGGCAGAATCCGAAACATATTCGGTCCATACGAACACATTTACCTCACCCTTTGCGGTATCCGTCCCATTGCTTCCACATCCGGCCAGCAGAGAGCCTGCCATGATACCTGTCATTACAAGGCTTACTAATTTTTTCTTCATAATCATTGCTCCTCCTTTTTCAAACTATTGACGTGCTTTCTTTTTGAACAGATCCCCTTGTGTCAGCAGCACAAACAGGATGGTTCCCACCAGGATCAATGTTGATAGTGCATTGACATCCGGTGCAACACCGCTTTTTACACTTTCCATAACCTTGAGGGGATAGGTTTTCGTCTGACCATACACAAAATAACTAATGATCACATCATCTATGGATAAGGTAAATGCCAGCAGTGCTCCTCCCAGGATTCCCGGTGCAAGCACCGGAAGCGTAATCTCAAAAAAGGTTACCAGTCTGTTTGCCCCCAGATCCATACTCGCTTCCTCTATGGAGCTGTCATACCCGGCAAGTCTTGCCCTGACATTGAATATGACAAACGGGACGCAGAATGTTACATGTGCCAGGATCAAAGTCAACATACCTCTCGGAATATTGACCATGGAAAATATCGTCAGCAGGGAAATACCAAGTACAATCTCCGGGATTACTACCGGTATGTACAAAAGTCCGTCGATCAATGCCTTTCCCTTGAATTTATATCGGTACATTCCAATCGCACCGAGCGTTCCGATGATCGTGGCCAGTATGGTACTGACCACCGCAATAATCATGGTATTTCCAAATGCTTCCAGTAAAGAGGTGTTATCCCAGAGCTTTATATACCAGTCAAGGGTAAAGCCTTTCCAGTTCATATAGGGCTTCGTGGTTGTTGCATTAAAGGAATTTACTACAATAACCGATATGGGCAGAAACAGGAACAGATAAACAAGGGTACAAAATACAATGCTTACTCTTCGGTTTCTTTTTTCTTTCCGGCCCCCCCCCCTTATACTCCAAGAGCATCCATATCTCCGCCAAGCTTCTGGTAAAGCTTCACGAGAAGCAGCGTCACCACAATCAGAATAATGGATAATGCAGCTCCCAACGGCCAGTTATTTCCACTCTGGAACTGCCTTTCAATCAGGTTGCCGATCACATCTGAATTGCCGCCGCCCAGAATATCCGATACGAAAAAATACCCCAGGCAGGGAATAAATACCATCAGACTTCCGGAAAAAATGCCTCCCGAGGTAAGTGGGAGTATGACCTCGAAAAAGGTGGCTGCAGGTCTGGCTCCCAGATCCGAGGAAGCCTCAAGCAAAGAACCATCCAGTTTTTCTATGGCCGTATACAGCGGTAAGATCATGAACGGTATCAGACAGTACACCATACCAAGAATCGTTGTCCCCTGTTTATATAAGAAATCTATGGGTTCACTCACAAGATGGAGCTTCATCAGCAGACCATTCAGCCAGCCGCTGCTTCCGAGCAGATTTCTCCAACCATAGATCCGAATCAGGGAATTTGTCCAAAACGGAATGATCACAAGCATATATAAAATCTTTTTCTTTCTGCTTCTTGTACGCGCGATGATATACGAAAACGGATATCCGACAAGGATACAGATCAACGTTGTTACAAGTGCAATCCCCATGGACTGTGCATAGATCCTTAAGTAATCTACATTTGCAAGTCTGACGTAATTCTGTACGGTAAACTGAAAGACCACATTATAAAACTCATCAATAGAGCAAAAGCTCATCCCTGCCACATAAATCAGGGGGACCGCAATCAGCAGCACCATAAGCAGGGTGACCGGTCCGACGGTAAGAAACGCCGGCAGGGTATTGGAACGAAATTCATGTTTTGTCTTCTTTTGCTTCATAGGACACACCTCCTACGCCAGACGGATATTATTTAATTCCTCAAATATGTAATGGCTTTCATTGTGAATCAATACCGCATCTCCTACCTCCCAATACGGAAAACATCTGCTTCCTATTTCCGGCAGCTCCTGACCTGCCAGACGCTCGATCTTTAACTCATTTCCATTCGGAAGGGATACGATACATTTCAGTACCGAACCGACGTAAATATAATCCTTCACCTGAGCTGTCAGTTCAAAGCCCTCTACAGGCTCCATAGCAAATTTCATTTTTTCGGGTCTCACTGAAATCGTTGCATATTCCAACAGGGAAAAATTCTCCGGACAACTCACGGATACTGCTCCGTTCTCCAGTGTCAATGTAGCAATTCCGTTTTCTATTTTGGTGATACAGCCATCATAGATATTCGCCTCACCGATGAAGATCGCTACAAACTTTGTTGCCGGGTGCTCATAAATCTCTGCGGGTGTTGCCAGCTGATCAATGATCCCATCGTGCATTACGGCAATTCTGTCGCTCATAGTCAGGGCCTCCTCCTGATCATGCGTAACATATATGAATGTAATGTTCAGTTTTTTTTGCAATCTTTTCAGTTCAAGCTGCATCTGTTTTCTCAACTTCAGATCCAGTGCTCCCAACGGTTCATCTAAAAGAAGTACCCTTGGCCTGTTGATCAATGCCCTTGCAATCGCAACTCTCTGCTTTTGACCGCCGGACATCTGTGATGGATATCTTTTCTCAAACCCTCCAAGCTGAACCATCTCCATCATTTCAGAAACCCTTTTCTTAATCTCTGCCTTCGGCACCTTCTTCATTTTTAATCCGTATGCGATGTTGTCATATATTGTTTTGTGCGGAAAAAGCGCATAGGACTGAAATACTGTATTAACATTCCGTTCAAATGGCTCTTTATCCTCGACCCGCTCACCTTCCACCATAATGGTTCCTGTTGTAGGCTCTTCAAAGCCGGCGATCATTCTCAACGTGGTTGTTTTTCCGCAGCCGGAAGAGCCCAGCAGTGTCAGAAATTCTCCTTCCTCTATGGAAAGGTTTAAATCTTTCACAACATGATTGGTGCCATATGTTTTATTCACACCCTTTATTTCAACGATTTTTCCCATGAAATCACTCTCCATTTCTTAAAGGGCTTTCGTTCCTCTCTCGCCGGTACGAATGCGGACCGCATCCTCAATGTCCCTGATAAAGATCTTTCCGTCTCCTACATGACCTGTTACACAGGTTTCCCGAACCTTCTCGATGATCTTCTCTACATCTTTATCCTCAATGACAACCTCTACTCTTATCTTCGGCAGTAAGTTAATGGTCGTTTTAAAGCCCCGGATCTCATTGACAACCTCCTCCGCATCAGAAGAGATTCCCTTCTGGGTTCCGCACCCCATCACCGTAGATAATGTCATGCCGCCGCAATTAATATCATCCAGAATTTTCTTCACATCCTCCAGCTTCTCCGGTCTGATCAATATTACTAATTCCTTCATAATCTCTTCCTCCCTTACTCTTTTACTTTACAGAAAAGGGGCTTGTCCGAATCGGATAAGCCCCTTTGCTTTTTCGTTTTTATATTGTTTTTTTATTGTTTCTATGACTATAGCGCATTCCTTCGTATGATTCAATAGTTATGTTTTACCATCTTTCTACCTAAAAAGTGGTAGTTACTCAAATTCCTTTACCATTTTAAACAGCTGAACCCTGCTTTTTATTCCAAGCTTGCGGTATATATTCAGGATGTGCTTCTTTAATGTATTCGGCGTAATAACCAGTTCACTGCATATTTGAGCATTGTCCCTTCCAGACATCAGCTGTTTTAATATCGTATGTTCTCGTCTTGTCAACGCATACTTTACAACAGCCTCTGTTACTGTTATTTTATCCATGCCGGTTTCTCCCGATTTGTAAAACTGCTCCAACCGGTAAGCCAGATGATCCTTCAGCATATCCAGCACGAAAATATCATCATATTGGAAATCTTCCTTTCCGATCGTTCGATAAAAAGTAATTGCTCCCAGGAATTTCTTATGTCTGGCAATGACGATCTGAAGTGCATAATGCCAGTTATTCGGTTTATATACCTTTTTATAATAATCGGTCTGCATCCTTGCTTCATCGGATATGATGTCTGTTTCCCTGTAGATCAGCATCTTACCACTTGCCACAATTCCTCTGCTGTAATCAATATCCTCATACATTTCCGACAAATCTACATCACAGTTATAGGTTACCGGATTACACAACAGTTTCCCCTCTTCCCTGGATGCCATATAAAAATCAGCACTGTCAAAGTTCAAAATCATCTTAAGCTGATCCAGAAGCTCATATCGCATATCGTTGAAGCACTCTGTCGTATAGATTTTATAAATAATGTTATTCAGCATGATCCAGTCATTCGTTTCCATTTTTTTCATACTTATCCCCCTTGCAACTATAACCAAATCCTGTCCCTACACAAACATCAATCTTTGTCTTGCATACAATACCTTCTTCATCCTGCCTTGACGTGATGCCATAAAATATCTCCTTTCCGTAACGATTGGAGAAGTTCTCATAGATGCTACTCTTTTTCGTCTAACAATTTTGCAACACCTTCCTGCATCACTTGTGTAATGGTTTTGTTGGAGGATTCAGCATATCTCTTAACTTTCGCATAATCCTCTGGCTTCATTCTTATACTTACTACTTTTTCTTTTTTTACATCTGCCTTTGGACGTCCCGCCTTTGACATACCTGTTCCTCCTTACCGCCATTATATTTTTGTATGACAAAAATGTCAACAAGCCATCCACTTTTTCTATGCTTCCCACGCTAAAAGCTATATGTGAATATCCAATACAAGCTGGTTTCTTCTGTAAATCAGCCATTTCCGGTATATTCATGATTTCAATACTTGCACCATCATCAAATGTAAGAAAATAAGAACAAAAGCCTGTTTTCTGATTGTAATATCCATCATAAGCTGTCTTTTCTCTTCTACTATCATTCAACATAATCCATGCCTCCTTGTTGTTGATAGTTCAATTTTATATTGAAAAGAACCATTGCCACAAGCAACGCATATTAACATACCAGTATCAATATCTTTTCATAAATGAACTTACTTTCTCATATTCAGTAGTTTCATCTATTTTACAGCCTTATTCCACTCTACCCCAGACTCATCCGTCCATGTATCAGCTCCGTCAAAAATGTACACAGCATTTGTCCTATCCATATATCGACCATCCGCAAGCAAATATACGGTCGTCTCATCTCCTCTTAAATTTACAAGCTCTACAACATCCTCCCAAAAAGGATCTACACTTGAACCTGCCTCGTTTACTTCATCCGGAAGCTGCACCACTTCTACAATTGCCTCTATCGTTTCTACAGGAGAATCGCTCCATGGATATGCTGCTTCATCACAACCGGCACTTTCAAGTAACTGCTTCGCATCACTTCCAAGCAGCCTGTTATATGCTTCGTAAACAGATGCCAGCTTGTTTGAAAACTCCACCTGTTCAGAATTTCCTTTATCAGAAAGCCAGTTTACAGTCTCCTCCTTTACCTCATCTGTTGTCATGCTGGTTCCTACACCCCAATTTAATAAGTGTGCTGCAACTTTTATTGAAGTTGAACCGCTTCCGGCTGTTCCCTGCTTTATTTCTGTGTTGATTTCATCTAATACCTTGTCAAGCTCCAAATAGGATGGCTTTTTTGCCTGTGTCTGCTGAGATTCAGAAATTTCTGATGTTGTTTTCTCAGTATCCTGTTTCAACGAATTTTCTTCTGTATCAGTCTGTTCAGTGCCAGTATTCTGTTTCACAGTCTGCTGCTCACCTGTCTCCGTAATGCTCATAGAGCCTGTTGCTTCTGTGCCACACGCACACAATGCGAACGACATTGTTGCTGCAATTAGTATTACATGTAATTTCTTCATGTCATTTTTCTCCATTTCCTTGTTATAACAATTGTTACTACACCCATCGAATATAGGACTATATATAGCAATGACCAATATATCGTTTTATTTATGTTATCCCTGTTCATATTTATTCCCTTTGTAAACAAATCTGGGACCTTCTTCTCCAATTACTCCATTCTTCACAAAACCGGCTTTCATTAAAACATTCTGCGATGCCACATTTTCCGGATCTGTCTCTGCTTCTACAGCACAGACTCCTTCCATCGATAAAGCCCATTCCGTAATTACTTTTACAGTTTCTACCATATACCCCTGATGTCTAAATTCTTCCCTTAATCCATATCCGATTTCCACTACGCCATCTTTTCCAAGACCCTTGAAGCAGAAATCGCCGACAATCGTTCCCGGAACATTTTTTAATTCCATATTCCAGACTGCATACCATATTCTGTTGTCAGGTTCCATAAGGCATCCCTCCAACATTTCGGTATACGCCTGCTTCATTTCTGCGTCCGCTTCCTTTTCAATCAGACTACGCATCTCATCGTTACTGATTGGATATAAATAAAGCCTTTCCGTTTCCATTCTCATATTAGTTTGTCTCCTCTAAATCACTCAATAGATCTGATAAAATTACACTCTGACAATAATTCTTGCCACTTCCATTACAAGAATCTTCAGCATTACTCCACTGGACATCACATAAAACCAAATCTGTCTCATATGCTGCGACTTTGCTATCGGTGTTGCAATAGCTGCAATGATTATAATTGCAGCTCCAACGCATCCAATCAGATTCGAGATGCTGATAAGCGGGAATACTCCCGGTGCACAGCTTCCGTCAATCGTGTTCTGAATCGTCTTGTCTAGTCCGTCCCTTGCCGCTGCAAAGCAGCATATAACCAGTCCATATACCAGAAGGAACAGACTTCTGCGTCCCCAGTAATTGATGTTTGTCCGTTTTGCTATGGATTCTCCAATAAAACCTAGCAATACAAGAATCATAATTGTTGTAACTGTCGTTACTGTATTTCCAAAATATAATTTCATAGATATTTACCTCTTTTCTATTCAGTGATTTCTATCAGATTTCCTTCGATTCCTCTAATGCAGCTTTCGTAGTATCCGTCTCCGGTAGTTCTCGGATTACTGACAACCTGATATCCATCACGTTTTAACCTTTCCGTTAATGTATCCACAGAAGCCCTGCTTCCTACACTAAATGCAATATGAACATAACCGGTTCTTGGCAATACTTTTTCATTGTCAACCAAATCTGACTGGTTCATAATTTCCAGTCTGGCGCCATCTTCAAAAGTCAAAAAATAAGAACGAAAGCCGGTTGTTTTATTAAGATATCCAGCATCTGCTGCTGCATTAAAATACTTTATGAAGAAATCTTTTGCTCTTTCCAAATCATTCACATACATAGCAATATGTTCAATTTTCATATTTACTTTTCACCTCGTTCTGCTGTGTCATACCAGTCAATTATGTGTTTCAGATTCTCGGCTTTCACACGCTCACTTCCATTCATCATCATGTCCAGCATGTCATCATCCTCGGGCGTCCTGTCGGATTTATCCGCCAATGCTTTTCCGGCGGTCTTTACCATGACATTCATCATCATTTTGTAAACACCATGAAGTTTTTTGATATCAAAGGTTCCCTGCAGTGTAAAAAGTGGAATCCTCTGTGGCACTTTATTTTTCGTTCTGACCTCAGCAAGCTGTGTTCCTGTCTGTCCCATTCCAACACCACAGACTGCCTGAATCCTGTATTTTCTTGCTGCTTCCGGATATTCTTTGATTTTTCCTGCCATAATCCATCCCATATAAATGATTTCTGCTCCCGGCTTCACCTTTGTCTTTGCTTCCTCCATGCTATATGACGGAACACAAATCTGATGTGACAACAGCTTTGCATATTTAGCTGTGCTTCCTGTATTTGATGTATAAATGATTGCTCTCATTTTACTTTCCTCCTCGTATATCGCGATAATAATAAAACGCAATGTGAATTGTAGTATTACTTACAATCCGCACTGCGTCTTAGCGTCTGGCTTATTTTATTTCTTTTACCACATATTCCTTTGCATCTATCAGACTTTCTTTTTTACATTTTGGACAGAATAGTGGAAAATGCGTAAGAATTGTATCTTCCCGAAGTCTCAGTCTGGTTTTATTTCCACAGACCGGGCAGTACACCCATTCCTGCTTCCCATTTTGATTCTCATTTTGCATCTGCCATCCCTTCTTTCTTATTCATAAATTGCTCAGAAAAACGGTTCACGTGCTGTTCAACCAGCTCAATAATTCTTTCCTTATCCTCAGCTCCATCATAAATGCTGTAAAGCAAAAAAATCGGTCCGTAGAAATCCAGGGCAAGCTGCTTTGCTTCCTCCTTATGCTCTGTCAGTCCTTGAAACACATTTTCTATATATGCAAGCGGACCGCCTGACAGATAGTTTTGATACAGTTTTGCCATTTCCGGATCTCTGTACTGCTCCAATGTCAGCATTTTACGAAAACAGCATGGAAATTCTTCTTTTGTCCAATGCAAAAACTGCACCTTCGTAAATTCTTTAATCTTATCAAGTGCTGTAGACCGGTAGCCCTCCACCACTTCTTTCATATTTCCTTCCGGCATATCGTATTCCTTCACTCTTTCCTGATCCATCCGGTTCATTTTCTCCACAATGCTGTCTAAGATTTCCTGCTTGCTTGTATAATGCTTATACAAAGCAGCCTTTGTCACTCCCATCCTGTCGGCAATATCATTCATGGAAGTTCCCATGTAACCACTCTGGGCAAACAGTTTTAATGCTTCGTCTAAAATTCTTTCCTTTGTATTCTTTTCTCTGATACTCATCACTTACCTCACTCCAAATTTATTTTTCAAAATTGGCACATACAGCCTCAAAATAATTTCTTTCTCATCATTTTCCAGCACTGCCTCAAATCTGCCACCAAGTGCCGGCGAAATATGCAGGATTTTTTCAATATTTACAATCATGGACTTTGAAATCCTCATGAATGGAAGTTCTTCTATCACCTCTTCTAGCTGATATAGTCTTTCCTTAACCTCATAAACGCTTTGCTTGCAATATGCGAATACTTTGTTATCGACTGTCTCAAAATAATAGATATAAATATCCTTTTTTCATTTCTTTACCACATTTTGTACAAATCATTCTTAATCCCTCCATTGTCAGTGTAAAAAAGCAGCACTTAAAATCCACATCAGGGAAATAAGCACTGCGTCTATGCGTCTGTCTTATAAACATCGTGAGCATATCTCACTCAATAATTTCGCCGTTCGCCAAGAGTGAGCAAGCTCCCTCTGGCTCTCTTTCGCTCATTATATTATAAGTTACCTTTCGGTTACTCGTAATTATAGTTACCGTTAGGTAACTTGTCAAGTATTTTCTTATAAAATAGAATTCATATAGCTGATCAGAATATGACATGGTGCAAAGATAATAGCAAACACCAATAGTTGGAAATTTCCGCTTATGATACCACTCTTTATAAAAAACAGGGATGGTACAATTGACAGATATAATAATTTTTTTATAGAGTCTTCTTTCCAAAAAATAATCCAACCTATACAATATAAAGTTACCAGCACACTCCCCCATGCTACATAGATTATTTTACCACTTTTAAACCAGAATCCTTTATTCAAAAATGGAATTACGAGAAACATGCTGATAAAACATCCAAATCGTCCTATCTGTTCCATAATTTCTACCAGCTTATTCTCATAATGATTTTCAAATCCATCCTTGCAGAAATAGGCAAATATAATATTAGGAAACAGTATTATGATTACAAAAATAAGTCCATAGATATTAAAGTATTTATTCATCACACAACCTCATCTTCCATTATTACACCTAAACCTTTTAGATAAGTAATCCCTGTATTGTGTATCATCTGAAACATATTCTCCCTTGTATCCTGTACGATTCCGGCTGCGATAAGAGTTAGTAAGAAAAACGCAGAGCAACTATTTAGTATGCTCTGCGTCTTAGCGTCTGACGTCTGTTTGATATTCCACTATTCTATTTCTGACATCAATAATATAATTCTTTTTACATTTAGGACAAAATAAAGGAAAATGCTTCAGTTCTATATCTTCCAATATCTGTGTCCTGGTTTTTGCTCCACAATCAGGACACAAAATCCATTTATCTGATATGATGGCTTGCATTATTACCACGCTCCTTAAACTCGCTACTTTGCTGGTTTCATCCGAAACAACTGCACGCCCAACACTGCATTATATCCAACTGCTGCAAATACACTAAATCTTTCCACAACTCCAAAATACGCTTTCGGCACAATGTTCATTCCTAATGCTCCGACTAACATCATTCCAAGTGCAATCCCTGCAAAAGCACCATATAACCGGTATTCCTTATCCTTGATGCCTGCAATTATAATCAGCACAAGCGATATAATTGATAAAATTTCTCTTCACGTTAATCACCATCCTCTACACTATTTTCTTTGCAGAACCACTTCAGATAGTCATTTATAAGATTATTCTCTGTATGCTCCTCTTTGTCATATCCATACTTCTGATCCAGTTCATAATCCATCAGTCCATGAACCGTCATTGCAAAGCTTACTGCACTCATATCTGCATTTTCAAAATGAAGCAGCTTATGTATCTCCATTGCATAAAATAGCTGTTTTGTTGCAATGATCATTCTCTCAGTTTCTTCCGCAACGATTCTGGCTGCCATCGGCTGCATGCTACGCTCAGAATATATAACCTTATAAAATGTAAGCAGTTTTTCCTGATGATTCATATTGACATAACCTTGCACCACTCCCTGCAATACTTCGTATGCAGTTTTCCCTTGAAAAAGCTGGCTGAAATCCACAGGCTTTATATTGGCATTTTTCTTGGACTGTTCTCTGAGGAACTGATACATTGCTTCCACAATTTCATCTTTGGATGAAAAATGCTTATAAAGCGAATTTAGCGTGTTTCCTGACTACTCAGGAAAAATATTTCTACCCTCGCCCCACCTGTATTTTCA
>ERZ1035041.874-NODE-874-length-11364-cov-4.975595_pt1 | contig 11364 bp, 8 predicted proteins | sample MGYA00520684_ERZ1035041 | MGnify/ENA primary metagenome ERZ1035041 (study PRJEB33766, sample SAMN09781699) | gut metagenome | biome: gut microbiome | host: Homo sapiens | place: Madagascar | study: EMG produced TPA metagenomics assembly of the PRJNA485056 data set... | reverse complement strand
ACAAATACAGAAATATAAAAAAGATAGGTCTGGTGGTAATAGGTCTTGCCTTAGTTATATTTTTAATAACCAATGTAAGAATCCGTTCTGTTGATTCCTACAGAAAGCAATTCAGTAATATGGCAGATGCAGGGCAGACGCAGCCGGCCAGACCAGATAATAATGATAAATTACAGAATGAAACCATCAGTACCGATAATGCCAATGCTGCAGACAACGGCAGCTTTTATGAAACAGGTGATGGAGCAGGTAATGGAGCAGTTTCAGATGATAATTTTGCAACTGAATCAACGGATAATATAGCAGCTACAGATAATAATTCCGGCTCAGGTGGCAATGATTCAGGAAGCAGCAATTCAGGGAATAATGGTTCAGGAAGTAACAATTCGGGAAATGGTAACTCAGGGAATAATTCACAGAATACCAGACCGGCAGGCAGGATAATCAGTTGTACTATAAAGATAAGATGTGATAATGCGACAGCGAGAAAAGACAGTATTACCAATCAGGGAATCCGTGATTCAATCCCTGATGATGGAACTATACTTGAAGTTACAACATATACAGGCAATGAGGGATTTACGGTGTATGATGTGCTTGCAGCGGTTACTGCTGCGCATAATCCGGTAATTCCTATAGTTGCGAATGCGGACAGATCATATGTTTCAAGTATTAATAATCTGTCAGAAAAGAATGTAGGACCGACAAGTGGCTGGACTTACAGAGTTAATGGAGTTCTGCCTATGATGGCGGCTAATCAATATAAGGTAAAAGATGGAGATGTTATTAAATGGATATACGTATGTCAGATGGGCGACATGTAACTAAATATTCAGCATTTGCAGCAATGCATCCGTGGACGAATTTCATCTACATTGCACTTGTGCTGGTGATAACCATGTTCACAATGAACCCGGTAATACTGGCGGTTTCGTATGCAGGTTCACTTGCCCTTGGAATATATATGCAGGGAGGCTCTTTTATTAAGAAGAATATTATGATAACAATTCCTGTTGTTATATTCTCTGTATTAATCCAGCCAATTTTTAATCACAGTGGAGTTACACCATTATTTTATATTAATGATAACATGGTATGTCTTGAGAATATAATATACGGCGCAGTTATAAGTCTTTTATTAATTGCAGTCATACAATGGTGCAGTGTTGCAGCCAGTTATCTTTCTTCGGAAAAAATGATGTATCTGTTCGGAAGTTTTATTCCTTCCGTAGGCATGATATTTTCTATGATATTAAGAATGATACCGCTTATGAGAAAGAGATACAGACAGATACATGATGCACAGCTGGGACTTCGTGGGGTGGAAACTAAGAATGGTATCTTTGAAAAAATCGGACATTTTGCAAATGAATTTTCAACTCTTATAACATGGTCACTTGAAAGCTCAATGGAAACTTCTATGTCTATGGAGAGTAGGGGATATGGACTTAAAGGAAGGACAAGCTTTAACAGATTCAGATTCACACTAAAGGATACCTTTACGATAATAATAATGCTTGTATGTTTTGTGATGGCTGTTATTCCGATAGCAGGAAAGAAGCTTGCAGTATATTATCTTCCAGTAATATATTTTACGAAATCAGGTGTTGAAGGTGTGCTGGCAGTTGCAGCATTTGCAATATTGACAGTAATTCCAATGATAATAGAGATAACTGGTAATGTGCAGTATAAGAGACGAAGTTCATATAACGAAAGGTAATTGCATAATGACAGACACAATTATTAATGTTTCATCACTTTCTTTCGGGTATGCAGGAAGTGACGGACTGGTACTTGAAGATATAACATTTGATATAAAGAAGGGCGAAGTTGCACTGATTATAGGTGCTTCGGGAAGCGGAAAGACTACACTTCTTAAGATGCTTGATAAAAGCATGATTCCAGAGGGAAGACTTAGTGGAAAAGCAGAATATTACGGAAGACAGATAAGCAGCTTAAGTCATGCAGAAGCGGCAGTTAAGATTGGATATGTTGGACAGAATCCTGATAACCAGATTGTTACTGATAAGGTGTGGCATGAACTGGCATTTGGACTTGAAAACCTTGGTGTGCCTAATGCAGACATAAGGCGCAGGGTTGCGGAAATGTCTGAATATTTTGGAATTACCGGCTGGTATGATAAGAATACAGAGGAATTGTCTGGCGGACAGAAACAGCTTCTTAATCTTGCTTCCATAATGGTTATGAGACCAGAGGTTTTATTGCTTGATGAGCCGACGGCACAGCTTGACCCGCTTGCCAAGAAGAAGTTCATAGATACGGTGCTGGAGCTTAACAAGGATTTTGGCATTACAATTATGTGTGCTGAACATAATCTTGCGGACATCTATTCTAAAGCAGACAAAGTGCTTGTGCTTGAGGATGGAAAGCTTATATATAATGGTTCTCCTAGAAAGACAGCAGAAAGTCTTATTAAGACAGAGAATCCGCTTGTTTACGGGCTTCCTTCATCTGTCAGGATATATGAAGGCTGTAAGGAAGATATTACATTTGAAACAGACTGCCCGCTTACGGTTAAAGAAGGCAGGGAATGGGTAGACGGACTTAATATTAAAGATAGTTTGTATGAGTCACGGAATAAGCATTATGAAGCCGGAGAAACAGCGGTTTCAGTTAAAAATGTGTTTTTTAGATACACGAAGAATTCTGCAAATGTACTTGAAAATATCAGCTTTGATATAGAAAAGGGTAAGATAACTGCTCTGCTTGGAAGCAACGGAGCAGGAAAGACGACCCTTCTAAGACTTATGGCAGGAATTAAAAGGCCTATATCCGGTAAGGTGAAGGTGAACGGAAGATGTGCGGTGCTTCCGCAGAATCCGATGGCATTGCTTAACCAGATAAGCGTTGAGGAAGAATTAGCATCAGCAGTTATGGATAAGGGAAATTCGTCTGTTAAGAATATGGACAGGAAACAGAGGATTGAACTTGCCTTTAATATGCTGGAGCGGACGGGACTTCTAAGAGTGAGAAAGCAACATCCGTATGATTTGAGTGGAGGGCAGCAGCAGAGGCTTGCATTTGCAAAGATACTGTTGTATGAACCGGATATTATTCTGCTTGATGAACCAACTAAAGGAATTGACCCGTTCTTCTGCAAGAAGATGGGGGAATGGCTGGAAGAATTAAAGAATATGGGGAAAACTATTGTAATAGTTTCCCATGATGTGGAATTCTGTGCAGTATTCGCCGATAAATGTGGATTAATATTTGACAGGAACATAGAAAGCTACACGGATTCACACAGCTTCTTTGCAGGCAATATATTTTTCACGACGGATACTAACAGGATTATGTCCGATTTTTTCAAAGATTGTGTAACATGTGATGAAGCTGTTGAAGCGATTCACAGATGTTTAGAGGATAATAGATAATGAGTGTTAATTACATGCTTATAAGCGTTATTATACTGGCTGTTGCAATTGCCATTCCTTTCTTTACATTTGAAAAAAGGAAGCCGAAGGCAAGGCATGTTGTGATGATTGCAGTTATGTCGGCGCTTACAGTTGTTGCTAATATAATATGTGCGTATACGATACCGCTTCATGCGGGTACAGCACTTGTCGTAATAACAGGGATTGCATTTGGACCACAGACAGGATTTCTTACAGGGGTGTTGTCAAGATTTGTATGTAATTTCTTTATGGGGCAGGGGGTATGGACTCCGTGGGAAATGGCTGCGTGGGGGCTGCTTGGTGTTCTTGCTGGAATTGCATTTTATAAGCCGGAGCTTGTCGGATACTTTGATGATAAGAAAGAGATTGTAAGAAAACAGGCAACAACAGGCCTTTCGGTTATGGCTGTTCCTGTTGTGTGTATGGTTGTCTCGGAACTTGTAGGATATATTGCGTATTTATTTACCGCAAAGCCAGGAGAGACGTTCATTGGCTGGAGACTGTATGCTTTCGGTCTTGTGGGAATTATTGCGGCAGTACTTTTTATGAGAAGCCGTATACCTTGTAATTTCATTACAGTGACAATATTTACATTTATAAGTGTGTTTGTTATATATGGTGGGATTATGAATATTGCAGCCATGATGATGAACAGCACATATACGGATTCAGGAAGTGCCAATATATCATGGGAAGCGTTGAAGCTTCTGTACATAACAGGTGCGCCTTATGATGCAATGCATGCGGGCGGTGCGGCTGTGTGTGCATTTCTTTTTGGTGACGGATTGCTTGGAAAGCTTACGCGAGCGAGAATTAAATATGGGTTATAGAGAGCTGCTATAATTTGGGAATACCTACTATAATGACATTTTCGGGCGATTGAGTAGGTTGATTGAGCTGTATGATATTGTTATGGTGGGGCGAGAAACCTACTCAATAGCTAATTAGATACATTATAGTAGGTCATTTTCTTAGAATTGAAGTTGTCAGGCGTAGAAGGTGTGCGTAAAAGACATACTAAATTGGGAAAAAACATTTGGTTAGTAGGTGATTGGGATTAATTGGATGAAATATACGGCTTTAAAAACCTACGGAAATGATGATAGATAGTGGCTTAGTAGGTCTTTGGCAAATATACAGAAGAAAAAGCCTGCATAAAGGTTGTTGAATTACCAATATATAAAAACTGCCGCCGGACATCACAAGGATTCCAGCGGCATAGCTATGTGTCTGCAGTTATTAGCGGGCACTTTTTTTATTGTAAACAGTTACACCTGTGAATGTAGCAGCACAAGCAGCAGCTAAGAGCAGGTACATGTAAACATTAACATCACCAGTTGCAGGTGAAGTAATATCTGTATTAGTATTGCCGGCTTCTGTTGGGTTTTCTGCAGGAGCTTCAGTAGAAGGTTCTTCTACTGGTACGTTCTTAGCATCAGCAATAGCCTTAACTTCTGCTGATACATCAAATGGATTAGTCTTTCCGTCAAGAACATACTGGTAAGTTACAAGACCAATCATTGAATCTTGAGCAGAATATACGCTGTCATATCCCTGATATGTATAGCAGCCAGGTGTTACAGCAGACTTGAAATTCTTAATAAGTGCATTATAGTTAGTTGCAGCATAATCTGTAACGTTATACTGTGCAAAAAGTGCTAAAGCAAGAGCGGTGGCATCAGGGTTAGATGCATACCAGTTCTGACCATTCTCCCAATACTGTCCCTGTGTTGAACCATCTGGGTCTGCAAGAGTCTTAACATATGTAATTGCACCATCAATAGCAGATTTTACATCAGCATCCGAATAAGCAGAAGCAAAAGGAATTAATGAGATACCGTTGTTATCTGCAGAAGTACCAGAGTAATCAATACCATTGCCGCCAGCGCAAAGAGTAGTTAATGCCTTTTTAACAGAAGCTATAGCCTTATCTGCGTTAGTTAATGAATCTTTGTAAGAATTAACAGCACTATAGAAAGTACCAATATGATATGGATTAATACCTGTTGATGAGTATGTATTCCAGTCATATGTGTAAGTTAAATCACTGTCAGTGATATTGGCAAGTAAATTGTCAAATGCAGCAACAATATTACAGCCATTAAAATCTGCAGCATCATTACCTGTTACTGCAAGAACCATAAGAAGGTATGCGTAACTTGAAAGAACATCATTAGGGCAGGCATAAGGTGCAAGACTTATGTTGAGAGTACCATCCTTATTAACCAATGTTTTAACACTGCTTAAGTATGCTTCTGTCTGCTTAGAACAATCATAACCTGAACGGATTGAAAGAAGAAGATTTCTTGAAGCATTGTAGAATGAACTTGTGTCGGCGATATTGCTGTAATCAGCATTATCCATAAGGTAAGAAGCAGTAAGCTGTGCTTCCTGTCTTACATCGGCTGCAGCAGGAGCTGTAGCGTCTGTTGTTGTATCTGCGAAAGCTGGTACGATATTTATGCAGATTAAGCATGCAGCAACCAGAAATGCAAATACCTTTCTTTTTAATTGTTTCATGTTTTCCTCCTTGACCACCTCTCACCAGGTGATGTGAAAATTTATAGTGCAGTAAATATCCTGACTTGCCGCTTAAGCCATTTCTTAAGCCTTCCCATGCACAGTGCCATGCTTAAGTTAAGGATGAATGTATAGCGTATTCAAAACTAAAGCTGCTGCTGATTACAGTGGCATAATATAAAAAACGTGTCGGCATACAGTAGAGTGAGCTGTTATGGATTCTGACCATATTCCTTACTGCCTGCTTGATTGTACCTTTATGTAGAAAATGTGTCAATTACATTTACCTTTGCTTTACATATATTTTACATAACCCCGATAGTGGATTTTACATACCAGTGTGACAATAAAATTATTGCCAAAGAAAAGATGTGGTTAAAAGAAAATGAGGAATGATATGAAATTCACAGAAATTAAGAAAAAGTTTTTGGACTATTTTCGGGAAAAGGAGAACGGGGCAATGAGCATAAACACTAAAGAAACAACACAGAGAGTATGTTACACAAACAGGGAGCTGTCATGGCTTGCATTTAATGAGAGAGTATTAAATGAAGCAGCTAATCCTAAAGTTCCACTTGCGGAAAGACTTACATTTGCATCAATATACCAGACTAATCTGGATGAATTCTTTATGGTACGCGTGGGAACGCTTATGATGCAGATGCAGCTTCAGGAAAAGGAAAGAGACAATAAAACAGGAATGACAAGTGAAGAGCAGGTAAAAGCTATTCTTGATAAGGTGAGTGAGCTTGAGAAGAAAAAGGGCAGAGTGTATGAACAGCTTATGGGAGAACTTGAGACAGCCGGGATAAGAATAATTAATTTTAATAAGCTGTCTAATGATGAAGGTGCAATGCTGGAGGAATATTTTGATATGCATATAGCACCATTTCTCTCGCCTATGATAATAGGGCAGCAGCAGCCATTTCCTTTTCTTGCAAATAAGCAGTTATATGCAATTGTGCTTATGAAGACTAAGAAGGGTAAGAATAAAATAGGAATAGTACCGTGTTCAAACAGTGTATTTAAGAGACTTATAGAAATTCCTACAAGACCAGGAACATTTATGCTTTCTGAAGAATTGATTCTGCATTTTGTATCAAAGCTGTATGAGAAGTATGAAATACAGGAAAAATCAGTTATGAGAGTTATCAGAAATGCAGATATAGATGCTGGTTCATTTGATGACGAAGACCTTGATTACAGAAATATGATGGAACATATGGTTAAGCAGAGAAACAGGCTTAATCCGGTATGTGTACAGTTAAATAGAGAAATAAACGACAAAGCAAAGAAAAAGCTTACAGATTATCTTGAAATAGGTGCAAAACACCTGATTGAAGAGAGAACTCCACTGGATATGTCATTTGTATTCCAGCTGCAGAACGTGTTAAAGAATAAGTCAGAGCTTTTTTATAAGAAAAGAGTTCCACAGCCAAGTAAAGAAATCAGTATGAATGAAAAGATAATTCCACAGATTGAGAAGAGGGATGTTGTTCTTTCATACCCATTTGAGAGTATGAGACCATTCATATCTATGTTAGAGGAAGCAGCCAGTGACCCGACTGTTGTATCAATTAAGATGACTCTTTACAGAGTTGCTGACAGAAGTAAGATAGTTGAAACTCTTATTGAAGCGGCTGAAAATGGAAAAGAGGTTATTGTTCTTGTGGAGCTGAGAGCCAGATTTGATGAGGCTAATAATATTGAAATGTCTAAGAGACTCGAGGAGGCTGGATGCCAGCTTTTATATGGTCTGGGTGATTATAAGGTGCACTCAAAGTTATGCCTTATAACACGTTCGGTTAATAATACATTTTCATATATAACACAGATAGGAACAGGCAATTATAATGAAAAGACCTCAAGATTATATACAGATCTGTCGCTTATTACAGCTAATCAGGAGATAGGTGCGGATGCGGCTGCGGTATTTGCAGCCTTGCAGAAGGGTGAGACAGTAGATAATTCTAACCAGCTTCTTGTTGCGCCAAATTGCCTTCAGAACAGAATTCTTTCAATGATAGATGAGCAGATTGATAAGGTAAAGAACGGTGAAGAGGGATATGTTGGAGTTAAGATTAATTCCCTTACAGACAAGCTTATTATTGAGAAGTTAATTGAAGCTTCACAGGCAGGTGTTAAAATAGATCTTGAAGTAAGAGGAATATGCTGTATAAAGCCGGGAGTTAAAGGCTATACAGATAATATCCGCGTGGTAAGTGTTGTTGGACGTTTCCTTGAGCATTCAAGAATATATCGTTTTGGAAGAGGAGATGACCAGAAGATATATATTGCATCGGCAGATTTTATGACAAGAAATACTACAAGACGTGTTGAGGTTGCTGCACCTGTGCTTGATAAGCATTGTCAGGAACGCATAATTCATATATTTGATCTTATTATGCAGGATGACGAGAAAGGCAAAGAGCAGAATAGTGATGGAGTATACTGTGACAGGCATATCAACAATCCTAAGATTGATTCACAGGAAACTCTATATGAAGAAAGCTATGAAGCGGTAGCCAGTGCAGAATAATTAAGAAAATGGAGGCTAACAGGTATGAAGATAGGTATGCTTACAAGTGGTGGAGACTGCCAGTCTCTTAATGCGGCAATGAGAGGTGTTGCCAAAACTTTGTATAATAATACAAATGATGTTGAAATATACGGATTTCTTGATGGTTACAAAGGAATGATTACTAAGAATTACAAACTGATGAAAGAAGATGATTTCAGTGGGATTCTCACAGAGGGAGGAACAATTCTTGGAACTTCCAGAACACCTTTCAAATATATTAATGAGCCTGATGAGGAAGGGCGCGATAAGGTTGCAGGCATGATTAAGACTTATAAGGATTTAAAACTCGACTGCCTGGTAATGCTTGGCGGAAACGGTTCACATAAGACTGCGGCTCTTTTATCGCAGAAGGGTTTAAATGTCGTTACCCTTCCTAAGACTATTGATAATGATATAGAAGGAACTGAGATGAGCTTTGGATTTCAGTCAGCTATAGATGTTGCGACAAGAACTATAGATGAGATTCATACAACGGCAGCATCACACAGCAGAGTGTTTATTGTTGAGATTATGGGACATAAAACAGGCTGGCTGACATTGCATTCAGGAATTGCAGGCGGTGCTGATATCATACTTATACCGGAAATTCCATATAATGTTGATGAGGTGTTGGATACAATCAGAAAGCGTGAAAAGCAGGGTAAGAAATTTACTATAATCGCAATGGCTGAGGGTGCAATATCAGATGAGGATGCAAAGCTGTCAAAGAAAGAACTGAAAGAAAAGAGAAAGACATATACATTTCCATCAGTAGCATATCAGTTGAGTGATGAGCTGCAGAAAAAAGCCGGTCAGGAAGTAAGAGTTACAATCCCCGGACATGTACAACGGGGAGGAATTCCAAGTGCATCAGACAGAACACTGGCAACAAGAATAGGTGTTGAGGCTGCAGGACTTATATTAAGAAAAGATTATGGCAATATGGTATGCATTAAGAATGGAAAGTTTTCTAAGATACCACTTGAAGAGGTTGCTGGTAAAACCAAGATGGTTAATGAAGATAATGAACTTATAAGACAGGCTGAAAGCTTAGGCATTAGTCTTGGCAGAAAGGCATAAGTGGTATATAATACAAAGCAAATGCTTCAGGAAAGAAGGAAAATGCTTTGAAGAAATCAGACAGATTAAAGATAGTTGTTCTTGGAATAGTTGGATTACTTATTCTTATTGGAACCGGAATATTTATATTCATAGGACAGAGTATATGTACTATGGCTGGTGTAGGGCTTTTTGTTATTGTGTGCCTTGGAATGGTTGCTATTGCAGGAAAGAAAGATGACCAGACAGAAACAATAGAACAGCTTAACCAGACAATAAGTGAGCAGAGCAGAAGAATAATGAATACTGAGGGGCAGCTTGCAAGATATAAGAGAGAACTTGCAGAGGCGACTGGTAAGAATGAAGCATAATAATTAAATATTAAGGAGATAGTCATGTTACTAGAGATTTTAAAGGCAATTCTTTTCGGTATAGTCGAAGGAATTACAGAATGGCTGCCTATAAGCAGTACAGGACATATGATTCTGCTTGACCAGGTAGTCAAACTTAATGTATCCGCAGATTTTTATAAGATGTTTCAGGTAGTTATCCAGCTTGGTGCAATTATGGCGGTAGTTATATTATTCTGGAATAAATTGTGGCCTTTTTATATGAAGAAGACTAAGAGTGGTAAGAAAGCAGCCTGGAAAGATGGTGCACTTGCAATGTGGATTAAGATTATAATAGCATGTATTCCAGCAGCAGTTGTGGGGTTAATTTTTGATGATAAGATAGATGAATTATTCTATCATCCAATCCCTGTTGCTATTGCACTTATCGTTGTAGGTATAGTTTTTATAGTTGTGGAGAATGCAAAGAAAGGCAGCAGACCAGCAATCAGAAGTATAGGTGAGATAACTTATAAGGCAGCAATAATAATAGGTCTGTTCCAGCTTATAGCAGCAGTATTTCCGGGTACATCAAGATCAGGTGCAACAATTATCGGAGCACTCATAATCGGAGTATCAAGAAGCGTTGCGGCTGAATTTACATTTTTCCTCGCAGTACCTGTAATGTTCGGAGCAAGTCTTTTAAAGATTGCTAAATATGCTGCCGTGGGAATGGCTATGACAGGAACTGAGTGGGTTGTCCTCATTGTAGGCTGCCTTGTGGCGTTCTTTGTATCAGTATTCGTAATCAAGTTCCTTATGGGATACATCAAGAAGCATGATTTCAAGGTGTTCGGTGTGTATAGAATAATTCTTGGTATAGCAGTTATTGCACTCAGCTTTGTATTGTTTTAATTCTAATACACTTCAAGGTATGAATTGTATACATAACCGCTTGTACCATTATAATCAATAAGGGTGTAATAAGCACCAACAGATAATATAGAACCGGTAGTCCCTCCTGGCACAACTGCAAAGGAGTGGCTGCCGTTTTTGTCTTTATGCATATTAACATAAGAAGCACCTGTCACATGGTAGTTTTTAAGAGCAGATGTATTGGTTATGCGTCCATTTGCAAATGTATACGATGGCTGGGCGGCTGGTGCTGGCTGTGTACTTTCAGCTTCAGAAGGAGCACTGGTTGTTTCAGCAGGCTGGGTTGCTGCTTCGGTATTGGATGCTGAACTTTCAGGTACAGCTGTAGATTCCTGCTTTGTTGCAGCCTCGGAAGAAGCAGTTTCTTTAACTGTTGCAGCAGGTGTTGCTTTAGATATAGTTTCTGAACTTGTATCTTTAACAGCAGCGGGCTGGGTTTCAGAATTGCCGGCAGTGTGAGCATTTTTTTCAAGACCGCCCCCAGCAAAACCGATGTTTTCAAATACTACAACTCCGGTTATAATTATTACAAGATATATACCTA
>ERZ1035041.868-NODE-868-length-11476-cov-6.565625_pt1 | contig 11476 bp, 9 predicted proteins | sample MGYA00520684_ERZ1035041 | MGnify/ENA primary metagenome ERZ1035041 (study PRJEB33766, sample SAMN09781699) | gut metagenome | biome: gut microbiome | host: Homo sapiens | place: Madagascar | study: EMG produced TPA metagenomics assembly of the PRJNA485056 data set... | reverse complement strand
GTACGGGCGGTGGTGTGGAAGGACGGCGGGGCCTAGCCCCGCCTCCTATCCGATTGTTCCGTTTTCGGCGAAGGGAACGGTGAGCCGCAGGCGATAATGAATACAAGAAATCCATACTAGCCTGAATTTTGCACCAGCTTGATTTTTCAGAAAGGCAGGCTGGTGCAAGATCAAAAATCGAGAAAATTCTGGGGGCACTGCTTTGATTCTATTGGACAAATCGAACAACATGGGACTCTCCTGGGAGATGTTGCTTCTTGTTCGATTGTATGAGAGCCGTCACCATAACCTCGAGTCTCCCAGCCTGTCTTATGGCCGCCATAGAGGATTTCAGGCAAAGGTGTTGTGTTTCAGGTCACAGCGGCAGCTTTCCCCTATTGCGGGAGAATTGCCGCCAAAAGCACCGACAATGAGCGGCTTATGCCTTATTCTTCGCGGTATTGAGTCCGGCAAACACCTCTTTGGGCTTGGGACCCTTCAGCACGCAGCGCCCGAAGACCGTGTCGCAAACCGCCGTGATGGCCGTATTTCTCTTCTTCACGGCTTCAGCCAGATTGGGCGTCTTTTATCCTCGTTCAAACATCAGACCGCTGTAAAACGCCGTTGCCAGGTCCCAGCAGTTCCAGCGCCCGGGCCACAAACCGGCGCGCAGCATGCGAGCGGTATCGCCCTTTTTTCCAGGCAATCGAAACATCATTGGCATGAAAGGGCGGCTGAGGACTGTAAACCGCTATGCCGCGGGCAAGACAGTCCTGCACGATCGTTGAGGGCACCAGTGCCGCCCCGATACCCGTGGAGATAAGAGCCGGCACCGTCAGAATGGACTGTGTTTCAAGCGTTACCGGCAGTTCCGCATCGTTGGCCCGGCAAATCTCGTAAAAATAGTCGTGGAAAGCTTGACCGCTTTTCATGATGATGAAGGGCGTCCCTGCAATGTTCCTCAGATTCAGTGGATCAAAGCGCTCCGGCGGTTTCGGATGCGCCTTCACATACGGGTGATCACCGGGCAGTCCGATCAGCACGGACTCACTGTAGACCTGCACATGTTCCAGTGACTCGGGCACCATCGAAGAGATCACCACACCGCAGTCCACATGGCCTGACTCGATGATGTTCAGAACCTCCGCGGTGTTGCCTTCTTCAATCCGTACCAAAATGTCCGGATTTTCCTGCTTAAAAACGGATAGCACGGGATTAAGCAACGTCGCCGTCCGGTAAGCCGTACTCGCAATCCGGATTTCACCGGATTTAAGTTCCCTGCGGTCGGCAAACCGCTGGCGGCACTCGCGCTCAATTTCCGCCATCTGCCGCTGAGCCCCCAGGAGTGTTTTTCCGTCTTCGGTGAGCTGCCAGGGCGTTGTCTGCCGGTCAAATATCGTGATGCCGTAGTCCTGCTCAACACGCCGCACAAACTGTGAGAGCGACGGCTGAGAGACATAGAGCCTGCGGCTTGCCGCAAGTACTGATCCCGTTTCAAGGATCGCCTCAAGGTGCTTCAGTATCCGGTTTGCCATGGCGCAGTCCCCTCCTCACTGTCGGACGAACTATAACATTTTTATTAATTCAAACTTACATAGATAATATTTTTCAAATACATAGCCGGCGTGTACGATTTTCAGTGCTGAGGATCCGACAGCACTGAAACACTCCCCTTCATCCCTACCCCATAAGGACACAGTCCCAGATGCAGGATCTCATCATTCATAACGGCCGCGTGGTTGATTACGTGAGCGGCACAGACACCGTCACGGATATTTCCGTAACTGACGGCGTCATCACCAAAGTCGGCACCGCAACGGAAGACGCCCAAACCCGCATTGATGCCTCAGGCCTTCTTGTCGTTCCGGGTATCATTGACAGCCATATGCACGCCTCATCGTGGCTCGCCAACACGAAAAGCTACAAGATGCTCGCCATGGCCGGCGTCACAACGGCTCTTGAGATGGCCGGTCCCTTAGAAGACGTCAAAGCCGGCATGTGTAAATACGGCAGCGGCATCACGGTCGGCTGCCTTGAAATGGTCCGCCCCGGCTGGAACGTCCGAACGACCGCTCCTGACAACTCGGAATTCCGTCAGGTCATTGAGGACGCCTTAAACCGCGGCGCTTTCGGCGTGAAACTCTTGGGAGGTCACTATCCCCTCACGCCCGAAGCTTCCGGCAGACTCATCGAAATCTGTGATGAGGCCGGTGTTTACCTCGGCATTCACGCGGGTTCCACCGAACACGGCTCGAACATTGAGGGCGTACAGGAAATTGTCGGGCTCGCCCACGGCCACGCGTTTCACTTGGCGCACACCAACGCCTACTGCCGCGGCAGCATCACGTCGGTTGAAGACGAAATTGCGGTTGTGGCCGGGCTTTTAAAAGCGCATCCGGAAATCGACAGCGAAAGCTATCTTTCTCCCATCAACGGGTGCTCCGGCCGTTGCATCAACGGCGTACCCGAAAGCGGCATCACCCGTAACTGCCTGCGCTCGCGTGGCTACGATATTTCTGACAAGGGACTTCAAAAAGCGATTGAGGAGCACTTTGCCCTCGTGCATGCCCTGCACGGTGAAGCGGTTGTCCTGGCTGATCCCGCAGAAGGCTTGAAGCTCTGGCTGGAACACAACACCGATGTGGCGCTCAGCTTCCCCGTCAACCCCGGTCTGTCCCGCTTTTATTTTGCAACTCAGAAAAGGGACGCTGAGCACTTCCTTTCCGACAGCTTCTGCACCGACGGCGGCGGCATTCCCCGCAACGTCATTGTGGAGAACGGCTTGTCGCTCGTGAAGTTCGGCGCCATGACGCTCATGGAATTTGTCCTTAAGTCAAGCCGCGCCGCAGCACTTTTGCTGGGGCTCGAAAGTAAGGGCAAGCTCACGGAAGGCGCGGACGCCGACATCACCGTCATTGACTACGACAAGCAAAAAGCCGTGCACGCCTTCTCCATGGGGCACGCCACACTGCTTAACGGCAAAGCGGTCGGCACTGGCGGCACTCTGCTCACCACCGAGCAGGGCCGGAAAGCCGCTCAGGAAACCGGCCTCACCGTACGGGTTGCCGACATGCAGGCACTTTTCACCCACCGGCTTAACCGCTTTCAGACGCACTGACGGCCGCATTAAAACGATACTCAGGAGAATCTCATGATCTGGCTCGGTATTGCCATCGTTCTCGGAACGTTCTGGCTCATTTACAAAAATTTTGAAGCGCGACTGGTTCTTTTTCTCTCCGGCATGCTGATGACGTGTATCGGAGTCTCGTTCGGTGCCTCCGCAATCGGTTTTCCGCAGGCCGTTGACGCCTTTGTCAAGCAGTTTGTTAACGGCGGCCTTGTGCCGACCTACACCACCGTGATGGGCTTCGGTTACGTCATGAGCTACACCAAATGCGCCGATCACCTTGTAAACGCGCTGGTGCGGCCTCTGGCGAAAGTCCCGATGCTTGTTATCCCCGGCGCCGTCATCATCACGTGGTTTCTGAACATCGTGCTTCCCTCCGCAGTCGGTATCGCCGCTGCTGTGGGCGTGCTTCTGATCCCCGCACTCATTGCATTAAAGGTGCGCCCGGTGATGGCTGCAGCCGCCGTATTTCTCGGCACCTGGGGTTCTGTTGCAAGTCCCGGCCTGATGTTTAACCCGCAGATTGCCGACATCGCCTTTAAGGCCGGTGAAATTGAAGCACCGGACGCCATGATCGTGATTCTTGCTGAGTTCTTCCCGGCGCTCACCGGTGCCGTGATTGCTGCCGTTGCTCTCGCATTTCTCGCGGTATTTATGAAGGAAGGCGTGGGCTCACAGACGGAAATCGCGGCGGCAGAGGACAACCCCGCTGACTTCAAGATCAATTACATCTATGCGCTCGTTCCGATTCTGCCGCTTTTCCTTCTGGTGATTGCCTCCAAGCAGGTGGGGTGGCTGCCTTCCAAGGTCTTTACGGTTCCCTGCTGCATGCTGATCGGCACCGGTGTGGGTCTCATCATTGCGCTCATCAATAAACTGAGCCCCGGGGAAGTCTCCAAGAAGTTCTGTCGCGGCTGCGGTGACGCCTTCTGTGAAGTTGCGCTCCTGATTGCAACGGCGGCCGTCTTTGCTTCCGGCATGAAATCCATCGGTCTCACAGGTGCCCTGGTTGAAACCATGCAGGGTTCGCAGTCGATTGCCATGGCTTCGGCCGTGATCGGTCCCTGGCTCATGGCTGTGGTGTGCGGTTCCGGTAACGCTGCCGCGCTTGCCTTTAACGAAGTCATCACGCCGCATGCCGCCGACTTCGGCATGACGGTGGTGCAGCTCGGAGCCGTGGCGCAGGTCGCGGCAGGCCTCGGGAGAACCATCTCTCCGGTTGCGGGCGGCGTCATCGTGATTGCCTCTATCGCAGGCGTCAATCCGATTGACATCTGTAAGCGCACCTTCATCCCGGTGTGCCTGGCCCTCGCAACCTTTACGGCCGGCATGTACCTCTTCTGATAACCCTCTTGGAACCGGGCCGGTTTTTACGGTCCGGTTCTGCTTTTGGTCAGTCAGAGCCTTTCCGAACATTCAATCGGCTGTCCCGGACCGTTGCGAACAGGTCTCGCACGGTCAGGTGACTCAGAACTGAACCCTGCAAATGACATAAAACTGCCCTGTCCGACAGGCATCCGCCAATCACCCCTTCAGACTTGTCCCGGCTACAGAACCGGAGAACTGAGCCACTCTTTCCTGATATGTTGCTGCAAAAGATCTGTTGAATTGAGCCCCATCTTCTGATAGATCCGCCACCGGTGTCCCTGCACCGTACGCTCGCCGATCGCGAGCTGCTCGGCAACGGCGTGCGTGGGAAGATTTTCGAGAATCAGTGCTAGCACCGCCCGTTCCCTTTCACTTAACCGGATGATCCGTTCCCGCCAAACCTCTTCGGTTACCTCCTCACCGGCGGAAAGCGCCCGATGAATCGCAGCCATCAGGACGAGTAAGATGAGTGTTATGTGCCTACTGAAAGAGCGGCGGTCGATAATCGGCGCTTGATTTTGACGCTTGGCCACAACTCCGGATGAAGAACCAAAAGGCCTGAGAAAACGTCAGAAGGCAAAGAAATCCTTCACGCTCTGCCAGATGCTGCGCTCAGAGCCGTTTTGCGGATGGCGATTTGCGCCCGTGCCGCGCCCCTGGGCTCTGAGGAGGTTTTTGCGGGACTCATCCCAGGCAAAGGTCCAGACGGGAGAAGCCGCTTTGCCGGAGAGCTCCGCATTGATGCGCACCGCGGGAATCCCGTTACCCGGTGCAAACATCGTGAGCGCCTTACCCGTGATGGTGCCGGCGGCAATATCCACGCTGAAGTCGGCGTTGGTGCGGGCAAAAACAGAGCGCGACACAAAGTTGGAGGCTTCAATCACGTGGTCTTTGAGTGCAAGGGAGCATCCTGCCTCGTCAATCGAGGTCTTGGCGTCCGGAGCCGTCACGGCAGCTTCTTTAACGCGTCCTGCAACGACATCCCTCACGGAGCGGGCGCTTATGCCGTTATAGCTCCCCCGCAGAAGGCGCACCTGCGAGGTTCCTTCATAAGTCTCGGTGTCAAGCCCGACGCCCTTCACGTCAAACGTACCGTTCACAATACCGGTTAAGACGGGCTTGCCGCCTACGCTTGTAAAGAGTTTTTCAAGGTTCAGGCCATCAAGTTTGCCGGTCATCACCCAGTCGGCCTCACTTGTGAGTTTGGCCTCTCCGAGAAGCCGGCCGTCGGCGGCATTCACAATGACGCGGGAGAGGTGCACGACGCCTTCGGTGAGGTTAAGCCGGCTGTGAAGCTGCGACGCCGTGAAACCCCCTGCGGCAATCTGTCCGATTCTCAGTTCTCCGTCAAAGTCGGCGAGATTTAACCACGCCAGTGACTGAAAGCGCGGCACGGCCTTAAGCTCAATGTTGCCGAGCATCAGCTCACCCTTAAAGCGCGGGTGCGTGATGCCCGTTGCCGTACCGTTAAAGGAGAAGGGGGCTCCTGCAAAGGTGCCAGAGAGCCCGGCCTGTGCGGTGTCAGCCGGAATATCCACGTTCATGAAGCCTGAAACCTGGGCGGAGAAGTCCGCGGGAAGCGCCGCATCCCCTGTGACCGTAATGCGGGCCGTGAGGTTTTCAAGCTGCGCTTTTTTCGTGAGAAGCTCTGCGTCAACGGAAGAGGACACCTCGTAGGCGGTGATTTTTTCACCGGCGGCTTCGGTGTAGGAAGCGCGCATCTCGGGGCTTACAAGGCGCGCTGCGGCAAGCTTAAATTCCACGGCGCCCACGTGAATGTCGCCGGTTTCGTCCTCAGGGCGCGAAAGCGCCGCGCTCACATTCACGCCGCTTGTTTCTTCGGGCGTAAAGCGCAGTTTGTCGGCAGCAGCGGAAACGCCCCAGGTTTTGTTTTCCTGTGTGAGATCCGCGGAAAACTTAAAGGCATCAAAACTAAGCGTCTGATCGGCAACCGAGAGATTGACCTTGCCTGAAGCACTGAAACTGCCTGTGATGCCGGTTAAGGCCTCTGCCGTGAGGCGCGCAAGCGCAAGGCGCTGCTCCCCGGCCGATGTGACGGCGGGTTCTGCCGCATGCGCAGGCGAAACAAAGCGCAGCCAGGACGAGACTTCCTTGTAGGCCGCAGGCGTTGCGGGCGCGTCGGGAAGCGCAGGAATAGGGGTTGTCTCAGCGGGTGCCGCGGGTTCCTGCGGCGTGTCGGCGGCCGGCGCGTCAGACGCAGGGGCTTCAGGTGCAGCGGCAGGCGCCGGGGTTTCTTGCGGCGCGCTCTGCGGCGTTTCTTCCGGAGCCGGCGTTTCAGCCGGCGTCTGAGGCGCCGCCGTCACGGGCGCGGGTTCGGCCGGTGTCTGAAGAACTTCAGCAGCCGGCACTTCCTTTTCTTGAGGCACATTGTCCGGGGGATTTGTCTCGGCTGCCGGCATCTGAGGGGCTGTTTCGGCGTGAGCTGCGGGGGAGGATTCCTGTGCCGGAACTTCGGCCTTCACGGGACTTTCAGCAGAAGCCGTGATGCGGCCGTTCACGGTAAAGGGAACGGCGGAGAGTTCCGGAGAAAGCGTCTCAAGCGTGAGATCAAGATCGGCGGCATCCCAGTGGCGCAGCGTTTCGTTATCCGCGGCGGTAAAGCGGATCGAACCGTTTGTGAGGTGAAGTTTCCCGACCTTGACGTCTTCGGGGAAGGTCCCTTGAGAAGCGGCTTCAAAAAAGGCGGTAAGCGACGGTTCGCGGGCGGTGACGGTGGTTTTGAGTCCCGCGATTTCCGCGTCCGACACACGCACGGCACCTAAAGCCAAAGACCAGAGCGAAGCGGAAAAACGGGCCGAATCAAATCGCGCCGTTTCGTGCCCGTCCGTTTTGCTGGTAAGACGCGCCGCGGGCAGCGTCACTTCGAGCGCCGGAAAGCGCTTGACGGTGATCTCGCCTGTCAGATGGAGGTCGGATGCGAGGTTGTCGGCTGCGTAAGCCGTCAGCCGCTCTTTGACCGCCTCAGCCGACAGACTCGCGTACAGGTACGCTGCCATGGCCGCAACGGCAATGACAACAAGTAAAACGACGCACAAAAGTATCCGGGTAAGGCGGGACATGATTCTGAAAAAAGCGGCTCTCCGATGAGTGTCCTCAGTTTGCCACAAAGGAAGTAAAAAAGCCCTCAAAAAGAAAGGCTTTGAGCAGTTTGTCGTGCCGGTTGTGTATTTGTACAACAGGGGCGGGCTTTTTTGAGAATTTTGCGATACAGCGCTGTGATGCCGTTGTACAATGCGGATACCTCAAAAAAGCGCCGTGTCTGCGGGCGATTTTCCGCGTTCAGAGCGCTTTTTCGCGGTGTGCGGTTCTGAGCGGTTGCGCCCGGTGCCGTACGGTTCATCTGCTCATACAGAAACCTGATTTGAGCCTTGCGGCTGCCGGCCGTTTCGGCCGGGCGGTCTGTTTCGGCATGAGCTTTTTCGGTTGCGCTCCTTTGGCGGCAGCCGTTTCTAAATGTATGAAGGATATTAAAAATGCTGACTCAGACAACGAAATGCGGTCTTTTTTTCCTGGGCGGTGTGGCGCTCGGTGCCTTGGGCGCCGTGGTGCTCACCAAGGGTGATCTGAAGGTTAAGCCCCTGGCGTCCGAACTTTTAAGCGGCGGCATTGATTTGAAGGATAAGCTTCTTGCCTCCGTCGAGGGCGTCAAGGAAGACCTCGCCGACGTCGTTGCCGAAGCGCAGGTGAAGTCGCAGGAACGCCGCGAAGCCAAGGAAGTGGCCGATGCCGCTCCCAAGGCTGCCGTGAAGGCCAAGACCACCCGCAAGCCCCGCGCCCGTAAGACGGCTGCGGCTGCCGCTTAATTTTTTTCGGGCAGTTTTGATGCGCCCGGCCGATTGACAAGGTCGGTTGCGGGCGCTTTGCGTCAGAAGGGAGCGGGGAGGCGAGCCGCTCCTTTGTCGTTTTGTTTCGTCTGATTTTGGTTGATTTCCAATGAAGTTTTATCTCGTGCACTCTGTCGGCAACCGCATGCGCTTCAGAACCGACAGCGTGATGAGTAATGCCACGGCGCGCCTTATTTTTGATGAGGTGGGTGCCATTGACGGTATTACGGGCGTAAAGGTTAATCCCCTGACGGGCTCGGTTCTCGTGACCTTTGCCACAGCCGAGGCCCGCACGCGGATCACAAATTACCTTGCTGACCTTGAGACGAATCCGCCGGCCAAACGAAGCCTCGCGCACCGCATGAGCCGTAAGGCGAGCGTTGTCGCCGTGCGTGAGACGATTGCCGAGCGGGTGGAAGCCGCCGAAGACAATCCCCTCTTAAAGGGATTTTCACACCTCATGAGCCGTGCGGTCACCGAAATGCCGGTGCTGAAGACCGCGGCGGCTCCTTTCCGGGGTAAGCCCGGTGAAGACGCCGCAGACCTTGATTTGTCCCCTGTGGCGCGCTGGCTTGTGCTGCGGCCGGTGCTGCCGATGCTTGTCAATATCGCGAACGTTTTCCTGGGCGCAATTCCCTATTTCTTCCGCGGGGTGGGAAACCTCCTTCGCGGGAAGCTTAACGTCGAAGTGCTTGACGCCTCCGCCATTGCCGTGTCGCTTCTGCTGCGAGACTTTAAGACCGCGGGCCTTGTGATACTGCTTTTGGGTATGGGCGAGATGCTCGAGCGCTATACGCGCAAAAAGTCTCTGGCAAGCCTCGCGGACCAGTTGGCATTGAAGGTCGATCAGGTCTGGGTGCGGCGCGGCAGCGAAGTGGTTGCCATGCCCTTAAAGGATGTGACCGCAAAGGACCGCATCGTCGTGCGCACGGGCGCAAAGATCCCTGTGGACGGTAAGGTGGTTGCGGGTAACGCCGAGGTGAATCAGGCCACGATGACCGGCGAACCCCTGCCGGTGCACCGCGAAGCGGGCGGCACGGTCTTTGCCGGAACCGTTGTTGAAGACGGTGAAATCGATATTGTCCTCACGAAAAAAGGCGGTGAGACGCGTCTTAATGAGATCGTGCGTTTCATTGAAACGAGCGAAAAGAGTAAAGCCGGCATTCAGGGGAAGGCCGAGCATTTAGCCGACGCGGTCGTCCCCTTTAACTTTGCCCTCGCGGGCCTTGTGTACCTCTTTACCCGTAACCTCACGCGGATGGCCTCAGTCCTGATGGTCGACTACTCCTGTGCGCTGAAACTTGCCACACCCCTGGCAATTCTCACCGCCATGAAGACCGGCACCAAAAACGGCGTGCTCATCAAGGGCGGCCGCTACATTGAGGCTTTGAGCGAAATCGATACGGTTGTGTTTGACAAGACCGGAAGCCTCACGCAGGCTTCTCCGAAACTTTCTGACGTCGTGAGCCTTGACGCGAAGAAGTCGCAGAAAGAAATTCTGGGGCTTGCCGCCTGCCTGGAAGAGCACTTCCCGCATCCGGTGTCGCGCGCCGTTGTGCATGCTGCGGAAGAAGCCGGCGCAGACCACTTTAAGGAAGAGCACGACAGCGAAGTGCGCTACATTGTGGCGCACGGCATCTGTTCGTCGGTTGACGGTGAAAAGGTCGTTATCGGCTCGCGCCACTTCATCGAAGAAGACGAAGGGGTGGACGTGACGCCGGGGCTTAAGCACGTCGAGCGCCTTGCCGCTGAAGGCAAGTCCGTTCTTTATATGGCAAAGGGCGGCAAACTCATCGGGATTCTCGGAATCGTTGATCCGCTCCGCCCGGAAGCCAAGGACGTCATCACCGCTTTGAGAGCACGCGGCGTCAAACGCATCGTGATGCTCACGGGCGATGATGAACGTACCGCCAAAAACGTCTGCGCGCAGCTCGGAATCACCGAGTACCGTGCGCAGGTGCTGCCGACCGATAAAGCCAAACACGTTGCGGAACTTAAAGCCGAAGGCTGCCGCGTGCTGATGTTGGGAGACGGTGTGAACGACAGCCCGGCCTTATCAAGCGCCGACGTGGGTGTGACGCTTAAAGAAGGAAGCGACATCGCGCAGGAAGTGGCCGACGTTGTCTTGACGCGCAATTCGCTTTCTGACCTTCCGTTTGCCGTGGATCTTGCGCGCGCCACCATGAAGCGCATCAAGACAAACTTCACGGTCTCGGTGGGCCTTAACACCGGCTTTATGGCGGGCGGCCTCTTTGGCTTCCTGATGCCTGCCGTAAGCGCCGTACTGCATAACCTCACCACGATCGGCGTGTGCCTTAACGCCATGCGTCCGGCAATCGGTGAACCCGAGGATCCGGGCACGGTGATGCGGGAACTTATTGCCATTCTGAGCGCTCCGGCAAACACCAAAAAGACGAGCGGCGAAGCCGCCGCCGAGCGCCTTGTGGCAGCTGATGATGACTGACCGGCAAAGGAGAAAACACCATGAATGAAGACTACAAACAATACATCCGCTCCTTTGTGCCGGGGCGTCTGAGACTGCGTCATCCCGGTTTAAAGGGGCTCGATGGCGAGACGGTGGCAACGGTGGTTGAGACTGTGACGGCCGCTGAAGGCATCACGGGCTGCACGATCAACCCCCGTGTCGGAAGCCTCGTTCTCACCTGGGACGCCAAGCGCCTTACAACCGATGACCTCATGGGGTACCTCGCTTTCTGGCAGGCCTTTATCCCGGAAGTTGACGACGTGAAGGAAGAGACCTCCTGCGGCCTGGTGGATACGGCGCGCTCGGCGGCCGCCGGTGCCCTTGACGGCCTCGCGGCCGTCATTGCGCCCAAACATAAAGGGACAAGCAATGCCCCGCGTGTTGTGCAGAACCGCCTGATGCTCGGGCTCTGTGCGGCTACGGTCGGCACAGCCTACCTCTATAAGGGCCTGCACGCGGCACTGGGCTGGGTCTTTGTGGCCTTTATCCTCTCGCACTCACTGCAGCGCCGCAAGGCACTCTGAGAGCGCGCGCCTGATAAGGCTCCGCCGGCGGAACCGGTTTTTCGGTTTCCTCCGCGGAGCCTTTTGTTTTGCGGAAAAATGCGGGACAATTTCTTCATAGAATTTCCGCGAGGAAACCTGCGGCTTGAGCCGCAGGAGGAATCGCGGC
>ERZ1035041.867-NODE-867-length-11491-cov-4.912994_pt1 | contig 11491 bp, 13 predicted proteins | sample MGYA00520684_ERZ1035041 | MGnify/ENA primary metagenome ERZ1035041 (study PRJEB33766, sample SAMN09781699) | gut metagenome | biome: gut microbiome | host: Homo sapiens | place: Madagascar | study: EMG produced TPA metagenomics assembly of the PRJNA485056 data set... | reverse complement strand
GTATTACATTAATTACAACACAGACCGTACAGCTTCACGGAAACAACGCTTATATTCTGCATACGATCCGTGCAACAGATGCGAGCGATGAAGCAAAAGCAGCATTGGATACAGTTGCAAGCTCGTTTACTTTTACCGAGTAATTACATCGACCGAAAGGACAGATATGCGCTTTACCTATACAGACAAAGATCCCCTTGACAGCAGATTTGAATTCAGGCAGAGCGGTACATTTCGTGAGCTGTCGCCGTTTGCCGTGCTGAAAATAGTTATTGCTTGTATAATTGAAGCGATAATCGCCCAGTATACACTGAGTGTATTGGGCGGTGGCGCAATATCGAATAACACTTCAATTATAATAATCAAAATTGCTCTTGCTGTAATTCTGCCTGTACTGCCGATATGGTATATACTGATAGTAGCAGGCGGTGAACAGCAGTACAGCTACTACGCCGATGAACGTTTTATGCGTATCGCAAGCAAACGACATACATATATTTTCAGATATACCGACATTGTGGACGTAACCTACAAGCCAATGAAACTGTTTACAAAACAAAAAGGCTTTACAGTAAAGATAACCACGAAAAACAACGAAGTGATTTTTCGCTACATTATGCCGTCAAACGCAGAATTTTATACAATTCAGTCTACACCGTTCTATATTCTTCAACATCCGCCGATAAAAGCGGAAGAAAGGAAAGACCGATGAAAAAAGCATTATTATTGATTTTTACCGCATCAATTATTGCAGCAATGTCCGGTTGCTCCAATACAATTGAAAATCTCCCTTACTTCACTGAAAAAAGCCAATCCACATCTTCAACACCCCCTGTTTCACAGACAGTGACGCCTCAGACTACCGCAGTGACAACTGCGGCAACATCAACACAAACAACAAAAGCGGAAACAACGACCGCAAAGCCCGAAACCTCGAACACGTCAATTACCGACAAGTCCGAAACAAAAAAACCGTCCTCTGCCCCTGCACAGTATACCCCCGTAGGAAGTCCGACAAAGTATAAAGTAAACAAATTCTCTCTGATGTACGATGACGGAGTATACTGCAATATCGGCGTCAGCGAATATGAAGAAGATAAAAACGAACTTTATCTTGTACATTATGACGGTAACGGCGAGGTCACATCGAATATAGTTGCTATGTGCAGCGATGAGGACGAAGATACAAAAGGCAGATCGGTAGCCGAGATCGGCGAGGAATTCATGAGTTATTATGTTGTCGGCGATAATGTCGATTCATCGACCAAGAGCATGATAAAAATCGGCAACACCGATGCATTTTACGGAACTGTAAAATCTTCGGACGGAGATAATTCCGTTGCCGCAACACAGCAAATATATTTTGCCCGTCACGGCAATAAAGTGTACACTTTGATTGCTCTGCACCTTGACAATAACGAAGAAGCGGTCACAAAGGCGCTTGAATACACGCTCGGTTCAATGTCGTTTGACAATTCGGTAAACACATGACGGCAGGATCAAAGTCATTATCTGCGTCATTGACCGCTCCGAAGCTGCCCGACAATCTTTTTGCGGTAACAGATATTGACGCAGAGCTTTCAAAGGTGCGTGATGACGAATCGGATTTTATTGCGGCGGATTTTTCCAGGCTTATCTGCGACAGCAACGACTTCTCTTCCTTGTATTTCAAGAACTGTCTGTTCAAAGGCAACCGCTTTACAGCCTGTGACTTTTCAAAATGCACGTTCATTGACTGTGTTTTCAATGGCTGTGATATATCAAACTGCAATTTCACCGAGAGCTATTTCAGAGCTTGCTCCTTTACCTCGTGCAAGGCTGTCGGGGCAGCTTTCAAAGACTCTTATCATAAAAATGTCAGCTTTGACGGTGGCAGTTTTGAACTGTCGGACTTTCAACGTTCAAAGCTACAATCGGTACTTATAACCGATACCGACTTCTCCTCCGCTCTGTTTTCTTCGTGTGAGATAAAACAGACGGAACTTAAAAACGTTACGCTGGCAAAAGCTGTGTTCTTCGGGACTAAGCTTACTGGGCTTGACTTCACCTCCTGTAATATTGACGGTCTTACCGTTTCCGATACCGGAGCGGAGCTAAAAGGCGCAAAGGTCGATGTGTGGCAGGCGGCAATGTTCGCAAAGCTGCTCGGTCTTATCATCGAATAATGAATAAATCAAAAGAAAGAAAGGTATTTTAACATGAACGTACTTGTAATAGGCGGAGGCGGCAGAGAACACGCCATAATAACAGCCCTTGCAAAATCAAAGAAGGTAGACAAGCTGTATGCCGCACCCGGCAACGGCGGTATCTCAAAATATGCCGAATGTTTTAATGTAAAGGCAACCGATATTGACGGCTGTGTAGAGCTTGCAAAGAAGCTCAGACCCGATTATGTATTTGTAGCGCCCGATGACCCGCTGGTTATGGGTATGGTGGACAAGCTCAACGCAGAGGGCTTCAAGACCTTCGGACCCAGAGCAAATGCCGCTATTCTTGAGGGCAGTAAGGTTTTCTCAAAGGCTCTGATGAAGAAGTACAACATTCCCACTGCGGCTTACGAAACTTTCACAGACGCAGACGAGGCTATAGCATATATCAAAAAGCAGAACAGCTTCCCTGCCGTTATCAAGTGTGACGGTCTTGCACTCGGCAAGGGCGTTATAATCGCAAAGGACGAGCAGGAGGCAGAAAACGCAGTACGTTCAATGCTCCTTGACGGAAAATTCGGCAAATCCGGCAGTGAAATAGTTGTCGAGGAATTTATGACAGGTCCTGAGGTAACTGTTCTTGCATTTACAGACGGTAAGACGGTAAAGCCTATGATAAGCTCTATGGATCACAAGCGTGCTTATGACAACGATGAGGGTCTTAACACGGGCGGAATGGGTACTATAGCTCCCAACCCTCTCTACACTCCCGACAAACAGCAGGAATGTATGGAAAAGATATTCCTGCCTACTATAAAGGCTATGGCGGCTGAGGGCAGACCGTTCAAAGGTTGCCTTTACTTCGGACTTATGCTCACTCCTAACGGTGCAAAGGTAATTGAGTACAACTGCCGTTTCGGCGATCCCGAAACACAGGTGGTTCTCCCTTTACTTGAAACCGATTTAATGGACATAATCGAAGCTGTCTGGGAAGAAAAGCTCGATACGCTCGATATAAAGTGGAGCGATAAATCATGTGCCTGCGTTGTTATGGCAAGCGGCGGCTACCCCGAAAAGTACGAAACAGGCAAGGAGATAAGCGGACTTGACGAAAATGGTCAGTGCGAGGGTGCATTCGTTTACCACGCAGGAACAAAGCTAGAGGACGGAAAGTTCCTTACGGCAGGCGGAAGAGTTCTCGGTGTTACCGCTTACGGCGATACTTTACAGGACGCTCTTGACACAGCTTACAGGGCTGTAGGTACGATCAGCTTTGAAAAGGCGCATTACCGCCACGATATAGGTAAAAAAGCGCTTTCTGCATTAAAATAAATCCCGAAAAACACTTGCATTTCATTTTCTTTTATGTTATAATAGCATTTGCGTGTTAGAATAATTTTGGGTTTGTACGATAAACAGACACTCGGACATACCCGTATTCCTATAAGGAGGACATATAAATGGGAATATTAGAAATAATCAGTGCTATCGTTCTGATTGTTGCCTGTGTTTTCATAGTACTCGTGGTACTTATGCAGGATACAAAGCAGGGTATGTCGCAGACGATCACAGGCGGTAGTGCAGACAACTATTATCAGAGAAATTCGGGTCGTTCAAACGAAGCTAAGCTGAACAGACTCACAAAGATTTCCGCAATCATCTTCTTTGTTGTGGCTCTCGTTGTTAACTTCATAGTTATGTACAGCGGAAACTTCAACAAATCGGATAATTCTTCGACAACAAGCTCTGCAACATCATCTGTAACTTCTTCCGTTACAAGTGACGATTCGTCAGCTTCATCAGCATCTTCCGATGCTTCATCGACAGATTCTTCCGCTTCTTCTGCTGATTCCTCAGTAGCTGAATCCTCATCTGAAACAAGCACAGAATCATCTGCCGAATAATTAATGCTTTTAAAGGCTGTCGCACTGCGGCAGCTTTTTTTAACACTTTTTTTGATAAATTGGGGTATTGAAAAATTAAGTAAATTGTGTTATAATTTAATAGCGATATTAACTGATTTTAGCTTAATCGTAATAATTCAGAGAGGTATTTACAATGTACAAAAAATTTATAGCAGGTATCCTTGCCTTATGCACAATTGCCGCTTTATCAGGCTGTGCAGAATCTACCGATAACAGTTCAACAATCGACAACACCGATAGTTCAGTCAGTGAATCATCTGATGCAGAATCTTCGACAATATCGTCAGAAGAAAGTTCACAGGCAGAAGAATCGGACAGCAACAACGAAGAAAGCTCCGACAACAAAAACGACAACAAAACCTCGGGTAATGAATTTACGCAGGACGAGATTGACGAATGGATGATGACAACGCCACTTGAATCACGTTTCGGAGATAAGCTTTTCCCCTTGCTCAAAAAGCAGTCGAGAGAGCTTCATTCAAACCGTATCTTCACAACATTTAAAAATAAGGACGAGCCGAAAGAGTTAAAGGTAAACTACATATCGCTTGAAATGTTAGGCGACAAATTCACGTGGAACGGCTCTCCAATTACCGTTGAACAGAATGATAGCGAACTGAAGGTGCTCACCGACACAGATGAAGATTTTGAACTGTACGCTCCGTCTTTTATAAAAATCGGTGACAAACTGCTTATCTATCATGAACTCGGCAGATCCACATACCGCCTTGCCAAAGCACACTTATACGACAAAGACGGCAAAGAGGTAGGCTCTAAGGAATATACACAGTCGGGTGAAGGCGCTTCTCTGTATCTGTTCGGAGATCTGCCCGAAAATGTTGCATCGTTCTCTTTTGACTATGCAAGAGGATATTCAAGCTATTTTGGAGAACTTAAAGAAGGCGATGAATATTTCGACTTTGACTATAACGTAATGTCAACCGCTAATGATTTTGCAAAGGACGGATGGGATTTCGGCTATGATGCAAACTGTGCACGCGATATTTCCAAAAATCCTTATAAAGATAATTACGATGAGGGTACACGCTATGCAATTTTCAGACAAGACAGCGACTTCCCTTTCAGAAACCGTCACCTTACTATAATAGGGATATCTGTCGGCGATGACGGCGAATGTTCTGACATTGTAGAAAAAACTTTCACGGTTACTACTCAAAAGGGCTATGACGCACAGCTCCTTGAAGAAAACAAGTTCTGGCTTCATATCAACGACTGAGAAATAATGTTACGGTCCTCTGCACTATGCCGAGGACTTAATTTTTGCACATTTGCTCACTGACGTTGAAAAAAACACCCTGTTATGATACAATATAATCAATGATTGTTTGAACAAAACTTACTCGGAGTGACATCAAATGAAAAAAAGAAGTGCATCGCCATTTGCTGTTTTGCTTTTTCAGCATTTCTTCTCATCTGTATGGTCATAAACTTATTTAAGGGGCATATCGTAGCCGCTGTATCTAGTCTTGGAGCGTGTTTCTTCTTTTTTGCTCTGTCTTTATTAACTTTTAAAAACAGTAAAGACAGCAAACCGTAAATCAATCCCTTGCAAATAATCCGACATCAGATTTCGCACAAAATCTTATACGCTCTAAGGCTGTTCTAAGCTAACCGCACTATAATATCAATATCATAAAGGACGGTGATATTATGAAGCTACTGTTTGCAGAAGATGAGGTCAGTATGGCTGAGGCTGTAACCGACATTCTGACCTATCATAATTATACGGTAGACACGGTTTATGACGGTGCCGACGCTCTTGATTACGCAAGAGCCGAACAGTATGACGGGATAATTCTTGATATAATGATGCCGAAAAAGAGCGGCTTGGAGGTACTTAAAACACTAAGGAGCGAGGGGAACACCACTCCTATCCTCCTGCTTACCGCAAAGGCTGAGGTAGAGGACAGGATAGCGGGGCTTGATATGGGTGCGGACGATTACCTGCCGAAGCCGTTTGTAATGGGCGAGCTTCTTTCCCGTGTCAGAGCAATGCTCCGCAGAAAAGATCAGTTCACACCCGATATAATGATATTCGGCAACGTGTCGCTCAATCTCAGCAGCTGTGAGCTTAAAGGACCGTTGCAGTCTGTTGTCCTGCCCAAGATAGAATACAAGCTGATGGAGCTTCTTATGCTCAACAAGGGCATCTATCTTTCCACTGAGGATATTCTCGTAAAGGTCTGGGGCTATGAGAGCGATGCCGAGAGCGGTGCGGTATGGGTATACATATCGTATGTCAGAAAACGTCTTGCCGCTATCGGCGCAGATATTGAAATAAGAGCAAAGCGCAGCGTAGGCTACACTCTGACTAAGATAGGAGATGCCGACTGATGGTAAAACAGCTGCAGAAAAAGTTTATCATATCCGCTATGCTGGCGGTAACAATTCTGCTTGTCGTGCTTATCGGCGGAATAAACGTCTTTAATTATCTTACAACAAGCGGCGATAACGACAGGCTGATGGAGATGCTCGGCAACAGCCTTGAAAATTCAACCATGTGGAACGCAGATACAACCGACAATACTCAGCCTCCGCAGAGCATAACCGGCACTCAGCAAAATACAGCCGACACATCCGGCAATCAGAATGATACCGGGTTTCCGCCGCAGGACAATGGGACTAAACCGCCCGACGACAAAAAGAACAACGGCTTTGGCAGGCACGATAAAAACGCAGTGGATTCTGCACGCTATGCCGCCGTTGCGATCGATAAAAACGGCAATATCATAAGGACGGATGTAACTCATATATCCTCGCTTACCGAGGAAGAAGCGACCGCTATTACCGAAGCGCTTAAAAATACCGCTTCCGGAACAGGATCATACAGCGGCTATCTGTACCGCATAAGCGATACCCGCACCGGCGGTCGGATCATCATACTGCTTGACAACGGTATGCAGATAAGCTCCTTCTTTACCGTACTGTTTATATCGGTCGGTGCAGGAATATTCGGCTGGCTTCTGATGCTGTTGCTTGTTATTCTGCTTTCAAAGAAAACTATCGCCCCTGTTGCACGAAGTATTGAAAAGCAAAAGCAGTTTGTCACAAATGCAGGTCACGAAATAAAGACGCCGCTTGCCATTATCCTTGCCAATACAGACGCAATGGAGCTTCACAACGGCGAAAACAAATGGAGCAAGAATATCCGTGCGCAGACGCTCAGGCTCAGCGGACTTATGCAGAATCTGCTTATGCTTGCCAAAATGGACGAAAACTCAGCAAAGCTTCCGATGTGCAGCTTTGATATTAGCACTGCGGCAGAAGATACTGTCAGTGCCTTCATAGAGCCTGCCGCCCTCAAAGGCGTGATGATAGAGCAGGATATTCAGAAAGGACTTCAGCTTAACGGCAACCGTGACAGCATAGTACAGCTTATGACGGTGCTTCTTGACAATGCGGTAAAATACACTGTAAGCGGCGGCATGATAAGAGCAAAGCTCAGCGGCAACGAAAAGAACATAACACTCAGCATCGCCAATACCTGCGAGCCTATAGACCACCCCGAAAAGCTGTTCGACCGCTTTTACCGGGGCGACAGCGCAAGGACGCAGAAAAACGGCGGCTACGGTATAGGCTTATCGGTAGCTTTGGCTATAGCAGAGCTTCATAAAGGAACTATCACTGCCGAAAATGTTTCGGTAAACACCGATGAAACTGATACCAACTACCCTGCCGATGCAGATAAATCAACATCGAATTTGCTTATGTTTACGTTCAGACTATAATATAAGAAACGGTTTGCAAGCGACAGTGTTCTGTCTCTTGCAAACCGCTTTTATTCTTTTCAGGATATTTCTTTTAAAAATTCATCGATATGCTCATCCCATGTTGCGTAAATCTCTGATGGACTCTTATTCTGTATGTATTTAGCAAATATCTGTGAACAAACCGAGGGTAATTTTATTGATTATCATTTCCATTTTTATCCTTCTTCCGGTTTATTTCTATTATTCTGAAGCCATATTCGGTATCGGGCTTTTTTATCGGCGCGTACGATTGAATGTCGTTTGTGCCATTAAGCGCATCATTTACGAAACAATATTCTGTCTTGTTGGGCTGTTGAGAGCTTACGTCTGTCAAATAGCCTGAATATTTATCTAGATAAAGAGAATAGGTTGTGTTTTGATTTAAATTAAAGTTACCTATTATTATGCCAGGCGTGTCTTTATTGCTATATTCTTTAAATCTTTGCAGCAATATTTGAAAAAACTTTCCTCTGCTGTCGACAGTGTTTATCTTCTGTTTTTGCAACGTATGAGTGAACGAAGAGGGAACTTTAACTGCAAGCAGATTATATTTCCTTTCTTTGATTTCGAATTCGAGCTCTTGCCAATCCTTTTTGTAAAATTTAAGGCTAGTAGGGGCACTTTTTATGCTAAAAGGAAATTTAGCGGCTACTAACACGCGATTTCTGCAGTCCCTTTCGAGATAGTCGAGATTGACTGTGCATTCGTACCCCAGTTTTTCCAGTTCCAGCTTGTCGGCATAAGCAAGCCAGTACGAATACAGAATACAGATGTCAGGGTTTTCGCTCGCGATAACTTCTCGAATGCTTGTGATATCGACCGCAGTAATATTATTACAATTATAGTTTCGGCTTCCCAGAATATCCCAACTTAAAATTTTTATCATTGTTTCTTCTCCTTAGTATTTTATAGTTTTTTAAAAAGTGTGTGTATTCTCCGGGTACAGCGAATATAAAAACTTATGCGCTAGCTCCGGATAATAATGATGCATCAATTCGGAGGTTAAGTACACTTCCGATAAACCTATTATAGACCTCTCGAACAGTTTTGTCAAGTACTTTTTTAAATAATTTTTCTTATTTTCAATGTTTTTTCTTAATTTGTAGTACTACTCCGAAATTTATCTTATCACATCTTACAGAGCTTGTCAAGCTTATCACGAAATTTTTTTATAAAGGCTGACGTTGCTTGAAGAACGACCGATATAAACAACATTGTTATATTCACCGTTTGAAACATTTTTATTGAACAATCTGGCTATTGAGAGCTTAGTGGATTTATCAAGTGTATCCCAACGTTCATCGGTTAAAATCTGCGCAACGCTGAATTCGGTTTGTGCAGGATAGTTCTGAAGTTTCTCTGAAAATTCATTCCATACAAGCTCGAAGCTGTCTTTTTTTGGCATTACTCTATCTTTTACATATTTCGAGATAGTAACCCCTTTATCTGCGACGATTGCTTGTAATTGCTCATATTCAGCATCTGTCAAAACAAACTGAACTCTTTTTGCCATTGTTGATCCTCTCTTTCGGAGTATACATAATCTAACCACAGTATAGCATTTCAACCTGTCTGTGTCAATATTTCCATTCATATATAAAACGGAGCAATGACAGTCCGTGATTTATCTTTTATTATTTATACTGCTTTTTCGGGTTAATCAGAATAATTTTAACTTACCGATCTATGGTTAAAATATGAAACAAAACGAACCGCTATAAACGAGTAAGCAGAAGCAATACAGCAGGGCTCTCCCGAAAACACGGTTCTTTTAATCCCTAAATCAGCTGTGATAATTATCACACCACCGAAACTTCGATCAGGATATTTCCCTTTGCGTCCTCATACCATGTTTCCCATGCAAAATACTTGTCCCAGCAGTCACACTCGCTGAAATCCATATATTCCGCATTGAATTCCTCCGCTTCTTCCGCCGGCACAAGCCAGCCGCTGCAATCGCTTGCAATCAGTCCGTTCTTCACCTGCTCGTGACCCTCTTTGCAGTCAAGAAAAAACACGCAACCTTTGGTTTCAGCCGCCTGCTGAACTTTTTCCATAAATTTCTCAAATCCGAGCGGCTCTCTCGTTCTGAGTCCGGTCATAATAAATGCACCTTGCCTTTATCTCTTAATAGTGTTTTAATTATATCACCGTACCGTCTTCAAGTCAACCGCTAAGACAGGCTTAGAGCCGCCCACTTTGCAGTGAGCGGCTCTGCTTGCCGTAAGATTACATCTGGAGCGATTCTATTACCGCCCCTACGGCTTTTATCGCCTTGCCTGTTGCCTTCTTGACATTCTGCGTCTTGTTCGAGGTCATAGCCTTTGTTGCGGCAAAAGCGATGCCGCCTGCCACCATTGCGGTAGCGGCACATATCATATTATTGGAAGTTTTCTTGCTCATTTTCCCGTTTCCTTTCATAACCGCCATTTTCGGCTCGCTAATATAATGTGCCGCAGTTAAAAAATTATTGCTTGATAAATCTGACATCAGAATTTGCCTGTTTAGCCTCTTTGTGTATCAAAAATAAAGTGAGCTATATAAAATTTACATCTCGACAATATGATAATTTTGTGCTAAAATAAATGTATGTGTAAAAAAGAAAGGTCGTTTTTTAATGTCACAGCATAAAATAATAGCGGCTATCCATGACCTCTCCGGCTATGGCAGATGTTCGCTTTCCGTTATATTACCCGTTATCTCTGCTATGGGGATACAGGTCTGTCCGGTACCGACCGCCGTTATGTCAACTCACACCGGCGGCTTTACCGATATTGCTATGGATGATCTTACAGATCATATTTCAGCCTGCTATAACCATTACGAAAAACTGCATCTGAAATTTGACGCAATCTACAGCGGTTTTCTTTCATCTCCGAAACAGGTCGATTGCTGTCTTGAATTTCTTCACGGAAACCCCGATGCGCTGAAAGTGGTAGATCCCGTAATGGGCGATAACGGAAAGCCCTACAGCACTTATACCCCCGAACTTATCCGCAGGATGAAGGAGCTTGTAGACGCCGCAGATGTGATCACGCCGAATCTTACCGAAACCTGTATGCTCCTCGGAGAAGAATGCCCGCCTGTAATGTCCGTTTCACAGGCGCGCTCCTGGCTTGCACGGCTCAGCGACAAGCCGAGAATAGTGGTGATCAAGGGCGTTCCGCTGATCGACGACGACGGTCAGAAACTCTCAAATGTAGGTTTTGATAAGGAAAGCGGAAGCTTCTGGCGCATAGACTGGGATCATATTCCGGTACACTACCCGGGCACAGGAGATATATTCACATCGGTACTTACCGCTTCTCTTCTCAAGGGTGAAAGCCTGCCTATAGCGCTGAACCGCGCCACCACATTCACTGAGATCGCTGTAAAGACAACCTACAGCTACGGCACAGAGCCTCGGCTTGGCGTACTGTTTGAGGACTGCCTGAGCTGGCTTATGACAAACACCGTACTCAGCGACTACAGAAAGCTGTGATACAACCGCTTTACGATAATTTCAGTTTATCAACAACCGCTTTGCCCATAACAAAGCGGTTTTACTGTCATTGTAAAAAAATATGCAGAAAAATTAAAAAAATTGTCGGAAAAGGGTTGACACGCACTGAATTATGTGCTAAAATATTATCTGTTGTCACGGCACAGC
>ERZ1035041.863-NODE-863-length-11501-cov-3.846409_pt1 | contig 11501 bp, 8 predicted proteins | sample MGYA00520684_ERZ1035041 | MGnify/ENA primary metagenome ERZ1035041 (study PRJEB33766, sample SAMN09781699) | gut metagenome | biome: gut microbiome | host: Homo sapiens | place: Madagascar | study: EMG produced TPA metagenomics assembly of the PRJNA485056 data set... | reverse complement strand
TTTTATACCTGCACACTCGAATCCACATCCTACGTGATTAGTATAGTTATTTACGAAACGCTGTACTAGACAGTTGTAAAATGTTCCGGTGTATTAGGAAAAGTCTGGCGAAATCGCATCGGGACGGTTGATGCAGGTCAGGACAAAAAGCTCCCGATCGATGTTGCGGACACGTTCCGTGTGGCGGAAAAGCAGCCCTGTGAGCCAGTCCGTCGCGTTGTCGGCTTTTGAAAATTCGATCTGGATTTCCAAAGGTTCAATATAAAAATCTCCGCAGCAGACAAGGCCGCCCTCCCCCGGCAAAAGCACCGGGAGAGAAGTCTCTTTTTGCAGCCGCCCATCTGCCATCAGATGGTAAAAGACGGCAGCTTCGGGAAAAGAAAGCGTATCGGGGGAGAGCTCGACCAGCCGCGTTTCAAGGAGAGCCGCACAGGAAAGCCCTGTTTGGGTAGAAATCGTATCAGATGCAGTCATAGGTTCTCTCATTTCTGCGCACGCTTTTTGTGCATGCCGAGTTTGTGCCAAGTGCGCGCGGACACAAATCTTGCGATTGATAAATTTTAGTTTTCAATCATTTATTCCTTTGCAACGAGAAAACGGTTTGCAGGATCGCAGAGGAAGAACGTATCTCCGGCATAGAGCTTTTCGGGGACGTTCGGGGCGAGCTTTTTCCCATTTCCAAGAAAGGTTCCATAGGAAGAACCGAGGTCAGTCAGAACGAAGCAGCCTTCGCCTGGATTGTAGGAAAGCTGGCAGTGGCGGCTGCTGATGCCGGGCGTGCTCTTTTCATAAACGATGTTGCAGAACGCAGGATCTCTGCCGATGGTAACCTTTCCCTTGAGCAGGTCGAAGCTCTGCCCTGCGTAGCTGCCGGTCATTCCGCGCAGGATCGCATGAGCGCTGGAGCTGCCCGCCGCGCCGGAGGGTACAGGATTGCTGTTTAAGCCGCTTGCTGCGCCATTGACCAGACCGCCGCCAAAGCTGCTGCTTCGATCTGCCAGACCGCCGCCGCTATTTGCAGCGCCAGCCGCAGCCTTTCTTTCCTTCCAGAAGAAAAACGCGCCCGCTGCGATCAGCAGAATGCCGAGCAGGAGCAGCACAGCACTGCCGGGACCGTGGAACAGGGAAAAACCAGAGCCCGAAAGCGTGTAGGGAATGCGCTCAACATCCAGGATTTTCGTCAGCTCGTTGATGATGATGGCATAGTTCATGCCAAGGCTCAGCCCGGTATTGGGATCAATGGCGCCTGCAACGTTGATACCGATTACGTTTCCTTTTTCATCGACCAGAGGACCGCCGGAGTTGCCGGGAGCGATGGAAACGTCCATCTGAAATGCCTCATAGGTGGAAAAAGAGGTGGTTGTACGTTTGCTGATGATTCCTCGGGTGATTGTAATATCGTCTATATCGTAGGTGGCAAAATCCTGACGCTGGGAGGAATTGCCGGGATAGCCGAGTGCGTAGGCAGTGTCGCCGATCTTGATGTCGCCGGAGTCGCGCAGCGTCAGGGCAGTCCGCTTATCCGTCGGGGAAGGCAGCTGTAAGATGGCGATATCCTTTTCCTCCTGAGGGGAGAAATAGACGACCTTGGCTTTGACATAATCGTTCTCTGCTGCGGAAAAAAAGACATCAATTTCCCCTCCGTAAAGACTGGAATCATAGCGGGGATAGGTATAGGCTTTGTTGACGACATGGCCGTTGGTCACAATGTACTGAATCGGCTGTCCGGGCGTGCCGATGGCCCAGCCGGTTCCCATTCCGGCTTCGCTGTTTCCTTCGTTGTCATAGACTGTCGCATAGACCATGACGATACCGTTTCTGGATTCATAGGGATCCTCAGAGGAGCGTTTGGTCAGCCCTGTGATGCCGAAGATGGATGAGACAGCGCCGATCAGGATCAGCACAAGGGCAATCAGCTGTTTGGAAGAGATTCGTTTGGTTTTCATTCGGTATTCTCCTTTTTCCCGTAATAATGTAAAACGATTGCGGTATAGTTATCCTGTGTGGGAAGTGCGGCTTTTCGGATTGCTGTTTCAAGCGCGCTGCAGCAGTCCTGAACCGGAAGCTCCATCGCCTCGCGGATTTGTTTCAGGGTCAGCGGATCGCTGATTCCGTCGGAGCATAAGAGCAGGACGTCCCCCGGAAAAAGGGAAAGCGGGATGCGTGTGCAGTCCGGCACGACCATTTCTTTTCCGATATATTGGGAAAGTGCGCCTGCCTGTGGGTCAGAAAAAGCTTCCTCGATGGGAAATGCGCCGTGAAAGGAACGCAGCAGCAGATCCTTTTGAAATTCCTGTCGGGTGTTTAATGCATAGAGCTGATGCTCCCGGAGCAGAAAAAGGTCGCTGTCTCCGACGCTCCAGAAGTGCAGTTGATTTCCCAAAATCCAGGCAGCGACAAGGGTGCAGCCGCCGTGTCCGAAAAATTGCTGATAGATGGTTTCTGTACAAATGGAAATCAGCTTTGGCACGCTCGTGACGGCTGGTTCCGGAAATGGAAAAGCGTTCAGGAGACAGGCGGTCGTCTGGCAGGCGATCCGTTGTCCTTCCGCCATTCCGCCCATGCCGTCACAGAGAACGGCTAAAATTCCGTCTGTTTCATAACGGTCTGCCGGAGAGATTCCGAAGGCGTCCTGCTGCTGTTCACGCTGTCCGCGCCCCTGCAGGTTTGCAATTTCCAGAATGGAAGTTTTTTCCGGGGTCAAAACCGTGGTAACGCGAAGCGACTCCGGTGTTGGTTCGGATGGCTGCTGCTGTGTCTGTGCTTTTTTTCGCTTTTTAAAAAAGAACATGGGCTATTCCTCGCTCCACTGAAACTGTTCGCTGCAAAGAGGCAGGAAAAGCAGTCGGCTTTTCCCGACCTCGATGATGTCGTATGCTTTGAGCGGATGAACCATTTCGACCTGTTCATCGTTGCAGTAGGTAATGCCGCGTCCCTGACCGGGCGAAAGGGAAAAGGTGTTGTGTTTTGCATCATAAGTGACCAGTGCATGACTTTCACGGGATACGGTATCATCGTCCGGCAGGGAAATATCCATCGCGGCAGCACGTCCGATAAAGTTTCTTCCCGAAACAAGACGGAAATCCGTTCCACGGTGTGGACCTTCGATGCAGATCAAAAAGCCGACTGCCGGATCAATACCGATTTTCTTTTTCATCACAGCGACTGTTTTGCCGCTGTCGAAGGCTGTCGCAGCAGCTGCACCAGGATTGCCCGGAAAGGCAGCCACTGTCTTGCCGATATCTACTGCAGCCATCGTTTTTCCGATCCCTGTATTGTCCTTGCAATACGGACAGCTCTCAAATCTTGCTTCATCATAGAAATGACCATTATCACACTGCTTCATAGAGTCCTCCTTGTTTTCCAAAGGAAAATGCGACTGCATGGAACGCTGCGCTGCGGTTTGCGTCAGGCGGGCATTTTCCGTTTTGCAGTTTCTTTCGTTACCTTCAGTCTACGCGTCGGGCGGTCGTCCGGGTATGCCGTATGTGCGCCAAAACGGCGAAAAATGCGGGTTGGCGCTGGTGCGCCAGGGGGAAAAATAGGGAGAAATGTGGATTAGGAATTGATTTGAGTCGGAAATTTGAGAAAAACGCAATTTATCGAATCATACTTTAGTAAATCGTAATTGACTAAATTGTGATTTGATACTATGATGAAAGAAACAGGAGGTGCGGAAGAATGTTTATCGGACGGGAAAGAGAGCTGCAGGCGCTGGAGCGGCTGTTTTATTCGGATCATTTTGAGTTCGCTGTTATTTACGGCAGACGGCGTGTGGGAAAAACTGCTTTGATCAGTCATTTTATTCAGGATAAAGATGCGATTTATTTTATGGGTGTTGAAAGCAGTGAAAAACAAAATCTTGAAAATTTGAGCAAAAGTATTATGGAATACAGCAGCGGGATAGAGGCTGAGACGTCTTTTCTTTCTTTTCAGGCGGCACTGGAATACGTGTTCCGACTGGCAGAAAAGAAACGGGTCATTCTGGCAATCGATGAATATCCGTATGTGGCGCGCGCTTCCAAAAGCCTTGCTTCCACATTACAGCTGCTGATTGATAAATATAAAGAATCTTCAAAACTGATGTTGATTCTCTGCGGATCCTCGATGTCTTATATGGAGGATCAGGTTCTGGCATATAAAGCTCCCTTGTATGGAAGGCGCACTGCCCAGATGAAAATACAGCCGTTTGATTTTGCGGAAACCTGTCGTTATTGCCAGCATTTCAGTCCAGAAGAAAAAGCACTGATGTATGGAGTTGTAGGAGGTACGCCACAGTACCTTTTACAGATGAATGGTCATCAGAGTGTGGAGGAAAATATTAAAAATACTTTTTTAAATCCGAACTCCGCAATTTATGAAGAACCTTCCAGTCTGCTGAAGCAGGAGGTGCGGGAACCTGCGATTTACAATGCAATTATTACAGCGATAGCAACAGGGGCATCCCGGATGGCTGAGATTTCGACGAAAGTAGGGGAGGATTCCAGTGTTTGTTCGACCTATGTGAAAAATCTGATTGCCCTCGGTATTATCCGTAAGGAAGTTCCTTATGGGGAAAAAACGACGCGCAAAACGATTTATTCAATCGAGGATAATATGTTCCGGTTCTGGTATCGTTTTGTTCCGGAAAATAATTCGATCATCGCCCGTGGCGCGGTGGAACTGGCTTACAGGCGGATTGAGCCGCACTTGTCAGATTATATGGGACATATTTTTGAGGATATCTGTTCGCAGTATCTCTGGGCATTGCTGCTGAAAGGAAAAAGCCCGGTTGATTTCTCGGAGCTGGGACGTTGGTGGGGAACAGATCCGCGTACCAGAAGCCAGACGGAGATCGACATTATGGCAGAGCAGGATCGGCAGGCAGCTTTGTTTGGAGAATGCAAATGGACGAATGAAAAAGTGGGTGTAGGTGTGTTGGATACGCTTGTTGAGCGCAGCCAGTTGTTTCATTATGGTCAGACCTTCCTTTATCTGTTTGCCAAGACCGGTTTCACTCAGGGGTGCATAGAAAAAGCCGAACATCTTGGCAATGTCCGGCTCGTGACATATTCGGATATTTTAGAAGAACTGGCTATAGAGGTCTGAGAAGATAAGCAACTTAACTGGAACTCAACGGAATGTAATTTCAGCTCCGGTTACAGGTTTTTGCGCTGCCATTCGATGTAGGACTGGTACAGTCCCATCCGGGATTTTGCACCGACCTTTTCATAAATGGATGTGATATAGCGCTGACAGGTTCTTCGGGAGATGAAAAGGCTGTCTGCGATTTCCTGAATGCTCTTTTCCGTGTTGACGAGTTGGTCGAAAACCGACTGTTCCCGGTCAGTCAGGGAAAATGCCGTGGAAAATGTGGAAAAAGGGTCTGCGTTGGGAGTGTCCTGTGGATAATCCGGATCGGAGGAAATACCCGGAGCCGCAGAAGCGGACGAATCGTTGCCGAGGACAGCTTTCGTGTTGTGGCTCGCGCTTGCTTCGCAGGCTGCCTGCATTTTGTGAGTCATAGTGCCGCCTGTCTCAGTCTGTACGCCCGGCTCTTTTAACATGCTGTAGGCTGCGATCAAAATGCTCACCGTTGCGAACAGGACAAGAGCCGTGATAATCAGCGTGATGCTGCTGTCCGACGCGATCAGGGAGAGAGACAGGTTTGAGACCAGGGCAGCGCCCGCATTATTGACGGCACGCCCCATTCCTGCCCAGAGGCGCGGGCAGCGGGTATCTTCGGACAGCGCCAGAAAAGAGGTCGTAAAAAATACAACGAAAAATCCGGAGGACAGGTAAAAGACGATCAGCCCGATCAGGAAAGAACCGCCAAGCTGCAGGATTGCGACGCTGAGCGTGGAAAGCATCATAATGCAGTACATGATGAGATTCATGAAACGTCTGTCATGGAGGTCAAACAAAAACCCGGCAGCAAGTCCGCTGCAGGCGAGCAGGACGCGAGGCCACTGACCGATATCCATCGTTCCGTCTGCGTGCCCCAGTGTAACGGTGTTGTCCAGCGTACTGAAAATACAGGTCATAAAAATGACGAGAAAGATCAGCAAAACGAGCTGCGGCAGGGCACCGGAGCCAGATGGGGCAGGGAGCTTGTGCTGTGAGCCGGTGTTGCTGGAAGCAGCGCAAGCTGCCGGGTCTGACATCTGTGGACAGGGATTTGTCACATCGGACACCTGAGGGCTGGAATTTGCAGTGTCCGGCATCTGGGAGCTGTAGATTGCCTCCCGGTGCTGAAACCGGAACAGGAAAAATACGATAAAAAGTAACGCAGCGCAAAGCAGCAGCTGTTCTACCAGGGCAGAAGAAATCAGGCTGTTGTTTAGAAACTGCAGCAGGATAGCAAACCCATAGGAAATGCCAACCATGCGTGCGAGATATTTTTTGTCAGAAATTTCACAAAGAAAATGGTAATGCACCGCGCTGCCGAGGATGCCGAGAACCAGAAACAGAAGCATTCCGGCGGCAGTCAGAAGAACGGGCGGAACAGGACTGCCAAGGATGACAAAGCAGACGACTGCCAGCATCGCAAGTGTGAAAAATACCGCGCTGCGCAGACGATCGCGGAAAAACCGAAACAGCAGCGGATAGAGGCAAAAGCCGACCGCGCTGACACCGAGCGCATAATTCTGGACGTTTACCGTCCGGGCGCTGGAAGCGTTCTGAGCGATCTGGTTGACATAGAAATATTCTGTGCTCAAAAAGAGAAATGTAAAAACCGCCAGCATGGAAATGGCGCGGAGGGATGCAAGTTTTGTAAATTCCTGTTTCATAAAGGGGAAAGCTCCATTCGTATCATTCACGAGTGTCGGTTGGCAGCTCTTTAAAAGGGAAAATGCTGTAAACCTTGAATCGGACTTCTTTTTCGTTGTATAATTCATTATATAAAATTTGAAAAAACAGTGCAATCGCTTCGCGGCAGAGAAGTGAGAAAAGGGGTAACGGGAAAGGGAACAAAAAACAACATCATAAATTTTAAAGGGGAGAGTAAAAGGTATGTACGAAGAGACACAAATGGAGAAAACATTCCGGAAATTAAAACGTCTGGAAGAAATGCTGCATGACCGGATGTTTGTTCCGGTGGATCAGGTCGAGATGAACGTCTGGACGACGAAAAAGCCGGTGCATGAGGTTCCGGACAGGGCTTTGTTTAGCCCATGCGAAAAAGGGCGCAAATGGCCGGAGGAGGGATTGTATTGCTGGTTTCTGGGGGATTATACCATACCGGAAAAGCTGGCAGGACAGACACTTTTTATTTTTCCGAAGATCAAAGGTTATGAGGGAATGCTCTGGGTTGACAAAAAACCGTATGGAAATTTCACCTCTAAGGTAATTCAGAACAGCTACGGATATCATTACTGTGACCTGCTGACAAAGGGAAAGGCAGCGGGCGAGCAGTTGGAAATCGCGCTGGAATATTATTCACATCATTACGTGCGGGGTACGCAGCCGTTTGAGGAAAGCGACGAAGTATTCGAGATCGCTTACGATCATGTGGACATCTGCGTAAAAGACGAGATCGTCTGCAACTTTTTCTACGATCTGCACATTGTAAACCAGATGGCGGAATCTCTTTCCAAAGAGCAGTTCCGCAGAGGGGATGCTGTCCGTGCGCTGTTGAGGGTGCACGAGATCATTGACTACGATATCGACCTTGCCGATCCTGTCGAATGGCACGAAAAAGCGCAGAAAGCGGACGCTGTTTTACAGGAGGTTCTGTCCGATCACAACGGACCGCATGCAGGCTTTGCAGGTCTGATCGGGCATTCCCACATGGACACTGCGTGGCTGTGGCATCTGGATGAGACGGTGGAAAAGTGCGCGAGAACCTATGCAAATCAGCTGTCTTTAATGGATCAGTACCCGGATTACAAATTTATTCAGAGCTCGGCTGTACATACCTCCTGGATGGAACAGTATTATCCGGCGATTTTTGAGGGAATGAAAAAAAGGATCGCAGAGGGAAGATACGAGCCCAACGGCGGTGTTTGGGTAGAGTGCGACTGCAATATTCCCGGCGGCGAATTTATGGTGCGCCAGTTCTTATGGGGACAGCGCTATACGATGAGCAGATTCGGCTACCGTTCCAACTGCTTCTGGCTGCCGGATACCTTCGGCTACAGCGCAGCCCTGCCGCAGATCATGAAGGGCAGCGGCGTGGATTATTTCCTGACGACAAAGATGGCATGGGGCGATACGAACGAGTTTCCGTATGATGCATTTTATTGGGAGGGAATTGACGGTACGAGGGTGTTTACCCATACGAACCGTACCCACATCTGGCCGGACGCACAGCAGCTTCTGGAATGCGTCAATGGCTGCAGGGGCTATGGCATCAAGGATAAAACTGTGACAGACAGCAGACTGCTTTCCTACGGCTTCGGAGACGGCGGAGGCGGTCCGGAATTTGAAATGGTGGAGATTGCGAACCGTTTAAAGGACGTAGAGGGACTGCCCAGAACGGAGCATATCCGTGTCGGCGATTTCATGCAGAAGCTGGAAAAAGAGAGCTTCCGTCCTTCTGTTTATGCAGGGGAGCTGTATCTCGAGCTGCACCGCGGCACGCTGACCAATCAGCACCAGATCAAGAGAAATAACCGGAAAGCGGAGATTGCCCTTCGAAATCTGGAATATATGACCGTCCTTTCTGCATTGCAGTCGGGCAAAACGATCAGCGGGGAAGCGATTGCGCCTCTGACCGAGCTTCTTTTGCTGAACCAGTTCCATGACATCCTGCCCGGAACCTGTATTCCGCGTGTACACGATGAATCGCTGGCACAGACCGGTCATGTGATCGAGGAAGCTGCAAAGCAGACAAAGGAACTGCTTGCAGACATGGCAGAGGAAAACAGCGCGGCAGATGGCGCAGATCATGCATTTCGGACGATTTACAATACCCTTTCCTTCGACCGGAAAGACACGGTTTATCTGCCGATTGAAAAGGACAGCCACATCGACAGCACATACAGACAGCAGATCGTTGAAAGGCTGGATGGGCAGGACTACCTCGCGGTAGACGGACTGAACGTTCCGGCATTTGGCAGCCGCAGCGTAGCGCTGGCGGATGGAGCACCTGTTGAAATAGCTGGCTGTGGAGCGGCAGCTGCGTTTGTCCTGGACGGCAATCATCTGCGGACACCTTTTTATGAGGTGGCCTTTGACGAAAGAGGTTATATCTCATCCCTGATTGACCGTGAAAACGGCAGACAGCTAAAGGGAGAGGGCTATGCACTCAATACGTTCCTTGTGGCGGAGGATGTGCCGGATTCCTGGGATAACTGGGATCTGGACGCGGACATTGCAGACAAGTGGAGAGACTGTGCGAAGCTTTTGAACCGTGAGGTCATTTCCTGCGGAGCGGTTGAGCTGCGGATCCGGAGCGAATATCAGCTGACGAAAAACAGCAGCCTGCAGCAGGATATGGTATTTTACAGTAAGGATAGAAGGATCGTTTTTGAGACGGTGATGAACTGGCAGGACGACCACCGCTTCTTAAAGACAGCGTTCGATACCTCGGTTCAGAGTCGTTTTGCGAAACATGAAGTTCAGTTTGGTTACATCGAGCGTGCAACTTACCGCAACACGTCCTGGGAAAAGGCGAAGTTCGAGGTTTCCAATCATAAATATACAGACCTTTCTGAACCTGGATACGGCATTGCAGTTTTGAACGACTGTAAATACGGCATCAGCGTGGAAAATGGGCGCATCTGGCTGTCCTTGCATAAGGGCGGCTGTCGTCCGGATTACAGAGGCGATAAAGGAATTCATGAATGCATCTACGCCCTGCTTCCGCATAACAGCGGTTTTAGTGCGGAGGCAGTTGTACAGCCCGCTTACGAGCTGAACATCGCTCCGATCGTTATGCCCGGCAGAAAAGAACAGGGATCCTTTGCGGTCGTGGATGCACCGAATGTTATCGTGGAGGCGATCAAGCCGATGGAGGATGGAAACGGCTATGGGCTGCGTCTCTATGAAGCAGAAGGAACCTCCGTGCGGACAAAGCTTCATCTGACAGAAACCGGCAAAAAGATCATGCTGACGAATCTGCTGGAAGAGGAAATCGAAACGCTTCCGGATGAAAAGGAAATTGCACTGGAATTTAAACCATTTGAAATCAAGACGATTTGTGTATTGATGAAACAATAGAATGCACGCTCTGCGAGAATTCTATTGTCATGAATAAGAACATACCGCCCGGCAGCTTTTGTAAGAAGCGTTGTCCGGGCGGTATGTTTGTTATGGGAGGCGAAGCATCTTGATGAAAAATGCTTCGCCTCTGCGATATGAGGGGAAAACCGGGCGCTGGAAAAGGTGGGGGAGCCAGCGCCCGACTGTCTAAAAGGTATTGGCAGATTAAGAAGCTTCCGGCAACAGGAGAATCATGCGAACCGGGAAGGCGCTGTCGCTGCCGTTTGCAGCATAATTGACTTCGAAACTCAAAGTCTGCGCATTGTCGGGTGTCATTACAATCTCTGACTGCGTGCCGTCAGTGTGAAGCGCAACCAGACGGTGTCCTGCAAGCAGGGAAGCCGGAACGGTAAAGCGCACGATGCCGGTCGGCTGTACTGCCCGGTGATGTTTGATCACTGCTGCGGACATAATGCCTACGCCATTGTCAAGCGTGCCGATGCAGAGAACCGGCGATCCGGCAGGAAGCGTTCCGGTTACAGCCTGTGCGGAAACATCGGAAACCGGCGACAGGAAATCTTTGCCGTCTTTTTTACCGCATGCCGGGCAGAAAGAGAAGTTCGACAATCCTGCGGACGGAAGAGAGAGGGTAACCGAATGACAAAAGCTTTCTGTAGAGACAGCAGAGCTTTCGGTCTGTCTGAAACCGTTGGAAACAGAAGCAACAGGCTCAACTGCCGGAGCAGATTCCGGCACAAGGGTCGGCGTTTTTACCGTATTGAGCTTTACATTACTGCTTTTGCCATCGAGAATATCCGAGCCTTTTGTTCCGTTGATATTCGTATTTGCTCCAATAGAAATATCGATCGTGCTGGAAGCTGTACCGCCGCCAATGGCGATATCGGAAGAACCGTCGATATTGGAGACAGCCGCGTTGCCGGAAATTTCGATTTTACCGGTTCCGGTCGGTTCGGAAGAAGCTTCACCGATCAGGGGCGTTCTGGAAGTGCCGAATTTGGTGTCACTGCCGATTTTTACCTGGGCGTTATCTGTTATGGTAATGGTTCCGTTCATCGGAGCTTTGGCAGGGTTATAATCCGGATTGGCTTTTTCAGAAGCACCGATGGCAGGATTACTGCAGGACGTGTTCTGGGAAAAACCGTTGGAGCCGATGGCGGTAACCTTGGAATTATCCTTTATTGTGATCGACCCGCCGGAAAAAGTGCTGTCCCAGCCGCTGCCGATTCCGGCGGATGCGGAACCTCCGGAGGCAGTAACCTCAGCATTGCCGCCGATGATAATATCCCCGTTATAATCTCCTTTTTCTCCGCAGCCGATGCCGGGACCACACCAGGTGGCGTCTGCGTTGACTTTTG
>ERZ1035041.862-NODE-862-length-11509-cov-3.652174_pt1 | contig 11509 bp, 7 predicted proteins | sample MGYA00520684_ERZ1035041 | MGnify/ENA primary metagenome ERZ1035041 (study PRJEB33766, sample SAMN09781699) | gut metagenome | biome: gut microbiome | host: Homo sapiens | place: Madagascar | study: EMG produced TPA metagenomics assembly of the PRJNA485056 data set... | reverse complement strand
TTCGATGACCTTTGGGCTTTCGGCAATAAAAATTCCATTCTGTGGGTCGCAGCGGTTTAACAGCTGATTCTCGGAAAGGCGGGCATAGATGTCCAGCTGCGGGTCAAGAAAATCAGTGATCGGTAGGATGGTCGGCATATGTTTTACATTCTCCAGCTTCTTTGAGTGCCCGGTTCCATTTACGGAGCGTGTCGGGGTCAATTTTACAGATTTCTCTATCGTAAGTATAAATTCCGTTTGTTTCCTCTTCAATATCGGAAAGCTGTGTATACACGGTCGCGCCGATGCCTTTTTTGACAGCGGGCAGAATCGTCTGTCGGATCAGGTCGATATAGCCGTAGGTCAGCGCTCCGGTGGAGTTGAATTTTTTGTAGCCATATACTTTTTTACAGCAGCTGTGACCGGGGATCGAAAGGGAATATCCTCCGAATTCGGTCAGCGCCGCCGCACGTTTGCTTTCCGGTTTGAATTTTAATTTCAGAAAATAATAATGCAGGCTCAAAATATCGCCGCCCTTTTGGTCAAACCAGCCGCTTGCGTGATCGACCAGTCGGGAGGAATCGAGCGTGCGGATTTGTTCGCATGCCGCGAGCGCGTCGAACTGCCCCCAGCCTTCATTAAACGGAACCCAGACGACGATGCTGGGATGGTTGTACAAAAAGGCGATGGTTTCTGTGATTTCGCGCCGGAATTCGTCTTTTCCCTCGGGATGGAGCCGGGAGAGCAGACCGGCGTGCCTTTCATCGTCGGAAAAAGAAATATGGTTCCAGTTCATCAAAGTCGCCAGATAGGTGACGAACCAGTGTTTATAGGCGGAACCGCCGTTTACCATGTCCTGCCAGACGAGCATGCCCAGCTGGTCGCAGTGGTAGTAAAAACGCTCGGGCTCGATTTTTGCGTGCTTGCGCAGCATGTTGAAGCCGAGCTTCTTCATCCGCGAAATATCGGCGGCCAATGCTTCGTCCGTCGGTGCGGTGTAGAGACTTTCCGGCCAGTAGCCCTGATCCAGTACGCCTGCCTGAAAATACGGTTTATTGTTTAAGAAAAAGCGCTGTGTGCCGTCCGGCGCGGTCTGGATATCGCATTTTCGCATCGCAAAATAGCTGGATACGCGATCGACGCCGCTTTTTAGGCTGACGAGATATAAAAACGGGTCTTCCGGTGTCCAGGGATGGAAATCGGGCAGAGAAACGATCAGCTCGGAGTTGGTCATACCGTTTATGCAGATCGGCTCCATGTCCTTGCCGGAGATCACGCATTCGACCGGGGCACAATGCTGTGTCAGCACTTTTAAGTGGACGAGTCCCTGGTCATAGTCGGTGTGATAAAAAATCTGTTCGATATAATTGACTGGAACAATTTCCATCCAGACCGTCTGCCACAGGCCACTCTGCGCCGTATAAAACATGCCGCCGGGCTTTAAGGACTGCTTGCCGCGCGCATGCCAGGACGTGTTGCTTTCATCCTGAATCCGGACGATCAGTTCGTTATCGCCCTCCTGGAGATAATCCGTGATATCTGCAGAAAAAGGCAGATAGCCGCCGCAGTGACGCACTGCAGAAATCCGATTGACAAAGACCTCCGCCGTCTGGTCTGCAGCGCCGAAATGGAGCAGGATGCGCTTATCCTGCTGCGGTTTTGCGAGGGGGATGGTGCGGCGGTACCAGAGATATTCGCCGGGCTTTAGCTGTCTGGAAACGCCCGAAAGCTGACATTCCGGGGAAAACGGAACCAGAATGCTCAAATCGAAGGAAAGCGGGATTTCTGGTGTTTTGGAAAAGGCGCATTCCCAACGCCCGTTTAAATTCAAATAAGAAGTACGAACCAGCGACGGTCGCGGATATTCCGGGAGAACGTTATGTTCATCGACCTGCCGACTGAATTTTGTCTGAAGCTGTATCATAATGCCTCTCATTCTGTCCTGCAGCAGTGACAATCCCATGCAGGGCAATCCTTGCGGAGTGGTTTTTTATATCTATGATGCTGGATGGGTCCGTGGGCAACATGGCAAAAGCCCCTGACCTTGAGGCCTGTAGATTGTTCTGTGCTGCGCACTCTCACAATCCTGCATCATCCTATATCAGTATATAGGAATGCGAAATTTTTGACAAGAATCGACCCGGAAAATGTATCGCAGTTCGCGTATTCCTTTTCGTAGGAAAGCTGAGCTGCGAATCAGCGGAAGGTATCGTAAAAACAAATATTTTAACGCACAGAACATCAGTTTGTCAATCAGTTTGTAACTGGATGACAGACGTAAAAATCTGGAATAAAATGATAACAGAGTAAAAAACAGGCTGCCGCAATCCCACTGGCATAAGGCGATGGGGAGTTCACAATGCAGACAGGGGCGATGACGATGAAGAGCAGGATGACGGTGACAGAGGCGCTGAAGGAGCGCGAACTTTTAAAGAAGCGGATCACGAAGAAGATCGGACAGCTGGGAAGGGAGGCAGGCACGGACGGCGCTTTTGCAGAACGGAGAAGCGCGCGGTTCGACGCGTCTCAGACAGGCAGAAAGCAGGCACAGTCAGCTGTGTCTGGCAACATAGGGCATGGTGCGGTATCTGACGGGACAAGTGCGCATTGCGGTTCGCACCTCGATGCTGCCCTGCAGCAGATCCAGGCCCTGATCCTCCGGTATGATTCGATCTGCAGCGCGGTAGCCAGATCGAACGGAGAGACATGGCTGGATACCTCACGCGGCTATATGACCGTCTCGGAGGCAGTCGCTCTGCGCAGCCGCCTGAACGATAAAGAGACAGCCGACACTGCATTTGAGCAGCTGTTGACGAATCGCCTGGAAAGCATTTTGAAAAAACAAAAGGTGTTTTCCAAGCACGGACAGAATCCGTCTGGACGCCGCCCGGCGCTGAAAGGAAATGTAGTGATTTTACAGAATCCGTCTACAGGAAGAGGCAGCGCCGGGCAGGAGAAAGGCAGCCGTGCCGATGCCGGACAGCTCAAGCCGCCGCAGCCTATCCTTTCTGCACAGGAGTTGTCGAAGCTCCGCAGTCTGACAGAAAGGATTCAGGAGAGCAGGGAAGAATTACTTCTGGAGCTGGACACGAAGCTTGCGCTGTCAAATGCTGCGACCTGGATCGAAGTGTAGCAGCAGGAGACCTGAATCCGCCGAGCCTGTTTGGAGGTGGATGCAAAACTTTGAAGAGGTCTGCGAAGCAGGAAGCCCATTGGCTTTAGACAATGGGTAGTGCACATCCTCCTCAATAGGACAGAATGATACGTATAACAAAACGGATTGCTCAGACCCTCCGCACGAAATTCCCAAAACGGACCCCAGACACACTACCTTCCCCGGTAGTTGTGCCCCAAGCAAACAGAATTTAGTCTGGTAGAAAAGATAGAAAGATAGTTTAAAATTTGATTGATGATACAGACCTGCCGGAGTTGCCGGACGGGTTGAAATCCATGAGAACGGTCAGCGCTGTCCGGGCGCGGGAATTCCGCATGGCTGTGCGGCGGGTCTTTTCCAGTAAGCTGTAACGAATCTTTTGGTGCGAGTCCGTACAATGGGACACGCAATGAGGTAGAATAAATAGAAAATAACAAGTAACTGTTCCGCAGGTCTGCGCATTTACTGCGCTGACCGTAAGAAAACTTAGACGAGAAGGCAAAACAGAGAAGATGGAGAGACAGCATGGAGGTACAGAAATGACAGGATATCCGCTTATCGACGTGTTACGGACAGGACAGAGGTTAAAAGAAGCCTGTATTAAGAAAAATATCGAGGCAAAAGAAATCAAACAATTTTTGGGACTGGCGGCGATGCAGTCTATCTATAACTGGTTTCAGGGCAAGGCATTGCCATCGCTGGACAATTTTTATGCGCTGAGCAGTTATCTCGGAACAGAATTGGATTCCCTGATCGTGCCGCAGGGACGTCATCAGGAGCATGAAATATTGGAAGACGCCTCCTTTTTCAGGCGGCAGGCAGTTTATTTTGGGTTTTTACTGGAAGCAGAAACGCAGAGCAGTTCATAAAATCGTAAGGGACGAGTGAAAACAGTTCACCACGCCATTCGCAATACAATAGAATGTACGCTCCGCGAACATTCTATTGTCATGAATTGCCTCTTCGATGCTTTCCGCTGCTGTGCAGCGGATTCTTTTTGCTCATGGAATGACGCTCCCTTCGTCCCTTACTTCAGGCTGATTTTCATGCGAGCATGAAATCAGCCCACAGTAAGGGACGAGTGAACTGTAATACCAAATTTTCCGGAAATCCCGCCGCGTGTGTTGTAGGAGAGAAAGTTCCTTGCTATAATAAAAAGATGAGGTTGGCGAGATCACAATGCAGTCAGGCTGCATCGCAGCCATAGGCAGGGGCAGCAGGAACGGACCGCAGACAGCGGGAGCGGAGGCTTACAGCATGATCACACGGGAACAGATTCGAAAGCTGGCAGGGTATTCCTATTCCAGAGGGGTAGATATCTGGCGGCAGGGCAAGATCAGGCGCTTTCAGATAAAAACTACGAAAAAAGGCAGGCAGATTCAGGCGGACGTCAAAGGGAGCGGGAGAAATCTTTATGACGTGAGGATCCTGCTGGATGAGGAAGAAGACAGCGTGCAGGAGGCATGGTGCGATTGTCCTGCATTTTATTCCTATGAGGGTCTGTGCAAGCATTGTACGGCGGTGCTTTTATATTATCTGGAAAATCCGGACCGGGTGGAAGAAGAGCATATGAGTCTGTCGGAGTTCCTGAAACAGCGTGGGCTGGAAGGCATCCAGAAAGAAATCGGTGAAGCAACGGACGGGATAAAGATTCAGGCAAATCTCAGGTCCCCGGGAAATACTACAGCCTCCAGAAGCGATAGCATGCTTCTTGCCGGTGTTCCGAAGCGGAAGACGACCAGACAGTTAAAAGAGCTTCTGCAGAAACAGACTGCCCGGCATATGCTTCCGGTTCTGCAGGAAGAAAGCTTTGGGAAGGTGCGTTTGGAGCCGCTTCTTATTTGTGATACGCGTGAATGCCGGGCGGAATTTCGGATCGGGATCGGCAGGATGTATATTGTAAAGGATATTTTTTCCATGATCCGTGCGCTTCGGGAGCAAAGCAGCTATTCCTATGGAAAAAGTCTGGAATTTGTTCATATAAAAGGAAGCTTTACCGAAGAATCGCGACCGCTTGTGGAATTTCTGGAGCAGTGGGTTGGCCGTTATGAAAAGGCGTATCTGCAGACGAGCGGTTATTCCTATCTGTATCGGGCAGCGCTCCCGAAAGCTCGGACGATCGTGCTGGATGGCTGGGGACTGGATGGATTTCTGGATGCGATGGGAAACCGGGTATTTTATGTACAGCTGGATGGAACGGAGAGCCGTTGGCATGTCACGGACGCAGCACTGGAACGCAGATTGCAGCTGACGGGAACGGAAGGTGGTGCAGAGCTTTCCCTGGAAAATGTGTTCGGATATGCCTGTGAACGGGATCAGGTGTATTTTAAGGACGGACTGATTTATCGGGTTTCCAATGAAGGGCTGGGAGAAGTGACCGAGTTTTTGGACTGTATGAAAAAGCTCCCGAACCGGACGGCTTTTTTGCAGGAAGAGGATTTGCCGGCATTTTTCAGACAGTTGATGCCGATATTAAAAGAACATTTTCAATGCGAGATCAAAGGAGTCGATGAAAAGCAAACGGAATTGTCGGCAGTAAAATTCCAGTTTTATCTGGATATGCCACAGGAGAAACTGGTCAGCTGTCGTGCAATCGCCTGCTATGGAGAACGGGAGTATAGTGTATACGATCTGACAGAGGATATTGACAGGCGGGATCTTGTCAGCGAGTCGGAAGCAGCGCGGATTTTAAGCTCCTATTGCAATACTTATGATGATCTGAAAAAAGAAATGATTATTTATCAGGACGACGAATTGTTTTATCGTCTCCTGACAGAAGGAATCGTGCAGCTTTCTGCAATCGGTGAGGTGTATGTTTCCGATGCGCTGAAAAAAGTGCGGGTTCTGCCGTCGCCCGGCGTATCCGTTGGAATTTCCATGGGCGGCGACTTGTTGGAGCTGACAGTGTCTTCTCAGGATATGCCGAGGGAAGAGCTGATGGAAATTTTGTCCCGTTATGATCGGAAACGAAAATTCTACCGGCTTAAGAACGGCGACTTTGTAAATATGGAAGAAAATGGTCTGGAATCTCTGCAGGAGGTGCGCCAGGCGCTGCAGCTGACAGATAAGCAGCTGATGCAGGACAAAATCGAGGTTCCGGCGTACCGGATGTTGTATCTGGATGAGGCGCTGCAGGAAAACGCCATGATGGAAGTAATTCGGGATGTATCTTTCGCAAGTCGGATCGAGAAGCTGCAGAATCCGGATTTCGAAAAGGACTATGTGCCGGACTCCTTAAAAGGAATTTTACGGGAATATCAGAAAACCGGCGCCGCGTGGATTGGAACGCTTTACAGCAACCGGTTCGGTGGAATTCTGGCGGACGATATGGGGCTTGGAAAAACGCTGCAGGTCATCAGCTTCCTATTAGTAGAGCACACCGGATGCAGCCTGATCGTCTGCCCGGCGTCACTTGTTTATAACTGGAAGCATGAGCTGGAACGGTTTGCGCCTTCGCTGAAAGCGGATATGGTAACGGGAAATGTTCAGCAGCGCAAGGAAGTTTTGGATCGCTGGAAAGAAGTGGATGTATTGATTACGTCCTATGATCTGCTCCGTCGGGATATCACAGACTATCAGGAACTTCATTTTTTCTGCGAGGTGATCGATGAAGCGCAGTATATCAAAAATCACGGAACGCAAGCGGCGAGGGCAGTCAAGCAGGTTCAGACCGGATTCCGGCTTGCGCTGACGGGTACACCGATAGAGAACCGGCTGAGTGAACTGTGGAGCATTTTTGACTATCTCATGCCCGGGTATTTGTACAGCTATCAGCGGTTTCGGACAGAGCTGGAACAGCCGATTGTCCAGCATAAGGACGAAGACGCTGCGAAGCGGCTGCAGCGGCTGATCCGTCCATTCGTCCTGCGGCGCCTGAAAAAAGAAGTGCTGCAGGATTTGCCGGACAAGCTGGAGGAAAACCTGTATGCCGATATGGATGGGGAGCAGCAGGAGCTGTATGATGCCCATGTCAGACGTATGAAGCTGATGCTGGAGGAAAAATCCGACGAGGAAATCCGGACGGATAAGATCGAAATTCTGGCGGAACTGACGCGCCTTAGACAGCTTTGCTGCGATCCGGCGCTTTTGTATGATAATTATAAAGGAGGCTCTGCAAAGACAGAGCTTGTGCGTGGGCTGATCCGAAACGCAGTGGAAAACGGGCACAAGGTACTCCTGTTTTCTCAGTTTACAACGATGCTGGAACGCCTGTACCGGATTTTGGAGGAGGAAAAGATTGCAAGCCACATGCTGACCGGCGCGACTCCGAAAGAAAAGAGAATCGAAATGGTGGAGTCGTTTGCGCACGATGAAGTTCCGGTATTCTGTATTTCTCTGAAAGCGGGAGGAACCGGGTTGAATCTCACGGCGGCAGACGTGGTGATCCATTTCGATCCGTGGTGGAACAGCGCAGTACAGAATCAGGCGACGGACCGTGCACACCGGATCGGGCAGAAAAATGTGGTCAATGTTTACCGGATTCTTGCCAAAGGGACGATTGAAGAGAAAATCGTGGAGCTGCAGGAACGCAAGCTGCAGCTTTCAGACAGAATCCTCGGAGGGGAGAGCCTGCAGGCGCAGGGTCTGACCCGCGAGGAACTGTTGGAACTGCTGCGGTGAGTGCTGTCAAATTCAGGATACGGCTCTCTGGCAGGCGTGCAGCAGATGCTCGTGCTCATATTTTTCCTTGGTTGCCATACCGCCGCGGATATGGCGCTCGGATTTGTTGATATCGAGTACCTTTCGGGCTTCTTTTGCCAGAGCCGGATTGACCTGCATCAGACGTTCCGTGATATCTTTATGTACAGTGGATTTGCTGATTCCAAACTGACGGGCAGCTTGTCGGACGGTAGCGTTGGATTCGATAATATAGCCGGCTACTGCCAGGGCACGTTCTTCAATATATTCTTTCATAAAATCCCCTAAAGAACATTTTTTACAAGATATTACGGGGACAGGGAAAATATGCTATACTCAGCGTAAGGGAAAAAGCCAGACAAATGAGAAATAAAAAACCGCATATTTTGCGGGATGGAGGGGAAAATGCTTTATTCGGGGAAGGATCTGCGGAAGCTGATTATACCGCTGATCATTGAACAGATTCTTGCAATTGCTGTTGGAATGGCGGATACGATTATGGTTTCTGCGGCGGGAGAAGCGGCGGTTTCAGGCGTTTCACTGGTAGACACGGTCAACATTTTGCTGATCAATGTGTTCTCTGCTCTGGCAACCGGCGGTGCAGTCATTTCAGGACATTTCCTTGGGAAAAAGAAAAGAGAGGACGCATGTAAGTCGGCATGGCAGATCTTATTGTTCGCCACACTGCTCGCGTTCGTTATTTCCGTTATTTTTATAACGGCACATGATCCGCTGCTGCGTCTGATGTTCGGTAAAATCGAGGATGACGTTATGAAGGCGAGCAAGACCTATCTGATTATCACGACGTATTCGTTTGTTGCACTTGCCATATATAATTCCTGTGCGGCGTTGTTTCGGGCGATGAACGAATCAAAGGTGACGATGTGGGTGTCTTTGCTGATGAATGTAATCAATGTGGTCGGCAATGCGATCTGCATTTATGGTTTGCACATGGGTGTAGCAGGCGTTGCGATCCCGACTACCATTTCCAGATATGTAGCGGCAGTTGTGATTTTTTTGTTGATGTTCCAAACCAAAAAAGAAATCAACCTCTGCGGGCAGATTACCTGGAAGTTTAATGGCAGTCTGATTAAGAAGATCCTGTATATCGCGATTCCAAATGGTCTGGAAAATAGCATGTTCCAGCTGGGTAAAATTCTCGTTATGAGTGCAGTCGCAACAATGGGGACTTCTGCGATCGCTGCAAATGCGGTTACGGGCACAATTGCGAACTGGAATAACCTGCCGGGCTTTGCCATCAACCTTGCAATCGTATCGGTAGTCAGCGTATGCGTCGGCGCAGGAAGATATGACCAGGCGCGTTATTATACCAGACGTCTTTGCAGGGATGCGATGATCGGGATCGGCTGTCTGTCGATCATTCTTTACCTGTCAGCTCCGATACTGGTAACCTTTTTCAATCTCGGACCGGATGCAGCTCAGCTGACGATTCAGATTGTACGGATCCATGCGGTTGCAAGTGCATTTCTTTGGATGCCGGCGTTTGGCGTTCCGAATACACTGAGGGCAGCAGGCGATGTAGTCTGGCCGATGAGTGTTGCTATTTTTTCCATGTGGGTATTTCGAGTCGTGCTTGCTTATGTATTCACTTATGTTTGTCACTTTGGCCTGGTTTCCATTTGGATGGCGATGTTTATCGACTGGGTTGTGCGGGAAATCTTCTATGTGCTCCGATATAAGGGACATAAATGGGAGCATTTTGCGCAAAAAAGTTGAAATAAGGTTACCGAATTGCACTGACCTTAGATGGTGAATGATTAATCGGTGCGATGGTCGATCTTTTTCGTAAATCAGAAAAGGAAACGGCATGGAAAACCTTTGACAGAACAGGGGATTCCAACTATAATTGTTCATTATGATGATATCAGGTCAGTGGTCATGGAGTGCGGGTACACTTTTTCAGACTGTTGGCCCTGTTGTTTCAAAATTAACTCGAGGAGGAGACGAATGGATCGGGAACTTGTTATTGTTCTTGACTTTGGCGGACAGTACAATCAGCTGATTGCCAGAAGAGTCAGAGAATGTAATGTATATTGTGAAGTGCATCCTTATACGCTCAGTCTGGATAAGATCCGGGAAATGAACCCTAAGGGTATCATCTTTACAGGTGGTCCAAACAGTGTATACGGAGAGGATTCCCCCAGATGCCCGAAAGAGATATTCGAAATGGGTATTCCGATTCTGGGAATCTGTTATGGATCACAGCTTATGTCCTATATGCTGGGCGGCAGCGTAAAAACTGCGCCTGTCAGCGAATATGGTAAGACTGAGGTTGCAGTGGATACAGAGTCTGCATTATTTAAAAATGTATCCCCCAGCACGATCTGTTGGATGAGTCATACCGATTATATTGAAAAAGCACCGGAGAAATTCAAAATTACAGCCCATACACCAGTGTGTCCGGTTGCAGGAATGGAAAATGCAGAGAAGAAGCTGTATGCAGTACAGTTCCATCCGGAGGTTATGCATACTCAGGAAGGCACTAAGATGCTTTCCAATTTCGTATATGATATCTGTGGATGTACAGGCGACTGGAAGATGGATTCTTTCGTGGAGACAACGATCCGCCAGATCCGTGAAAAGGTTGGAGACGGCAAGGTGCTGTGTGCACTTTCCGGCGGTGTGGATTCTTCTGTTGCAGCAGTTCTGCTGTCCAAGGCGGTCGGCAAGCAGCTGACCTGCGTGTTTGTAGATCATGGTCTGCTTCGTAAAAACGAAGGAGATGAAGTAGAAGCTGTATTCGGCCCGGACGGTCAGTACGACTTAAACTTTATCCGCGTAAACGCACAGGAACGTTTCTATTCCAAACTGGCGGGTGTTTCTGATCCTGAAAAAAAACGTAAGATTATTGGAGAAGAATTTATCCGGGTATTCGAAGAAGAAGCAAAGAAAATCGGTGCTGTGGATTTCCTCGTACAGGGAACGATTTATCCGGACGTAATCGAGAGTGGTCTCGGTAAATCTGCTGTGATCAAGTCTCATCATAACGTAGGCGGTCTTCCGGACTGCGTTGATTTCAAGGAAATCATTGAGCCGTTGCGTCTTCTGTTTAAAGATGAGGTTCGTTGTGCTGGTCTGGAACTTGGCATTCCCGAATACCTTGTATACCGTCAGCCGTTCCCCGGTCCTGGTCTGGGTGTTCGTATTGTAGGCGAGGTGACTCCGGAGAAAGTTCGCATCGTTCAGGATGCAGACGCTATCTACCGTGAAGAGCTTGCCAAAGCAGGCTGCGACAAAGGACTGGGACAGTTCTTTGCAGCGCTGACCAACATGCGTTCTGTTGGCGTTATGGGCGATGAAAGAACCTACGATTATGCAGTTGCGCTGCGCGCAGTCATCACATCTGATTTTATGACCGCAGAAGCTGCAGAAATCCCGTTTGACGTGCTGTTCAAAGTTATGACACGCGTCATCAACGAAGTCAAGGGCGTAAACCGCGTACTCTACGATTTGACGAGTAAGCCGCCTGGGACGATTGAACTGGAGTAAAAAGGTAAATCCCTACAAAACCTGTATTTATGGGCTTTGTAGGGATTTTTTAGATGGCGTTGGGTACGATTTGGGTACAATTTTTTATACATTTTCGGTTTCGATATCATCAAAAAGTTGTAGTTGGTTCTTTATGTAATTTATGTTTATGTTATGAATAATAACGGACATACATATTTCATATGCGACTTCTGAGGCAATGTCGTAGAGTTGAGTAAGTCTATTTTC
>ERZ1035041.860-NODE-860-length-11526-cov-4.048557_pt1 | contig 11526 bp, 9 predicted proteins | sample MGYA00520684_ERZ1035041 | MGnify/ENA primary metagenome ERZ1035041 (study PRJEB33766, sample SAMN09781699) | gut metagenome | biome: gut microbiome | host: Homo sapiens | place: Madagascar | study: EMG produced TPA metagenomics assembly of the PRJNA485056 data set... | reverse complement strand
CAAAGGGGCTTCCCCATCCGATCAGATATGCCATCTGTCCGCCCCAGTCAACCTGTGCCGGGATTTCAATGGTCACATCCATGCCAATCTGCTGCAGCTGCTGTGCTGCGATCTGGGCAATGTCTACACGTACCTGGTCTCCAGCACCAACACTGATCACAAATCCTACTTTTTCACCATCGCGATAATAAAAGCCGTCATCTCCCAGCTCGCATCCAGCTTCTTCCAGTACTGCCTTTGCTTTCTCAGGATCATAATCATAATGCTCTACATCCTCATTATTGTAAATATTTCTCTGAAGAGGACCATAAGCCGGCATTCCCTGTCCCAGAAGAACTGCGTCAATAATCGCATCTCTGTCAATTCCATAGCATACAGCCGGAATCAGGTCCCTGTTTTTCTGCCAGTATTCATTCCAGAAATTAAACAGGATTCCTCTGTAGTCTGAAGTTTTCATATCGTAGCAGGTATAGGCCTCGTCATCAGCAAAAGTGGCAGCATCCTTCGGAGTCAGCAGCGCAAGATCCAGTTCGCCTGATTTCAGCTGCAGTGCTTTTGCATTATCGTCCGTTACAATTTTAAATACTACGGTGTCAATATTCGGCTCGCCTTTAAAATATTCTTCATTCTTTACCAGGGTAATTGCCTGTCCTTCCTCCCAACTTTCCAGCTTGTATGGGCCAGTACCTACAGGATTGCGGAAGAAATCAGAGGTCTGCATATCCTCCCCTTCCAGAAGATGTTTTGGAAGAACTGCCATTGTCATATAATCCAGGAATGCAACATTAGGCGCATCCAGCTTAAAAGATACGGTATGATCATCTATTACGGTAATTTCCTCTACATCTTCATAGTTTGGAGCATTCTCAGAGCCATTCTCAGGATCCATGATCGCTTCAATAGTAAACTTTACATCCTCTGCTGTAAACGGTTCTCCATCGTGCCACTTTACATTTTCTGCAAGATGGAACGTATAAGTACAGGTTTCTTCATCAAAGTCCCAGCTCTCTGCCAGTCCCGGAACTACCTGGTTATCTCCGTCATGGGCTGTCAGTCCGTTAAAAATCAAGATATTAATTTCTCCATGTTCATCCATTGCCGGATTAATTCTGGTATAATCTCCGCTTCCATATACCAGCGTCTCCTGGCTTTCTTCTGCACATACAGAAGCTGCCGGAGCAAATGCCAGCACTCCCGCCAGCACCAGTCCCATTAAATTTTTCTTTTTCATAGTCGTCTACCTCTCCTTTTTTTTATGAAACTTTGCAGTTATGCAAATATCTTATGAAAAGAAAAGCAGTCATAAGTTATCAGACTTACAACTGTTTTCCATAGAAAATTTCACATGTAAATTTAGTGGAGGTCTTACATGTAACTATGTATAAGAATTCGCATTTTCGGCCTTTCTCTTGCCTTCCTGCTAAGATTATTCTATCAGATTTTAAGGCTTTCACAAGCTCCCCAGGGGGATATTCTGCCATTCCTATTTTGCATGATATCAGCGTTTTATGGAATACCTTTCTGTAATAAAAAAGACCTGCAAGGTAAGTCGTATCTTTTCTTACCCATACAAATCTTTTTCTGCATTCTATAAAAATACAGCATCCACCAGTTTCCTGGTATACGCCTGCTTTGGTTCATTGATAATGTCGTCCGGGAGTCCGCTTTCCACTACTTTTCCCTCATACAAAACCAGTACTCTGTCGCAAAACATCTGAACCAAAGCCAGATTGTGACAGATAAAAATGAAAGACAGACCGTGCTTCTCCTTCAGCTCTTCCAAAAGCTCCATGATTTGCTTCTGAATGGTTACGTCAAGTGCACTGGTGGCTTCGTCACAGATCAGCACCTTTGGTTCTACTGCCAGTGCCCTTGCAATTGCCGCGCGCTGGCACTGTCCGCCGCTGACTTCATGGGGATAACGCTTTGCAAATTCACTGCTTAATCCACACTGCTCCAGAAGTTCTGCCACTCTTTTTTCGATATCAGCTTTCTTCATGCCACGATTTCGAAGACTTTCTTCGATTCCATCCCCAAGAGTCCTTCTTGGATCAAAGGAACCAACCGGATTCTGAAAAACCATCTGGATATTGCCATACACATCCTTCAGCTGATTATGCTTCAGTCTGGTAATGTCTTTTCCTTCAAATTTCAGAGTTCCCTCTGTGATATCTGTCAATCGGGTGATCATTTTCGCCAGCGTGCTTTTGCCGGATCCGGATTCCCCGACAATCCCAAGGGTCTCACCTGGCTTCAGTGTAAAGCTTACATCGTCCACTGCCTTAAAGGATTCTTTCCCTCTTTGTGTAAATATCTTTGTTAAATGCTCTGCTTCTAAAAGTGTACTCATGCTTTGACCTTCCTTTGCAGCTTCGGCACTGCTGCCAGAAGTTTTTTGGTATAAGGATCCTTTGGATGATCCAATATTACATCCGCAGTACCATATTCCACTGTTTTTCCATCCTTCAGAACCAGTACCGTATCTGCCATTGCACGTACCACACCAATATCATGGGTTACAATTACAATTGCAGTTCCAAATAGTTCTCTTAGCTTCAACATTTCCTTTACCACCTGCCGCTGAACGGAAACATCCAGCGCACTGGTAGGTTCGTCTGCAAAAAGGATTGGAGGATTCATGAGCATGGCAATGGCAATTCCGGCTCTCTGGTTCATTCCGCCCGACAGTTCAAATGGATAACTTTTCCAGACTCTTGCGCTGTCTTTAAAATTCAATTTTTCAAACAGATCCATAGCCCGGTCCTTTGCTTCTTTTCTTGTTACCTTCTGGTGAGCACGCATGCTTTCATAAATCTGGTCACCAATGGTGCGGATGGGACAAAGAGAAGCTCCTGCATCCTGAAAAATCATGCCAATTTTAGCTCCCCGGATTTTTCTTTTTTCTTTTTCCGGAATATCCAGAATGTTTTGCCCCAAATAGCGGATATCCCCTCTTGTCACAAGTCCCCCCGCTCCAAGAAGTCCCATCGCAGCCTTGATCAAAGTACTTTTTCCGCTTCCGGACTCTCCCACCAGTCCCAGGATTTCTCCTGGGGCCAGAGAAAAGTTCACATCCTGGACCACTGCTTTTCCATCGAATGAGATTTCAACGGAATCATAGGTCAATATTTTATTTTCCATATTAGTTAATATCCAAATCTGCTGTCAGTTCATAATAATCACATGGGTGGGCAACCAATCCGGTTACATTGGATTGCATAATCATGCTCATTCTCAGATGAGAACAGAATACATAGGCATTATCGTCCAGAACCGTCTGCTGCATCTGGATTCCCAGTTCAGCCCGCTTGTCCACATCAAATTCATTTTCCATCTGAGCTGCAAGCTCTTCCAGCTTATCGCTGTGGTAATGTCCATTATTGGAAACAGAAGAATCCAGGGCGCAGGAAGTAAAGAAATACTGTGGATCGCCAGTAGGTGCCGTTACCATAGCGCTTGCATATACATCCCAAAGTGTAGGATCTTTACGGATAGTATTGTTATCAGAAGTACAGTTTACCTGAACATCCATACCGATTTCTTTCAAAGTTGCCTGTGCAGACTCCGCAAGAAGAGGAAGCTCCTGACGGCTTGGATAGGTCAGCCAGCGGATCACCAGCTTCTGTCCATCCTTTTCCCGGATGCCATCCCCATCGGTATCCACCCAGCCAGCGTCTTCCAGAACCTGTTTTGCACCATCCGGATCGTAACTTTCTGTTGTCAGATTCTGTCCTCCAAAGGAAAAAGTATCCGGAAACGCACCTACTGCCGGATATCCGTATCCTTTCAGGAGCACGGACACAAAGCTTTCTTTATCGATTCCCATGGCAATTGCCTTGCGTACAGCCGGATCAGAGGTTACCGGGCTTTCAAAATTCATCCATGCATAAAAGGCACGGCTTGTTGCAGTACTGGAGAAGGTAAAATCCTCATTTTCAAAAATAGGATAGCTTGCATATGCCATGCCGTAAGCAGCATTGATTTCTCCTGCCTGAAGAGCAAATGCAAGGGTATCACCGTCTGAAATGGTGCGGACCGTAATTTCGTCTACGTTTACATCTCCGTTCCAGTAATTTTCATTTTTCACCAAAGTCAGATGATCATCGGTTACCAGATCCGTTGCCACATATGGGCCGGTTCCGATTACAATTCCATTGTCTGTAATGCCAGCCTGCGTATCAATGATACATCCATAAGGATCACTGAGATAATTGATCAGTGCCGGTTTTGGCTCAGTTGTCTTAATGGTAATGGTGTTTCCATCTGCTTCAATGGTATCAATGCAAAGGTCTCCTGCTGCACGCTCATGATTTGCCACCAGAGCTTCCAGACATTCCTTCACAGCCTCACCATCACAGGCACGTCCATTTGAAAAGACAACACCGTCATTTAATGTGATTTTCCAGGTCAGTTCATCTATATTTTCGTACTCTTTTGCAATCCATGGTTCAATCTCCATGGTATCGGAATAGCGGAACAGAGTTTCTCCCACGCCATAGCGGATGCATGCCCATCCGGCGTAGGTATTCTGGGGATTAATATCTGCTTCTTCATTCTCTGCATTAAAAGTGGTATCACCAAATACAAATGTTTTTTTGTCATCTGCAAAGGTTGGCACTCCTGTTAACCCAAGTGTCATGCCTACTGCTAATGCCATTGCCAGAATTTTCTTTGCTTTCATCTTCATTCCTCCTGCTATAATTAAATTGTTATTATAAATACCATCAAAAAGCTTCTCTGTTTTTCGGATCCAGGTAGTCACGAACTGTATCTCCAAGTAAATTAAAAATAACGACTGATACAAAAATTGCAATTCCAGGTGACAAAACAACCCAGGGATATGTCTGGATCATGCTTCGTCCACTGCTCATCATACTTCCCCATTCAGCCATAGGGATCTGCGCTCCAAGCCCCAGGAAAGATAAGCCTGCCAGCTCCATCATCATAGTTCCAATATCCAGCATGGCAGTTACCAGAACAGGTCCCAGCATATTTGGAAAAACATGCCTTAGCATAATCTGGAGGGAACTGTCACCTGATAGTATAGCGGCATGGATATAAGGTTCATTTTTCAGCGCCAGGGTTTGACTTCTGGCTATGCGGGAGTACTTCGGCCAGCTGATGACTGCCAGTGCGATAATCGCATTCTGGATTCCTCCTCCAAGGATTGCTGCAATTGCCATAGCAAATACCAGTCCTGGAAAAGCAAGGCAGACATCTGAAATCCGCATCATGACAGAGTCCATAATGCCGCCGTAATATCCACACCCCACGCCTACAATCGTTCCAAATATGGAAATCACCGCTACCAGAATGAAAGTGGAAAAAATACTGGCTCTGGCACCGCTGATCACACGGGATAACATGTCTCTGCCATAGGTATCTGTCCCCATTGGATGTGCCAGGCTTGGAGCCTGAAGGGCACTGGAAAGATCCTGCGCATAAGGATCATAGGGACAAAGGTGATCTGAAAAAACTGCAAGTATTACCAGACAGACAGCCAGAACGGTAAAAAATACCAGCTTTTGTTTTATATGGCTCTTTTTCACTTTCTGGACGCGCACTGTTACCTTTTTTCCATATTCTTTAGTGGCTGTATTTCTTACATTCATATCCTCATTTTTCCTTTTACTCACTGCTTTACACCTCCCAGACGAATTCTTGGATCCAGGAACCGATAAGACAGATCCGTAAGCAGATTCACCAGAACATAAATGATCGCCATCCACATAACATATGCCTGAATAATAGGATAATCACGCATGGAAATGGCATCCACTGCCATTTTCCCAACGCCATCCCACATAAAAATGGATTCCACAATTGCAGTACCGCCAAGAAGATTTCCCACGGAAAGCATCAATAAGGTAATGATCGTTACCAGGGCAGCTTTCATAATGCTTTTCCACAGCGTAACAGAAAATTTCACACCACGTGCCTTCGCCCCTGCCACATAATCTTTGCTCAGCTCATCCAGAACCGTTGCACGAACCTGACGAAGATACTTTGCAGACATGGCAATTGCCAGGGTGATTGCAGGCATAGCCACACTTTTCAGGCTCACATCCTTTGCTATGACTGGAAAAATCCTCAGCCTTATGGCAAGAAAATACATCAGCAAAAGTGAGACGAAAAAGTTGGGAAGACTGTTTCCGATAAAACTGCACAGCCGAATCAGATAATCGACCACTGTATTCTGTTTCACCGCCGACAAAATTCCAAGCGGTATGGATATTACAATGGTAAGCAGAATCGAAGTGACCGTAAGAAGCAGAGTTGCCGGGAGCTTCGATACAAACGTATCAAAGACCGGAAAGCCGGATACATAACTGTTTCCCATATTTCCCCGAAGCAATTTTCCAAGCCATACGAAATACTGCGTCAGAAATGGTTTGTCAAGCCCCAGCTGTTCTCTGGCCGCATCTAAGGTTTCTTCTGACACTACCCCTCCTGTATTCTCCATTTTCTGCGTGACAACATCACTTCCTGCAATCCGCATCATTCCATAAGACAGAAAGGTAATGGCAAACAGAATAGGAATCAGCTGAAGGATACGTTTTATTACATATTTCCTCATTTGAATATCTCCATTTCCTAAAAAGCACCTAAACGATTTTCAAATACGCTTCGATTGTTCATTTTAGCAAAAAGAAAAACAGCCTACAACCCACCCAGGGGGTTATAAGCTATTCTTAATTTGCATGGATTTTTTTATTTTAGGAATGCCTCTCTTATTCTTCTGTTCTTTCGTTCACGGTCTTGCCTTTTAGCTTTTCAGCCAAAAACTCCAGAAATTCGTCCATTAATTCATCCGTTTCATCATTTTTTCTTCTGATATAGCCAAAGAAAATTTTGTTCTTTTTGAAATCCAGGGGAATTCCCTGATTCATGGCCTTTTTATGATCAGAAAGGTAACTTCCGCTGATGTTGGAAAGCTCTGTCTCCTGGAGCATTTTTTCCATAATATAGTCGCTGTTTGTGATGACTGCCAGATCCAGGTTCTCCCAGCTAAAGGTTCCACGCTTTTCTTTCTCATTTAATTCCAGAAACTCATCACGATAATTCTGGATAAAACGCATGGATTTCATCTGTTCCATAGTTACGGTAAAAGCGTTCTCTTTGGAATGATCCATTTCTTCCAGATCCTGGTACAGTGGATTTTGTTTTCCAGGATAAAATGTGGCCGTGCTCTCCTGCATAACCTGGAACACCAGCCGATTTTTCGTCAGTTCATACTGGAATTCCTTTTTCTGCTGCTCCATCACATATACAAAACCAATATCCGACAGATAATCTCTCACACGTTCCATTACCGTGCGCACCCCTGCCGTATAAACTTCAAAGTGGTAGTTCTTCTCATAATTTTTTTTATAAAACTCAACAAACTGATTGGTAAACCAGGAGCTTGGATTCAATGAGATCCGAAGATATTTCACCATATTCTGGTGGCTCATTTCTTCCAGTTTCCGGGAATCATTTACAATCCTGCATGCATAACGGTAAGCTTCACGCCCCTGTGCAGTAAGGACAATTCCACGGGGCATACGGTCAAAAAGCACGATTCCCATATCATTTTCCAAGGCCTTGATTGCTTTGCTCACACTTGGCTGAGTGGTATAAAGAAGCCTGGCAGCCTCACTAATGGAGCCTGTTTCTGCGCACACAATAAAATATTTTAACTGTTTTAGATCCAGCATTATATCAAGATTCCCTCCAGATGATCACACTCGTGCTGGATGATCTGCGCGGTCCAGCCCTGGAATTTTCCCCGCTGTTTTTTGAAATTGATATCCTCGTATTCCACTTCAATCTCCTCATATCTAGTGCATTTTCGCACGCCGATCAGGGACAGGCAGCCCTCTTCTGTCTGGTATTTTCCGGTCTTTTTCACAATCACGGGATTGTACATAATGGTGTTCATAAAACCCATATTTACCACGATAATACGCTTGCGCTCCCCGATCATGTTGGCTGCCATGCCTACGCAGCCCTCCTCATTTGCCTTCAGGGTATCCAGAAGATCCTGGGCAATCTGGGCGTCTTCTTTTGTAGCTTTCTCTGATTTCTGGCTTAAGAACCAGGTGTCATGCATAATTTCTCTGATCATATTCTTCTACCTTATCTATTTTATTTTCCAATGAATCCGTAAACTTCTCTTCCACTTTACCATATCCACGCCCGAAGTCAACCCACATTGTTTATTCGGCATCCATCCGCATTTTCTCTCATTGACAAAAAATGGAAAACTATGTTACTATAAGAACCATATTAAACCTAGTTGACAAGTAGGTATTAGGAGGTAAATGACATATCCTGGATTAAACCAGTTACTTATGAAACCGCAAGCCCAGAGGTAAAAGCTTTCCTTGATGAGAAAGGCCATGAGATCTTAAACAGCTCCCGCAAGCGTCCTTACCAGATGCTTTTGCATTTGACAGGGTCTGATTTAGATTAACAAAAACTGTATATGAATGACTTTACTGCCAATTCATATACCGTTTTATGTATTTCCTCAGTTGCAGCTGCCTTTTGTTGCTGCGATTGCGAACATTGGGGTTGGATTGTAGAAGGCATCCTTCTCTTTATACATTCTTCTGCTCACTCCAAGATCTATGGAAATCTGCTCCATTCCCACTTTTCCAAGCTCTTCCACGTCCCATGCAGGGCGGATATAGGAGCTGATTGGGAGCTGTCGCTTGATGTCCTCGCACTCCTGCATCAGGGAGTCCCCAAGCTGCTTGTGGGCGTGATTTTCCGGAAGATCGGAGGTCTCAGCAAAATCCACGGCACCGTAATTAGCATCGAAATTCAAAAGTACTCCGCCTGGCTTTAAGACTCTTGTCCACTCCTTGTAGGCCTGTGCAGCCTCCGGCAATGTCCAGGTAAGGTTTCTGGAAATGACCACATCAAAGCTGTTATCTGCAAAGCTTAAATGCTCCGCATCCATGATCTCAAAATTGCAGTTTACCTGCTCTTCTTTTGCAAGGATTCTGGAATTTGCAACCATGTCCGGGGTAAGATCCGTGCCAGTTACCTGATGTCCCTGCTTTGCAAGAAGGATGGTGAAAAATCCGGTTCCGCAGCCTACATCTAATATTCTAAGCTTTCCATTATGCGGCTTTTTCAAACTCATTCCTACCTCTTTATTCCCATTTTCTTCAGAATCCAGGGTGTTTTCCTTCCTTTCAGGCAGATATTTCCGGATTTCTTCCAGCCATCTGTCTGCCAGCGCACTGTGCAGTTCCGCTCTTCTCTGCTCCAAAAAGCTGTCACTTCTCTTGGTCCAGTAAGCGGCAATTTTCTCCTTACGGTCATCTTCTTCATAGCTGATCCTGCCGTAAGCTACCATTGGACCATCCTTTAATACCTGCAGAGAACCTGCCTGATAAAGGATCACTCCGTCCCCGTAAGCTACACTGTTTTCCAGAATATTATCCTCATAATCCTTCACATAACCAAGGATCTCACCCTCTGTAAAAAGGTCTCCCGCCTTCTTCTGGGGATACCACATTCCGGTATAAGAAGCAGACTGATACTGCACCTGGGTTACATTCAGCGGATAGTATTTTCGCAAGCTTGCGTGTCCGTCATAGATTCCAAGGAACCTTAAAATACTGCGCACATCCCGCTTCATAGAACGCACTTCTTCTGTATCCCAGCCGCCCATTCCGCCTCGTTCCAGAAGGACGGAAGGGATGCCGCAGGATGCTGCATAATTATAGCTTCCGCCAGATGCCACCTCGGATTTCACCATGTAGGGAACATCCACCTGTTCCGCCATCTGACGGGAAATTTTCGTTACTTCCGGGTCTGCTTTTCCTGCGTAATAGACATAGGGAGTCAGCTTCTCATAGTCATCTCCGCTGTGAAGATCAATGTAGTAATCTGCTTTTTTCTGCAGTTCATTCACCACTGCATAGGCCAGTTTCTCATACTTGGTTCCATCTTTTTTACCAGGAAAAACACGGTTCAGATTCTCGCCTGTTTCCCTGCAAAGAGAACCGTGGCGGTTCTCAAATTCGTCCCTTCCAACTACCTTTACAATAATGACTGTTCCCGTCATTTTTTCAATTTTCAGGTCTCTTCCAAGCTCTATTGCGCTCTGGATTCCCACATATTCTCCTGCATGGATTCCCGCCGTGATCAGAGCCGTTTTGCCTGGCTTTTCCCCGCGGACAATCGTCGCAGGAAGGGAAAATTCACCATCTCCAATGCTGATAAAGCCGTGGACGCGCTGTCCCGGTGCCGCGCAAAGACCGCCGATATTTATTGTATCACCCATTCTTTTATCCTTTCCATATGGTAGCTTTAATCATCATAATGATTCAGAATACTACCTGCTGACCATTACGCTTTAGTTCCTCTTGTTATTTCGTAACCTTAATCATAAACATAGGCGTGGACCCATAATTCAGTTTCTCTTCCTCGCTCCACACCTGCTGCCAGATATTCTCATCTACCTCTATTTTTTCTGCTTTTTGTTCTTTCAGAACCTTCACATCCCATCCCGGACGCTTTGTCTCAGACAAGGGAACCTGCAGTGCGATCTTCTCCATGCGGTCAATATCCGTGCACAGATAATGGTCGTCAAGGCTGCCTTTTTCCACATTCCTGCGGTCGTTTTCATAGGCTTCCCGCTTCTTGTCATCATAGAGATAGCCGTACCAGTTGGCATCAAAATTCAGAAGCTTTCCGCCCTTTTTCAGCACCCTAAGCCATTCCCCGTATGCCTGATCCGGATGAGGAAGATTCCATGTCAGGTTCCTGGAAATGATCACATCAAAGCTCTCATCCTCAAACTCCAGGGCCTGGGCATCCATCCTCTTAAATTCAATATTGCTGCTCTTTTCTCCAATAAATTTTGCCGCATTTTCAGCAGCCTTTTCCAGCATTCCAGGGGTGTAATCCACAGCCGTTACGTGATAACCAGCCTCAGCCAGAATCATTGGAAAAAAGCCAGGGCCTGTACCGATATCCAGGATCCGCAGCTGTTCCTTGTCGTTATTAGAAAGTTTTTTTTCCAAAAATCCACTTTCCAGGGTCTTTAGCCATGCCTTTTTTTGCATCCCCTTCAGCTCTTTTTCATTCACCTCAGAATACCCCTCTGTCCGGGTACTCCAATAGCTCTCTATTTCATCCAGCAATCTATCCAATTGTATTTCCTCCGCATAAATCTAAAGTTGTATATTCCGCAAATATACTCCAATGTTAAAACTTTATCAAAAACGCTTTCTTTCCGCAAGCCCCCCTGGGGGATGTATATACAATTCTCCCACTGCGCCATTAAATTTCCCAGCAAAAAAATATCAGAGAACCTCTGTCAGCTGAGATTCTCTGATATTTTTCAAAATCCGTTCTGTCTGTATTTTCCCAAAGCTTTTTTCAAAATCCTCTCCAAATACTGTGAAATGTTACGGTTTCCCATATTTACAGGTTTCTGTTCCTATTGTATAATGAACAGGTCTTTGATAAATTTCATTTTAGGAGTATCATTTTCATTTATGATAAAGCAAAACAGACATTATC
>ERZ1035041.858-NODE-858-length-11554-cov-4.631707_pt1 | contig 11554 bp, 20 predicted proteins | sample MGYA00520684_ERZ1035041 | MGnify/ENA primary metagenome ERZ1035041 (study PRJEB33766, sample SAMN09781699) | gut metagenome | biome: gut microbiome | host: Homo sapiens | place: Madagascar | study: EMG produced TPA metagenomics assembly of the PRJNA485056 data set... | reverse complement strand
TTCCATTTTCCGAAACGATGATACGGCCTGCTGCCGACAGGGGGCGGTCGAGCCAGGTGGACATGATCATGCCGCCGTAGCCTTCCACGTTCAGCCGGACATACGCGGCGTCGCGGAGTTCGGGATTTTCTTTAATTTTAAAAGAAGGGGAGTCGCCATGGCTTGCCGTTATGCGGAATGCATTACCGCCGTCTTCGGGGATGGTAAATGCCATGAGGGCGGAGCCGTTTCTTGTGACGACATATTTCCCGCCTCTCTCAAGCTGCCACGGGTCTTCTTCCCGTATTTCCGTAAAACCTGCATAAGAAAGCGCCGTCCGGATGCTGTTTACAGCATGAAAAACAGACGGTGCTTTGGCAATGAAGTGGAGCAGGTCGCGGTTTATTTCTTCATAAACGGCGTCCATGGCTTACTTCTTATGTACTTTTTTCTGGTAGACCGCTTCTGCCATCTGTGCGCGTTCACGGATAACGGGATTGGTGGAGTTGACGGAGGTCGCGGAGAAGTTGCTCTTATAATGGAGTTTCTTTGTGGTCTTTTCCATTTCTTTCACCTGGATGGTTCCGGCGGTTCTGTCATAGACATAAGTATAAGTGCAGGTGCCGTCAGGAAGCTGTTCTACCGCAACGAATTCCAGTATGTCGTGGCCATCGGTGGTCGGCTTGTACCGTGCTTCAGCAAGGTCAATGGTAACGGTTTCGCTGTACTTCCACAGTTTTTCAGCGGAAACCGGCATGGTCATGGTTGCGATGACTGCTGCCGCACCAAGGGCTGTCAATAATTTTTTCATCAGGTTCACTCACTTTCAAAATATAAAAAAAGTAGTTTAAAACTGTTAATATTATATCATATGGAGTTGCAGTAAATATAGTTTTGTTTGACGCTGCTGCAGGCTCTGCGTACAATGGGAATAACGGAAGCTATAAGGAGGTTCTATGAATTATCGCTGCATCGTACAGTATGACGGTACCCGTTACGAGGGCTGGCAAAAGCAAAAGCGTACGGAAGAAACGATTCAGGGGAAATTGGTGAAAACTCTTCGGAAAATAACGGGGGAAGAGGTGCAGGTCATCGGCGCGGGACGGACAGACGCCGGGGTTCATTCGCTGGGACAGGTGGTGAATTTCCATCTGAAAGGGAGATGGAAAGCGGAAGAATTGGAAACGGCTTTGAATGGGGATTTGCCTGACGATATTGCTTTGAAGCATATGGAGACGGCGGAGGAACGATTCCACAGCCGTTTTGGTGCCTTGGAGAAAACATACCGTTACCGGATCCGCACGTCGACGGAGAAAAATGTGTTTGAACGACGCTTCGTGTGGCAGTATGGAAAGCCTCTTGATGTGGAAGCAATGAAGAAAGCAGCAGCATTTTTAATCGGAACTTATGATTTTACTTCCTTCTGCGGAAATAAGAAAATGAAAAAATCTGCGGTCCGCTGTATTTCTAAAATTGAAATGAAAGAAATAAAGGGAGAACTGCAGATCGATTTTACCGGAGACGGTTTTCTCCAGGGCATGGTGCGCATTTTAGTGGGAACGCTTGTGGAAGTGGGCGAAGGGAAACGGAAAGCGGAGAGCATCCCGGTGCTGCTGGAATCAAGGAACAGGGAGAAAGCAGGATTCACTGCGCCGCCCCAAGGATTGATTCTTGTTTCGGTAAGGTATGAAATATAGAACGGAAGAAGCACTTTGTATCCGCTTCACACGGATTCGGGTGTTTCTTTTTATGCTATAAAAAGGTATAAGCTGAAAAGTCCCCGTTATTTGGGGACTTTTTGTGTAGACGGCAGACAAACGGCAAAAATTCATTTGTACATGGTTTCTATATATTGGTCTGCTTCTTTGCGAATATCATCTGTATAATGAATATAGGTAGCTGCTACGGTAGCGACATTATCCCCTAAAACAGCCGCAACAAGATTAATATCCTTTGATTTTGATAAAAGCATGGTGGCAAAGGTGTGTCGCAGGGTATGAACGGAAATTCCCTGTTTTAATTTACGCAGCTGTCTATTCATGAGAGCATGTGTACTTGGTGTTGTCGGGATAACGCGCCCGTCAATAGCTACAGGGGTATTCAGTTTCCACGTATTTAATCTGGCTGCCAATTTCGTATTCATATGTATGGTTCGGTTTCCGTTTCGTGATTTTACGGCTTTAAATCCCCGTTTTTCGGGAGATATCCAGTTATACTGTTTATCTATGGTGATTGTTTGTCTGGTGAAATTGATACTGTTCCATGTCAATCCGGCTATTTCTCCATATCTCATGCCGGTATTCAGAGCAATGAAAGCGATCATGTAAAAAATGGATGTATCACTTAATGCGTCAAGCAGTTGCAATGATTCTTTTTCTGTCAGTGCTTTTACCCGGTGGGGCGTCTTATCTTTCACCTGTGTGACACTGTCTGCCGGATTTGCTGTAATAATTTTATACGGGTGAATAGCATAGTTAAAGATGGCACGAATCTGGGCGAAACGATTCTTTCTTGTGCCTTCGCTGAATCGTCCCATATCCTGATAGACATTAATCACATCTCCGGCGGTAATTTCCCGTATGGGCTTATCGCACAGGGCAGGAATACTGCGGAGCATAAAGAAATAGTTCCTTTTTGTGCTGTATTCTAAAGAGGATCCTTTATCCCGCAAGTATATATTCTGTGTGAAACTTTTAAAGGTAATATCCGCAAGTTCCGGATCGGCTCCGCAGGCGGCATCTTCTTTGGCAGCGGCTAATAATTTATCTTGGTATTGTTTGGCTTCCCGCAAGGTTTTAAATCCTTGTTTGGTTTTCTGCTTCCATTTACTGTTCACTTTGTATGACAGAATAAGGCAAATACTGCCGTTCTTCTCACGCGTCGAAAATGAATATTCCATAATAACAATCAGCTCCTTTTCTGAAACAGGGCTGATTGTGCTATAATATATGCGTAACCAGCCTGTGGTAGGGTTGTTACAATTGCCGGAAGGATACCCTCTATCGTTCCGGTTCCCGTCGTCATATTTGCGGTATGGCGGCGGGATTTTATAATTGAATAAAAAATAGGGATGGTATCTATAACGAAACCATCCCCGCAAAACGGAAAACCGTTTTTTGTTCTGGAATCATTATAGAAATAATGAAGTACTTTGTAAAGAAATAGCTTATGGATTACATCTTTTGCAGGGAACGTATCCTGCGTTTATCGCTTCATCACGCGTATCGAAATAGACTTTGTTACGATCTTTCATCTGGTAGACACTACTGCAATAGTCTTCATGGAATTTGTGGCTGCGGAGATTCCCGATGTAGGCATCTACTACACCTGCAATAGAAATAGATAATACAGCGGCCAATGAAAGTGTGAGAATAGATTTCTTGAACATTTTTAAGCATCCTTTCTGTAATTTTGTTACCAACCTATAAATCTAATAAAACGAACAAAAAGAGAAATGTATATGGGGGCGAATAATAAAAATATAATTATTCGAATATTTCTTGCAATAAAGAAGTGATCTTCGAAATAAATTTGTGGATGGAGCGGAGAGAGATGAAAAATATTATATTTAATATTTTTCTCTTGAAGAACTGCGGCGGCGTCAACTTTTTCTTGTGTATTAGTGACTCCATAACGAGATGTAAGGTAGGCTTGCTGTTTAGTCAAAATCGAAAAAATTTGTCTTTGTCGTTTTTCTGGCAATGAATAAACATATTCATGTCCTGTTATATAGTCTTGATATTCATAATTATTTGCCCACATACTGGGGGCAGAATAAATTAAAATGGCAGAAATAAAAGTTGTCCATAAAAAACGAGGAACAAAATATTCTGTAGGAAGAATACTTTTAAAAGATAGATATCGTTCAATCGTGTTATCCCATCCTTTTTCGCCTAATAAAAACACTAATGGATACAGCGAAAAGATCATGAAAAGTGTAAATTCGAATGTCATTGAAGTATCCCTCATTCCAGTCGTCCAATTAAAATATCATATGCATATTTTCTGGCTTCTTCCTTACCGTATTTCTCTTCTGCCACTTTAACTAATACGAGTAAAGCACATATATTAATCTTTGAAGCAATAGATTTTATTGAATGCTCCAATTCCGATGAAATGAATTTTCCGTAAATTGTAGATTCTTCTAAAACGAGATCGGATAAATATTTACCCTCTTTTGTGTAAATATCTGAAAGTGCATACCCCGGATATTGTTCTCTTATTTCTGCATAGAGGATCCTTAATGGATACCAGTCATCTGGTAGGCGATTTTCTTTTTTTGCGTTCTCCATTTCTCTTTTTATTATTTTTGAATAAAGTTTTCTTCCGATACGATTTAATGACCTTCGCGGATTTCCCTTTTCCGATAAACGCGCATAAATCCAAGACAGAATGAATAGGAAAACAATCCCTCCGCAAAAATATAAAACATATTGCACGGTGATATCAGCCCTCTTTCATCAATACTTTATTTTTCCTAATACAGCAACAGCAAGACCGAGGATACGGCATGTATCGCAGGTTTCAGGACTGCATATAATAGGTTTGTAAGCAGGATTTTCCGCATTCAGCTGTAGAAAGCCATTCATATGATAAATACGTTTTAATGTGGCACTGTCGTTTATTAAAACGGCAGCTATTTGTCCATCATCTACATCGGACTGCTGGCGTATAAAAACAATATCGCCATCGTTTATCTGGGCATTTATCATACTGTCACCTTTGATTTTCAAGGCAAAATCAGCATGCAATTTATCATCAACCGGCAAGAATTCTTCTATATGTTCATCTGCATAGATAGGTTGCCCGGCGGCAATTTCTCCCAGAAGGGGAATTTTTTTCTTTGCGATCGGTACATAATTGATTAAAGTAGAAGGGTCGAATGTAGATGGCTCTAAAGAAATATTCTCATCACCGTCTATTAGTTTGAGAAAATTTTCAAAAGGGATGTTCATTGCTGTCGCTAATTTATAGTATGTGCGAATAGACGGAATGATCGGTTTTCCATTTTTAGAGTTTTTATTTTTCTCAAGCATCGAAATATAAGGTTTACTTAGTCCAGCTCTTTTTGCTAATTCGTCCATTGATAAGGAGTTTTCTATCCTATATTTCTTTATTATTTCAGCTAATGTCATGAGATCACCCCTTTCTGTTAATCACATTTTACAATTTTAAAATATTTTTGTAAAGTATGCTTGACAAACTAAAACGTAAGAAGTAAAATGACATCAGAAGTAGTTAAGTTCACTTAACGATTTAAAAGGAGGTGAAAATATTGCAATGGGAAAATAGATTAAAGCTGATCCGAGAGCGTCATAATATGACGCAAGAAGAGCTTGAAAAGGCATCTGGTGTTTCACGTGTTACTATTTCTAACATAGAAAGGGGGGCATTAAAGAATATGAAAGTTGACACAATGCGTGCATTGGCTCACGCACTTCATGAAAAACCAGAAAATATTTTTTTACTCTGAAAGTTAAGTAAACTTAACTTGACACTAAGCTTATCACAACAACCTACCACAGAATTTATAGAAAGGAGAAAGGAGAGAAAATGGAACGAAGAACGTACACCGTTTCAGAAACCGCTGAAATCTTGGGCGTATCAACGGATGTCGTCTACCGCATGAAAAATGACGGCATCCTCCCGGCGGTGAAAAATCTGTCTGCCATCCGTTTTCTAAAGCGCGATGTGCTGGCGATGGTCGGTGAGAAACCTGACGATTTCCGCCCGTCTGCATTCCGAAGACTGCAGAATGAATTGTCTCTTGAGAAGCAGGAGAACGCGCGACTGCGAGGCGTCATTCGGCAGATTTGTATAGCCGCTAATACGGCAGCAGTACAGGAGAAATTATGAATAAACCTTTAGTATTTACGACCGTCCTCATGTCAGCCGCACTGATAGCCGGCGCCGCGGTGGACGCGGACAACATCTATCACCGGTTCTTTCCGGAGACAAAGATCGTCGAGTACCGCCGGGAAGTGAAGCCCGGAGATACGCTCTGGGATATCTGTGGCGAGATAGCCACGGACAAAGAGGATTTACGGAAGCTTGTCTATCAAGCGAAGAAAGACAACCGGATAAAAGATGTCGGAAACCTGCAGCCGGGGATGTTAATTGTAGTTAGGGTAGAGGAGGCGAGGAAGTGAATAACCGAAACCATGCGGTAACGCTTGATGAAGAAGACTGGGGATTAGTAATGACTATATTAGATGTGGCTAAAGAAGATGTATCGTCGCTCATGGAGAGTGAAATCAATCGAATTATTTGTGTAATAAAAGAGTGTATTAATTTAGACAATAAAAAAGCCGACTGATGTTTGCGGCATTAATCGGCAGGCGGAAAATGTGAGTGATATTTCCGCCTCTATTGTAACAAAAACAGGAGGATTACACAAATGGCATATACAAATTGTGACTTGATTTTATCAGTAAAAGACGCGGATGATCGCGACAGACAAAGAAGACCTGCGGAAACTGGTTTATCAAGCGAAGAAGGATAACCGTATTATGGACGTCGGCAACCTGCAGCCGGGAATGTTGATTGTAGTCAGAGTTGAGGAGGCGCGGAATGGATGACAGACAATTTACCGTAACACTGGCTAAAGAAGATTGGAATTTAGTTCTGACGGCGCTGGAGATCTGCAAAGAGGATGGGTCAGCATTCATGGAGTATGAAATTGAATGCATTACTCGCGGAATAAAGTCAGATTTAGACAGTCAAGGTTTTTAAAAGTAGAGGAGGCAAGGAAATGACTGACGCAGAAAGGTTTGTAGAGTTTAAAAAATGGGCGAGATCTTTTCGTAGCCGTTGTACTCAAGATGTCAACCATTGGGAAAAACTAAATGAAAAGAAATTAGAACTCAAAGCCTTTGGAATGGTACAAGCAATGGATGTTGTAATGAATAAGATTGAAGAATTAGACAATGAAAAAGCCGATTGATATTCGCACTATCAAACGGCGGGTGGAAAAGGTCGGTACGTTTTCCACCTCTATTGTAACAAAAACAGGAGGAATAGACAAATGGCATATACAAATTGCGACTTGATTTTATCTGTAAAAGACGCGGACGACCGCGACGAATGGCTAAAAGTAAGAAACATGGGAATTGGCGGCAGTGACGCCTCGGTCATTATGGGACTGAATTCGTACAAGTCACCATATCAGCTATGGCTTGAGAAAATCGGAGAAGCTGCACCGGAAGATTTGACAGGAAATCCATTCGTATATTGGGGGCAGAAAAACGAAGCGAATATTGCCGACTGGTTTAACGAAGAAACTGGCAAAAAGGTACAGCGGCTCGGTACTCTTCGCAATAAAGATTATCCGTTCATGATTGCTAATGTAGATAGAACGGTTATCGGCGAAAACGCAGGACTTGAAATCAAGACTGCCGGCGTTTCTCAGTATAAAAAATGGAAAGGCGATGAAATTCCCGACGCTTATTATTGCCAGTGTCTGCATTATATGGCAGTAACAGGAGCCGACTACTGGTACATCGCGGTTCTCTTAGGCGGAAACGAAGCACGCTGGAAAAAAATAGAACGAAACGAAGACGATATCAAGGCGCTTATTGAAGCGGAAAAAGAATTCTGGAATCTGGTAGAAACAAAGACACCGCCCCCGGTCGATGGATCTAAATCCTGTGCCGCGGCTTTAGGGGAACATTTTAAAGAAGATAAGGGATCCGAGATGGTACTTCCGGATGAAGCGCTGCCGCTAATTGAAAGTGTGAAGTTGGATAAAGAGACCATTAACAAACTGAAAGAAAATATCCAACTGAAAGAAAATCAACTGGCAGAAATCATGGGGAATTATGAAACAGGACGCATCGGAGATTACAAGGTGACATTCAAAACAAGTACACCGAGAGAATCTATTTCAATATCCAAAGTGAAAAAAGCGGATCCCGGAAGTTATGAAGCATTGAAAGCAATGGGGCTTGTCACACTAAGCAAAGCAAGCCGCACATTGAGGGTCTGGTAATGAATAAAGACGAGTTTAACTCCCTGCAAATAGGTACGAGGGTAAAGGTCATGAGAGGCCTTTCCACCCCGCCTATCCGCGGAATTTTAGCAGACAAGGTCAACGAATCGGCATTGATTAGAACCGGTCACACCCCATCGGGGAAGCCTATTCTCCGGTGGGAACATTATACAAAATTAAAAAAGGAGATATAGCAATGGATACAAAAGAACCAAAAACAATAGATACTGAAGCGAAAGTAACAGATATTCAGATTGTTGAACCGCAGATTCTTTCCGCGGATCTCAACGTAACGACTAATTTTGAAGATGTAAAGAAGAATTTGCAGATAATCACAGAAAAATATAAAGGATTAGTCGTTACTGATCAAAATCAAAAGGATATGGAAAAAACGCTCCGCGAAGTCGTGTCGCTCCGGACGAGCATTCAGAAATTTGAAGTCAACGGGAAACGGAAGCTCCGCCGGCCGATGGACCAGTTCGCGGACGCCTGCAAGGAACTTTTAAAGATCGTGAATGAAGCGGAACGTCCACTGCGGGAACAGCTTGACGCTTATGAAGCGAGACGGCAGGAAGGCGTAACAAAAGTCATTCTGCACAAGTATGAAGAAATGGCGTTTGATGCAGGAATCCGTGAAGAGTTCCGCTCTTGCGAAATTCTGTCTAAATGGATGAATAAGACGGCAAAATTGAAGGATATCTATGAAGATATCAGTCGCTTGGTATCCGAACAGGCGACTGCGCAAAAACAGCATGATGATCTCAAAGAACTCCGCAATTCCCGCCGTGAGCTGGCACTTCTACAGATAGAGAAAGCCAATAGAGACTATGCCTTGGCAACACCCATTACAGAAGATTTCCTGACAGATGAGCTGCTGGACACATCAGCCGAAATCATTAAAAACACAATCAATGAGGAAGCGCTGCGCCGCCATGAAATGGATGAGAATGCAAGACAGGCATCATCACCCGCTGTCTCAGCTCCACCGCCGGCGGCCAAGCATCCTGTGGTACCGATACCGCAGGTTGAGCCCGGTGTGTCATGGCCTAAGGTAATGACGGTCACAATCACACTTAACAGTTCATTTGACTATCAGGCAGTAGAAAACGTATTAAGTAGTCTTCCGCCGCAGATTCGATGGAATTCCGATATAAAGGAGATATAACTATGGCGATTGAATTTAAAAAAGCACATCGATCTAAAGCCAAGCTCAGGCTGGCTATTGCGGGTCCGTCGGGAGCAGGAAAGACATATTCGGCGCTTCTGATCGCATCGGGTATTGTTCCTTTGGAAAAAGTAGCCGTGATTGATACGGAATCAGGATCTGCAGATTTGTATGCAGATTTAGGCGGATATTCCACGGTGACGATTAATCCGCCGTATAGCCCTCAGAAATATATTGAAGCAATCCACGCGGCAGAAGCGGCAGGATTCGAATTAATTATTATTGACAGCCTGTCACACGCATGGAGTGGAGAAGGGGGGCTGCTTGACCAGCAGGGGAAAGCGGCAGACAGCAAGTACAGAGGAAACAGCTGGGCGGCATGGCGTGAAATTACGCCGCTTCACAACCAGCTGGTAGAGACCATGCTGCATACGCCACTCCACGTCATTGTCACAATGAGAAGCAAGACGGAATATATACAGACCGATGTAAATGGAAGGAAACAGATCCAGAAGGTCGGTATGGCACCTATCCAACGTGACGGTATTGAGTACGAATTTACCACTGTCTTTGATTTATCGCAGAACCATACAGCTACGGTCAGTAAGGACAGGACAAAGCTGTTTGATGGGCAGTATTTCACTCCTACGGCTGATTGCGGCAAGGCACTCCTGCAGTGGCTCAATGCAGGAAACGTTCCGCAGGTGTCTTCTGCCCCTCAAAAAGCAACACCCGTAAAAGCCGAAACTCCATCCGTGAATGGGAAACAGAAAACACACAGAGAACGGCTGGAACGTATCTGGAAACAGCTTGGCTGGGATAAAACGCAGCCGCTTGATGCATATATGACAAGCCGCATGCAGACGATGTACGGCGCGGACGCCACAGTGGACAAAGCGCAGGAAACAGACTGGGTCTCGGCAGATAGGGAAATTACAAACTATCTGATTGAACAGAAGCAAAATAAAATTGCGGAAATTCTTCCGGGCGAACCTCTTTTAGAAAAAGATGAAATCCCGTTTTAAGAAAGGAGAAAAATTATGATTACAGCAACACTTTACGGCAGACTTGCCCGGGATCCGGAACAAATACAGCCATCCAACGGAGGAGAATTGTATGTACGGTTCTCCATGGCGGTAGAAACGGGACGCAAAGATCAGGACGGTAACCGTATTGCCCAATTTATCAATATCTCTGTTTTCGGAAAACAGGGTGATGTTATTCAGCAATATTTTCAAAAAGGGAATCGTATTGTCTGTCATGTGCGAAACATTGAAGCAAGAGCGTATGCGGACCAGTCTGGGCAGCCGCGTGCCAACCTGCAGGCAGTTTTGGCAGGAATCGAATTTGTGGAAACAAGGGCAGATCAGGAGCAACAGGGGGAGAACAGCGGCCCCTTTGCACGGTACGGTACGCCGCAGACGCAGGCAGCTCCTGCTTACGGTACACCTATGGGATCCACTCCTTCCCCACAAGCGCTTCCGGGCATGCAGACAGAGGGGACAATTCCCGCCCCGTGGGATAGGTAAGGGGGGTGTCAATTAATGGAAGAAACAAGAAATTCTCTTCCGACGCTGGAATGTGGGATGGCCTACTTGGCTCATCCCTACGCTCCAATTGTTGAAAATTTGAAAGTATTTACAGGAGAGATTAAGGAATCCAACGTGGAAGAAACGGGAGATATTGCTTATAAAATAATGAGCAAATATCCCAACCTGACAGTTCTTTCCCCGCTCCATGCTTATTCATTCTTGGAAGGGAAAGATTTGGAAGAAACGGATATTCTCCGGTACGATTTTAGACTTCTCAACAACTGTACTCTCCTGATTCTGTCCGGGTACTGGCGACTTAGTAAAGGCTGTATGTCGGAATACGGTTATGCAAAGGCGAAGGGAATTCGGATCTATGAGTATGTAGACGGAACTCTGTATCCGCTGGAATGATGCTGGTTAATTGAAAGGGGTGATGCCATGGCACGGCCGCTCAAACAAGGGCTTGATTACTTTCCCTTGGATGTCGGCTTTTTACAGGATATGAAAGTGCGCCGGATAATTAAGTCATGCGGTGCGTCGGCAATTTCAGTACTAATCTGGCTGCTGGGTAGCTGCTATCGAGACGAGGGGTACTACATTTGGTGGACAGAGGATTTGCCTTTCATAGTGGCGGATGAGATTGGCGTCACGGAAGGATGCGTACAAGAAGTTGTTAAAAGAGCCTTACAGGTCGGTTTCTTTGATGCAGGCATGAAGGAAAAACATGGAATTCTGACTTCTGCGGGAATCCAGAAAAGATTTTTGGAGGTAACTTCTCGAAGAAAAGCAGCGTTTCTCCGTAGGGATTTTGCACTCATTTCCGTTAATGTCGACAATAACTCAATTAATGCATGCAATAACTCGATTAATGTATACAGTAATGAACAAAGT
>ERZ1035041.850-NODE-850-length-11612-cov-5.155663_pt1 | contig 11612 bp, 6 predicted proteins | sample MGYA00520684_ERZ1035041 | MGnify/ENA primary metagenome ERZ1035041 (study PRJEB33766, sample SAMN09781699) | gut metagenome | biome: gut microbiome | host: Homo sapiens | place: Madagascar | study: EMG produced TPA metagenomics assembly of the PRJNA485056 data set... | reverse complement strand
CAAGTCCAACGGAGCTTTAGCGGAGTGCACGAGCCTTGCGTAAGCTAGGCTCAGACTTACCCCTAGTCCCTTTGGTTGTCTCCCTCGTTCATAGCAGCAACGTTATTAAATGGAATAGCGAACCCGAGAAGTGTTGTCCTGCAAAAGGCAGTATCGGAATCCTGCTATCATAGTTAAAACATCAAACAATATAACAGATACACATCAAATAACAATTTTTTCACTTTCTATGGACAAAACGTGCTTCTGTAGTGTATTATATATAACAAGAGCAGTCCGCCATACTGTTTTGCCTTTACGAAAGGAGCATTATTATGAAATCATCCGAAAAACGCATTAAAACCCTATCGCTACTCATTGTATCATTATCCGTTATCGCTGTAGCAGTCGTAACAATTATTCTTTTGCTGTTCCCAAACGGCAGTGATACCGCAGGTTCATCCGGTTATATCATGCCTGCAAAGCCACGCTTAATTTACTCAAAGAACAAGGTGCTGTATATGTATGACGACGGCACAAGCGAGCGTATGAGCGAGGACATTTGCGATAAATACACGCTGACAACCGACAGCAACAGACTGATATATATAAGTAAAGGAGATTTGTGGTATCGTGATATTGAAAATAAAGATGGCAAACCACATAAAATAGCGACCGATGTTACCGCCTACAATGCAAACTCAGACGGCAGTAAAATAGTTTATATCAAGGAAAACGGCGATATTTTCACGGGAACGACAGGCGGCAATACGGAAAAGGTCGGCGAAAACTGTAGCGATAACGATGAGCTGTTTATAAATGACAGTGCCGACAGGATCGGCTATTTCACAAACGATTGCAAGTTTATTCTTGCAGATATATCGCAAGGCAACGAAATTATCTTAAGCGAGCTAATCAGAGGTGACAGTACAGTATGTTGCTCGGACAATCTTTCTGTAATAATTATCGGAGAATTCTATTATATTAATAATGAGTCTGCGAGCGATATTTACATATATTCCGACAACGGCAAAACAAAAAACGTTATTGAAAACGCAGAAATAGTCAAGGCTTACCCCGAAAAGAACTCAATGTACTACACCAAAGACGGCTCACTGTACTATTACGAAAATGGAAACAGCGTTAAAGTAAAGGAAAACGAAATCGGGGGACTGTGTGCCGCAGATGAACCTGTGCTCGTTCTCCCCGGAGGTAATGGATTTTTCGTTGCCAAAAAGGATAAAACGGAAGAGATAAAATTCAGTCTTAAGGCTAGCTGTGTTCTTATCGCTTCACTTGAAATCAGTGCTGACGGAAAGACATATATCTTTACTGCAAGCGGTGACGGCAATTCAAAGATATACAGACTTGACCTTTCGGACGGCTCTGATAAAACTCCTGTGGCAATCGACGATGATACCGGCGAAACACGGATAACACTTACAAGCGACAAAAAGGTCGTATATTCAAAAACAGAGTACGGCTCACCGATGCGTAACATTTACGTTGACGGTAAGCTGATTTCGGAAAACACCGACAGCGATAATATAACATATCTTGACGGCAGTTTTTACTATATCAAAAACACCTATGGCACGGACGAAGAAGAACCGACAAGCGTTCTCACTATAAATACTGACGGCAAGGAAACAGCGATAAAAGATGATGTCAGCCGTTACTGCGTGCTTGATAAGGACAATATAACGATGATATGCGGCATGAAGTATGAAGACGATCTTCGCGGCGGAACGCTGTATCTTTATAAGGACGGCAAGATCGTAAAAATAGATGAAGAAGTAACTTCAATCGAAACTGCGGTAAAGAGATATGACAAGATAGATCTTGACTATTACAGTATGCAGTAAACATACATAGTAAAAGCACCCCGACACAGCGGGGTGCTTTTTATTATTATAGCATCGTTATGCAATTCGCCGGCAGACACACCATAAATCAGAGCGTGTATTTATCACCGTTATTCTTGATTTTGCCGCCCGATACAGCTTTATCGACTGCAAATTCGACTGTAGAGGTCATCACCGTACCGAGCCTTGTATAGCCGAATTTCTTTGCTGTTTCACGGATAAGGTCGGCTCTTGAAAGCCCTATCTGCTCGGAAAGCACCTCCGTCATAGCGGAGATTATTTCTTCAGACGGAATTTCGGTGAGTTCTCTTCTGTTGCCCTGAGCGTCTGCGGGACGATAAATGTCATAAGTATCGGGATCTTGCGTGCCAAGCCAGAAGAACGCATTTTCAGCGTCAACCGTGATACGCTTGTCGAGCGACTTGAACACACCTGCAAGTACTGTATCCGTTCTGTCGCCGCTCCTTGTTATGCCCCACGCTCCGAGCAGTTTATGTACAAGAGCGTTACGGCTTATCGGGGCTTCTGTGTTCATTATACGCAGTGCAAGCGACTGTATTTTTCCTGCGTTCTGCGGAAGATAGAATTCATCGGACGTACCCATAACAGGCAGTACGGCTGTTTCGTAAACCGCAGACTTACTCTGAACGGGCGCTTTTTCCACCGTTTCAAATACGGGGGCTTGCTTAGTCTTTACTTCTTCTACAGCCTTTTCTGCGGGGTGCTGTGCGTTTTCCACTGCCTGCTTTATATCCTGCAATACCTTTGCACTGTCGTCAAGCCAGTCGAGAGTCCATACCCGCATAACGCTCCAGCCGAGGCCTTTCAGCACTCCCGGCTGTACGACAAATCTATCCCTTGCGGTTGCACTTCTGCGGCAGTTCTCGCCGTCAAGCATAATACCGAGAATGTATGTTTCGGGGTTGTCCGGATCTATTATGCCTATATCCATTCTGAACTGCGAACAGCCTATATTGCACTTTGTGCTATAGCCCAGTGTTTCTATGCCCTTTGCTATATCATTTGCAAGGCTGTCGCTTGCGCCTGTCGTAATGTCGGTACGGCGTGCAATTACATTCGAGCCGCGTTCGGCAAATTCAAGGAAGCCCTTCAGTCCTGCAACGCCATCGGAGCGTGTTCTCGCAAGATCGATCTGTTCGGGACGGAGAACGGAATAAACAACCATTTCCTTTCTGGCTCTTGAAATCGCAACGTTAAGTCTTCTCCAGCCGCCGTCACGGTTGAGCGGTCCGAAATTCATCGACACCTTGCCGTTTTCATCGGGACCGTAACCTACCGAGAACAGTATTACGTCACGCTCGTCGCCCTGCACATTTTCAAGATTCTTTATGAATACAGGTTCTTCGCACTTGGCGTCAAAGTCCGCAATATCGGGGTGCTCGGCGAATGCGTCAACCAGCATATCGTCTATTAAATTCTGCTGTACCGAGCTGAACGTTACAACACCTATACTTTCGTGACGTGTCTTTTCATCGCTCAGTCTGCGGATAATTTCGTTTACGATAGCTTCGGCTTCAGCCTTGTTCTGCTTTGTTTTGCCCTTGTCATAGAATCCTTCGGGACGGATAAGCTTAACCTGTGATACAAGGTCGTTCGGCGAGGGGAAAGTATAAAGCTTATTGTCGTAATACTTCATATTGCTGTATGCGATAAGGCTCTCGTGACGTGAGCGGTAATGCCACTTGAGATACATCTGCGGCATTGATATTGCAAGGCAGTCGTCAAGCAAACTTTCAAGGTCTTCTATCTCGCTGTTGTCCTCGTCTATGCGGTTGCTTGTAAAGAACGATGTAGGCGGTAACTGCTTGGGATCGCCGACTATAACAACGTTTTCTCCTCTTGCTATAGTGCCTACCGCTTCGCTTGTAGGGAGCTGTGACGCTTCATCGAATATCACAAGGTCGAACTTCGGAAATGACGGATCGATGTACTGAGCGACCGAGATCGGGCTCATAAGCATACACGGGCAGAGTTTTCTGAGCAGTGTGGGTATCTCATCAAACAGCTTTCTGAGCGGCATCATTCTGCCGTTGTTCTTGATAGCTTTTTTCAGTATGCCCATCTCGGACGATGCGGCGCTTGTACCGTTTGACGCAGGAACATTTGCGGATAATCTTGCAACCAGCTCCTGTACAGTAAGGCGCTGATATTCCTTTACCGCCTTTCTGTATTCCTCTGCAAGTGCGTCGTACTGCTTACCGTTGAAGCCCGAAAGGCGTTCATCTTCCGCAATCGTCATAAGCGCAAGCTGATAGTAAAGCTCGCAGTAATAAGCGGATCTTATATTATCCGCAGATATATTGCCGTTCTTGTATGCACGGCTTACAGACGACAGTCCCGCATCGCAAAGTTCCTTATCGGTAGCATTGAAAGCCGCCTTGTCCTTTACAAGTGAAATGTTGTCAGAAATTGCTCTGAACACGGAATTTATGCTTGTAAACCAGTCTGCGTTGTTGTCGAATACGGCATTTATCGAATAGTCGGCGGTCAGTCTGTCGGCATTTTCGGTATAGCTTCTGACAACCGCAAGATTCTTTGCACATTCCGATATTTCCTGCGGTGAACACTTAACAAAGCCGTTTATGATATGCTGTTTTTCACTGTCGCTGAATTTATCGGAGCAAGCTATATTATTTACTGTTACGGTTTTCTGCAAAGCCTTCGACAGCTGTTCCCAGTCTGTCGCAACGCCGCTCAGTATTCCGCCCGGAATATTCGGCATTGAAGAAATCTGTTGTATCTGCGCCGATTTTTCGGACAGCTCTGTAAGTCTGTCGTATACGGCACAGACATCGTTTTTTGTGAATGTGGCAGGGTTTTTGCTGTAGACTTTAAGCTCTTTATAAAGCTTATTCTGACCGAGCAGTTTCGGCAAAAACCACTTTGCCTCTGCCTGTTTCCACTGTACCCTTGCGCTTTCGGCAGGGTATGAGAATATCGACTTATCAAAGCTGTTTTCTATTTCGGCGCTGAGTGCGTTATATGCTTTTCCCGTTTCACAAAGGGAAGTCAGCTTAGAAACAGTTCCCTCAAAATCCGCCGTGCCGATCATATCGGATATTACGGGTACGTCCGTACAGCAGGAATCTATAAGCGCCGATACGGCATCCAGCTTATCACGGCTAATGTTTCCGTCAAGCTTTACGGCAGACGCAATAAAATTCAGTGCATCGTCCGCTTTGCCGTATTCGTCAATAAGTCTGTCAAGGCTGTTTTTGAGATTGTCACGCAGTTCGATCGAATACTCACGTCCGCCGTATCTTAAAAGCGGGTGCTTTGAATACAGCCCGATAGCGGATATTGCAACAACATAGCGTGAAATGATATCCTCATAGCGTGCAAGCGTGCTTTCGTCTGCATTACGCAGTGTTTCCCTGTCAATCCTGATTTTTTCCTTGTCGCCAAGGCACTGTTCGTACCGTTCTATAGCCGAATACAGCGACTGCCCGAAAGACCTTTTTTCGTGCAGGGCTTCTATTATGTAGTTCAGTTTTGCTTTTTGCTGTGCCAGCTTTTCAGCTGTTGCGGCGTGTTGTTCCGGTGATTTTACCAGTGCGGTTTCAAGCGCTTTGTTGAGTTCGCCGAGTACAGCGGATTTATTTGTCTTGTTGGAATGAAGCTCAAGGCAGAACGGATCGAGCCCTATATTTGCAAGACGTTTTTGTACAACGCTGAGCGCCGCCATTTTCTCGGCAACGAACAATACGCTCTTGCCGTGGTACAGCGCATTGGCTATCATATTTGTGATAGTCTGTGATTTACCTGTTCCCGGAGGGCCGTGTAGTACAAAACTTCTGCCTGCCGACGCCGCCACAACCGCACTGAGCTGTGAAGAATCCGCATCAACCGGTACAGCTATGTCGGTAAGCGAGATCTTGCTGTCTATTTCGGTATCGGCAATAAAATCTCCTGTCAGCTCTTCGCTTGTTGCACCGTTCATGAGGCAGGAAACGACCTTATTGTTTTTAAGCTCATCGCTGCGGTTTCTTATATCGTTCCACATTACGAACTGTCCGAAGCTGAACAGACCGATAAAGCTGTTTTCAAGGATATTCCACGTTTTCTTGCCCATTATCGCCTGTCGTACAGTATTGAAAACAAGCGGCAGATCTATTCCGTGTTCGTCCTCGGGGAGCGGATCAAGCCCGTCTATATTTATACCGTGATCCTGTCTTAAATACTCAATCATGGTTACGTTTATCTGAGCGTCTTCCTGACGGCTTCTGATTATGTAACCTTTGTCACGGACATTTCTGACTATATCTATCGGTATAAGCACAAGAGGCGCATATCTCGCCTTTTCCGACATTTCACTTTCAAACCACCTGAGCATTCCGAGCGATAAGAACAAGGTGTTTGAGCCGTTCTCCTCCATACTTACCTTTGCCGCACGGTACAGCTTTTTAAGGCTTTCCTCAAGCTCTGCGGCATCCATAAATGTTCTTATTCTTTTGTTTTTAAGCTCCTGCTCGGCTATATTCTTTACCAGATCCTTGTTTGTTTCTATCTCGAACGTCTTAATATCACGCATTGATACCGTCCACTCGGAGGGAGCTTCAAGAATGCGGAAATCCGTTCCGTCCGACAGCTTATCTTCAAGCAGTGAAAGATCGGACGCCATAATTTCTATGGTGCTTTTGTTCATTCTGAAATTGAGAAGTGAGTTTCTGAGTGAAAAGTCAAGCAGTTTTCTTTCCCATAGTTTCTGCTTTGTCATAGGCTCGTTACTGCCCTGTGCAACTTTTCCGTACAGCGATGTATCAAGCTCGCTCGGCGCGCTCATTCTGATACGCTTTGCGCTTTCGTTCTCAACGTTTTCCGAAGCGATCGCCTGTTCAAGCTTTAACGGTATAGGACGTATTCCGCTGCCCCTTGTGCGTGCGATGTCAACAGCGAATATAAATTCACCCGGCATATTAAAATGATCCTTGCCGTGTTTCAGTGCCGCATCAAAGTCTGTATTATCCTTTGTGATATCGGTACATTCGACAAGCAATATTTCTTCTGCACCTGTCACGATACGTTTTTCAATCGCCGATACATCGTCGGTAGCACAGTCCGCAAAGGTTTCCTCCTCAAGATGACAGCCGCAGAAAGCGTGACCCTCTATGAATATAATAATAGGATTAAGACCTACAGCCTCAAGGCAGGACGCATACAGCACCGCAAGATCAAGACAGGTTCCCTGCTTTTGCTCAAGAACAGTATTTGCAAGGCGTACCTTCTGACCTATATATTCAAAGCTGGCAGGCGGCATATTGTATGCAATCTTCCTTGCGCACAGTGCCGCATATAAAGCCGCCATCTGCTGTTTTACAAAGTTCGGATTCTGCCGCTGATATGCGCTGAACGCAGTCGTGTCCGCCCACTTTTTAAGATATACAGACGCTTCCGATATGACTTTTGCGATTTCAGGGTGATTGGGCGTCACAAATGCCGCAATAAGCTCGGGATCAAATGCAAGACCGCTCCATTCGTTGAATGAAAGTAACTGAACCGGGACGTCCTTGTGATAAAGTTCGCTGTCGTCTTTTGTAAGTGAAAAGCTGACCGTACCGGATATGGCTTCTGTCAGAGAAAACAACATTTCCGTGCTTAGAATTATCCTCAGCGGTGATATCTCGACCGACTGTCCTGCGGGGACTGCATTTATGTCGTATGTGAATGTCTTTGCAAAGCCGGGATCAAAAGCGATAGTCAGCTTTACATCGCTTATATCTTCATCGCCCTCATTGCTGACGGTAAGATTTCTTATGAAAGGTATGAAATTTTGTTGCATTGCGAAATTGATTTTCGGTATCATATCGCAACCGAGTGTCAGAAATGCGCCCATGTAACACCATCCTTGAATTTTAATAAGTTTCCGTTATTAACGGTATCAGTTAAATTATACTACTATATTCAATACCTGTCAATCGTAATACAGCGATTACGGGATAGAAAAGGCGGCAGAGTAAATTTACGCATTTTTCACTGTTTATTGTAATGCTGTGCATTTTTTTCGCGGATCATATAATATCCTGTTCCGACTGCATCGGCAATAAACCAGCCGATAGGTATAGCAATCCATATTCCCATAACTCCGAATGCAGGTACGGGCGACAGAATATATGCCAGAAGCACTCTTGTTCCGAGTGAAAGAATCGTCAGGATTACCGACATCAACGGTTTATTTACCGCTCTGTAGTAGCCGTAGAGCATAAACAGTATTCCTATGCCGATGTAGCACAGACCCTCGGTTCTGAGGTACTGTACACCTATCGCTACAGTTTCACTGTCGGAGCAGAACAGGCTCATAAGCGGCTCGGACAGGAAAAATACAGCCGTGCTGACGGCGGTGCAGAACAGTATAACGCTTATCAGCGACTGCTTTATGCCGCTTTTTATCCTGTCGTGCTTTCCTGCGCCGAAATTCTGGGCGGTGAAAACGGAAAATGCGTTTCCGAAGTCCTGCACAGGCATATACGCTATAGTATCTATCTTTACTGCAACCGCAAATGCCGCCATAACAGCCGAGCCGAAGCTGTTGACAAGTCCCTGTATCATCAGTATGCCGAAATTCATTACCGATTGCTGAAGGCAGGTAAAGCCCGACAGCGAAAGTATATCCCTGATATTACTGCGGTCGAATTTCATATCGCATTTATGCGGAACATATTGCTTTCCTGCGATGAAAAAATACAACAGTAAGCCGATTGCCGAGCAATATTGCGATATAACTGTGGCTATAGCCGCACCTGCTATTCCCATACCGAAGGGTATTATAAACAGCATATCAAGCCCGATGTTTAAAACTACGGAGACGCCGAGAAATATAAGCGGTATTGCCGAGTTGCCCATACCTCTTAAGATATTTGCAAAAAAGTTATAGATAAACGTTGCGAAAAATCCGATAAATACCCATGCAAGATAAGTCTTTGTGTCGGCTGTAAGCTCCGCAGGTATCTGCAGCAGTGAAATTATCGGGTCAAGGAAAATGTAGAAAACGGCGGTAATGATAAGCGTTATCGCCGCTGTTATAATTCCCGAAGCAAAAACGCCGTTCCTTATCATATCATCACGATTTTTACCGAAAGCGATGGAGATGAATGTGCCTGTACCGAGCGACAGACCTATAATCACGGATGTAAGGAAGGTTATGAGCGTATATGACGAGCCGACGGCGGCAAGTGCGTTGTCGCCGATATATCTGCCGACTATCCATGTATCAGCAAGGTTGTAAAGCTGCTGCATTATATTTCCGAGCATAAGCGGCACAGCGAATGCCCATAGTCCGCCGGTTATACTGCCGACGGTAAGATCGCGGTTTTTCATTATGTATTTCCTTTATATAAGCGGTGCGACAAATCCCCATACTGCCGCAATTACTATTGACGGCAGGAGATTTGCCACTCTTATCTGTTTTTTACGAATCAGGTTAAGTCCTACGCAGAAAATCAGGACATTGCCGACATACGAAAGATTGCTCAAAGCCGTTTCTGTCATAAATCCGCCTGCAAACACCGCAATTATAGTTATAACACCTTGAAAAATCGCTACCGGTACGGCGGAGAAAATACAGCCCTTGCCCTGAGAGGCGGTCATTACGCAGATAATCACTGCGTCAAGGATCGCTTTGGCGATAAGAACCGAGCAATCACCGCTCACTCCGTCGTTTATCGAGCCTATCACCGCCATTGCGCCTATGCAGACAGTGCAGGAGGCGTTTACGAATGCGGATACAAAAGAGTTGTCGCCTGTACTGTGGCTTTTGATTTTAAGCCATTCTCCGAACCTGTCGACCAATGCGTTTATATTTATTATTTCACCGATAAGACCGCCCACAGTAAGGCTTGCTATCATCATTATCGTGCCGCCCGTAGACAGCTTGCCGTCTGACAGCGACAGCATATTCTGCATAACACCGCCGATGGCAAGCGTCATTATCGCCACCGCATTTATTGAGAGCAGTGTGTCCCTTATTCTTTCGCTGAGCTTTTTGCCGAACAGCAATCCGCATAGTCCGCCGAATATCAGCAGAGCGACGTTTATTATAGTGCCAAGTCCACGCATTTTTTTCCTCTTGATCCATTCAGTTATTATCGCTACATATTATACAGCCGCATAAGCGGTATGTCAAGGAAACACTTGACATAATGCCGGAGTTGGGTTATAATATGTTAGATTTCTAACAGTTTAAATACTAATTTTAATTTAATGAGAGGTACGAATGGAAAATTCACTTCACCATTTGCTGATGACCGACCACACCGCTTTTTATAAGCGGATTTTTTCCGCTCTGAAAAACGAGGGACTGACTTCGGGACAGCCGAAGGTGCTTGAATATCTTGCAGAGCATGACGGAGCGATGCAGAAAGATATTGCCGCCGCCTGCCGCATTGAGCCCGCAACGATGACTTCACTGCTTTACGGTATGGAGAAAAAGGGTCTGATAACACGGTCTGCGCCGGACAGACGCTCGCTCAGCGTATATCTCACTGAGAAGGGAAGAATGCTCATTCCGCTTATCAAAGAGGAATTTTCAAGGATAGAGGACAGGGCTACCTGCGGATTTTCCGATGAAGAGCGTGAACTGCTTATTTCGCTGTTGTCAAGGATGCGTGAAAATCTTGACTGAATCAAAGAACGAAGGAAAGACGAAAATGTCAAAGAAAGAAACCGCAAAAAGATATGTTTTGTTTATAATAAGTCTGTTTTTCTCCGCACTCGGAGTGGCTTTTACAAAGCACGGGGAGCTTGGCGTGTCGCCGATCTCGTCCGTCGCGAATGTAATGAGCTATAAGCTTGATTTCTTCACGCTCGGTGTATGGCTTATAATCTGGAACTGCGTGTTGATACTCGGTCAGATACTGATACTTCGTAAGAAGTTTCAGCCGATACAGCTTTTACAGATACCGCTGTCGTTCCTGTTCGGATATTTTACCGATTTCGGATTGTGGCTGGTCGGGTTTATTCCTGCGGAAAGCTACATTATGCGTCTTGTGATGGTGGTTATCGGAATAGTGATACTGGGTTTCGGCGTGTCGCTGTCGGTTTCGGCGAATGTTATAATGAACTCCGGAGAAGCTTTTGTTAAGGCGATTTCCGATACTACAAACAAAAACTTCGGTAATGTAAAGATAGCTTTTGATGTAAGCTGTGTGGTGCTTGCGCTGATACTTTCACTGTTGTTCTTTGATTTCACGATAGTCGGCACAAGGGAGGGTACTGTTATTTCGGCGCTTTGTACCGGTCTTGCGGTGAAGCTGTTCCAAAGGCTGACTAATGAGCCGGTGAACAGACTTGTAAGTGATTGACGTATTGTATAAAAGGACAGACGTGGGGTGAGGGATTATTGTTCTTTTGTAACGGGTGTGGGGATGGCAAGGTTCGATGCGGCAATCCCTCCGGTAGTCGCCCGAATTTTTTCGGGCGACAGCACCTCACCTTTGACAAGTGAGGCAAGTGTGATAGTACTTTTCAAGGGATAGTGTGGTTGCAAAACAAACAGAGCGTTAATTAAAAGGCAAGAGTGTTGGCAGTTTATGTGTGGCTAATAAATCATGGAAATATTTGTAGGGGAGGGGCTTGCCCCTCCCGAAACATCATTGCAATTATCAAAAATCAAGTTAATAGATTAAATTGAAAAATTGATTGCAATCCGCTATTGATGATTGATAGATTAAAAACGCTGAGAAAATCAATAACTACGATGCAACGGGAGGGGCAAGCCTGTATAGTGTGATAACATAGTTTACAGAATGTGCA
>ERZ1035041.849-NODE-849-length-11622-cov-5.250022_pt1 | contig 11622 bp, 9 predicted proteins | sample MGYA00520684_ERZ1035041 | MGnify/ENA primary metagenome ERZ1035041 (study PRJEB33766, sample SAMN09781699) | gut metagenome | biome: gut microbiome | host: Homo sapiens | place: Madagascar | study: EMG produced TPA metagenomics assembly of the PRJNA485056 data set... | reverse complement strand
AATTATGAAGATGAGAAAAATCGCAGCAATGGGACTTAGCGCAGTTATGGCAGCTTCTATGGTACCAGCATTACCAGTTATGGCTGATGACGCAGCAGGAAAGGTTTACTACTTAAACTTCAAACCAGAGCAGGATGAGGCATGGCAGAATTTAGCTGCTAAATATACAGAGGAGACAGGCGTTCCGGTAACTGTTGTTACAGCAGCTTCCGGACAGTATGAGACAACACTTCAGTCTGAGATGGCTAAGAGTGATGCTCCTACACTGTTCCAGGTAAACGGACCTGTAGGACTTAAGAACTGGAAAGATTACTGCTATGATCTGTCCGGAACTGATATTTATTCACAGCTTACCTCTGATTCCTACACTGTAAAAGACGGTGACGCAGTTGACGGTATTGCATACGTAATCGAGTCCTATGGACTGATCGTAAACAAGACCTTACTTGAAAAAGCTGGTTACACTGTAGATGATATCAAGAGCTTTGAAGATCTGAAGAAGGTAGCTGATGATATCCAGGCAAGAAAAGATGAGCTGGGTGTAAAGGGTGCTTTCACAAGCGCTGGTATGGACGGATCCTCTGACTGGAGATTCAAAACACATCTTGCAAACCTGCCAATCTATTATGAATACAAAGCAGATGGTATCGATGATACAGATGCTATTAAGGGAACATACCTTGACAATTACAAGGCTGTATTTGATCTTTACATCACAGATTCAACCTGCGATGGAGCAGATCTTTCCGCTAAGACAGCAGATGATTCCCGTAACGAGTTCATCAACGGTGATGCAGTATTCTATCAGAACGGTTCCTGGGAGTATGGCGAACTGTCCAAGACATACAGCGATGATGAGCTGGCTATGATTCCGATTTACTTCGGTGTTGACGATGAAAACGAAGGACTTGCAACTGGTACAGAGAACTACTGGTGTGTAAATAAAGAAGCATCTGAGGACGATATCCAGGCAACACTCGACTTCATGAACTGGTGTGTAACTTCTGAAGAAGGAACAAAGGCTATGGGAGAAGACATGGGCTTCACAATTCCTTTCAAAACAGCAGAAGAATCCACTAACGTATTTGTAAAACAGGATCAGGCTTACACAGAATCCGGTCTTACACCAGTATCATGGAACTTCACAACAATGCCATCTGAAGAGTGGAAGAATGGTCTTGGTACTGCTCTTACATCTTATGCAGCTGGTGCAGGTGAGTGGGATGATGTTGTATCTGCATTCGTTGACGGATGGGCAACAGAGAAAGCTCTTTCTGAATAATCAAAGTAATAAATAAATCTTTCCAACAGTATATGATAATATGGTAGGAAGACATTCCAGAATCATAGAATGGTGAACAGGGTGGGGAGGCAGTGAACTTGCCTCCCCCGTTTTGTTGGAAAGGAAAAGCACTGAAAATAGTTTCATAGTGTTATAGAGGAAAAGGAGGAGCGAAGATGGTAGGAAAATCTTTGAAAAAATGGTGGCCTGTATTTGTATTACCCACATTTGCCGCATTTATTATCGGCTTTCTGTGGCCTTTTATCTGGGGAATTTACCTTTCATTTTGTAAATTCACTACAGTAAAAGATGTAGTTTGGGTTGGTCTTGCCAACTATAAGAAAATTATGATCGGCGGTGATTTCAGTCACGCATTCTGGCTGACTGTTGTATTCGCATTTGTATCAAGTATTCTGATTAACGTGCTGGCATTCTCCATTGCACTTGCTCTTACAAAGGGCTTTAAAGGAACGAATGCATTCCGTACCGTATTCTTTATGCCAAACCTGATCGGTGGTATTGTACTTGGTTATATCTGGCAGACACTGTTGAACGGTCTGCTTTCCATGTGGGGACAGCCTCTTCTGAAACTGTCTGCAACAAATGGTTTTATAGGAATGGTAGTCCTTCTGCTGTGGCAGCAGATTGGATATATGATGATCATTTATGTGGCTGGTCTGAATAACGTATCACCTGATCTTATTGAGGCAGCACAGATTGATGGTGCAACGGCATCACAGATTTTGTTTAAGATTAAGATTCCGATGATTATGCCATCTGTTACAATTTGTACATTCCTTACACTTACAAACGGATTCAAGATGTTCGACCAGAACCTTTCTCTTACAGGTGGAGATCCTGGAAAGAAATCCCAGTTGCTGGCTCTGAACATTTACGATACATTCTATGGTCGAAGCGGCCCACAGTGGAAAGGCATTGGCCAGGCAAAGGCGGTTGTATTCTTTGTTCTGGTTGTTGTAATCGCTTTGATCCAGCTTCGCTCAACATCATCTAAGGAGGTGCAGGCATAATGGCAGATAAGAAAAAAAGTATTATTCCAACCATAATCCTTACGATCATTTCAATTATCTGGATTTATCCGATCGTCATGATTTTATTTAACTCATTGAAGGTAGAATCTGCGATTACTACATCTGGCGTATTTCAGCTTCCTACATCTGAAACCTGGAATGGAATCCAGAACTTTGTTGCCAGCGTTACACAGATGGATTTCCTGAAATCCTTCTGGTACAGCCTTGTAATTTCTGTAATGTCTGTTGTTTTGATCTTACTGTGCTGCTCCATGTGCGCATGGTACATTGTTCGTGTAAACGGAACGCTCTCCAAGGTTCTGTATTACCTTTGCGTATTCAGTATGGTTGTTCCTTTCCAGATGGTTATGTTTACGCTGGCAAAAACAGCGGATACACTTCGTCTGAACAGCCCGTACACCATCTGCATCGTTTACCTTGGCTTTGGTGCCGGACTTGCTGTATTTATGTTTACAGGATTTGTAAAAGGAAGCCCTCTTGAGATCGAGGAAGCTGCCATGATCGATGGCTGCAGTCCACTTCAGGTTTTCTTTAAAATTCTGATCCCGATTTTAAAACCAACCATTATTTCCACTGCAATTCTGGAATTAATGTGGGTATGGAATGATTATCTTCTGCCGACTCTGGTTCTGGATATTAAGAAATATAAGACCATTCCAATGGCAATCCAGTACTTCCGTGGAAGCTACGGTCATGTACAGATGGGACCTATGATGGCAAGTATTATGATTGATATTATTCCAATTGTTATTGTTTATCTGGTATGCCAGAAATATATTATTGAAGGTGTTGTTGCAGGAGCCGTAAAAGGCTGATTCAGATTTGTGAAAACAGACGATTTTTTCATTATATTTTCGGTAAGAATTCTCTTTTCAATATGACACCGGAATGATAAAATAAAGATAGTTTTTATGATAAAATAAAGATAGTTCTTTGCAGTAATGCAGAGGGCTATCTTTATATTCACTAAGATCGGAGAAAATATATATGTATAGAGTTTTAATTGCCGACGATGAAAAAATCGAACGTGAGGGAATTAAATTTCTTCTTTCCATGGAAGAAGGAGAATATGAGATTCAGGAAGCATCCAATGGAAAACAGGCGCTTAATATTATACACAGCCAGGAAATAGATTTTCTTCTTACTGATATTAAAATGCCCCATATGGACGGCTTGGAGCTGGCTGCCAGGGTAAGTGAGGAAAATCCGGAGATTCCAATAGTAATTTTCAGCGGCTACAGTGATTTTGGCTTTGCTCAGGAGGCCATGCGCTATGGAGTAAAGGAATATGTATTAAAGCCTGTGGATCCGGATACCTTTCATAAGACCATCAATAAGGTGAAGGCCGAGATATCAAGCAGAAGAACTCAGAAACAGAAGGCTGAGAAGGAGAAAAACTTTCTTCTTCAGTATTTTCTTCAGGCATATCTGTACTCCGGAAATGAAGAAGTGCTGAAAAAGGCCGGAGATATTCTGGATGCATCTAGCTGGGAACAGTGGCATTGTGCCATTCTTATAGAATCTGATAAAACCTTTTTTGATACAGTATCAGATAGCATTGATAAGGAGCTTATGGAAGATCTGCATCGCACCTTTTTTTATCTGAATCTGAATACCAGGCAATCTGTGCTGTTCTTTTCCGATGTGTACTGCGACTATCAGCTGGTTGCCAAACATCTGTATGACCTTCTGAAGCAGAAGTATCCCGGCAGCTTCCATCTGGCAGTAAGCAGCCGATTCGAGGGACATGAAGCACTTCCTGAGATTATGGCTCAGCTGGAGCAGACCATGGAAGAAAAATTTTATCATCCTGATATGCATGTATTTACAAATGAAGGAGATGAGAATCATCCGGTAAGTGCAGAAACTCAGGATTCCAGATTGATGGAGAAGATTTCTGAGGATATTTCCCGTAAGGATGTAGATCAGCTGAAGAAGCATTTTGAATGTCTGGTAAAGAAATACGAAAATAACACCCGTTTTTCCGCTATGTATGTGAAATTTGTTTTTTCAAACGTGATTCAGGAGCTGTTTCAGGAAAATCAGTTTTCAGAAGAGTACAAGCTGGATCATGAAGTAGAACGCCTGTATAGCTGCACGAATCTGAAACAGATCCTTGCCATTACACAGGAGAATATTCAGAAGTATGAGGAATTTCTGGAGCGCTCTATGAGCGGTTCCAGAGATGAGGTAGCTTCTGTGAAAAATTATATCTATCAGCATTATGCAGAGGATTTAAGCCTGGAGACTCTGGCAGAGAAGGTGTATCTGTCATCCGGCTACCTCAGCTTTATTTTCAAAAAAGAAACTGGCATGAACCTGAACCGTTTTATACGTGTGGTGCGCATGGAAAAGGCGAAGGAGCTTTTGTGCTCATCCAATATGAAGGTAGCGCAGGTTAGTGAACAGGTGGGAATTCCGAATGTTTCCTATTTCTGCAGAAGCTTCAGAGAATATTATGGATGCAGTCCGGAATCCTATCGGAAAGGAACCGGTGAAGAGGATGAGAGTAACGGAAGCAATAAAATGTAAATTTCAGAATATGAAATATCGTCACAAATTAATTGTTCTTCTTGTGACAGCAAGCCTGGTTCCCATGATTCTGCTGGTATGGTACAGCCATAACCGTATGAGCAGTCTGCTTTATGAAAAAGAGATGGAGGACATGTCCTCCATCCTGGAGCAGACAGGAGAAGGAATCGATAGCCAGATCGAAGTTTTTACCAGTCTTTTGAATTATCTAACCTATTCCCCTGATATCGAAGATCTGATTACAGAGAAAAATATGGATAACTATTATGCCTATAAGAAATATACGGAAGTGGCAGATCCGCTTCTTACTGTGCCTAAATCCTATCATGATGCAATCCTGCAGATTCAGCTTTTTGCAGAAGGCATTAAGGTGCGCCATGAATATACCCTTGTACCTTTATGTGAGGTGGATAAAGAATGGTGGTATGAGCATCTGAAAGAGGACGTTTCCGTTCAATGGGTAGTTGACAGAGAGCGACCGGAAATAGCAGCAGTAAGGCGAATTTATCAGGGAAAAGAACAGACCGCAGTTTTGTGCATTACCTTGGATTACAACAAAATTTTCCAATCCTTTGAAAATATTATTTCAGAAGGTTCAGGAGGAATTATTCTGGATGAAGATGGGAATGTTCTTTTTCAGAAGGAATTACTCATAGATGAAAATGCCAAAGCAAATGAGCAGGAGCCGTTGGTTTCCTGTGAAAATCTGGAGTCTGGACAGAAGGATTATGCCTTTGTAAAACGCAGGAATGCATCTTGCAGATGGAATTTTTATCTGTATAAGCTGCAGTCAGCAGTTAACAGCTCTGTTTCCGGAATTCTGGTGAGCGAGATTCCGCTGATTGCAGTCTGCCTGACAATCATTCTGGTACTGGGACTTGCCTTTTCCAGGATTTTTACCCGAAAGATCGAGGAACTTACAGACAATATGAACCGCGTAAACCAGGGAAGCCGGGAGGTTACGGTAGATAGTGATGCAGATGATGAGATTGGACTTCTGATCCGGAGCTTTCGAAGCATGATGGATGAAATCAACCGTCTGATCCATGAGGTTTATGAAAATAAGATTGCGTTGAAGGAGTTTGAGCTTAAGGCCCTGACGGCTCAGATCAATCCGCATTTTCTTTATAATTCCCTGTCTATTATCAACTGGATGGCAATCCGCAGTCATCAGAAGGAAATCAGTAAGGTAACCTTGTCCTTATCCATGTTTTATCGGACTGCGCTAAGTAAAGGGCAGGATATGGTTACAGTTGATAACTGTATTCAGAATATCAAGGCGTATCTTGATATTCAGTTGGTAATGCATGATAATGAGTTTCAGGTTATGTGGGAAATTGATCCTGAGGTAAAAGGAGATATTGTACCGAAGCTGCTTTTGCAGCCGGTGGTGGAGAATGCACTGGAGCATGGCCTTGACATGAAAGAAGATGGAGAGAAGATACTGAAGCTGTTCTTTGTAAAGGACAAAGAGGATGTACTTCTTGCAGTGGAAGACAATGGTCCGGGAATGAAGCAGGAAGAGGCAGATAAGCTGGTAAACTATCCGGTTTCCGGATACGGACTTAAGAATGTAAATGACAGAATGCTGCTTCTCTATGGAGAGAGGTATGCAATCCGGATATATAGTAAGATCGGTCAAGGCACCAGGGTAGAAATGAGGATTCCCTGTCAAGGTGCAGCTAAAGAAACAAGAGATGAGGAAATATTTTCTGCCAAGAAGTTTCTGCAAAGTCCAGAGGATAACAGCTTGCAGACCAACAAAAAGGAACGGTGATGGAAGATGAAGAATAAAAAAAGAATACTTGCCTTTTGGCTTGCTTTTTCCATGGCCTTTTCTTTGGGAGGCTGTGGAGTTGAGAATAGTGAAAATGAAAAATCGAAACACTGGGAGAAACTAAAAGCAGAAAATGCAGAAAGTTCGGGTGCCGAAGGAATATCCGATAATACAGATAGCATAGTCAGTAATGAAACATCAGATGATAGCGGGAAAGCAGATACTGTTTCTGACAACTCATGGAAAAAAGCTTCCACTACTCCCTATGGAAAATATCCGGAGCTGGTAACTTATACTCTTGGTCAGTTAAATGGTGCTAATAATTCCAACCTTCCAGAAGGAAATACTTATGAAGACAATGCTTATACCCGTTACTTAAAAGAAATTCTGAATGTTCAGAACCAGAGTATCTATATGGAGCGGGAGGATCGTTACAATGATTATGTGAATGTGCTGGTTAATGATCATACTTTGCCTGATGTGCTGGTAGTTTGTGATAGGGAAACCTTGTATAATCTGGTTGAAAATGACCTTATTGAGGATCTGACAGATGTTTATGCCAACTGTACTTCTCCAAGGATTAAAGCTATGTACAACAGCTATGGTTCTCAGCTTCTTGGCGCCGGAACCTTTGACGGAAAACTGATGGCACTTCCGGAAGCAGTGATTGATCATGGTCCATGTCTTTTGTGGCTTAGAAAGGACTGGATGGATCAGCTTGGCCTTGAGGAACCGAAAAATTTTGAGGAAGCCATGGATATTATCCAGGTTTTCCAAGAAAACAGAATGGGAGCTGAAGACGGGGAAGAGCCTGTAGGTCTGGTATGTGATACGAATTTAGTTTCTGCAACCAGTCAGAATTATTCTGTGGAGCCTGTATTTGAGAAGTTTTATGCTTATCCCAGAAGATGGATCAAGGATGAAAACGGAGAAATCGTTTATGGTTCCCTGACAAAGGAAACGAAATCCGCACTGGCTTATCTTCGAGAATTATATAAAAGAGGAATATTGGATCAGAATTTTGCGCTTCGGGCTCAGAATAATTTAAGGGATCTTGTTGTGGAAGGAAAATGCGGAGCATTTTTCGGACTGTGGTGGACTCCAAACAATCCCCTTATGGATGAAATTGAGAATGATCCTGAGGCTGACTGGGAGCCCTATTATCTGACCGCAGATTATCAGGAAAAAAATAACGTGTATACTTCTTTTTCAGATAACAAATATGTGGTGGTACGCAAGGGATATGAGCATCCCGAGATTGTTATGAAGATTGTCAGCGTACTGTTTGATTACAGCCGCTTTGAGGATAAGGAAAATGCAGATGAGATTAACAGCTACTTTGGCCTGAATGTAGATCCTACTGCCCGTCCGTTGGTAATTAATGTGGATTACAACGAAGCAATATACAATGTCACAAAGGACATTCGTCGTGTAATTGCAGGAACACAGAAGGAAAGCAATTTAAGCGCATTGGAAAAATCTTATTACAGTGCATGCATAAAATATTTAAGCGGCGAGGATGTAACAGCAGAGGATTGGGCTGCATATAAATCAAGGATTTCTGCTGTGGGAGTGCTTGTAGATGGAAACTATAAACCTTTGCAGCGACAGTATCTGGAAGAGTCTGACGGTGAAGTTCCCAATATACTAGCCTCTTTGGAAAAAAATGCGTTTATTCAGCTGATTATGGGAGAGCAGCCGATGGACTATTTTGATACATTTGTACAGGAATGGTATGCGCAGGGAGGACAGGAACTAACTGAGAAGATCAGAGAGGAGAATTCATAAGCTGATGTATGAGAAATTATTAGAGAATTGTACCTTGTGTCCTCGGGAATGCAAAGTGAACCGCTTGGAGGGAATGCGCGGCTATTGCGGCATGGACAGTAGAATAAGAGCTGCCCGTGCCGCTCTTCATATGTGGGAGGAGCCTTGTATTTCCGGTAAAAAAGGCTCCGGAGCTGTATTTTTTTCCGGCTGCGGACTGCGTTGCTGCTTCTGTCAGAACCGGGATATTGCCATCGGCGACAGCGGAAAGGAGATTACACTGTCTCGACTGGCTGATATTTTTCTGGAACTGGAGCAAAAGGGGGCTGCGAATCTGAACCTGGTAACGGGAGCTCATTATGTACCACAGATTATTTCTGCATTGGAGATAGCAAAGGAAAAAGGATTTGGTCTGCCCGTGGTGTATAATTCAAGTGGTTATGAAAAAGTAGAGACTCTTCGGATGCTGGATGGCTATGTGGATGTTTATCTGCCGGATATGAAGTATGTAGATGGAAGGCTTGCTGCTTCTTTTTCCCATGCAGAGGATTATCCAAGAAGAGCCGGTGCAGCTATTGCAGAGATGGTGCGTCAGACAGGGGCTTGTCAGTTCGAACAGGAAGGGTATATCAGAAAGGGAACGATTGTCCGTCATTTGATTCTGCCCGGACATACAAAGAATTCACTGGCTGTGTTGGAGTATCTGCATAAAACTTATGGAAATGATATTTTTATCAGTGTGATGAATCAGTATACTCCTGTCTGGAAACAGGAAAAATATCAGGAGCTGAACCGTAAGGTAACCAGAAGAGAATATGAAAAGGTATTAAACTACGCAGTAGAGCTTGGAATTGAAAACGGTTATTTCCAGGAAGGAGAAACTGCAAAAGAGAGTTTTATACCGAAATTTGATTATGAAGGGGTTTAAGATGCCCCTGCCAAAGAAAAAGCAGGGACATCTTTCGATTCGCAGCTGTGCGGCATCAGGCAGCTGCGAATTTTTATCGTGCTTCCGGTGCACAGCTGGCTTTGCAGGGATTGTCAAAGCTTGGATTAAATGCATAGAAGTTGTTGGCATCTAACTGCTCCTGAACAGAGCGTAATGCTTCACCAAAACGCTGGAAATGAACAATTTCTCTTGCACGCAGGAAGCGAATAGGGTCAGCAACTTCAGGAATGTTGCGTACTACGCGCAGGATATTGTCATAAGTGGAGCGCGCTTTTTGTTCTGCTGCAAGATCTTCAAAAAGATCTGTGACAGGATCCCCTTTGCTTTGAAATTCACAGGCATTAAAAGGAATACCTCCGGCAGCCTGTGGCCATACGCCTACTGTATGATCAATATAGTATGGTCCAAGCCCGGAATTTTCGATTTCCTCCATGGAAAGATTACGGGTAAGCTGATGGACGATAGTGGAGACCATCTCAAGATGTGCCAGTTCCTCTGTGCCAATATCATTCAATACTGCCATAGAGGTTCGATTAGGCATAGTAAAGCGCTGAGAGAGATAACGCATGGATGCCCCGATCTCGCCATCCGGGCCACCATACTGGCTCATAATAAACTGTGCCAGCTTTGCATTGGGTGTAGTAATATTGACTGGGTACTGCAGACGCTTTTCATAATTCCACATAAAAGATCACGCTCCTTCCCTTTCCCATGGAAATGGCTGCTGAGACCATTTCCATAAACCCTCACAGGTCTTGGCTGCTGTATCAATGGTTAATGGACCATAATCTCTGGCGTATTCTGTCAGCAATTGATTGCGTCTGTCTGAAACTTCGGTAAAAAATGCCAGGGCTCTTTCATCATCCGGGTGAGTATCCAGATAAAGAAGCAGATCATTGACAGCGAAGCTGACTTCATTAATCTGCTGAAACAGACAACGCTGTTTGGAAACTTGATTTTTCATCATCTTTGGCCACCTCGCTTTCCACAGAATGGTTTGCAGAGCTGTGGGAAAATAGTACCCACAGAAAGGGCATAATCCAAATCATAGGCTGAAGTGAAATTCTGATAAGGGACGTAGGCCATTGTAGGATTAAGCTGCTTCAAAGGGGCATAGATATTTCCTTCTAAATGAGAAGAACAAGTGCATTTAGGCGGATCGGATGGCTGTCTGTGAATATTTGAAGCAGCCTTTGAAGGCATATGGCAATCCGACTCCGGGCAATGCGAAGAACAGGGCACAGAAGATGGATTCATCATTCCGCAGGTTCTATTATAAGGGCGGCAGCCCGAACGGTTCATCTGATAATTTTCCATAAACAGATCCTTTCAGAGATACTCTGGTCAATTCGTTCTCTTTATCTTATGTAGAACCATTCAGAATGGTTTATCTTAGTGGAAAAACTATTTGGTTGTCTGAAATCATGAATCTGCAAAATCGTTATGATTTTGGTTTCAAAAAGTATACATGTATAAAATAAAGGACTCCGGGAATCAAAAACATAAGGTTGATTCCATTTACAGCTAAGCAGGAAAAAAATGAGGTCTTTAGTGTAAACCCGAGAAACAGATATAAAATACCGCAAACAGTGCTGCTGTACCAGTTTCCCCATCCAAGCCAGCCGAAAACGCCTGCAAAAATCAGGCTGAATTCTTTATAATATTGCAGGAAATCTCTTCTGGAAAAAGGAAAAACATTACGAAGCAGATAAATTCCCAGAATGATTTCCAGAATATTCATGATTCTCATAAGCTCAAAAACCAGGCTTGTGCTTTTAAGAAGGGAACAGTTTTCCCATAATTTCACATCTAATTTATTGGCTGCACTGATGGCTGCTTTGGTGAAAGTACTGTTTGTCATAACAATGCAGCGGTCGCAGTCGTAATATTTACCTCCGGCATAGACTTCCTGAACTGCCTTGTTTCCAACCGGATAAGAATAATATTTGCATTGAATTGCATATTTGGAAAAATGCCTGTAGGCAATGATGTCAACTCCCTGATCACCGCTTTTTTTTGTAACCTCTACATGATGAAATCCTTTTCTGCGCAGCATCTGTGCACATTTATGCTCGTATTTATGTCCATTCATCTGATAAAATTCCTTTGTTTCCTATATTCATTTTTATTAATTTCGTGATTTTGCGCAAAAACATTTGAAATCGTTTCACTCTTTTTTCAAATGCATTTCACATTTTTATCACATTTATTTCGTATATTATTAACTGTAGAAAGCACCAAGTCTTTCTTAATTTAATATTTT
>ERZ1035041.846-NODE-846-length-11712-cov-7.931972_pt1 | contig 11712 bp, 6 predicted proteins | sample MGYA00520684_ERZ1035041 | MGnify/ENA primary metagenome ERZ1035041 (study PRJEB33766, sample SAMN09781699) | gut metagenome | biome: gut microbiome | host: Homo sapiens | place: Madagascar | study: EMG produced TPA metagenomics assembly of the PRJNA485056 data set... | reverse complement strand
CTGCCGCACCTCGCTCGCCGTATCGGCACTTAGAATTATGCGGTATTGCCATAACATAAACGTTCGATTTTACGGAGAAAAGAGGAACTACTATGCGTGTTTTGATTGCTGCCGGCGGCACAGCCGGCCATATCAACCCGGCGCTTGCCATTGCCGGAGCCTTAAAGGCGGCGGACCCCGCGGCCGAAATCCACTTTGCCGGGCGGAAAGAGGGTATGGAGTACGGCCTTGTAACCAAGGCAGGGTACCCGTTCCACCATATTGAGATCAACGGTTTCCAGCGCAAGCTAACCCTGAAGAACGTGGGCCGCAACGTGGTAGCGCTCTACCACCTGGCCCTGTCCGGCCCGCGCACGGCGGCTATCCTGAAAGAGGTCCGGCCCGATCTGGTCATCGGCTGCGGCGGTTATGTCAGCGGCCCGGTGGTGCGCGCCGCCGCCAAAAAGGGCATCAAGACCGCCATCCATGAGCAGAACGCATTCCCCGGTGTGACCAACAAGCTGCTGGCCAAGGATGTGGACGTGGTGTTTGCCGCTTCCGCCGCTGCGGTGGAAAAGCTTGGCGCGCCGGAGAAGACCCTTGTGGTTGGCAACCCTGTCCGCCCGGAAATTTTGAACCGTGACCGCGCCGCCGCCCGTGCTGCCGTGCACGCGGGGGACCGCACCGTGATTTTGAGCTTCGGCGGCTCTTTGGGGGCCCGCCGTATCAACGAGGTTGTGGCAGAGCTGTGCGCGTGGGAGCAGGCAAACGACCTGCCCGTGCTGCACCTGCACGCCACCGGCAGCCGCGGCGTAAAGCTGTTTGAGGATCTGGAAGCCAAGAACCACTTTGCCCCCGGTGCCAACCTTGTGGTAAAAGAATACATTGATAACATGCCGGATCTGCTGGCCGCGGCGGACCTTGTTATTTCCCGCTCCGGCGCACTGACGCTGGCGGAGCTGGAAGCCATGGGCCGCGCGTCCATCCTGATCCCCAGCCCCAATGTGGCCGAAAACCACCAGTATTACAATGCACTGGAACTGCAAAACGCCGGTGCCGCCATTGTGATCGAAGAAAAAGACCTGACCGGTGCCAAGCTGATCGAAACCGTGCATACCCTGTTGGCAGAGCCCGGCAAACTGACGGCCATGGGCACCGCCGCCAAGACCCTGGGCAACCCCAAGAGCCTGGACCTGATCACCGCAAAACTGCTGGAACTGGTGAACGGAAAGTAACCTGCCGGAACAAACCGGCAGCAAATAAAAGCTGAAACACAGAAAGGAGGTACACCCCATGGACCGCAATCAGCGCAGCCGAAACCAGAAAAAAAGTGTACCTCCCCGCAAGGGTCAGCCCAGCCATCGCAACACCAAAAGCGCCCCGCCGCAGCGCAGCAGCCGCCCGGCGGGCAGCCAGCAGCGGCCAAAGGGAAGCGGCCAGCGCCCCGCAAAACAGCCCGAACGCCAGCCGCCCAAACAGCAGCAAAAGCGCCCCCGCCCCCAACAGAACCCCCAAAAGCCGGGGTACCGTTCCAGCGCGCCACAGGTGCAGCGCCGCGTTACCCGCGCGGAACAGCTGCGAATCCGCCGCCGCAAGGCCATCATCGGGGTGCTGTGCGTTTTGGCAGTGCTGGTGGTCGGCATTGTGCTTTCCATCAACCTGTTATTCAAGGTGACGGATTTCCGGGTGGAAAATGCGGACCACACCACCCCCGCCAATACCGGCATTTATACCGAACAACAGCTGATCGATGCAACCGGCATTCAGGTGGGGGATAACCTGTACGGTTTTTCCACCAAAGAAAAATCTGACCAGCTGTTGGCGCAGATGCCGTACCTGGATGTGGCAGTCGTCACCCGCCAGGCCCCCGGCACCGTGATCATCCGGGTGCAGCCTGCGGTGGAACGCTTTAAGATGGAGTATTCCGGCAGCTGGCTGGTGCTGAGCGAACAGCTGAAAGTGCTGCGTGTGGAGCCGGCAGAGCCGGATAATCTGGTGCAGCTGGATGCCCTGCTGCCAGAGGGCGCGGCCACCACGCCGGGCAGCTTCCTGACACTGGATGCCCCCAGCGAGCCGACCGCCCTGGCAACGGCCATGCCAAGCGGCACCGCAACGCCGGAAAATGCGGATGAAGCCGATACGATGCAGGTGACACCCAACGAGGTGCTGAACGAACTGTTGGGCGAACTGGATCAGTACGGCCTGCTGGATGGCACCACGGTGCTGACCATGCAGAACATGACCGAGCTGAGCTTTTTGTATCAGGGCCGTGTGTCGGTTCAGCTGGGCACGGCAAACAATCTGGATTACAAAATCCGGTTTGCCGCCTATATCATTCTGGATACCGGCGGCGATGGTTTGGCAAGCAGTGACCGCGGCACGCTGGATGTTTCGAACCAGCAGACGGACGGCACCATTCAGCCGCGCTTTTTGCCGGCGGAAAACCCCGTGGCTACCCCGGAGCCAACCCCGGAACCCCCAGCAGAGGATACCACGGATGCTGCCGCCGATGCAGCGGCAGATGGTGCAGACCTGACTACCGATGCGCCCCAGGGGGACACCCAAAATCAGGAATAAAAGAACTACCGATCCTGCCGATGCCGTTTCCAAGCGGTGCGGCAGGATTTTTTTTCGCCGCCTGTAACAAAACGGCGGCCGCGGCCACCAATATCATGTAAGGCGCCTGAACAAAGCGATAGGAGGTGGGCCAAAGCATGAAACTGCCGGAGCTGGAAGAGCTGTACCGGCGCTACCGGATGGATCTGTACCGCTATCTCTGCTTTTTGACCCACGACCCTGTGCAGGCGGAAGACCTGTTGAGCGAAACCTTTGTGCGGGTCATCAAGCGGCTGCCCACTTTCCGTGGGGAGTGCGAGGTGAAAACCTGGCTGTTTGGCATTGCGCGCAATATCTGGCTGGAAAGCCTGCGCAGGCGGCATCTGGCCGTCAGCCTGGATGATTTGATGGAACGCTACATAACCGATGATGCCCTGACCGAAACCACCGCCGCCCGCCAAAAGCTGTGCCGCGTGCAGGCCCTGCTGCAGCAAAAGGACGAGCGCACCCGCAGCGTGGTATATCTGCGGGCGCAGGGGTATTCGTACCAGGAGATTGCCCAAAAACTGCAAATAACCGAAGCATCCGCGCGGGTGGTGGAGCACCGTACCCGCGCCTGGCTGAAAGCGACCCTGCAAAAGGAGGGATACGACGAATGATGCAAGAAAAACAAACAAACCGGCAAACAGAACAGGGAAAAGCAGAAACAGAGATTCCCTGCGCGGTCTGCCGAGATTTGATCCCGCTGGTGCAGGATGGCGTTGCCAGCCCGGAAAGTGAAGCGCTGGTAAAAGCCCACCTGCAAACCTGCCCGGAATGCCGCACCCTGTGGCAGGCGGGCGGCGGGCAGGCCCTGCCACAAAGCCTGCCCGCACCCGATGATGCCCGCCTGCTGCAAAAGATCCGCCACAAATACAATACCGGCCTGCTGATGTTTGCAGCGCTGGGTATGGGCTTTGGGGTGCTGACAAGTTACGGCGAACATTCCAACTGGATCATCCTGATTTTCCCGTTTGTGTGTGCTGCGGCCGTGTATCAGGACCCCCAGATGTGGAAGCTGCTGATGGCAGTGGGGGAGGGCATTGCCCTTTGCGCGCTGCTGCGGACCTTCGTGCGCTATTGGCAGTATGGCGCCAGTTGGACGGAGTACCCGGTCACCTTAATTGTGTACAGCGTTTTTATGCTGGGGCTGTGCGGCATTGGCTGCCTGATTGGCTGGCTGCTGAACTATGCCAGTGGGAAAGGAGAGAAAAAACATGAAAGTGAAAAATAAGCGGAAGCTGGCGGGCGTGTTGGCCGTTGTGCTGATTGCGCTGGTGCTGCTGGCATTTGACTGCATCAATGGCGACCCCATCAGCGAGCGCTGGGCCATGCACCGAGCCGTACAGTTTGCGGAAAAGCTGTACCCGGACCAGACCTTTACGGCGGAAGGCGCGGGTTCGATGCGGGGGTTCTGCTATACAACCAGAGTGCAGTCACAACAAAGCAAGGATACCTGGTTTTATGTGGAAACTCACTTTTGGCTTTTTACCAGCGATATCTATACGATCGACCACACCCAGTACATAGATGCGCGGCTTAATACATCTAATCGCATGGATCTGGAGGCGCGGGATGAGTTGGCACCGGTCCTCGCTGATGCTTTGTCGGAATACGACATCCCCTACGATGAAGCACAGCAGTGTGTGATGGTTATTCTGCCGTATGAATCAGGAAAAAATGTCTTTGATCGGGGCATGGAATACCAGCAGTGGCTGCCGTTGGATGCCCCGTTTGAAAAAGACATTTTGCAGCATGTACCGGCCAAACTGTGGGTCACGATTGAAACCACATCGCAGCCCCAGCGCGCGGATTTCCAGCCCGCCCTGCAAAAAATAAAAGCCGCCTGCGAAGCAAACGGCTACCATTTTGCCACCTATAATGTGACCATGATCCAGCGGGATATCCCCTATGAGACCGCTCTTGCCCAATGCATAGAATCCGGCGATGTGGCGGCGGGGGAGATTTGAAGCATGATCATAAAGCCATCATTTACGGTGCGGTAGGGCGGAATGCCCTCATCCCGCCGTGGAGAAACCTTGCCGGTTGCGGCAAACGCCGCAAATAATTTGTAGGGGACGATGCTCGTCATCGTCCCGTGAACGGGCTGTGCCCAATTATTTACCCCTGCATATGGCAAACGCCTGTGGGCACATACCGTAAATGCCTGCTATGATTAGGCCACGGAACGGTCAAGACCGTTCCCTACAGAATTTTTTATTGTGCGTTGCTACCCCCTAAACATTTTGTAGGGCGGGATGCCCTCATCCCGCCGTGGAGAAACCTTGCCGCTTGCGGCAAACGCCGCAAATAATTTGTAGGGGACGATGCTCGTCATCGTCCCGTGAACCGGCCTTGCCGAATCATTTACCCCCACATATGGCAAACGACCGCTGGCGCACAATGTGCGCCCCTACGGGTGGGATGCATGGTAAAGGATGATTGCGCGTTATAAAACGCGCTCTGTAGGGAACGGTCTTGACCGTTACGGAAACCATAAACTAGATGTATGATGGAATATAATCCCCCTAAAACTCAAAAAGGCTGCTCCTTCAACCGAAGAAGCAGCCTTTCGCTTATTCATCCAATCACGATGCGATCGTAATCTTATAATTCCTCAAGCTCAAATAAATCAAACATTCAGCTCCACATGCTGGCCAAGATCCTCTTTGTTGGCGTCCAGCACGGGACGGATAACTTCGGCCAGGAACTCTTCCACCTGCTGCGGGGCGCGGCCGGTGAAATCTTCGGGGCTCAGCTCGGCCTCGATCTCCTCGCGGGTCAGACCGAATGCAGGGTCAGCTTCCACGCGGGCAATCATATCATTGGGCTTGCCCTCCTGCTTGACCACAGCGGCAGCGGCCACGGCGTGCTCGCGCAGGCGTTCGTGCAGCTCCTGGCGGTCGCCGCCTTTCTTGACGGCTTTCATCATGATGTTCTCGCTGGCCATGAACGGCAGCTCGGCCATCACGCGGCTGCGGACAACCTTGGGGTAAACCACCAGCCCGTCCGAAACATTCAGCAGAATGTTCAGGATGGCATCGGCGGCCAAAAAGCCCTCAGCCATGGCGATGCGCTTGTTGGCGGAATCGTCCAGCGTGCGCTCAAACCACTGGGTGCCGGCGGTGATGGCGGGGTTCAGCACATCCACCATCAGGTAGCGGGAAAGCGCGCAGATGCGTTCGCAGCGCATGGGGTTGCGCTTGTACGGCATGGCGGAAGAACCGATCTGGTTCTTTTCAAACGGCTCCTCCATCTCCTTAAAGTTGGCCAGCAGGCGGATGTCGGTGGCCATCTTCATGGCGCTCTGGGCAAGACCGGCAATGGCGGAAAGCACATTGTAGTCCACCTTGCGGCTGTAAGTCTGGCCGCAGACGGGCACAACCTTGTCAAAGCCCATCTGGGCGCACACATCGGCTTCCACCGCCTTGACCTTGGCGGAATCGCCGTTGAACAGCTCCATAAAGCTGGCCTGGGTGCCGGTGGTACCCTTAACGCCGCGCAGGGCCAGCTGGCTGATCTGGTGGTCAATCTCCTGCAGGTCCATGTAGAACTCGTTCATCCACAGGGTAGCGCGCTTGCCAACGGTGGTCAGCTGGGCGGGCTGGCAGTGGGTGTAAGCCAGGCAGGGCATATCCTTGTACTGCTCGGCAAAATCGGCCAGGTTGGCCAGCACGCCGATCAGCTTTTTGCGCACCAGCTGCAGGCCTTCGCGCATGATGATAACATCGGTGTTATCGCCAACATAGCAGCTGGTAGCACCCAGGTGGATGATACCCTTTGCCTTGGGGCACTGCAGGCCGTAAGCGTAAACATGGCTCATGACATCGTGGCGCACCAGCTTTTCGCGGGCAGCGGCTTCCTCGTAATTGATGTCATCCTTGTGGGCTTCCAGCTCGGCAATCTGTTCATCGGTAATGTCCAGGCCCTGCTTCTGCTCAGCCTTGGCCAGTGCAATCCACAGCTTGCGCCAGGTGCGGAACTTGTTATCGTCCGAGAAAGTATACTGCATCTCATCGGAAGCATAACGGGTGGAAAACGGAGAAATATAACGATCATGTGCCATTGGTCGGGTTTCCTTTCTTACAGCATGTCTTACAGTTTAAAGTAGTTCACGCCGCCTTCAAAAATCGGCTGGTACTTGTCGCCGGTAACGTTTTTGTACAGGCTGTCGCCGCTGCGCTCAGAATGGCCCATCTTGCCGAACACGCGGCCGTCCGGGCTGGTAATGCCCTCAATGGCCAGCACAGACCCGTTGGGGTTGTAGCGCATATCCATGGTGGGCACGCAGTTCAGGTCAACATACTGGGTGGCAACCTGGCCGTTGTTGATCAGCTGCTGCAGCAGGCCGTCATTGCAGACAAAGCGGCCTTCGCCGTGGCTGATGGCAATCAGGTGTTCATCATCCACATTGCATTCGCTCAGCCAGGGGCTCTTGTTGGAAGCTACGCGGGTGCGCACCAGCATGCTCTGGTGGCGGTGGATGGTGTTAAAGGTCAGGGTCGGGTCGTTCTCGGTAATCGGGCGGATCTCGCCGTAAGGCACAAGGCCCAGCTTAATCAATGCCTGGAAGCCGTTGCAGATGCCGAGTGCCAGGCCGTCACGCTGGTTCAGCAGACGGTTGACGGCATCGGCCACAGCGGGGTTGCGGAAGAACGCCGCAATGAACTTGGCGGAGCCGTCCGGCTCATCGCCGCCGGAAAAACCGCCCGGCAGCATCAGAATCTGGCTCTGGTCAAGCTCTTTCACCAGGGCTTCGCAGCTGGCGGCAACGTCGGCGGGGGTCAGGTTCTTCAACACCAGAATGTGCGGGTCGCCACCGGCGCGGCGGAATGCGCGTGCAGTGTCGTATTCGCAGTTGGTGCCGGGGAACACAGGGATGATAACGCGCGGGGTGGCCAGGCGCACAGCCGGGGCAACGCGCTGGAAGCAGTTGACCTTGTATTCCAGGGATTTAACTTCCTCGCCAGCCTTGAGGTAGGGGAAGACAGGCTGCAGCTTTGCTTCCCATACATCCTGCAGGTGCTGCAGGTCGATGTTTTCGCCGTTGGCGTTGATGACGTAATCCACGGTGGTGGAACCGAGGAATTCACCGGCAGAAGCATCCAGAAGCTCCAGAATAACTGCGCCATAGCAGGGCTTGAACAGGTCGTCCAGGTTGATATCACGGCTCAGGGACAGGCCCACGTGGTTGCCGACGCACATCTTGAACAGTGCTTCGGCAACGCCGCCGTAGCCCGGCGTTGCTGCGGCCAGCACCTTGCCTTCGTCGATCATCTGCTCCACGATCTTGTAGATGGAAAGCAGGCTGCCAATCTCCGGCATGCCGTCCTTGTACTGCGGCTTCAGGATGACAACAGAGCTGTTGGCTTTCTTGAACTCAGGGCTCATGACGTTGGCGGTGTTGCCAATGGCGGTGGCAAAGCTGACCAGCGTGGGGGGAACATCCAGGCCTTCAAAGCTGCCGGACATACTGTCCTTGCCGCCGATGGAAGCAATGCCAAGGCCCATCTGGGCATCCAGCGCGCCAAGCAGGGCGGCCAGCGGCTTGCCCCAGCGTTCGGGGGCAGTGTTCAGGTGCTCAAAATATTCCTGGAAAGTCAGGTACATATCCTTGTGGCGGAAACCGGCGCAAACCAGTTTGGTCACGCTTTCCACAACGGCCATGTAAGCGCCGCGGTAGGGGTCCGCTTCAGTCAGATAGGGGTTAAAGCCCCAGGCCATGCCGGAGCAGGTGGTGGTTTCGCCATCCACCGGCAGTTTGGCAGCCATGGCCATGGTGGGGGTCAGCTGGTATTTACCGCCGTAAGGCATCAGCACGGTGGAAGCGCCGATGGTGGAGTCAAACCGCTCGCCCAGGCCTTTCTGGCTGCAAACGTTCAGGTCGCCAACCAGGTTTTCCAGCTTTTCGGCAAAGGTGGAACCGGCCCACTGGGGCTGCCATACCGTGCCGGGCAGAACATGCACATCGGCATGGCGCTCTGCACCGTTGGAGTTCAGGAACTCGCGGGAAAGGTCCACGATGGCAACGCCGTTCCAGTTCTCGCGCATCCGCTTTTCCTCGGTAACGGTAGCAACCACGGTGGCTTCCAGGTTTTCCTCATTGGCAAGTGCAATGAACTTTTCGGCATCTTCAGCGGCAACGGCAACAGCCATGCGCTCCTGGCTTTCGCTGATAGCCAGCTCGGTGCCGTCCAGGCCCTCGTACTTCTTGGTAACTTTGTTCAGGTCAATGTTCAGGCCGTCGGCCAGCTCGCCGATGGCAACGGAAACGCCGCCTGCGCCAAAGTCGTTGCAGCGTTTGATCATGCAGCAGGCGTCCTCGCGGCGGAACAGGCGCTGCAGCTTACGCTCAATGGGGGCGTTGCCCTTCTGCACCTCGGCACCGCAGGTTTCCAGGCTGGTCAGCTTGTGGGCCTTGCTGGAGCCGGTAGCGCCGCCAATGCCGTCACGGCCGGTGCGGCCGCCCAGCAGGATGATCACATCGCCGGGCTGGGGCTCTTCGCGGCGGACATGGCTGGCCGGGGTAGCACCCACAACAGCGCCGATCTCCATACGCTTTGCCACATAGCCGGGGTGGTACAGTTCAGCAACCTGGCCGGTGGCAAGGCCGATCTGGTTGCCATAGCTGGAATAACCGGCAGCAGCAGTGGTAACCAGCTTGCGCTGGGGCAGCTTGCCGGGCATGGTTTCGGCAACCGGCTTGAGCGGGTCGCCTGCACCGGTCACACGCATGGCCTGGTAAACATAGCTGCGGCCGGACAGCGGGTCACGGATGGCACCGCCGATGCAGGTAGCAGCGCCGCCGAACGGCTCAATCTCGGTGGGGTGGTTATGGGTCTCGTTCTTGAAGAGGAACAGCCAATCCTGCAATTCGCCATCCACATCGCACTTGATTTTGACGGTGCAGGCATTGATCTCTTCGCTCTCGTCCAGGTTCTGCAGGATGCCGCGCTGTTTCAGGGCCTTGGCGCCGATGGTGGCCAGGTCCATCAGGGTGCGGTTCTTTTTATCGCGGCCGGTCTCGGCACGCAGGGCCATGTAACGGTCAAATGCAGCCTGCACAACTTCGTCGTCAATCTTGACATCGTTCAGGATGGTGCCGAAGGTGGTGTGCCGGCAGTGGTCAGACCAGTAGGTATCGATCAGGCGGATTTCGGTAATGGTCGGGTCGCGCTGTTCAGATTTGAAGTAGTTCTGGCAGAACACAATGTCGGCGTGGTCCATGGCCAGGCCCTTTTCATTGCGGAAATTCTCCAACGCAGCGTCATCCAAAGCGCAGAAGCCGTTCAGGGTTTCCACAGCGGTGGGCACGGCAAATTCCATTTTCAGGGTATCGCGGGTGTCCAGGCTGGCCTCGCGGGCTTCCACCGGGTTGATGACGTACTTCTTGATGGCTTCCAGATCCTCTGCGCTCAGCTCGCCGTCCAGCAGGTAGATGCGGGCACTGCGCACAGACGGACGCTCGCCCTGGCTCAGCAGCTGGATACACTCGGAAGCAGAATCTGCACGTTGGTCAAACTGGCCGGGCAGATACTCCACAGCAAACACCGTCTTGGCGGTGGGCAGCTCGGCATAGGTCACATCGACTGGCGGTTCGCTGAACACGGTGGGGATGGCTTTCTCAAACAGGTCACGGTCAATGCCTTCCACATCATAGCGGTTCAACAGGCGCAGAGCTTTCAGGCCCTTAATGCCAACCAGCTCAACCAGTTCATGCTTCAGGCCCTGGGCTTCGCCGTCAAAGCCGGGCTTTTTTTCTACATAAATGCGGTAAACCATTCTTGTTTAACCCTCCTGTGCTTTCATTGCCGCAAGGGCACGGGCACCAATATCACTGCGGCGGTGCAGTTTGTCAAAATGGATGCAGTCAGCAGCGGCGTAAGCCTTTTTCAGGGCTTCGGGCAGGGTGGCGGCGGTTGCCGTTACACCCAACACGCGGCCGCCGTTGGTAACCAGCTTGCCATCCTTGATGGCGGTACCGGCATGGTACACGGTCACATCGGCAGCACCGGGCACCTGGCCATTCTCCAGGCCGGTGATCTCCTTGCCCTTTTCATAGGCAACGGGGTATCCGCCGGAAGCCAGCACCACACAGGCGGCAGCGCCATCGCTGAACTTGACCTCGGTTTTGTCCAGCGTGCCGTTGGTGCAGGCCTGCATCACGGTCAGCAGGTCGCTTTCCAGCAGGGGCAGTACTACCTGGGTTTCGGGGTCGCCAAAGCGGCAGTTGTATTCAATCACCTTGGGGCCGTCCGGGGTCAGCATCAGGCCAAAGTACAGGCAGCCCTTAAAGGGGCAACCCTCTGCCTGCATGGCGGCAACCGTAGGCAGGAAAATCTTCTCCATGCACTCGGCGGCAATGGCGGGGGTGTAGCAGGGGTTGGGGGCAACGGTGCCCATGCCGCCGGTGTTCAGGCCCTCGTCATGGTCCAAAGCGCGCTTGTGGTCCATGCTGGAAACCATCGGCTTGACGGTTTTGCCATCACAGAAGGACAGCACGCTGACTTCCGGCCCGGTCAAAAATTCTTCCACCACAACATGGTTGCCGGAAGCGCCGAACTTTTTGTCCAGCATGATTTCCTTTACGCCATCGGCGGCTTCCTGCTCATTCTGGCAGATCAGCACGCCTTTGCCCAGCGCCAGGCCATCCGCCTTGATAACAACCGGGTACTTGCCCTTGCTGCGGATGTAATCCATCACCTTGGCGGGGTCGTCAAAGGTTTCATAGCCGGCGGTGGGAATGCCGTATTTTTTCATCAGGTCCTTGCTGAACACCTTGCTGGCTTCAATGCGGGCGGCAGCGGCATCCGGGCCAAAAGCAGGGATGCCCACCTTGGCCAAAGCATCCACCATGCCAAGGGCAAGGGGATCGTCCTGTGCAACAACAACATAATCAAAGGCTTCTGCCTTGGCAAAGGCGACCATGGCGTCTACATCCGTTGCAGAGATGTTTTTGCAGGTGGCATCGTAACCAATGCCGCCGTTGCCGGGGGCACACCAGATCTCGCCGCAGTCGGGGCTTTTTTTCAGCGCGCGGATAATGGCGTGTTCACGCCCGCCGCCGCCAACAACCAGAATTTTCATGGCAAACTCCTTGTTGTAATAAATAAGAAAGAATAAATAATAAATAATAAA
>ERZ1035041.844-NODE-844-length-11718-cov-3.768927_pt1 | contig 11718 bp, 7 predicted proteins | sample MGYA00520684_ERZ1035041 | MGnify/ENA primary metagenome ERZ1035041 (study PRJEB33766, sample SAMN09781699) | gut metagenome | biome: gut microbiome | host: Homo sapiens | place: Madagascar | study: EMG produced TPA metagenomics assembly of the PRJNA485056 data set... | reverse complement strand
CACGGCCATCACCGGCACGGGCCAGTTCAGCTGGCCGGTCTTGGGCAGAGCGGGGTTCGCCGGGCGGCCGGGCTGAGCCGGAGTATCCGTGTCGGCGGGAGTGGACGGCTCATTGGGGGCGTCCGGGGAATCCGGCGTGGCCGGGGTGCTCGGGCTGTCGGGGGAGACGGGCGTGCTGGGCGTGTCCGGTGTTTCCGGAGTCTCCGGCGTGTACGCGCCCACCTTCGGGCTGGCGTCCACATCGTAGAGCCACTGGCCGTCCTCTGCCAGCGGCAGGGAAACCAGGAAGGGGTTCACGGCCTTGTAGCCTGCGGAAGCCTTGGTCTGCGCCACGAGGTACAGGCCCAGCTCCAGATCTTCAAAGACTGCGTTGCCGTCGTTGTCCACGGCCTGCACCGTGCCTTCCGAACCCGGGGCCAGATAGTCCAGCAGGCGGCCTGCCAGAGAGCTGTCGCCCAGATCGTTCAGGTCGCCCAGCTCGATGCCGCAGCCGTAGAAGTCGCCGCAGTATTCAAAGCTCAGGTCGCCGTTTTTGCGCTGGACCTCGGCCACGCGGTAGATGGTCAGCTCGCCGCCGCGCAGGGCCTTCTGGCTGGCTTCGTCGTACAGGCGCACCCGGATGGTGCCGGTCATGGGGTCGCCGTTGCGGTCGGTCAGCTTGATGTTGGCGCTGGTGGCAAAGGCGGGCAGTGCGCTCACCGCCAGAAGACACAGCATCAAAAGCAGGGCCGCAGCGTGCTTTTTGAACTCAGTGCGTTTCATGATTTTCACCTCTTGAAGATTTGCGTTTGCGGGTGGAGAACAGCAGCCAAATCAGCAGTGCCAGCAGCAGCGGCAGGGCGATGATGGGCGCCGTGATGATAGGTTCGATCTTGGTGGCTTCGCTGGTGACGCGGATGTGCTTGAGCTTGTCCGGCGTCTCGATGCGTCGGCCGCGTACCAGCAGGCGGTGGGAGTTGATGCCGTAGGGGGTGCAGGTCATCAGAGTGACGTAGTCCCTGCCTTCGGTCACCTTCAGGTTATCAGTCTCGGTGGGCAGGACGATGGAGATCTGGTCCACCTCATAGGTGAGCACCCGGTCCAGCACCGTGATGGTGAAGGTGTCGCCCACTTCCAGCTGGTCAAGGTTGGTGAACAGCTTGGCGCTGGGCAGGCCCCGGTGGGCCGAGATGACTGCGTGGGTGCTCTCGCCGCCCACCGGCAGGCTGGTGCCTTCCAGATGGCCCGCGGCCACCTGCAGCACGCCGTCGCTGGTGCCGTGGTAGATGGGCAGCTCCACGCCGATCTTTTCAATGGTGATGTAGCCCATGATGCCGGTGCCGGTCACGTCCAGCGTGCTTTCGTAGCTGGGGAAGCGGTCCGGGTGGTACAGGGCGTCCGGGTCGGCGGCGATCTGGGCGTTGAAGGCGTCTGCGGCGTCAAAATAGGCGCTGTAATCCGCGTTGGTCAGCTTGTCCACATCGGCGGCGTAGGTGGCCACCGCGCGGGACTGGTGCCGCTGGTTGACGTAGTCGCTGAGGGTGGGGTATAACATCACGGATAGACCCACGAAAAAGACGAGGATCAGGATGATTGTGCTTTTGTTCTTTTTCATGGGCTACTCCCTAATGTTATAAGGATAGGAGCCGGAGGCCTTTTGGGCCCCGCGCTCCGGTGCTGTGGGGGATAAAGGAGAAATTACTTGTTCTCCATGCGCTTCTTGGTGACCAGCAGAACGATGGCTGCCACCATCAGGCCGCCGCCGATGACATAGAACAGGGTGGTGCCCATGCCGCCGGTGGAGGGCAGGGTGGTGCCCTGCTTATTGACAATGGTGGTAGACAGGCCGGAAGCGCCCACACCTTCACCATTTATGGTGGAACCGGTCAGGTCCACATTATTTCCGGTGTGATTTGCCTTGATGACCACAGTAGTCACAGGGCAGGTATTGAAACCGGTAGGAGTGCTGGTCTCTTTCAGGTAGTAGGTACCAGCATCCAGACCTTTAACGTTGAACGTGCCATCTTCGGCAGACTTCATCTCAACACCTTTACCCTCAGTGCTAAAGTCACGAGAATAAGTGCCGTCCTCGTTCTGTTTGAGCTTGATCTCCTGTTCTTCATTGCAAGCTATATCGCTGTACAGACGGAAGCCAGCGCCCGCCAGCTTGTTGTTCTCGTTAACTTCATCGCGGTACTTGGTGTTGTTCAGCTGGTAGGTGAACACGTAGACTTCGCTTTCGGGAGTCTGACCAACGGATGTGTTGATTCTGGGATTGTTGGAATAGGTGAGATAAACCTTATTCGTGTTCTTCGTATCTCCATTTGTTGCAGTATTGACATAGGCATTTTCGTTCAGGTGTGCAGTATAGGTGACCGTAATAGTAGCGCCGTCATTCAAATTGAGCTCTGGTGCACAGGTCTTGACATTATCGATGCTCAGCGTGAGATTCTGATCGGAAACATCATAAGTATATTTTTCAGGCGGAATGGTGATATCGGAACCACCATTATTGATCACAACAGTATCCCAATGATCAAAGGTAATGCCCTCAGACAGAGTATCATGAAAGGTAACCGTGTACTTATCATAGTAATCATAAGCACGACCATTGTCTTTGCTTGCGGGCAAGGTAGCGGTCAGCTTGAACTGGAACGGTTCGTTGATCGCATGGTCAGCGCTGGGACCAAAACCTGCTCCGTTGCTGGTGCCATCCTGATTGTCATAAACTTCCTTCTCAACATAGGGCTTTACAACCTTAGGCGTAATTTGAACGTGATAGTTTGCTTTGTTAACCTTCAGCAGGAAGGAATTGTAGGCATGATAGGAATCGCCATCGCTAAAGGAGCTAGTATCAACGATCAGATAATAACCTGGCTTTCGAATTTCGAAGCCACCGGTGTGACCTGTATCGACGGGTTCCGGTTTTGCGCCTGCAGTCGGGTAGAGATACTTGCAGACAACACGGGCGAAAGCGATGCTGTTATCATCGGAATCATTCCATGTGCTGATAACCGCAAGAACATCCTGAACAGCGGTTGCACCGTTAAACAGGTGGCCGATGGTAGAATCTGCCTTCAATTCGGCCAGAAAAATATCAGGTTCAGTGATGTTTTTGCCCCAACGAACGTTGGAAATCGTCTTATTGTCCTCACTAACATCACCCGTGAAGATCTGGAAAGCGCCGTAATCGTGTTTTGTGTTGAGGTCCTCCTCAGTCTCCCCAGGGTTGTATGCAAACGCCGGGATCGCCATGGCGCACACCATGGCAACTGCCAGCAGCGCAGCCATGAGTTTCTGAATGGTCTTTTTCATAGTGGGTGAAAGTCTCCTTTCTATTTTTTATGATTCCTCGTTGTAAAAACGGTCCTGTCTGCGGCGCAGAGAGTTTTGCGGCCGCAATGGAGGGTGCAGCTTGTTTTAATCTGCCCTCCTCTCGCGTCTGCGCTTTTGACAGAAACCACACACCAGTGCAGCAAGCACCATGGTGCCGCCCACTGCTGTATACAAAGTGGTACCGGCCCCGCCGGTAGAGGGGAGTTCATAGCCTGCCCGTGTAGACTGGTTGACGATCTGCACGCTGGCACCATTGGCACCAGACACGCTGATGTTCGGGCAGGTATCATAGAGGAGCTCGGAACCGGCAAGGCGGTAACGGGTGGTGTAGCCATCCATTGCGCTCTCCTCAATGGTGTAATAGATATCGTCGCTGGTTTCAAGGTCAGACCAGGTGGAGGTCCAGCCGTTGTCGTTGTTCAGCGTGACAGGGTCGCCAATCTGAGTAGAACCACCGTCGGAATGCTTGGTAAGCGTGACTGTAACGGTGGGCAGCTCGCCCAGCTTAGCGGAATCCGTGATGGCGTCGCCGTTGGAATCCTGCCAGAGCTTGGTCACCTTCAGGCTGCCGGTGGGGACGTAATCCGGGTCCTTTTCATTTGCCACATTGTAGTAGAAGGTCTGGTAGGTATCGTCCTTGCCGGTCGTGACCTGATAGGTATGCACATCCGCAGCAATAACACCGGAACCGTCCGGCGGGGTATAGGCATCTGTGCTTCTGGTGACACGGAAGTAATAGTATGCGTTACCACGCGGCATCAGGTACCCGGCAGGTGCTTTGGTCTCAAGGATGCGGTACAGCGTATCGCGGTCAACGGACAGAACATCGTTGCCCTTGCTGTTGGTCTTGATCGAATCATTGACCGTTACCCACTGCTTCTGGTCTGCATCCCACTTTTCCAGTAGGAACTCGGCACCCTCCAGTGGGTGGTTCACCGTGTCGCCGTACTTGAAAATGGTCAGGCGGTCATTGTTGTAGTCGATTGATGCACCGCCGCTGGTAGTAGGTGTAAAACTTACATCCTTATTGGAAGTGCTCCAGCTCGGATTACCCTGGAGCGTTACGTCATTGGTAAAATTCAGAGGTTTTGTGCTGAGAACATGACTTGTATCGACAGTGTAATGGAAAACGAGCACGAGCGGGGTGGCATCCGGTACTTTTGTCCACGTCTTGACTTGTGTAAAGTGAGTGTCATATTTGGCATAGTACTCTGTAGTAGAAACAATCTTTGTATTGACATCAGTAATGTCGTCGTACTTGCCGCTGACAGGGGTAAGCTCGCGGAGAAATGTTGTAGGAACATATTCGCCGTTCACAAACTCGCCCTTATAAACGGAAATACCCTCCAGCCATAAATACTGCGTTTTTCTGTCGCCGCTCAGGGCACCAGAAAACTTCATGGAATCGTAAAGGAGCAGCTGACCTTTCTCCTCATCCAGCAGTTGCCTGCCAGTGGGGTTCACCATGACGTTATAGGTCAGTGTGCCGGTGCTTTCATCAAAGGTGCCTTGTTTGCGGACGACGTCAACTGCGGCGTTGTCGTTTTTGAAGCTATACTTATCAGAAACGGTTTTGCCGTCGTTCAGTTTGCCGTAGTTATAAATCGTGGTGTTGCCGGACGGCAGAGCGGCAGCGTTCGTCGTGGTCTGATAGGTGATAGTCACCGGGCCGGTGATGTTTGAACCGCTAAAATCAACCGAGAACAGGCCGACATCCACCTCAGAATGGCTGTCATCCATTTTGCTGTAGTCGTAATGAATGGTCACCTTATCGGTTACATTTTTGTTGTCCTCGGTAATCACCTTTACAGAGTCTTCAACGATCTTCTGCGCCTTGCACCACTTGCCGTCGGAATCGGTCAGCACACCGGACCAGTCGTAGTAGGTGTAGCCGTTAAGGTCATCGGCGGAAATGGTGGTGCTCCAGCTCATGGTGGCAGTGCCGTCGGCGGTCGTTCCATCTTCCAGCTTCTTGCTCAGAATATTGGAAGAAATGGTCACCTCGTCGGTGTCGCTGGATGTGGTGCCGTCGTTTGTAACGTTACCGGTGTTACTGACTGTTATATCGGTAAGACCATTATTTTCAGGAGCCTTTGTTTTATAGGTGATCTCGTAGTAGTGGCGGCCTTCCTCCAGCGGGTAGGTGATCGTTCTGGTATCGGTGTTGTACTGCTCATTGGTCAACTTGACCGTTTTTGAACTGCCACCGTCCATCTTCACGCTGATTTTTCCATCAACCAGCTCATATGGCAGGGTATCCGTAAAGGTGGCACCGTTCTCCAGGTAAGCAAGGGAGCCATCCGAGGTGGGAGTGTTTATTTTGACCGTCCACTCGATATAACCCTTTTTGCTGTTGTGCTTGCCGCTCTTGGAGATCATGTCGTTTTTCAGCTTGGTTTCCGTGCTGGCTTCGTGAGATTCATCCTTATAGGAAGCACGGATCTTGTTCTTCACCTTGCTGTCCTGCTCAAGCGTGAGCGGAGGATCATTGCATACAACCGTATAAGTAATGATATAGGTGCCTGCCGCGATTTTATCACCATTCTCGCCAAGGGTGATGACTTTGCTTGTACCACTGCCGTCTTCCCAGTTGATAACCGGGGCAGAGTTCGTGGAGGAAGTGATCTCTGGAGCAGTGTCCGTGTAGGTGAATGTTACACTGCCAGTCGTGGTCAGGGTGTCGGTGATCCTAAAGGGGGCGTCCATCTCCTGATTCACGGTCAGGGTGACAGTGTAATCAATATAGGCCTTGCCACCATCATAGCGGAGCTTGCGCTTAGATTTATTCAGTGCAAAGACATCATCGTCTTTTGTTGTGGAGTCGTTCTTTTTCTCGTTGATCGTGACAGTGACCGTGTTATTCTCGTTGATCTTGAAATCATTCTTATTGTTCTTGTTGATCTGTTCTTCGTCCCACTTGAAATTGAAGCGTACCCAGCTGTCCACCTGACTGGCAGAGGTGGTCTTTTCTTGCTCGATAAACGTTTTATCGTATTCCAGAACCAGAATCCAATGATCGCCGCTCTTGACAAAGGAATATTTACCGCGATTTTCTCCCAGACTGCCGCCGACATTATCGCCGCAGTCAAAGCCATCAGGAAGGTCGATATAGACCTTGTAATCATTATCAATGATTTTCTGAGCCGGAATGGCTTTGAGCTCGAGGTAACCGTAAACAGTCTCTGTGAGCACAAATGTGTCAGAATCTACAGCATGCCCATCGCTTTCTTTCTGGAGCTTAAAGTTGGTAACGTAAGAATTACCCTTCAGGCCGTTGACTGTTTCCAACGTATCTGTGCCATCCCCCGCCACAGCCTGTGCACTTGCAACAGACACCAGCGCGGTCACGTCCGAAGCGTTCAGGGTGACCTCAGCCACCTTGCCGTCCACGTTGCCGGAGATCACGGTGAGGGTGTCGGCAGCCTCGTCCACGTCCGACACGATGCCCACCGTCTCATAGGTGACTGTGCGCTGCTCGGTCTGCGGTTCCGTCTCGACCGGGTCCAGCGACAGCAGGGCAATGTCTGCATCCGGGGAATCGTCCTCGACCACAGCCGGAGTGTCGTCCACGGCCACGGTCTCGGTGGTGGTCGTGTTGTAGAACACGATATCGCCGGGCTGGATGCTGCAGAAGGACGATGCACTGTCCGCAAAGCCAAGGTCATCGGCGTCCGCATCGGCAAAGCTCTCCTCCTCCGGCAGTCCCTCATCGCACAGGGCAATGGCGTCCTGCTGCGCGGCGGGGATGCTCTGGGGGTCCATCAGGTAGCCGGCACCGCGCAGGTCGCTGCGCAGGGCCAGCACACCGGCGCGCTGCGGGATGGCAGACTGCGGGATGCCCGCGTAGTTCAGGCAGTAGGAAAGGAACATCACGTCCCATTCGCCGTAGGGGTTGCCGTACCACTCGCCATAGCGGGTGTAGTGGCGGACGGTCACGCCGTCGTCGGCGTCCAGTTCAAAGTTTTTCTCGCTCTGCTCGTAGCCCAACTGGCTCTGCGCCACGGCGAGCAGGTCTTCCGTCCACAGGCCGGAAAGGGTGGTGTTGGTCTTGGCCAGCCATTCGGATTCGTCTTCCACATCGGCCAGCGAGTCGGCCAGGCAGTTCACAGTGTGGTGATGCTCCTCCAGGCCGCAGGTCAGCACTTCCTCATAGCAGTCGTCGGTGTGGTAGTGGATGGGTGCCTCGATCACCGGGCTCACGACTACGGGCTTCGCGGCCACCGGTGCCTCAAACGCCGCCACAGCCGTGTAGGCCGGGTTCAGCTCCTCCACCAGCTCGCCGTCTTCCAGGCCGCACACCAGTTCATAATCGGTGGTGTAGCAGCTGTCGTCGTGGACGTGCTCAAACTGTTCGCAGATCAGGCTGCCGTCCTCGGGGTCAAAGCAGTCGTCGCCATGGACGTGCTCCTCCTCGAGACAGGTCAGAGTCTTCACTTCCTGATAGCAGTCGTCGGTGTGCTCATGCGGCACATAGATGTACTCCGGTTCGGCAGAAAACAGCGCAATGCCGTCGTCTTCTACGTCCACGCCAAAGCTCTCGTCAAGCGAAGCGCTGTCATCGAAGGTGGCGTTCCAGTCCTCGGGCTGGCCTTCCTCATAACCGCAGACCAGCACTTTGGTGTAGCAGTCCGCCGTGTGCGTGTGCTCCTCCTGGTTGCACTGGTACTGCGCGGTGGCCGCAATGCCATCGCTGTGCAGCTGCCAGTTCACGAACAGCGTCGTAATCATGGCCAGCACAAGCAGCAGCGCCGTGTAGCGCCGCAGTGCTTTCCGCTGCAGACGGAACCTTTCCCGATAATCTCCCACAATGTCTTTCATTGCCCCAAAACCCTCCTAATTTAATGGATCAATGAGAAACTGGACAAGGGCCATACCCTTATAAAGACCTTGCCCACGATCTGATTTTTTTCTACGCAGCCAATGACGCTGCTGCGGCTGTCGATGGACGTTGCGCGGTGGTCGCCCAGAACGAAGTACCGGTTCTCCGGCACCTGATAGGGGAACTTGATGTCGCATTCGCCCAGGGCCAGCTCGTCCACATAGGGCTCGTCCAGCACCGTGCCGTTCACGGTGACCACGCCGTTCTCATCCAGCGAGATGATATCGCCCGGCAGGCCGATGACCCGCTTGAGCAGGAGCTTGTTCTGCCAGTAAAACCCGCACAGATCGCCGGTTTTCAGGCTGCCGCTCTTGACAAGGACGATCACGTCCTTGTCCTGCAGGGTGGGGTTCATGCTGTCGCCGGACACCTGCAGCACCGGCAGGAACAGGGTAGCCAGCAGCACCGCAACGGCTGCCACCACCACCAGCGCGTAGATCGTACTGCGCAGCACCCGGGTGTAGCGGGAGCGGTAGGCCAGCCGCTCCCGTTCGGCCTTCACTTCATCGGTGGAAGGAATGGCCGCGAATTTGATGTCGTGCTCTTTCATGTTGTGTGCTGACCCTCCGGCAGAAAGTCGATCTTCTGGTAGTTGTCCAGCACCTCGCTGGCACGGCGGTCGAACTCGGCCCAGCGCGCCCGGACCTCCTGCTCGGCCTTGGCGACCATCGCCTTGCAGTCGGCTTCGGTCTGTGCACGCTTGCGCTCGGCCTCGTCGGTCATGGCCCGGCAGGCTTCTTCGGTCTGCCGCTTCATGGCCTCGGCCTGTTCGCGGGCCTGCGCCAGGGTCAGCTGCGCGTCAGCCGGGCCGTCCGCCGCAGCGGCTGCGCGGACCGATGCAAGATATTCGTCCGCTGCGGCCTGTGCCGCCTCGAAGACTTTATTCAGTTCCAGTGCCGCCTGCGCGATGGAACCGGCGTTCTGGATGTGGAGCTGCCGGTCCTCCAGCTGCGCGGTCAGCGCCGCGTTTTCGGCTTTGAGCTGGTCTTCACTCTGCTTGAGCGCAAAGATGATCTCGACCAGCTCGGTGCGGCTCATGTGCCGCAGCTCACGATCTGGCATAGTGATGTGTCTCCCTGTGATTCTTCGGCACGGCATCTGCACTGCAAAAATCGGTTTTTGCGACACCGGATAGATACATGGATTTTTAGGCCGCCTGCCGGAAGAACTGATATATCAATTTGTGACCTGCCTTCGCAGATTTAGACTTGTCGTATCAAGTCATATGATAGCACAAAAGAAAGTATTTGTATAGGAAAAATCCATATATTTTACATCATTTAATCGAAAAAGATATACTTTTATCGAAAAAAGCGGAAACGCTCATGCCGTTTGTAAAATATGTACAAAACGGGCAGCCGAACGGCAGCGGGCAACAAAAAAGAGCCGCCCCCGGCTGGGGACAGCTCTCAGAGAATGCTTATGAAAAGAGCAGGCTTAGGCCTTTGCGAAGCCCTTCAGCAGATCGTTCAGGCTCAGGAAGGACTGATAGATCACGTTGACGTTGTTGATGATGGAGCTTGCGCCGGAGAAGATGCGGGCGATGTAGTTGAACACCTTACCAACATTCAGGAAGTTGTTGTAAGCGTCGCTGGCACCACCGTCCAGGTAGACCATTTCTTCTTCATCAACGACAGCGTAAGAAGCGGGCAGTTTCATAGTAGACATAGTAGTATCCCTTTCCATTTTTAAAAATTAAAATTAAATTTTAAGAGCAGCTGTGGGTGAGATCAGAGCAGCGAAGCGATGGCCAGCGTGCCGAACAGCACACCTGCCACAACAAAGCCGCCCAGATGATCCAGGATCTCCGGGCTCTGCACAGGCTCGGTGGGAGCAGCAGGCGTCGTGGCCGAGGAGGCATTCTTGACCGTCCAGTGTGCATACACGGTGGTGTCACCGGTGAACACGGTGGAGGTGCTGATCTTGGTGCCGCCGACAGGCTCCGTGTACCAGCCGTCGAAGGTGTAGCCTTCCAGCGTGGGCTGCGCGGGCAGAGCCGAGAGCTTGCCGCTCAGGTTGGTGGTGACGACCACCACAGAGGTGGTGCCGCCCATGGCGTCCAGACCGATGGTGTAGATCTCTGCTTCCTTTGCGTCCGCAGCAAAGGCGGCGGGCACGGCGCTGCACAGCAGCACAACGGCCAGCAGACTGACCAGCAGCGTTTTCAGAACCTTTTTCATAAAATTCCTCGCTTTCCTGACAGAATCGGGCATGGAACCAGCGGTTCCAGAACAGACCTCTGCGTCCCGCAACGAAAGCAGACGGATCAGCCGGGGAAGGGAGGTTTATTCAATCTATTTTTACCATACGATGCGCAACAAAAGAGCAACAAAATGGGCCGTTTTTCCATAGGAACACAAAAAATCTTCATTTTTTTCTTAAATTTTTTCAAAAAAGCGTAAAGAGCAATTTGCCCTGGAAAAATAGAAGAAAAAACCGGAAAAACCGGGAAAATTCATCTCCCGGAATAAGGGAAAGTGCACACGGATTCAGAAAAAATCCTGCCCCGTTTTCACAGGGCAGGAGGTAACTTTATTTGATTTCTTATATCACGGAGCGAAAAGAAGAAGAATAAGACAAAAAGGCTACTGCATCAGCGTGACACTGGATGCGGTAGCCTTATGATAAGGTGACCATTTGGACAGAATTTAGAGCGAATCGTCTTGACACAATGCAGATGTTCAGTTAAAATAGCATAGTAATCTTTTGAAAGCACGCATGATTCCTGCTAAATTTGAAATTATAAGGTGACCAATAAGGCTACCTGATAATTCAAAGCCAAGAAAAAGAATGATACTGCGCCATCGCCAAGCGGTAAGGCAGGGGACTTTGACTCCCCCATCGTAGGTTCGACTCCTGCTGGCGCAACCAAAAGCCCCGCCGGTCTTTTCAGACTGGCGGGGCTTTTTGCGCGGTGTTTTTCACAAATGGGAAGCAAACGGTGCAAAAGCTTAGCGGCGGCGGATCTTTTTGGTGGGTCTGCGGCGCTGCCAGCCGTTCAGCAGCAGCCATGCACCGTATATCAGTGCGGAGATAATACAAAGCGTAATAACGACTTTCAGGTAGAGACTGCCCAGAAACTCCCGGATGCGGGCCAGTGTGAACAGCAGCGGGTTGCGGTCAATGTCCTGCCCGGCGATCAGGTCCACCACGCCGATGGTCTCCCCGGCCAGCTTCAGCTCCACGGTGCCCACCACGTCGCCCTGCTGCACCGGCGCGCTGACAGAATCCGGCAGGTGGAAGTATTTCTGGGTCACACTGCCGTCACCGGTGGAGGGCAGCAGGGTCATCATGCTGTCGGCGGGGTAAAGCTGCAGGGTGTCGGTGTCGGAGGAGTACTTCACCGGGATCTCGGCCAGTGCCAGGTCGGTGTCCAGTGCAGCCTGGATGGAAAAGCTGTCGAACACCCAGTCGATCAGGTGCGCGGTCTCGTAAAGGGCCGGGCGGCGGTTGGCATAGCCGAAGTCGTCACAGGTGTCGGGGCTGCCCATCACGCAGAAGATATAGGTGGCACCGTCCTTGTT
>ERZ1035041.839-NODE-839-length-11811-cov-3.636101_pt1 | contig 11811 bp, 10 predicted proteins | sample MGYA00520684_ERZ1035041 | MGnify/ENA primary metagenome ERZ1035041 (study PRJEB33766, sample SAMN09781699) | gut metagenome | biome: gut microbiome | host: Homo sapiens | place: Madagascar | study: EMG produced TPA metagenomics assembly of the PRJNA485056 data set... | reverse complement strand
CGATGTTTCCATGTCCAACGTCCTGACTCCCACCGAGAAGATCCGTACAATTCTGGAAAAATACAACAAGCGCGAATCTTATTTATAAATTCCGTTGTCAGACAGCTATACTGTCCGGTGTCTTTATAAAAGTGCAAAAGAGAATGTGCCTTGGCACATTCTCGTAGCGCGTTTTTATTTCATAGGATGCATTTTCCTATGAAATAAAAAGAGCGAACCACTGCAAGGTGCAGAATGGTTCGCTCTTTTTTGTTCATGACAATAGAATGCTCGCAGGCGTACATTCTATTGTTTGCTGTCAACTACGTTCCAAAATCAGTCAGAGTTTACTTCATCACCATCTCTGCATCTGCAGGAAGCTCAAACGGCAGTTTTCCGGGCTTTTGCTGATACCAGAACGCCACAGAGGTATAATCATCGTATCTCGGTCCTGTCCAGCCAAGATTGTCCATTGTCATCTTAAAATTCTTCGAAAAATAAACCGGATCTTTTACATGGAAGCGGTAAAGCAAAAAGCGCTGCTGCTGGTTGTAAAACTCTTCGTTATCGCCAAGGATCGCATATAATCCTGTATACAATCCGGAGAAGGTCTGATATTTGTTCAAAATAATATCATTTCCGAACCCGTAAGATCCGCAGAAATAATCCTCCGTACCGGTATAATTCATGGAAGGGTATTTCGCACCATCAATATACATCTTGATCTCGCCTTCTACCCAGCAGGTGTTGTTGCCATTCATGCCGGAGGAAAAACATACACCGGCAAACATTCCGGGACCCTCAACGTTGTCCAGCACAGTATAGGAACGTCCTTTCTGCACCGGATGCTCCTGTCTGTAAACTGCATGGAAATATCCGCTGTCCTCCGGAATTTCCCCGTGCCAGCCTGAAATCATATAAAACAGCGTCTGCTTCTGCTCTCCTCTGTTTTCCATTGTAATTTTACAATGCTTGTAAAAAGGCATCTCCCAGTAGCTGTTATAGCCGCGTCCCGGTGCAGTCAGCATCGTCGCAGCGTTCAATACAACATACTTTCCATCCCTGTCCTTGAAATTTTCATCATAAGCGCATCCGAAAAATGCGGAAATCGGTGCTTCTACCGAAGGGAACTCCTCATTATCCCAATAGATTCTCATCACAAAGGAATGTCCCACATAGCCGGTAAACCAGATATGCGTAATCATACCCGGTCCGTCGGTATCGCATAAAACAACCGTTTCTCCCGGCTCAATATCGATACAGGGACGCAATTTTTCGCAGTCCTTTGCATGCGTGCCGCCTTCTCTGGTTCCTGTTGGATTCTCTGCGGAAAACCCAAAACTCTCTCTCTGCCTGATCTGAAAAAGTGATGTCTCCATATCAAAATCTCCCTTTCGCTGCTCTTTTGTATTCCTTTTCCGTTTTACAGCTTATGCTTATTATATCTGATTTGCTCTTATCTGAAAAGGGATAACTTGCATTTCAAAATCGGAAATTAGCAGGAAAACAGCAAAATCTATAGTTTTAAAAAGGACACAGAAAACTCCTTTGCAAAACACCTCCGGACGAGTTATACTGAAAGAAAAACGGGAGTGTCATACATGGACCAGAATGAATCCAAAATGCAGATCGCAGTACTGATCGATTCAGAAAACGTCAGTTCCAGATATGCATCTATCATTTTTAATGAAATCGAAACCTACGGCTTTGCCACTTATCGCCGCATCTACGGTAACTGGACAAAAAATAACGGCTGGAGTGAAAATATTCTTCTGGAGAATTCCATCACGCCGATTCAGCAGTTTAACTATACCTCGGGCAAAAATTCTTCCGACATGACGATGGTCATCGACGCGATGGACATCCTCTATTCCGGCAATGTAGACGGTTTCTGTCTCGTCACCAGCGACAGCGATTTTACCCGGCTCGCCATGCGCCTGCGGGAAGCCAATATGTACGTGATTGGTATGGGAGAATCCAAAACCCCTGCCGCCCTCACAAAAGCGTGCAACAAATTCATCCATCTGAATCTGATTTTTGAAGCAAGTGTTACCCTTTCCGAAAGTCAGACCGCCGAACTGCATGAAGACTTTTCCTCCGACCGCAGCGTCAAAGCGAATGCAGTCACCCCGATCGCTGATATCGAAGAAGCCATCATTTCTGTCATCAACGATAATGAAAACAAAGGGAAACTCACCTATATGGGAGAAATCGGCAGCCGTTTAAACAGCAAATTCACCGATTTCGATGTCCGCAACTACGGATATACCAAGCTCTTAACATTTATTCAGGACAAATGCGCCAAGCTCGAGCTGGTGAAAGAAAATTCCTCTTATTATGTGAAAGTCCGCGAAATAAACAATGTTTCCGAAATGCAGAAGGAAGTAACGGATCTCATTGAGAAAAGCGGCGGCAGTGTGGACAATCTCTCTGTCATCTACGACTGCCTGAAAAAGAAGCATCCGGACTTTGACCTAAAGGATTACGGCTACAGCCGCCTGTCCAGCTTTTTACGCAGCATGGGCAATATTTCCGTCCGTGGAAACGCTGTTACCCTAAAGGATGCAGCAAAGCAAAAGACTCGAAAAAAAACAAAACAATAGAATGCACGTTTCGCGGATCTTCTATTGTCATGAACTATGAGAAACACGCTCCGCGAGTTTCTCAAGTTATCGCGGCAGTCGCCAAGGTCTCGTGCAAGCACGGACTTTGGCTCGTTGCACGCGTAAACAATAGAATGCACGCTCTGCGAGCATTCTATTGTCATGAATAAAAACGTCCGGCAAAATGCCCCGGGAATTTTCCCATCTGCATTCTACCGGACGTTTTTCAGATCGTCTCAGGCTTCTTGAACGGATTCTGCGATCCGCTCTCTAATATAACTTTCCAGGAAATCAGCCGTCTTTTCAATCCCCATCCGGCTGCTGTTGATGCTCAGATCATAATTACGGGAATCTCCCCATTTTCCCTTTACATAATAGTTGTGGTACATCTTACGCTGGCGATCCTGCTTTTCGATCATATTCTTCGCTTCTTTCTCCGTCAGGTTGTGAAGCTTCATAATACGTGCAGTCTTGACCGGAATATCACCCAGCACGAAAATCGTGATCAATCCTGGGGTTCCTGCAAGTTTTGTTTCCGAGCAGCGTCCTACAACGACAAAGGATTCTCCCTCATCTGCTTTTTTCTTCAGATACTCGAACTGCATCTGCGCGATGTTTTCTTCTGCAGAGGTCGAATACTCCCTTACCCTTCTGGAAAACAGGATGTTTCTGGGCACTTCATCATAACGGTGCAGCGCTTTGGCGTCTACGTTTCTCTCCTGCGCAATAGATTCCAGAATATTGCTGTCATACAAAGGCAGGTCAAACCTTTTTGCCAGAGTCTCCGCAATCACATGTCCGCCGCTTCCAAATTCCCGTCCTACAGAAATAATCAGCTGTTTCTTCATACACATACCCCTCCGTTACCCCTTATATTTTTCGTTTCGGAGAATTCAGTTTTCCGCGGGCGAAAAACTTTCCTCCGGCAAAACAGGATTCTGCTTTTAGAAATATCTCAGGAAAATGCAAACCATCGAAATCGAAATGACAATGATCGTCGCAGGTGCCGCATATTTACAGTAATATCCCCACCCAATCGGATGGCCTTGCTTGGTCGCAACGGAAATTCCAACAACGTTTGCAGATGCACCAATCGGTGTTGCGCTGCCGCCGATATCGGTTCCCATGGAAAGTGTCCACGCCAGCGTACTCAAATCTATGCCCTGCAGCGCCGACAGCGTCTGGATGACCGGAATCATCGTCGCGGCAAACGGAATATTGTCAACAAATGCACTTGCAATTGCGGATATCCAGAGAATAATCGCGCACATCAGCATGCCGTTGGAGCCGCTCAATTTACTGATCAGACCGGCGATTTCTTCCAGTACGCCCGTCTGTTCCAATCCGCCGACTACAACAAACAGACCAATAAAGAATAAAAGCGTCTTATAGTCTACTTTGGAAAGCAGCTCTTTTGCATCCTTATACTGTGTCACAAGTGTCAAAATCGCAATAAACGTACCAATAAACGCAACGGTCAGCCCCGTCTGCGCATGGGTTACCAAAAGGACAACTGCCAGCAGGAAAATGACACAGCTCTTTGCAAATTCACCTTTATCTGTAATCGCTTCCTTCGGATCGGGATAAGAAGTAATCTGAACCGCTGCACCCTGTCCGGCCAGTTCCTTATGAAAGCATAAGTAAAAATAAATCACGATGACAACCAGCGAAATCAGAGCGATAAAGCCGGTGTTGGAAATAAATTCACCGAAGGTATATCCCAGGGATGTGCCGATGATAATGTTGGGCGGGTCTCCACACATCGTTGCCGAACCGCCAAGGTTCGCACAGAAAATTTCCGACAGAATAATCGGAACCGGATTACACTTGAGCGTCTGCGCCAGCTCCAGCGTAACTGCCGCCAAAAACAGGATGACCGTAATACTGTCGATGAACATCGCCAGTACAAAAGACATCAGCATAAACGTGATAAATACCGGAATCGTGCGATATTTTACCAGCTTTGCGATCTCCAGACAGAGCCAGCGGAAAAATCCTGCCTTTCCCATTCCCTCTACCATGATCATCATACCTAAAATAAAAATGATGGTAGACCAGTTAATTCCGGATGAAGATGCCTCTCCTTCCGCTGCCGTGTACCAGAAGCTTGCCTGAAAGATGCTTTTCACATTCAGCGTTTCCACAATCGCATCCTTACTGTGCATGCCCAATCCAAACACCAGTACGATCATCAAAAGTCCACAGCCAAGGGACACATACTGCCGCTCGATTTTGTCCATGACAATCAGGACAAACATCACTACGAAAATCAGAACTGCCAATATATGCGGTGCCATTTTCGTTCCCTCCTCTCATATTCTCTTTTGACATTATAATGCATTTTTCGAGGAAGCATAATTGATACTTTGCACAATAAATTCAATCAAAATTCAGCATCTTTCCAGTTCTCTTAACATTCTTCTGGACAATTTGACATAGCACGTCAACTCTGCATGAAACCTTCTCCGCTTCCAGAGCATGAACTGCCGTCTCTTTCCCTTCACTCCATAGGAACTGCAATCCCGATCAGCGTGTCCTCCGCCAACTGATAGGCAATCTCCTCTTCCCAGTTTAAATCAGCTGTTTTTTGTGAAAAATGGATCTTTAACATCGCCTGATCTTTTGGCGCAGAACCGGCGTTTTTCAATGCCGCCAAAAACAGCTGATATTCCGGATCCGTAATCAGGTACAGCTCTGTCATCTCCCCTGCGGTTTCGCCATAAAAATACCAGTCCTCAAATTCACAGTGCGGATTGAAAAAAACAAACGCATTGTCCGCCTGATAAAAACCGTGCCTGTCCTTTGCAGAAGCTTTTTTCGCAGGCGGATTGTTAAAATCGTCTTCCGTATTTTGTGGTGAACCTGCATCTGTGCTGCCTGCTGCAGTCCCGTCAGATTCTGCCCAGGGGATATCGTTCCCACCCATAAGCTCCGGGACCAGATCTTTCGCAGCCTCATACAAACGTCCAAAACGTTCCAGTTCCCTGCACAGCGGCAGCAACTCCTCGCCAAGCTCTGTCAAATGGAAACGAACATCGCCTGTCCGATGGACTCTCTCCTGAAACATCCCGGAGGTAACGGTATCCGACAGGTCTTCCAATCCTCCCGGCTTTTCGTCTGCGGACACAACGATTGCAGCCGTGCCCTCTTTTTCCGCGGACACCAGACCGACAGCCTGCAGCACACAAAGCTCTGCCGCCACGCCCTGCTCGTCTTCGTCCATACATCCCGCCAACTGTTTTTCGGACATCGGCTCTTTTTCCAATAAAAATACGATCTGCAGACGGCTGCCGCTCAAAAGCTTCGCCGCCTGCAAACCGGACTTCCATACGTTTTCTGTATTCATCCTGTAAGGCTTACCTCATCTGTATTTCTAGCTCCGGCTGCGGTGCGTCCAGACAGGAAAATCCAATCTGTACCTTGAACAGGTCGCCGTCCAGATAGATTTCAAACGTTCCCTTCTGCAGCGTCGTCAGGTTCTGCGCAATCGACAGTCCCAGTCCGCTGCCCTCCGTACTTCTGGAAATATCGCCGCGGATAAACCGTTCCGTCAGCTCCTCGGCACGGATGTTCAACGCCTGCGCGGAAATATTTTTCATCGTAAATACTGCGATTTCCCTATCATCCTGTCTGACTCTGCGGATTTCCAGATAGACCCTCGTGCCTTCCAGCGCATACTTGCAAACATTGGAAAACAAATTCTCCACCACGCGCCAGATTCTTCTCGGATCGGCTTCGATATAAACCGGCTCCGTCGGCAAACTGACGATCATTTCCAGGCATTTTTCCTTTAATTTGTCATCGAACTCCCCACAAGTCTGCTTGACGAGTTCCTTGAAATCCAGTCGCTCCATCTGCAAAGAAATATTGCCGGACGTGATCTTGGACGCTTCCACCAGATCGTCCGTCAGCTGCTTCAAGCGCTGGGACTTCGCATCCAACACCTGAATATAGCCTTTCGCGCGCTCGTTGTCGATCTGCTCGCGCTTTAACAGGTTCACAAAGTTGATAATCGACGTCAGCGGCGTTTTGATATCATGGGAAACATTCGTAATCAGATCGGCTTTTAACCGTTCGTCCTTCATGCTCTTTTCAACCGCCGTCTTGATGCCGTCTCCGATGCCGTTGACCGCTTCTGCCAGCTCCCGGTTTTCTCCGTGCATGTCGGAAAGATCGACCTTCAGATCCAGATCGCCGCGCCCCAATCGAACCGCAGTGTCCACAATCTGCTGCAGATCCTTTTTCGAACTGTACAGCACCAGAATCGCAATGATATCGATTACAGCCGCAATCAAAATTCCTACAACACCGCAGCCGCCCAGAATCAGGTTGCCCGCAAGCAACAGCAAAAACGGAAGCAGACTTCTGACCAGAATGTGCCCGTTGTCATAAAGCCGCAGCACGCCGTTTCCAATCCGACTGAAAATCAGCCGCAGCATGGAATTGCTCCACAGTGTATGCGCCCTCGCCCGTCTGACAAGACTCAAATAGAAAAACAAAAACACATCGTCCAGTAAAAAGGCAACAACACCCACTGCAAACGGAAACCATACCGCATGCGTCACATCCGTCAACGTCGTCTGTGCAAGCAGATACAAAAGCCAGCTGACGCCGAGGATCATACCCATCATCAAAAGCCCTGCCGCCACAAACGGCTCCGTCAGCACCGTGTCCCGAATCCTTAATTCGATCTGATAACCGCCGCCCTCTTTGCGGACGCGCCCTTCATACCGGGTTATCCGAAGCAGCAGCCAGACAGAAACCACAAGAAATAACATGCCGGCTGCAGCCAGATAACCGTAATAAGGAACGACTCGGTGATACGCCGCACGCGCGGTTGCAAAACTGTCCTGTGCCGGATACGTCGTATCAACTGCCAGCCATACCCGCGTATTATCGCCAAAGGCATACTGATAGGAGGACAGCTCCTGTCTAAGTTTATCCGCAGCAATCTCTGTATTCGTCAAAAGCTCTGCCCGATCCGCATTATAGCACAGATATCTGCCATATTCTTCGAACTGCCTTGTGATTTCGTCTAATTTTTTATCTGTAAAATCGTCATTCAGATTCGTATAATAATGGACTTCGCCATCCTGATCCATCCGGTAACAATATCGGATATTTGACGCGTCCAGACCGTAACTGTCTTTGTACGCCGAATATTCGGAAAAATTATAAAAAAGTTCCTTCGACGTCGTCTTTAAATCATCCCGCAGCTGAATGTATTCGTCTGTGTCAGACGCATATTGTGCCAGGTCCTTTCCCTCTGCAGACAGATACCGGGGCACCAAAAGATCCAGCTCCATCCCATCTGCATCCGAATAATTCAGTCCCAGCTCCTCGCACTTTTTCTGATATTCTTCCCGGCTGGACGGAAGCTCCTGAATCATCTGCATCGAAAGCGACTGCTTCTGCCGTTTCTGATCCAGCTTCTGCAACACATTCAGGGTTGCCGTTTCCCCGTTCCAGTCGTTCCCGCTCAGCCCCTCCTGACCGGAAAAAGCGCTGGAATCCCCTTTAAAATAAGCGTCCAGCTGTGCCTTTGTCGCAAAAACCCTCTCCGTCACGAAACCATAATTTCCCCATTTGACCAGATCATCCAGATAAAAAGACGCCGTTGCCGTCGTGTCACGGACATCTTCCTGCCTGTGGGCAAATTCCGCGATATCGATCTGCTTTTGTCCATTATAAGTTCCGTCCGTTTCCAACTGGCTTCGGATGACAGAAAGCCGCGTCACTCCTCGAATTTCTTCGGACAGAATGTCCGTGAACAGATCGGAATTTTCAAACGAATTACTGTTTTCAAGCAGATTGATCTGCTGTTCATACAGCCTGCCGTTTCTCTCCACGCTGACCGAACTATTGCAGGCAAGCCCGACAAAAATTGCCGCAAAAGCCGCTGCCAGCACTTTCTGAAAAATGAGCAGCACTCTTCTGTCTTTCTTTCCAATGACCCATTTCTTTTTCATGAGCCCGTACTCCTTTCCGGCTTTTTTCGTCACGGCTGCTTCTCGATCTTGTATCCGACACCCCAGACAACCTTCAGATAACGGGGCTCCTTCGGATTAATCTCAATCTTTTCCCGAATGTGCCGGATATGGACAGCCACTGTATTGTCCGCACCGATTGCCTCTTCTTCCCAAATGCTTTCATAGATCTGATTAATCGAAAAAACACGCCCCTGATTGCGCACCAGAAGCAACAGAATATTGTATTCAATCGGTGTCAGCTTGACTGGCTCTCCGTCCACCGTAACCTCTTTGGTCTCGTCGTTGATCACTAGTCCGCCAGCGCGGAACACTGCATTATTGTCCGTGTTTAAATTTCCCAGCTTCGTGTAGCGGCGCAGCTGCGACTTCACCCGCGCAACGAGCTCGAGCGGATTAAACGGTTTTGTCACATAATCATCCGCGCCGATGTTCAGCCCCAGAATCTTGTCCGCGTCCTCGGATTTTGCCGACAGGATAATGATCGGAATGCTGCTGTATTCCCGGATTTTGAGCGTCGCATGGATTCCGTCCAGCTTCGGCATCATAATATCGATAATCAGAAGCTGAATGTCGTTTTCTTTTAACGCCCGGATCGCCTGCTCCCCGTCATATGCCTTGATGACATTGTAACCCTCCTGCGCCAGATAAATTTCGATTGCTTCCACAATTTCTTTATCATCGTCACATACCAGAATATTTGTCATAATACCCTCCATTTTCTGCTTTCTCTCTATTAAACCAGAAAAATCTGAATCTGCTGTCCGGGATATTCTTAATATTTTATAAAGATTTTACCGACAGCTGCTGCTTTCGCGCGCATTCTATTGCTTCAGCATCAGAAACGCCGCCAGATTTCCGCGTTTTCCCTTGCTCGCCCGATGAGAAAACAGATAGCTCGGATTGCAGCAGGTGCAGATGTCCGTCATCGACAGATGCTCCTTTAAAATCCCTGCGCCAAGCAAAATTGCTTCATTGGCACGCCACAGGTCCAACTGATATTTTCCATTGACTTTTTCGGTCAGTATAATTTTCAGGGAAACGTCCTGATATCTCTCCTGAGAAAAGAGCTTTTCAAAAGGTTCTGCCACATCTTTTCCGACTTCATAACAGTCCTGACAGATCGACGGACCAATCGCCGCAAAAATATCCTCCGGACGGCTTCCATACGCCTCGCGCATCGCCTCGACTGTCTTTTTTCCCATTTCACCGACTGTCCCCCGCCACCCGGAATGAGAACAGCCGATCGCATGATGCACCGGATCGACAAACAAAAGCGGCACACAGTCCGCATAAAACGTGCCAAGTATCAGCCCGGGCACGTTTGTGATCAGCCCGTCCACATCCCGATAATCTTTTTCTTTCGTCACGCCCTTTCCTGCATCCTCTTTTTCCACACGGCGGATGTTTGTCGTATGGGTCTGATCGGAGCAGACGAACGCGTCCGAAGTTGTCCCGAACACGCCTGCCGCCCGCCGGAAATTTTCATCCACCGCCTCTCGGCTCGTATCCCGCGCATAGCTGAAATTGAAAGAAGCACAGTCCCCGGTACTGACACCGCCGAACCTGCTGGTGACCATATGAGTCACTATATTTAACCGTTCTAACGCCGGAAAAGCGAGATATTCCACCTCTCCGCTTTTGTGAATTTCCATCCCCGGATAACCCGTCTTTTTCCGGATCAGATCTTTTTTTGCTATCTTCGTCTCCTGCTGTTCCACGTCCCTGCCCTCCTGTATTCAAATGCGTTTTGAATCCACTGGATCTCTTTTCTGCAGACCGCCACCACGTCAAAGCGGATCTGTACATCCCCCTCTGCAGGATGCTTCCACAGATACCAGTCTGCGCAACGACAGATTTTTTCCTGCTTTGCGCTCCCAACCGCCTCCAACGCTGTCCCAAATTGGTCGTCGTTCCGATATTTTACTTCAAAAAAAACAAGGCAGCCCCGGTGAAACCCGATGATATCGATTTCTCCCCTGCTGCACCTGTAATTACGCTCCAGAATGTTTACTCCGCTGCGCATCAGATAAGCTGTCACTGCTTCCTCCCAGAAAGCGCCCGCCTGTCTTTTATTCATTTAACCTTCTTTCTGAAAAAGCATATGCCTTGGCACATGCTCCTGCCTGCGGCGGATCGCGAAAGCGATATGGTTCCACTCCGCCGCAGTGCGATCCACGCGGAGCGTTTTTTCCTGTATAGAAAACGAAGTTTCCTATACAGGAAAAAAATGACCGATGAAGCTTCTGCGGTGAATCGCCGTCGGTCCCATGGTCTGCAGTGCCTCGATATGCTCTTTTGATCCATACCCTTTATTGCGTGCAAATCCGTAGCCCGGAAAAACTTCCTCATACTGCTCCATCATCCGGTCCCTCGTCACCTTCGCTACAATGCTCGCTGCAGCAATGGATACGCTTTTTGCATCTCCCTTGATGATCGGAACCTGTTGAATTGCCACCTGCGGAATCCTTACCGCATCGTTTAGCAGAACTGCAGGCTGAGGATTCAGCTTTTCAATCGCCTGACGCATCGCTTCGTAGGTCGCCTGCAGGATGTTGATCTCATCGATTCGCTGTGGGCTGACAATCCCGATTCCCACCGCCACTGCGTGCTCCAAAATGATGTCGTATAACTGTTCCCTTTTTTCTGCAGAAAGCTGCTTGGAATCGTTCAGATACAAAATTTCGCAGTTCTTCGGCAAAATAACCGCGCCTGCAACAACCGGTCCCGCCAGCGGTCCCCTTCCAACCTCGTCAATGCCGCAGATCAGCCCTTCGTTTTCATAGTCCCGTTCATACTGCTGCAGCTGATAAATCCTCGCTGTTTCCTTTTCCAGCGCCTCCCGCTGCTTTTCCGAACGCCGGATCAGCGCCTGCACACCGCTTCTTGTGTCTTCCCGATAGCTCTGTTCCAGCTTCTCCAGCAGGCCTGCCGCAGACTCTGCTTCTGTCCGCATGGAGGCTTTTTTCAAGCGCTCTCCGGCTTCTGCAAACCGCGCTTTGATTTCCCCGATTTTTTCCATATCAGATGTCCCTTACTGGTGTTTTAACACTCCAAATTTGTGAAACGGCCAGATTCTGACCCACGCTTTTCCGATAATCTGATCCCGGTGGATATTTCCGACGCTCGGCTCCCGGCTGTCCGAGCTGTTGTTTCGATTATCGCCCAGCACAAAATATTCGTCCTCGCCGAGGGTAATCGGCTCGCCTGCACGCCCCGGTGACAGCATCACTTCCTTGCCG
>ERZ1035041.833-NODE-833-length-11868-cov-3.820367_pt1 | contig 11868 bp, 15 predicted proteins | sample MGYA00520684_ERZ1035041 | MGnify/ENA primary metagenome ERZ1035041 (study PRJEB33766, sample SAMN09781699) | gut metagenome | biome: gut microbiome | host: Homo sapiens | place: Madagascar | study: EMG produced TPA metagenomics assembly of the PRJNA485056 data set... | reverse complement strand
AGGAGTACGCGGGAAAACGAGAAAAGTTAATAGAGAAATTATAATTGCAATATAAAAAAATCCCGCTATCGTACCGTTAATACGACAGCGGGAATGTAATACTCCAACCAGGGCTTATTACGTTTATGGGAATAGCACACAGCCGACCTACTTTTTGAAGGAGGCTGTTTTTTAATACAGTAAAAGCCATTATCCATACCCGGCATTCATCCGATCAGCAGCATAAAAATCTATTGAAGACCGGACTTCATATAGGAAAACTTTTTAAAGCATCACCGTACAATTATAAAACCGAACTCCCCATCTTACAAAATTCTGTAAAATGGGGAGTTCGGATAAACATATTCTGGTGACCCAAGGGAAATCATGTAGATTGCCACTTATTCTACATTTCAAAATTCCGCTTATTAAAAAAGCAATATGAGTCACAAGATTAAAAAGAGCGATATCGCTCTTTTTATTTTATCTACCGTTTTCATTTTTTTCTCTCATTTTTTTCAAAAAGTCTTTCACCTTTTCACATTCTCTATCTGTCATTTTTATAGACCGGGGTCTTGCGCCTTCCGGTAGTGTTCTCTTCGCCCCGGCGCCTTTTCTCTTTCCGCCCCAGTTCGCACTGAATTTTTTATTTTCCGCCATTAACCCCAGTCCTCCTCTCCATGATTTCTTATCAATTCGTCTCGTCGTGCAGATTCTTTTTCTACCATGTCAATTATCTCCGCAGGTGTGTTTTCCGGAAGTCCTACCGCGGGTAAACGAGTTTCTCGGTCGCCCGGATTGAAAGATTGTACATTGAGAAACATATGCTCGCTGCTCGGTGAAGTGTCTTCTGCAGCTATAACTCCGAGTATAAGATATCGTTTCTCTCCTACATTTAATACATAATTGCCCGGATTTCCGATGTATGTTTTTTCGTGCCAGTTTGATTTGAGTTCAACTCTTTCTTTTAGAGTTTCGAATGTCGTAACTGATCTGCGGTTAACCTCTTCTTTCACATCTTTCCATTTTTCATAAGCGCTTATATATTCATTTATTCTTTTTCGGAAGCTGGCATAAAACTCATCTGTCGGTTTTATATATTCGCAATTAAATTTTTCAGCGAGTTCTTCTACCGTTGAATATTCAACTCTGATAAATTTAATCGGTATGTTTTCGCGACCGCAAAGTTCCGGTACCGTATCTTCTTTTGCGTAAGTGTCGAGCCATCCTTTCGAAACGCTTACATAGTCCCAATTTTTTTCATCAAAAAACCTCATAGTTAATCCGCAAGTGTTGCACATTCCGTCTTCTTCTTTTTTTACAACCTGATCTAACTCCATCTGCCATCCGCTGTAGTGTTCGTACTTTTCCAATGGTAAGGGGTTGTACTTTTCCGGAAGTTCGACCAGTATACAATCGAATGCCCCGCTAATCGGGCGGAAGAATGTGAATATCATTCTTCCGTTAAAGTTCCCGTGATGATCACTCTCATATGGGAATTTATCATAGTTTCTATACATTCTTACTTTCATTTTTCTTTCTCCCCTCTTTTAGTACAAATCATCTGTGGCCATGTTCCACAAATCTTCATTTTCTGTCTCTTCATCGGCATTTACTATGCCGCACCTATAGTACGTGTTTCTCTTTAACTCATACATCTCGTACCCCTGATCGTGTCTATCAAATCTTATTGTCCTTTTCCCGTCGGTCAGAAGTCTGCTTCCCAATTCAACCCCTTTTATTTTCCCGAGATCTTTAATCATTTTGTTTTCCTCCTTGTTTTTACTACTTTTCTTTTCTTGATTATATATTACAATATCATCTTTGATTTGTCAATACTTTTTCAAGTTGTTTATTATAAATTATCTTTATATCGTGCAATAAAAAAAGAGGGCGGTTTCCCGCCCAGTTAATTACTTAATTTGTCTATTAACCAGCCTGTCGCTACAGCTCCTGCGATGTATGACCATAGGTTTCGTTGTCGCTTCGCAAGTTTCACGTCATGCGTCAATTCATCGATTTTCTTGGTCAATCTGTCTAAAGAGTTCTGCAGCTTCGTTAAATTCTCTTCTGCTGTCTGCAATGATATCTCTGCACTCTGCAATTGTTTCTGCGTTTCTATCAATTCTTTTCTGCACTCTGTCAGCTGATTCTGCAGCTCGGTCAACTCTTGAGATGCTTCGGTCGAGTTGCTCTCCAGCCGATTTAACTTGATCTCCAGCTCGTTTAACCGCATCTGCTGATTTTGTGCTATACTCTTGAGCTTCTCGTACTGCGTCCTTTGCATCGTTACCGTTTCCGCCGGTGCCTGTGCATATGAGATAGACAAGCACGGCGCAGACAGCAAAGATAACGCAAGCAACAGCGATAATCTTTTTCTTCTCATACATTTTACACCCCGTTTTCTAAATACCATTGTGCTTTTCCGCGGAGAATATCTCCGCCAGTCCCGATCTCGCCCTGATCGCACAGCTGCTCTAAATCCCAGCGGCAGTCGGGCTCTCCGCTGTACAGTCCGTAACCGTCGTCATTAGCGGCCTCGCCGTGCGTCATAAAATGTTCTCTGTCAATCGGATTGTCAAAAACCTCGGCAATAACAGCAAACATCTTCGCCAGCGTTTCAATTTGTGCCTCCGTAGGCGGGTATTCTCCCAAGTCATCTGGACGGGCGTTATAGCAGCAGCACAGAGCAATTGCAATGCTTCCTGTGTTCCTGTGATATGTTGCCCGCGGCACCTCGTCAAGCGGCCTCGTGTAAATAATCTCTCCGTCTCCATCAACGTTAAAATGATAATCGTTAAATGTTGTAAAATACCGCCCAGCCGACCAGTGCCCGTATGTCGTCGCCGGCCACGGAAACTGATAAAAATAGCTTCTCTTATCAATGAGCTCTTGTCTAAATTCGGCTATTGTCATAAATACCTCCTATCTAAAACAGCCGCTAAACAGCGGCTATTTCTTGAGTTTTGCAAAAATATTATTATCAAGCAGCGTTATTAGCTTGTCTATATGATGATTTCCTGCGTCCCGTAAATTTTCACAAATCGACAATATCTCGTTGTAGCAGATATAACCGAACATGAATTTGAGTACCGGCCACGACAACGGTATCTCTATCGCCGATAAAACCGTATCAATCTGCGAAGCCGTGAGAATGAGAATTGTGAAGAGAATAAACTTTGTCAGAAACCCCCACAGCATGATTTTAGATTTTAGCCGCTTTGCACTGAACGCAAGAATTATACCGTACAGCTTTTCTCTCGTTGTTAAGTAATCGGGATCCATGCCTTTATCAACGAGATACTGATAACCGATAGCGAGCCAGCGTGTAGAGATGTCAATAATAATCAACCAGAAGTAAGCATTGAGCACAACCCCGTATGCACTGTTAATAAATGACAAGATGTACATCAGCACAACACTTACGACTGTCTTTGATTCCCATTTGTCCAAGAGATTCAGAGAAGTTCGGCAGAAGTATTCTGCAAAGTCTATCAAGTCTAAGACGAAAACACAGGTGACGAAACCGCCCCACCATACCGGTGGTTTGTTGTACTTCTTTATCTTTCTTTTAATTTTTTGAAAAAATGTCATGATGTCTCCTCGTTTATTCTGTCAAATCCGCGTCAGTCTCATGCTTGTTTATCTCGCTTGACCAGCTTATTTTCATGTATTTATTTCTTAGAGTAGACGTTCCCCAGATTGTAATATCGTCTTCGTCATTTACGAGTTTCCATCTATAGTCAACTCCTACGTGCAGCCACACGAACTCGACAGAAATAGACAGATAAGGAGACACCTTAATGTATGTATCTTTTATGCCATCCGACACTTTAAGTACAGTAATACCATCAGCAATGTTGAACTGATAGCTGTCTGTGATTTCGATAGACTCTTCGTTTTCTTCTGCTTTTATCTCCTTTTTGACGTAGTATTTTTTACCGTCGACGCCGTTAAAAGTGTACATGTGCGTGTCAACAACATCTCCGACTTTTGCGTAATGCGGCACGCCGCCGATATCCAGTTTCAAGTAATTGTTTCCGACTAATGATTTATCCGTCGTCAACTCGGCAATTTCTTCTTCTCCATTCGATCTAATGATTTTAAGCTTGTCCATTATTCCACTCCTATCTTTGCCCCATTAGGCAATTTAATCATGTTCCCATCAAAAATATCTGTTTTCTCCACATACTGCGATAAATCCGCGGCGGGCCCCGGCGGACCTTGTATCCCCGTGTTTCCTTTCTCTCCTTTTTCGCCTCTCGGGATTGAGAAATTAAGAACGACGTGACTGTTGTCGCCGCCATTTGTTACTTTTGCTTGCGCTCCCGGCGCTGTTGTAGTCGTTGTTCCGACTTCTACTGATATCGTCCCGCCTCCGCCGCTGCCACCTTTTTTATAAAGATACTCCAGGTCGTTTGCGATATAGTCTAAAATGCCGTCATTCCCCTTTGTGCAAAACGGCGTGTTTTTACCGAAAGCTCCAGGTTGTATGATGTTGTCATTCTCATCTCTTATTTCCGGGTGCTGGAATGTCTGCGGTTTCATTCGGATACCTCGGCTTTTTTAATCTCCAGCGTGACCGTGTCTCCGTAGTTCAGTTCATCCGTCTCTTCTTGAAGATTTGTCTGTATCGTCAGCATTTCTCCAGTTTGCGGATTGTGAAAGCTGAACGTCGTTAAAACTCCGTCGTTCTGCGGATAAGACACTTTTCCGTTTACAATGTAGTTTCTTTTCATGATTTTTTCTCTCCTTTTTTTAATAACCAGTTACATTAACAAATAAGATACAAGTTGCTCTGAATACTCCGCCCGGTATGTGTATATCGCCGCCAGGATTGAAAATTGCACCATCGGCTAACCAGTGTGCTTTTATACGGTTTGAACTCAACCAGTTTAGTTTTAATGAACTATGAATTACGACCTGCGGTGTACTTTTCTGAAATTCGTGCATAGAGAACATAATCGCCGCCACTTTCGCACACGGAAAAGTCGTTTCCGGCATAACAGCCGCCAGTCCTGCTGCGTCGTTGGTTGATATTTCAGATTTAATGTGACTGCCGACAACACGGAGATACGGAGTTTTACTATTAAAAACAAGTTTTCTTGTTTCTGGATTCCAAATGAACAACCCTGCCCCCGATGTATCAGAATAAATTTCATCGGTAAATATATACAATGTAACGGCGGCGTGTACCTGTTCTGCTGTCATCGAAACAGACACTGGAGCGTGCACCTGAATAGTCATCTTTCCGCCGTTTACCTCAGCTGTAACGTAATATTGAGAATTGTCGCAATAGATTGCCGGAATATAATTCATGTTGAATTCTATTTCATATTCCCAGTATCTCCAATTGCTTCCGTCTCCGCTTACCCCTGTCGGCGCTGGCAGCTTATCTACTTTTAGCAGCCGCAAATTTTTATACTTATTGTTAATGATAAGGCGCCGGTCTGCGTTGTAAATTTCTAAAAAGTTAATAAGTGCCATAGTATATCCTTTGCTTATGATTACCGTCAAAATCGCCACGATACACCCAGTTAATTTGATTTTCCGATGTCGTTATCTGCATTGGCGCTGTATATTCTGATGTTTCCGGAACGAAAAACACGAACAGTCGGTCATTATCACGGTTGTCGATAGTTCGGCTTCCTGTCGGTGTGTCAGCGGTAAAACTGCCGAGAATGCGGGTCAGTGAATCTGTGATATCAAGTATCAATCCTTTCTGTGGGTGATAAATCCTTAGTCCGGTAGCCATTACACATTTACCCCCAGTGCTATAACTCGGAAATTGTTCTCATCAAAAATTTCAATCAAGTTATCTTGTATTACCGTTCTCGCTCCGCTTGTAGCCGTTTCCAGTTTACCGATTCTTGCTGTAATTGCCGATAGACTTGTCACCGCCAGCTTGTCCGCTGTGATTGCTTTTGCGGCAAGCATGCGGCTCACTATGACGTTGTTATCTATGACTGTTTCGGCTCCAACGTGTAGATATCTACTTGCAATCGTCGTAGTAGTCGGCGATAGGTTAATCTGATTGATGACATCGCCTTTTTGCACTCGCAAATTGATAGCGTCGGTCATTTGAGCTATGGCGCTATAATTTGCTTTTGCAAGCATTAAATTACCGAGATTTGAGACAATTGTCGTTACATCTTGCTTTGCGATAGCACCAGCCTCGAGCTTCTGCTTGATTAGCTCATCGACTTTTTCAAGACTGATTGCCTCATCTTCAAGCATGTCTTTACTGATTGAGATTTTTACAGTAACACGACTTTCTCCTGATTTCTCTCCCTCACCGAACATATCAAAATATGCAATGGCTACATCATAGATCCCTGCGCCGCAAGTGTGACTGTAGCTGTTATTTTCTGTCTTGATTGTCTTCTCTCCGTCGGTACCGTTGATGTAGATGTTCATCCCTGCGCAGCCTTTCGGAATCGCTTCAGCTGTTAGTCCGAAACCGCCGATAGTACTCGTAAGCACAGGCGGATTCGGTTTTTTCGGTACCGGCTTGTTATACTGCAAAATAGCTGGGGTAGAGTATTTGCCGATGGCTGATTTTGCGTACAGATACAGTTTCCTGCTCCGTTCTGTCAGCGGCAGTATCGCCGACAGGTTGTTTGTACGGGCTAACAATCCCGATGTTTCAGCGCCGGCATTGTCATCTGTTCGGATCTCGTAAAAAGCGACGTCAGTATTCGTGACTTCTTTCCAATTTGCCGTGCAAGCCGCTCCGAAGTCTACACCGAATCCGTCGGGCGTATTCGGGATTTCCGTCTTAAGTGCGACAAGGATCTTCAGCTGTGGTGAGGTGTCCGGACTTGTACTTTCGCCCCATTCGTCTTTCGTACAAATAGCAATAAGATAGGTGTCACCGACGATGGCCTGTGGAATGACGACCTGATCTTTTCCGCTGCCGCCGAATGTCCATTCCCCATCGAAACCGAGTTCAGAGCCTTTCGTGCCCTCTTTTATGACGAGATCTTTTGCCTGCCCATTGCTTGTCTTGTACCATACGTCCCCCTGCAGATAGCTCTGCAGCTTGGGCGGCGTCCAGCTGACAACGATATCATAACGAGACACGCCGTCCGCGAGCTGTCTGTATCGGTTGTATGCGGTTAAATTCGTAATTGGCGGGATGTAGTACGGAGCTAATGTATACTCATAAGCTTTAACTTCGGATAGATCCTGATTGCCTGCGCCGAAGATGTTGTATGAGCAGAATTTTAGATAAATCTTTTTACCGATATCGTCTTTCGCGAAAGGTACTTTAAAAACGGAATTATCCAGCCTGACAAAATCTGTATCTTTTGCGTGCGTTCTGACAGTCGTATTGCACTGACCGCGGTACAATCCTGACAGCAGCCACGCACCGCTCGACTGCAGATTAGCATTGATATAACTCATACATTCGCCGTCAATCCAGCAGAGCGTGTTTTTCCGTTCGGCGTCCTGCGGTGTACCGCTAAGCAGTTGATCATTGCACGTTACAAATACTTGATTACCCGACGGGTGGTTCGGCATCGGTGACAATGGCTGTGTTAATTTACCGCACCGCGCAGAGCCTGCGATTTGTCCGACTGTCCGATAATTTGTGTTGTCGTCAGAGACATACACCGTGCAGCCGCCCCAGCCGTCAGCTTTGCCTTTTGCCGCAATCCAGAGCTCCAATCCGTCTGCTGTAAGATCTGCAGGCGGCTGGAAAATAACCGGGATGGTGTCCGGAGCGGTTTTGTTGTAGTCGATGTACGGACGATCTACATCGTGCACATCATACGTAGCCGCGGAATAGTTTCCCGGAGGCACGGATACCGCCGTAACCGTAAGCATTCCGCTATCGTCTTCGGTAACTGCAGTCACCCTGACCACTTGTCTATCAATACCGCTATACTTATCGGATATGCGCACTAAATCGCCCGGCTCTATTCTGCAGAAAGCCCAGTCAAGAGTAAAAGTATACTGGTTTCTTCCGTATTTATTCTTACGAGCGGCCATTTCGGCTACTTTCACGGCGCGCTCTTTCGTGTACACATACCGCGCGTTTATTGTATTTGCCTGTCGGAGCCCGTGATTCGCGATATCTTCTGAAAACTGATAAGCGACAGATTCTTTTTCATAGCTGTTAGCTCTGTTACTAAATTCAACAGGAAAACGATTATAGATATCCGCGGAGTCTTTCCGCTGATATGTGACAAGCGCTCCGTCGGACTGCGGAATGAAATCATCGGCGGTCAGGTCATACTGTACAGTCTTATCCGGCGTCCAGTTACCTGTAGGACGGTCTTCGGTTATGACAATTTTATACCGGTCGTTAGACCAAAAAATATGCGCATTAGTGAGTCCCGTTATCTCTTTAACAATGTCGCGCACGGCGCTCTCGTCGGCATCCGCCGGAGTAGAAATAAGCAAATCTGCTTCTTTGCAGTACTTCCGATACTCGTCGAGGTTTTCAATAGCGACATCGGACAATCCGACTCTGTCTAACAGCGCTCTTATGTAATCCGCGGGATTAACGTCGATACCATCTCCGGTACTAAGCAGCTTACCTTTTACTTCAAAATTGTACGTCGGCATAGCTGCAGAGTCACCCAGATCGATTACACCCGCCATGTACGCCAAACCGTTATACGGAAGTGATTTATCCGGATGATGCTGTACTACATAACTCCACGGCGACTGTGTAGATACGCCGTCAAAAAGCGACAGCCCTACTTCTTCAGATGGATAATTGTAAACTTCTTTATCCTTCCAGATCCTACCGATACCGGCTATTTGGCCTTCGCAGAGTCCGATAATCGTAGCTACGGAATAGGTATATGTGATGTTAGTTTGTTTCCCGCCGCCCTTACCCGCCCTGTGGGTCTCTTTGTGCTCGTGCGCGGTAAAATCATCATAATAGATAATATTCCCGCCAATACGCGTTGTGCCGTAAATTTCCGGAACAGCGGTACCGTATTCGGCAGTATTAACTGTAAATGTTGAGATTTTGTTAGCCCGAGTAACGATATTCGGACCCCTAAAAAAACTCATACTTTATCACCTCTCCATCTGTAGATGTACTTAAGCCGCGGCTGCCCACGGCGGTCATAAAACATGACGTCTTGCATTTCGGTAATTATTACGCCTTGATCAATCAGCGCATGAATAACTTTGCCGTGCCCAATATTTATTGCTGCGTGAGATATGCAGCGACCATACTTGTACAATAAAAAATCACCAATTCGCAGATCGGTGACTTCGTCACAATATTTTTGTACGTACCTTAGAAACCACTCTTCTGAATGCGATAAATGCCACATATTAGAGTATGGCGCGACGCTAATTGTATCCGATTTTATTATTTGTGCGCCTTCGAGCACACCGATTAGCAGCATACCGCAGTCTACGCCTACGCCCTTTACTTTTGCCGCATTAACGTGCGGCGTTCCGAGCCATGCCCGCGCTTCTGCAGCTATTCTCTCGCCGACGGTCATATAAGTATCTCTTTCAAAGGCACATATGGCGCCACGACCGACGCGTTATCTATATCGGTAGAACCGATAACACCCTCTCCTGACGTACTATACGCTTTCTGCGGATAGTATTTCCGAATTGGGAATTTCATATTCAGTCCTTGTGTTTTTGATTTTATAGACAGCTGTAGGTCGACGCCCCCCGCCTGCTTAACTTCGACATTCCCTGCGAAAAGTCCTATCGTGCCTAACACCGACACCCCGCGGAAAAAACAACGCCGCAAAGACAATATCGCCCCATCAAGAACGCCTTCGTGTGCCGCCTTGAGCAGTGGCTTGCTTTCTATCTTATCGTCAGGATCCGCGTTTATCGTGACTGTTAATGTATCTACCGAAACATCGCTCTGCAGATCTATCTGACTGCGCTTGATAAGCAGTGCATTGTGCTGATAGGTTCTTCCATTATATATAATGTCCTGATCCGTATCGGCATAGTAGTATTTATTTCCGTTTGACAGAGTCAATTCGTACAGATCACAAGATGTAAAACTTTTCTCCGTATTCAGATAGGTTTCTAAGTCAGCCGTTACTTTCTTCATCGTACTACCCTCAACTTGATACTTCCCGTCTCATTCCAATTTCTGAATATCTCGGTAATTCCGAGCCCGTCATCGTCAAAACAGACTTTCCAATAATACGTATAATCGGCCTTAACAGTATCACCGCTGGCTGGAGCTGTTTTAAAAACGATTACCCCGTCCGTTATCGTATAGTCAGTCGCCTCTACTTTTGTGCCGTTTCGGTAAACTGTAGCGTTTTCGATATACGCGGCCGGCTCTACATAGTCCCCGACTTGCATAACTGCTTGATATTTACCGGGGGAAATCATCGGGAGTTGTATGCCTTTTACCTGATAATCCTTCGGATCTAACCAAAGAAACGGAAGAAGCGCCCCTTTCTGCATCGCGCAAAAGCCTAATATTTTACGAGACTCTTCGTCGGTCAACCGTTTAAACTGTACACTGATTGTCCAGTCCGGATACAACTGATTCGTCATAGCCCGCCTTCGGCCGGAGCCTGTTTTTTTCACTGTTGTATTCCAAGTCTCTTTTTTAGAAGAGTTCCATGCCGCTTTTCGTATATCAGGAAACTTTTTTAAAATCATTTACCACACCCCGCTATTTACTGCAAAATTGCGATTGTTTTCATGCAGCGCCTGCTTAATTTGCTTGAGTCCTCCGCGGTTTAAAAAGTCCATGAAAGACTTCGCGTCCATAGCTGACACGGATAGATTTACATCACCACCCGCATTATCATCTACTCCGCCACCGTCCGAAAATTCCGGAGTAGCGCCGGCGTTAATAGCGTTTAACATCCCGACGCCTATGCGGTCTACTGCAGCCGAGCGGATAACGTACTCTCCTTTGGACAGCATAGCCGGAATAGAGTCGCTGGTACCAGTACCCGGGCCGGTAATGTATCCGCCTGCCGCCTTTTTTGTAATGCCAAACACCGTTTTATTGGCCATATCCGCAGGCGTCATACCGCTTGCCCATGTAGGAAATGCAGAATAAATCGCGAACACGCCGAGCCATTCGGTCAGTATTGATACCGCAGTGTTAATAATGTTCTTAGCAAAATCAGCCAGCGCTTCCTTTCCTGACTTTGCGCCGGTAATAAAATCCGACATAGCGCTGCCCATACTTTTACCGACATCGTTCATATAGCCAACAATTTTATCGTGCCACTGCTGCGCTGTGGTCAGCTGCTGAATCTCAGCATCGGCGGCTTCTGCTAAAGCCGCTTTGTACTGATCAACAAACGACTGCAGCGTCTCTCCTTTTGCTGTTAGCTCTTCTGCCAGTGCATCAGGGGTCATCTGTAGAAGCTTAGCTACTCCGGTTAAAGCATCTGCTTCGTCCGGATTAGAGACGACTGTATCAAGATCTTTCAAGTTTTCTTCCAGTGTCTTCTTGAGCTGATCTATTTTATACTTCGTACTATCGGGATCACCAAGTATTTTGTCTACCAGATTTTTTGTATTCTCTTCGTTGTTTTTTAACGCTAAATCAAACTGCGCCGCTCTTACTTTGGCCGCGTATAAACTGTTTTCCGCGTCTATCTGGTCGTTAATAGCTTTAATCGTCTTATCACGCGTAGATGCGTCGGTAATTTTCTGCGCGAGCTTGAGCTCATTCGTATATCCTTCTATTAACTGATCATGCGCATTTTTGAGCCCTTGCAGAGTTACTTGCAGCCCCTCTGTCTTCTGCTCTTCTTTAGTCATCATCTTAACACTGACCTGCGCGAGTTCTACCGCTGATTTAGCCAGTGCCCATTTTTGCTTATCTGCATCAGCATACTTTTTAATTAATGCTTCCACTGCTTTTTCTTCTTCAGACAGATGACTTTTTTTCAATTTACGAATCATTTCATC
>ERZ1035041.828-NODE-828-length-11917-cov-6.276682_pt1 | contig 11917 bp, 8 predicted proteins | sample MGYA00520684_ERZ1035041 | MGnify/ENA primary metagenome ERZ1035041 (study PRJEB33766, sample SAMN09781699) | gut metagenome | biome: gut microbiome | host: Homo sapiens | place: Madagascar | study: EMG produced TPA metagenomics assembly of the PRJNA485056 data set... | reverse complement strand
AAAATACATTTGACATTAATTTACTATGATGGAAATCGGTGTTAATATAAGAAACGCTTATTTATTATTGAAAGCGGATTTTTTGAAAATATTTATCAATAAAGATGGGAGAGTGTTTATGAGCAGAATTATTAAAAATGTGCTGCCATACTGGAAGTCGATAGTGCTGGTATTTGCACTGCTTATTGTTCAGGCAGTGTGTGACTTGTCGCTTCCTGCGTATACTTCAGATATCATTGATACAGGTATACAGAACGGAGGCATAGAGCATACTGTGCCAGAAAAGATTACTAAGGAAGAATTTGACACTGCGAAGCTTTTTATGACAGAGGAAGAAGTACAGCTGTGGGAACAGTCATATTCTTATAATGAAGATGATAATGTCTATGAATTAAGTGTCAAAGGTTCTAAGAATAAGACTGATTTAGATGACACACTTTTTACAGCGCTTATAATTAACAACCAGATGTCTTCAGTGACTGAAAGCGCATTCAAGAGTCGTATGGCAGAGCAGATGCATGTAAGTGAGGAGCAGCTGTCCAATGTTTCAGTAGAAGATATTGGAAAGTCTATGGGTGTGGAACTCACTACATTTACGCAGATGATGGAAGATGCAGATGGCAATGAAGTTGAAACTACATGTGTGGATATGAGACAGATAGTGAAGGCAATGTATAGTGCAGGGGCTATGAGTAAGGATGATATCCTTTCTATGCGAAGTGAATTCCAGAAGACTATTGATACTATGGGAAAGACTCTTGTTTCGTCTATGGGTGTTGCTTATGCAAAGAGCATGGATGCCAAGGCAGGAATGGACATGGATTCTATTCAGACTAAGTATCTGTGGGCAGCTGGTCTTAAGATGGTTGCCATGGCACTTCTTATGGCGGTTACTTCTGTATGTATAGGCTTCCTTGCATCAAGAGTTGGTGCAGGCGTTGCAAGAGATATGAGAGGAAAACTGTATTCTAATGTCATGGGATTCTCTAATGCTGAGATGGACAAATTCTCTACAGCATCACTTATCACAAGAACAACTAATGATGTACAGCAGGTTCAGATGGTTACGGTTATTATGCTGAGAATGATTCTGTATGCACCAATTCTTGGTGTTGGAGGAATTATAAAGGTTGTTGGAACGGGAGCCGGCATGGGCTGGGTTATAGTTATGGCTGTTGCGGTTATCATTGCATTTGTAATGCTTCTTATGGTAATTGCGATGCCTAAGTTTAAGCTTATGCAGAAGCTGGTTGATAATGTCAATCTTGTATCCAGAGAGATTCTTACTGGTCTTTCTGTAATAAGAGCCTTTGGAAGAGAGAAGAAGGAAGAGGAAAGATTTGACGAAGCTAATAAAAAGCTTACTAAGACTATGCTTTTTACTAACAGAACAATGACATTCATGATGCCAAGCATGATGTTTATTATGAATGGTTTATCAGTTCTTATCGTGTGGGTTGCTGCACACAGAATTGATGCCGGAGTTATGCAGGTAGGTTCTATGACTGCATTTATAACATATTCGATGCTCATAGTTATGTCATTCCTTATGCTTACAATGATGTCTGTAATGCTCCCAAGAGCGATGGTTGCAGCTGACCGTATAGATGAAGTTATTAATACACATTCTTCAATAGAAGACTCTGAGAATCCTGAGACAATTGAGTATGCAAAGGGTGTAGTTGAGTTTAATCATGTTAATTTCATGTATCCGGGAGCTAAAGCGAATGCACTTGAGGATATTACATTTAAAGCAGAGCCGGGTAAGACTACAGCTATCATAGGAAGTACGGGCTGTGGAAAGTCAACGCTCGTTAATCTTATTCCAAGATTGTACGATGTTACAGGAGGAAGCATTACTATTGATGGTCATGATATAAGAAATATTTCTATGCATGACTTAAGAAGTGAGCTTGGTTATGTACCTCAGAAGGGAATGCTTTTCTCTGGTACTATTGCAAGTAACTTAAGATTCGGTAATCCTGATGCGAGTGATGAAGATGTCGTTAAGGCAGCACAGATTGCACAGGCAACTGAGTTCATTGATAATAAGGCTGAGAAGTATGACAGTCCTATAGCACAGGGCGGTACTAATGTTTCAGGCGGTCAGAAGCAGAGACTTTCGATTGCCAGAGCAATAGCAAAGCACCCAAGAGTGTTTATATTTGATGACAGTTTTTCAGCACTTGATTTAAAGACTGATGCAATTCTTCGTAAGGAGCTTGCTGCAAATGTGTCTGATGCCACTGTTATTATTGTAGCTCAGCGAATCAGCACAATCCTTCATGCAGATCAGATTCTTGTTATGGATGATGGTAAGATTGTTGGTAAGGGAACGCATGAAGAACTTATGAAGACATGTGAGACATATCAGCAGATTGCAAGTTCGCAGCTTTCTGCTAAAGAGCTTGGAAAGGAGGCCTAGTCAGTATGGAAGATAATAAAAATATCAAAATGCCACCGAAAAGAAGAATGGGACCTCCGGGAAGAGGAATGGCACCCGTTGAGAAAGCCAAGGATTTCAAAGGATCAATAGGAAAGCTTATAAGATATATTGGAAGCTATAAGATTGCGATAATATTTGTTGCAGTTATGGCTGTATGTTCAACAGTATTTTCTGTTGTTGGTCCGAAGGTTCTTGGTAAGGCAACTACAGCTCTGTCAGAAGGTCTTGTAAAGAAAATTGGTGGAACTGGCGGAATTGACTTTGGAAAGATTGGAACAATTCTTATATTCGTGCTTTGTCTGTATGCCGCAAGCGCAGTATTTAACTTTGTACAGGGCTGGATAATGACAGGCATTACACAGAAGGTCTGCTACAGATTAAGAAAAGAAATCAGCGAGAAGATTAATCGTATGCCTATGAAGTATTTCGAGAGCAGGACATATGGTGAGGTGTTATCAAGAATTACTAACGATGTTGATACGCTTGGAATGGGACTTAACCAGAGTATTACAACAATCATTACATCTTTAACTACTATGATTGGTGTTCTTGTCATGATGTTAAGCATTTCACCACTTATGACACTTATTGCAATTATAATTCTGCCAATATCAGTCGGACTTGTTTCTTTCGTTGTTAAGAAGTCACAGGGATATTTCAAAACACAGCAGGAGTATCTTGGACATATTAACGGACAGATTGAGGAGACTTATGGCGGACACATGATTGTTAAGTCATTTAATAAAGAAAAGGATATGGTTGATTCATTTAACAAGACTAATGATGTCCTCTATGGTTCAGCATGGAAGTCACAGTTTCTTTCAGGAATGATGCAGCCAATCATGATGTTTGTAGGTAACTTAGGTTACGCATGCGTCGCATTAACCGGCGGTCTTCTTGCTATTAAAAATGTTATAACAATCGGTGATATTCAGGCATTTATCCAGTATGTGAAGAATTTCACGCAGCCCATGCAGCAGATTGCACAGGTGCTCAATCAGGTACAGTCTATGGCAGCAGCTTCTGAGAGAGTATTTGAATTTCTTGATGAAGAAGAGGAAGACCAGACTGTTAAGAATCCTGTTTCTACAGAAGGAATTAAGGGCGAGGTTGATTTCGAGCATGTAAGATTCGGATATAATGAGAATCAGACTATCATCAAGAATTTCAGTGTAAATGTTAAGCCTGGACAGAAGGTTGCTATCGTAGGACCGACAGGTGCAGGTAAGACCACTATTGTTAAGCTGCTTATGAGATTCTATGATGTTAATGATGGAGCAATTCTTGTTGACGGACATAATGTTAAGGATTTTAATAGAAGAGAACTAAGAGACGCATTTGGAATGGTTCTTCAGGATACATGGCTCTATAAAGGTACAATTATGGAAAATATCAGATACGGAAAGCTTGACGCAACTGATGAAGAGGTTATTGCAGCAGCTAAGGCAGCTAACGCACATCACTTTATTGAGACACTTCCGGGTGGTTATGACTGTGAGCTTAACGAGGACGCAAGCAATGTTTCACAGGGACAGAAGCAGCTCCTTACAATTGCAAGAGCAATCCTTGCAGATAATCCAATTCTTATTCTTGATGAAGCAACATCTTCTGTTGATACAAGAACAGAGGAGAGAATTCAGAAGGCTATGGATAATCTGATGAAGGGTAGAACAAGCTTTGTTATTGCCCACAGACTTTCAACTATCAAAGATGCTGATGTGATACTTGTTATGAAGGATGGAGATATTGTTGAGCAGGGAACTCATGATGAGCTTCTTGAGAAGAACGGTTTCTATGCGGACCTTTATAATTCGCAGTTTGAGCAGGCTTCTTAGTGTGATAATATATGTTAGTGAAACGGCAGAAAGAAATTTCTGTCGTTTTTTTAAACATTTTGCTATAATAAAATTATTGATTGGTTAAGTGAAGAGGACAATGCATGAATATATTAATATGTGATGACGATAAGCTTTATGTTGATATGATAAGAAAATATGTGGATGAATTCTTTGATGAACATAAGATAACTGATTACAAGGTTTATGAATATAACAGCGGTGATGAAGCAGCTAAGAATACGGATAAGATTGACATAGCATTTCTTGATGTTGAGATGCAGGGTATTAATGGCATTGAAGCAGGAAGATGTCTAAGAAACAATAACAAGCATATTGTGTTATTCATAATAACCTCCTATATGGGTTATCTTGATGATGCAATGGACGAGGGCGTCTTCAGATATATCAACAAACCACTCGAAAGACCTGTAATTATGCGCGGTCTTCAGAAAGCATTATTATTGTGCAGCAAGCATCAGAGTAAGAAAGTTAATATAGAATATAACGGTAACAATACAATTATTGAACAGGATTCGATTATATGCATAGAGTCACTGGTCAGAAAAAGATACATCCGTACAGATACAGAGTCATATACAAGCCTTAAAAGTCTTTCTTATTGGCAGAGTGTTCTGGATGAAGACAAATTCTTTCTTGTTAACAAATCATGTATTGTGAATATTGACAGAGTAATCAGGTTTACGGATAAACATGTTGAGCTTAGAGGAGTTGCAAAGCCAGTTGATTTATCTAGAGAAAAGAGAGCAGCATTTAAGCAGAAAATGCTCCTATATCTTGCTGGACAGGAGTGATTTTTATGGAAATAGTAATGGTGATTAGTAACGCGTTTGCACATATTGTTGAAGCTGTAATATTATGGATAAGCATGTCGCAGATGTATGAAGCAAAATACAGACAATTGTTTACAGGGTGCTTAATTTTCTTAGGACATGGTTTAATGTTTGCGGTATTTCTGAATAGTAATATATATGCAATAACAATTGTTAATTTAGTGGTTTACATATTTCTTATTATGTTCCTGTATGATGTTAATAAAAGAACCGCAATATTTTGGGGCGTTATACTTATAGCTATGATGGCATTATCAGAATTGATAATGTTTTTTACAGTAAGATATATTGTTGGAATTCATAATGCAGGAGAAAATAATGCGGCAGATATAATATTTATGGGTTGTTTATGTAATATATTTTACTTTTTAATAGTGCAGGCATTGGTATTTATAAGAAAGAGAAGTGTGGTTTTTGATAGGAATGATATGTCAAAGATTCTTTTAATTGGTTCATTAACAACATCCTTAATAGTTTTTATGACATATTATATTATTGGAACAACATGGAATTTGCATAGGAAAGAAACTGTATGGATGATGATAAGCTCTGTGGGTTTAGTATGCTCAGATATATTGATATTATGGACTAATATAAGAATTGATGAGCGAAATGCTGAGAATGAACGTATTAAGATTCAGTTAGAGCAGGAAAAAGCAGATGCGAAATATTATAGGTTAGAGAATGAGAAGAATGAAAGTCTTGAGATATTAAGACATGATATGAACAATCATCTTAATACTATGCTTGATATGCAGGCTGATGATGATCTCAAGAAATATATTATATCAATAATGGAACAGTATGATATAAAGAAGCGAACCACATTTTCTAACAATAATGTACTTAATGGATTAATAAGTGAGTATACAGAAAAATGTTATAATCAGAACATCGACTTTGTTGTAGATATACGTCCTGGTACAATAGATGACATAGTTGCTACAGATATAGTAGCTTTGTTTGGAAATATATTATCAAATGCATATGAAGCAGCAAAGCATTGTTCAAAACTGGACGGAAGATATATTGAGTTAATTGTTAAAAGAAAGAATGAAACTATATTTATAAAATGTGTTAATTCATATTCACTTCCGCCTAAAATAGTAAAAGGTAAGTATATATCAATAAAGCAAGATACCGATAAGAAACATGGATATGGAATGAAGAGTATAGAAAAGATTGTTGATAAATATAAAGGTAGTCATATTGAGCAGTTTGATGAACAGGAAAATGAATTTACTATATCGATAATGCTTATGAGATAAATCAGAACCACCGGCTTAGCTGGTGGTTCTGATTTTATAGTGAAGCAACAAATACTGCTGGTGTTATATTATACTTTTTCTTAAATAACTGTATGAAATGGCTCTCATTGCAAAAACATAGAGTGTAACTGGTTTCATTAATAGACATTCCATAAGAAAGCATGTTTTTTGCTTCTTCAAGTTTTTGGTTGAGTATATATTGATGAAGCGGAATTCCGATCTCTTTCTTAAATGCCTGTGAAAGGTAGTCTCTTGATACATGGAATGTGTGTGCAATATCTTCTATTTTCAGCCTGCTGTGAAGATTAACATGGATTAAATGTATGCATCTGTTGATAAGCGGGCTGTAACATTGTGGAATTTTATTTTCTTTCACTTTTGTTACAAGTTCGATGGCTTTTTGGCTCAGATATTCTATGCATTCATCCATTGTAGGCAGCAAATCAATTCCCTGAATATATTCATCACTTAATTGGTAGGCTTCAGTTTCATCAAGTCCCCCAAGTATAGCATAATGTATTGCAACCGCGATGGTTGAAACAGCCCAGTAGTGTATTTCAGTTGAAAGGTTATCAGACATATGTCCAATAATAAGACCTGATTTTTTATATAGTTCAAGAGATGTTCTGACACCATTAATATTACCGTTTTTAATAGCCGTGAATAACATAAGTTCATATTGGAAAGCTGAGTGTGTTTTGCCAGTTTCGCGTGCGTTATATATAAAGTTTTTGGAAGAATCCAGAAATTCATAGCTGATTTTTGTATCATTCTCTGACATTATTTCTCCAATCATATAACAATTAATATAAATGTTGTTACATTTATATTATATAATAAAAATGATATATCACAACATAAATTTAATATAGATTATCAATAATAAATGATATTGTGAGCATAGATAAATGGGCGTGAATGGAGGTTATTATATGGGGAAAAGTCTGAATGAAAAGTGCAGGCTTGTGACGGGACATGGAGCATGGCATATAGGTGATATTCATGTGTCTGATGGACCTCACGGAATACGTGCACAGGAAGATGGAGCAAAGAATAACGACAGTTATGAAGCAACCTGTTTTCCTACAGCCAGCAGTGTGGCATGTTCATGGAATACAGAATTAATTGGGAAAATGGCAGAAGGCCTTGCAAAGGAAGCAAAGGAATTAGGTGTATCTGTAGTCTTAGGACCGGGTGTTAATATTAAGCGTTCTCCTATGTGTGGCAGAAATTTTGAGTATTATTCGGAGGATCCTTATCTTGCAGGGGAGCTTGCAACAGCCTATATTAATTCAATGCAGGAATGCGGTGTTGGAACATCCTTAAAGCATTTTGCCGGTAACAGTCAGGAAACACATAGAATGACATGTAATTCAATGATAGATGACAGAGCATTGCATGAAATATATCTCAGGGCATTTGAAAAGGCTGTAAAAATGGCAAAACCGGCAACGGTTATGGCAAGTTATAATTATCTTAATGGAATTTCTGCCTGTGAAAATAAATATCTGCTTACGGATATTCTTAGGGATGACTGGAAATATAAAGGGCTGGTAATGAGTGACTGGGGTGCATGCGTTAATCTTAAGGAATGCATATCAGCCGGAATGGATGTTGAAATGCCGGATAGTTGTGGCAATCATTATGAAGAAGTACTCGATGCAGCAAAGAATGATGAAGAATTTGCCGACAAGTTAAATCGTGCCGTAGAAAGAATAGAAAATTTAAATAGCAGATACAGAGAAAATATTATACCAAAAGATAAAAAGAAACAGGTACCTGATTTCATAAGAAAAGATAATCATGATCTTGCAAGACAGATAGCAGAAGAAAGCATTGTATTGCTGAAAAATGATAATTTTCTCCCGCTTTCCAATATAACAGAAGTATTGTTGGTTGGAGAATTGGCAGCAAATCCAAGGATACAGGGTGGAGGAAGCAGTCATATTAATACATCATCTATAGATATATTTGAAGAGCAGTTTAGAAAATATGGTGTGAAAGCAAGATATGTACAGGGGTATAAAGCAACAGCTTTTAAATGCAGTAAGAGGTTGGAAGAAGAGGCAGTAAATGCGGTTAAGGCGGCCTGCAAACAAAATATACCTGTTCTGTTTTTTGGAGGGCTTACTGATATTGCTGAAGGTGAAGGATATGATCGTGAAAGTTTTACCCTCCCATACAATCAGATACATCTTCTTGAAAAACTTTTGAAAATTGATAAACGGATATGCTTTATATCATTTAGCGGATCACCTTATGATATGGAAATACCTTCAAAATGCATTGCATTGTTACATTTGTATCTGGGTGGAGAAGCAGTAGCTGATGCTTGTGTAAAAATTTTAATGGGTATTACTAATCCTTCAGGGAAACTTGCAGAGAGTGTTCCGTATAGTGAAAAGGATGTTTCTTGTTATGGATATTTTGGGAAACAGGGTGAACAGATAAAACATTTAGATGATGTGGAATATCGGGAAAGTATTTTTGTAGGTTACAGGTATTATGATACTTTTAATGTTCCGGTAAGATATTGCTTTGGATATGGCTTAAGTTATACTAGTTTCAGATACACTGATTTAGTTATACATAGAGATAACAATAAAGTAAGTATATCATTTCAGATTGAAAATGTTGGAAGTATGCCTGGAAGTGAAGTTTCAGAAATTTATGTTGTAAATCCTGATAAAAATGCATTCAGACCAGACAGGGAACTTAGAGGATTTTCAAAAACATATCTTAATCCCGGAGAGAAAAAGCGGGTGGAAATAATACTTGATGACAAGGCATTTTGTGTATATCAGAATGATGAATTTCAGGTAATTGGTGGAGTATATGAAATACAGGTTGGTGCATCATTAAACGATATAAGGTTATCAGAAAATATTAGGGTAGATGGGCAGGATATCAATTCTCCATTAACTAGACAGGTCCAGATACCACTATCTCAAAATGACTTTTGCAAAATATATAAATATGATTACACGCATTTTTCTAATCTTCGACCTGGAGAATTTACAACTAAGAATTCACTTACACAGATGCAGCAATATTCTGGATATGCAAGAAAATGGATATTTATAGGAAATTTATTTGTCAGGTTAATGTATTTTCCAAAATCAATAAAAGATCCGGAAGCAAGAATGATGCTGGAAGGAATTATGGAAGGAAATGTTGACAGTCTGTGTAACCAGAGTGGTGGTTTTGTAAAAAAGAAGACTATAAAGAAAATAGTTGATTCTGCGAACAGGGGGAAAAGCGTATGAATGAAAAACTAGATGCAAGAACAAAATGGAGCTACTGTATTGGAGCAACCGGAAGAGACGCAGCGTATGCACTGGTAAGTATGTATTTAATTCTTTATGTACAGTATACGATGAATCTTACGAGTGCACAGTTTGCAATAATAAGTGCAGCAATGGTGGTCTGCATGGTATGGGATGCTATTAATGATCTTCTTATGGGAATTATTATTGAGAATACACATTTCAAGATGGGTAAATTTAAGCCATGGATTCTTATAGGGTGTATCAGTAATGCAATTGTAATTATATGTCTGTTTACAATCCGTCCAAGCGGCTGGGGATTTGTAGGATTTTACAGCCTGTTTTATCTTTTATGGGGAATGACATATACAATGAATGATATTGCTTATTGGGGAGTATTACCTTCATTAAGCTCAGATGCACACACCAGAGATTCTTTAGTAACAATTATGAGTGTTTTTGTATGTATCGGTCAGTTTTCAGTGGCAGGAGTAGTTCCTGTGGTAATTGCGGGAAATGCTGTAAACGCATACAGAATTGTGGCATTTATCGTTGCCTTGGCACTTGTTGTATTTCAGATGCTTACAGCATTTGGTATAAAAGAAAAAGACAGAAAAGAGCAGAAGGATAAATTATCACTAAAAGATATGTATAAAATCTTTGCAAGAAATGATCAGCTGGTCGCAGCCGGAATAGCCTCTATATTCTTTAATATTACATGCAATATTCTTATAATATTTGGTGTAAATTTCTTTTACATAGAATATGGATATTCGGAAAGTGGAAATCTGGTATTTTATTTTACTGTGATGTACGGATTGGGAATGCTTATATCACAGGCAAGCTATGCAACGCTTGCAAAACATTTTTCGAGAGAGAGAATTCTGAAGGTTTGTTTTGTCGTGTTATTAATTGGTTATGCATGTTTTATGGGATTCGGCTATATCTTACCGAAAAATGTGGTTCTTCTTAACGCAATTGGATTTATCATATTCTTTTTCCAGGGGTTAATGAATCTGGCTATAGTTGTTATGATCAATAATACAATTGAATATGATGAGGCAAGATTCATGGAAAGACATGATTCCGTTATATCTGCAGTACGTTCATTTAGCGTAAAGCTGGCTGGAGGAATCAATCAGGGATTATCTGCTCTCGTACTTATAATAAGTGGAATATATGCAAAAAGTCAGGCAATCAGTGCATTAGAGATAGATGTTAATAAGGGGACTCTTACAAGTGAGGGAGCACTGCTTAAAGCAAATGACTATATTGCAGAAATAACCTCTCAACAGGCCTTGATATTTAGAATGGGAATGATACTTATCCCAGTATTAGCATTGATAGTTTCTTATGTTATTATACGGAAAAGGTATCATATAGACGAAATTGAGTATGCAGAATTAATTAAACAGAAACAAGCTTGAAGAGATAGAAGAACTGCGGTATGCAGATGAAGAGAATTTTTTTACAGGGAACTGTACTAATAATACAATTCCCTGTTTTTCTTTGTCATACATAATATATGTAATAAAGAACAGAATATAATCACAATAGATATACAACTTGATATACTATATAAATGCCATAAATCAGTTATTACAATTATAATGTTGAGAAATAATAATATAACACCAAGACATTTGTGATAATATTTCTTTTCCAAATCAGAAACAGTATGATTGATAGATATAATAGGTCCTTTAATTATTAATTCCACATCTGATATTATGAGGGCACTAATTAAGAATAATGAAGGCTTAAGAACAGAGGAAAGCCATGCCATCATAATTAGCACTATGACAGAAAAAATCAGGCATGCTGTAGAAGACTGACAATGATAACCACCACTATATTTTCTTATGAGCAGAAAAGAAATTACTTCAATTAGTCCAATCCAAGTATTATGGGTGGCAATACAATATACTGTGAAAATAACTGTCGGATTAATAATCAATAATAAATATTGTATTGCGTATATGTATAATTCAGAGTCATCATCTTTAAGTATGCCTGATTTAATAAGCCATAAAGCTATGTGGCGAGATAAATTCTCTACCATTATCTTGTTTTCTTAAACTTCTTTAATGAAGATGGTTCAACAGGCTGGTGAATAAAGAAGCTTGATGAAGCATTAGCACTAGAAGTTAAAGTACGATTAAGTACAGCTGTTACACCTTTACTTAAAGTAGTTTTAATTTCTTTTTTCATAGTTTTTTCCTCCTTCTTAAGATAGTTATTATTATAT
>ERZ1035041.823-NODE-823-length-11956-cov-8.500378_pt1 | contig 11956 bp, 12 predicted proteins | sample MGYA00520684_ERZ1035041 | MGnify/ENA primary metagenome ERZ1035041 (study PRJEB33766, sample SAMN09781699) | gut metagenome | biome: gut microbiome | host: Homo sapiens | place: Madagascar | study: EMG produced TPA metagenomics assembly of the PRJNA485056 data set... | reverse complement strand
TGAAACGATATGCCGGTGCGGAGCAAATTGATACTATTATCGGTAAGGTAAAGGAGAAGGAACTCATGGAGCATCAGGCAAGACAGAATCACAGGTCTTATGGAGCGAGATAAACGAAAGGATGGATTGATATGATGGATGAGAATAGATTGGATAATATCGTGGAATGTTCCTATAACATGGATAATGGTTATGTTGAGGTGTGGTATGTTGACGGGAATATGCTTCGAATAAAATGTGAGGAGGTTGAGGCTGCTCTGCGGACGACAGAGCAGTCGCTGGCGAAGCTGCACAAATTGTTGGATAATAAGCCGATAGAGTATGTGGCAATGGCTTTATCCGGGGAAATGCAGGCATATTGTGATATTGAGGATGAAATGGTTAAGGGGATGTTTGGGACGATTGTGCAGGGGTATTTGAAGAAGGGGTACAATCGGGCTACGGCGGAGATGATGGCGAGGGAGTTTTTTCGGTATGAGAGTTGAACATAGATAAATTGAACTATTAGATAAAAATTGTATAGTAATAAAGATAAGGGTAATGGTCGGATGATTTGTTTTATGATACAATAATATAAAAAGTTAGGATTTTGAATCAAGGCTGGTATTGTAAGATGCAATTGTCATAAGAGGAATATATTTATTGACGAAATACTGGAGGATAGCGTAATGGTCACATATTATGAGTTGAAAGATTTAATTTGCAGGGTATTTGGGAATAGGCAAGATGAAATAGATGACAGTGATTTGGTATTAACAATAAGAGGAATACACTATTCCGAGCCAAAGACAGAATTTATATTGAAGAATGATGAGCTAAAAGAGATTTTCGAAAAGGTTAATTCTGCACAAATACATGGATTGGAGTTATTAGTCGAGCATAAATATGAGGTTGCTGTGGAAATAGATAGACCAATAATTCATACGATGGAATTTCCGCAGGTTTCATTAGATAAAGAAAATAATATTGAATATCAGATAGGATTATGTTCAGTTGAATATTGTGTTTTTCTTCTCATTACGTTAATTGAAAAAAGTAAACAGCAAAATAAAAGAAGAGTTATTTTGCCTACTAAGTTTAGACGTGGATATCCTTATCAAATTGATAATGAGAATGATGAAAAGGAATTAGATTGGAAAGAAATTTTAATTCGAATTATGAGAGAATTTTCGATAAAAATTATCACTCCAAACTATAGCAGTCTTGAAAAAAATAGAAAAAGAAAAGAAGCATATGTGTTTGAGTTTATATATAAAACAGAACAAGTTGTAGGTGAATATGCTGACATAGAAGATATACTTCCAACATTAGAGATGGGTAGGAGAATGGTAGATAGTGTTCCAAACACTATAGAGACAATTCCTCGAAGAGAATATATTTCGGATGTTGTTGATTATTATAGACTGGCTTTTTCATCTGCAGATCCATATATTAAATATATTTCATTCTATCATATTATGGAATATTTTTATGATGAGGTTTATAAGAGAAAAATAGTAGCTGATTTAATAAACAAAATTACACATCCCGACTTTTCATATAAGGATGAAGAGAAGGTATATGAAATAGCAACATTTGTAAAAAATAGAATGCATATGAATGATGAATCTGGACAAGGAGATGAGCTAGAGTCTTTAAAATACGTGCTAAAAGAATATGTGGATATAGAACAGTTAAAGAATAAATTGAATTCTATAGATCAGGATTCGATAATGTTTTATCAAAGTAACAAGGTTGCATTCTGTAAGGCACCAACAATCCCATGGAATGATTCAGAGGGGGTATATAATCAGATTGCAAGAAGAATTTATTATACCAGAAATTCATTAATTCATAGCAAAAGTGGTAAAAATCGAGAAAGGTATAAACCATATAAAGATGAAAAGGAACTTCAAAAGGAAATACCTTTAGTAAGAGTGATAGCAGAAATGATAATAATTAATTCGAGTAAAATAGTATGATTACATAAATTGAATTGTTCATTTATGGCTCCATTTTGGCTCTAAAAATTTTGGGCAAGGTACACAAAAATGCAAAATGTGATGAATATGAAGAATAAAAACACAAATATGTACCACGAAACAATCAAATAAATCTCTCCGCCCAAGAGTTTGAATAATTAAAAATTTCTGGAAAGCCTTATAAACAGGGCGTTTCCGAGCGAATAAAGTTCTATTTGATAACAAAATGATAACACTGGATATCTTTGTATTATTTATCAGGTATCCTGCGGTTATCGAGTAATATGTGTGAAACCGACAAAAAAGGTCTTACTGAATTGAGTGAAATCAATTTGGTAAGGCCTTTTTTCGTCGGCTTTTATTTTGCGCTTTTTGGATAGTTGTAACGCCACTGATCATATTCTTCCTGAGTGATCTCGCCGGATTTGAGTTTTTCTGCCTGTTCCTGCCATGCATGGAACATATCAAACATAGAAAGGTAGGTGGTTCCTTTGGATTTGTCCAGCCGGAGGCAGAGTTCTCCGTCAATCTCATCAATGTGAAGTCCGTAAAGGTCTTCTAAGGTAAATAAGGTATGCATCAGTCCAACGTAACTGTCAATATCCGGAACAGCCAGAGCATGAGGGGATACTTCAAAAATATCAGCCAGTGCGTTCAGGTATTTTTCTTTTGGACTGCGTGCCCCTTTTTCATACTGTGCAATGCGGACATCAGCCTGTGAATCACTGAATCCCAGCTGTTGCCCCAAATATTTCTGCGTGAAACCACGCAGAAGTCTGAAATGGTGGATTCTTTCGCCTATTGCCATATGCTATATCTCCTGTCTTTTTCTTGATAGGTTGAGTATAGCATATCCAAATAGTAGAGACAAGAAAATCCATACAAAAAAGTATGGGTAAATGTATTGAAAGTACTTGACCCATACAGAATAGTATAGTATAATTTAACCAATACAAAATAGTATAGTAAAAAGAAAGGAGAAATTTTCTATGAGTAAAATGTTTATGAATGTGAAAGAGGTCATGGAAGTCCTGGAAGTATCGGAATCCTACGCATACAAGCTGATGAAAAGGCTAAACAGGGAGTTACAGGCGATGGGATGTCAGACCATTGCAGGAAAGGTTGACCGGAAATATTTCTATGAGCAGTTCTATGGAACAAGATCGAATGATAGGAGGAATTAAGAATGACAATGGCACCTGGTATGTGATGATCCGGTATCAGGACTGGACAGGTGCAAGAAAACAGAAATGCAAACGAGGATTTTCTACAAGAAAGGAAGCTGCGGACTGGGAATTACAATTCAAATTACAGAAGAAAGCAAGCGTGGATATGACAATGGAAAGCTTTTGCACTATGTATGAAGAAGATGTCAGACCTTCTTTGAAGCAGAGTACTTGGCTTACAAAAGAAAATATTATTCAGAAAAAGATTCTTCCGTATCTTGGAAAACGTAAGGTATCGGAAATTACAGCTAAAGATGTGATGGACTGGCATAACCAGATGAGAAAACTGAAAACGAAGACAGGAAAACCGCTTTCGCCAACGTATCTTAAAACGATACATGGACAGTTAAGCACCATTTTCAATCATGCAGTGAAATATTACGACCTTAGCACTAATCCTGCGAGAAAAGCAGGGGCACTGGGAGAAGAAGAAGGCAAGGAAATGTTGTTCTGGACAAAAGAAGAATATAAGCGGTTTGCAGAAGAAATGATGGACAAACCTCTTTCCTACTATGCTTTTCAACTGCTTTACTGGTGCGGGATTCGTTCCGGTGAGCTGCTTGCTTTAACACCGGCAGATTTTAATTTCAAAAAGAAAACGCTTCGGATCAATAAGTCCTATCAGCGATTGAAGGGAAAAGATGTAATCAGTACGCCAAAGACAAAGAACAGTGTACGGACAGTCATAATGCCTCAGTTCCTGTGTGATGAAATGCAGGACTGCCTGAAATTATATTACAGCTTACAGCCTGACGACCGCATTTTTCCGGTAACAAAATATTATCTGAATCACGAAATGGAAAGAGGCTGCAAAGCGAGCGGGGTAAAGAAAATCAGAGTTCATGATCTCAGGCACCCGTATGTCAAGCCCACGACAAAAAATAAATTAGCTGCCAAAGCAGAAATCCCAAACTACCAACATGAATTTGATAGCTTGAGATTCCTGCTTTTTTGCTTGGATGTACAAGTAGCACATGATAAGCAGAAACCATATTCTTCAAATGTTACATATGTATCTTAATGCGAAAAATCAAAAAACAAGTGATGTAGTGTTATTTCTTGATTATCAAGATCCCTCATATGTTGTGAGGAATATTGCGGTTCCACATAGCGTAACTCCCGAGACAAATTATTTACTGGCGCAATTTTTGCAATTTCAGAAATAAGTTCGGCTACAATTTCGGGAATCTTACCACTTAACACATACCCTATAATCGAGGATTCTGATGACTGTGAACCATACCGTCCCGAGGTATAGTTTTTAACTCCTGTTTCGACATATCTTTTGATTTTATCTTTCTTGTGATTGTATAGATTTTTGCATTCTGCACCAAAATAACTGTTTGAAGTATTCCAATCACGAAAGCAAAAATCAATCGTGGGCTTGTATCCACGCTCTTTCTTTAATGTGGAATCTTGATATTGATGTACCGGTCCAATGCTGTTTATTCGTAGGATAGTCGCTCTATTTTCAGCGGTCCATCGCAACGAAATTTTCCCATACCATTCTTGCGTAATATCATCTTCTTCAGTATTTTCAGTGATGGTAATGTTTGTATCAGCAATTATGTCGTGATAACCCTGCCATAGAATCAATAATATTTCGTTGACTCCAGAAGGTCCAAGACGCTTTGCTAAATCATCTGGAACCGCTGTTGATGCTGTTATATTTCTTATACTGCTCATTGTATCACCTCCACGCCCTAGAAATATCTTCGAATATCTCATCTGCATCCCTGCAAGCAGCGGAATAGGTCCAATATTTACGTTGAGACGGCTTAATGATAAATATCCTATTCGGCTGGTAAATTCGGAGATTTCGCCTAATGAATATCATTTTCTGGTTATCGACCACTGCACCGTCCAAGCTCATGAGGATTTCATTCAACCTATCATCGCTTTTTGCAAAATTTAGCCCCCTATCGTTTTGTTGTCCAATATTTAAAACAAGCACAGACAATGGAGCATCGCCAAAATATAGATCTCCAGTTAACCCTGTACTTGCTCCAAATGTATTCGTCAATACCTCACTAAGGGAATCATAATACAGTTTGTAAGCATTGGGGTTCGGCCGTTCAAAGGATACTGAACGCTGCTTGTTTTTGAAATAGTCATATACATAGTCAATTACATCGTCTATTTGATAACTCTCATATTCTCTTAGTCGATACATATGGCGTACAAATTGTTCGGCTTTTCCATTTTTCGTTGGTGAAATCACCAATTCATCAAATATTTCGCATGCTTCATTAATTTCTGCCTCGTTCGGGCTGGGGATAGGTGTTTGCCAGATATCTCCTGCTTCTAACTCATCTCTTTCTACAAGCCATTTCCTATTTGTAAGAATATGATAGTATGAGAAAACTTTCGAGCCAATTACCACACTCAAGTATTTAAGCTTATTTATATTACCATGTATTCCTAAAAGACTATGGTTAAACACAGCATCATAATCTAGCACCTCTGAAAGAAATGTTCCATTTTTATGACTCTGTTTAATTATCAAGTGTGGGGCTACAAAAATTTCTCTGGCGTTTTTAACAATGCACTCAAAATCATCGAAATCAACTCTCGGAAGTTCATCGGATGAAACATAGTATGGTTTAAAGGATTTGGCTTCCACCATTGGAAGACCTTTGAAGTCACAACATTGGTGTTTCCTGTTTCCTCTTTTGAACCCCTCGGCAGTTGTCATGTGATTTTCTTCAATAAATGATGCCATAGGTGCAAAAGTACTTTGCATTTTTCCTATTAATTCAAGATCTCTAGGTGCTCCCCACATTGCAATTTTCCATATCCTATCGTCATCAATGATGTCACGGGGTATTCTACATATATCGGTAGGATCAATAGAAAACTTCCTAATATCTTCAATTGTGTAAATTGGCTTTGGCGTACAATAAACTATAGGCTGATTGATATCTTCCTTTTTAGGAGTATAGATAATGGCAGCAGCAGGCCCACTAGCGTGATCAAATAAGAATTTTCTATACACTGATAGATTAATAATCGCTAGGACATTGTTATCGGAAAACAGGTTTGCCCTATATGCCCTGCTTTTATCTGATCTATTAAAAAGCAATCCTTTGCTAGGCATAAGGAGACAAATAATTCCGTTTTGCTTGCACAACTCTGAACACTTGATAGAAAATGCCTGTGCAATTTGCTTGTCACCTATGACGCGATTTGCTTTTTTCAAGTACTCTTTCGTTTTTCCAGTAATGTTACTCTGCCAGGGTGGATTACCAATAATGACATCATATCTTCTGTTATTAAAAGATTTATCCTCATCGAAAAAATCACTTGAAATCAAGTTGTTATCTAGTAGGCGCGGAAATGAGAGCTTATCCCAAATGCTTCGTGGATCGAGGAAATCACACATAGCTAAGCTAAGGCTAAACGAGGCAACTCGAATAGCTTCTTCATTAATATCTACACCGAAAATACTGTTTTTCAAGAGAAGATTCAGTTGATCACAGTTGATTGTATGAACATCATTTTGGGACATCCATCTGCAAACAAGTCTTCTATATGCCTCAACTAAGAAAACACCCGAACCGCATGATGGATCAAAAAAGGATGTATCTTTATATTCGCCTTCCCACGGATATACTTCATCCATGACCAAGTTGACAAGATGGAGAGGTGTATAATATGTTCCCTTTTCATCATCTTCTTCTGACAAATGAAAAAACAGCTCATAAATACTGCTGATTAACTGAATGGGGATAATGTCAAAACTGTAAAGTGGCCATAATGTGAGCTGTTTGCTCTCTAATTCGCTATCACCTAGAATAAATGTGCGTAGCTCATTCAAATCATCTTGAGTAATAATCTCTGCTTCAATTTCTGAGACTTGCAGTGTATCACCATTAAACTTCTCTTTAAGTGTTCTGAATAAGTTATAAGTTGCCTCTTTACTGTTTAGAACATCGGTATACTGTTTCGCTGACTTCATAAAATTGCAATAAAAATCTTGCGGAAATACTGTTTCTCCGTTTGAATCTTTTCGTTCTTCCAGATATTTAATAAAAATTGACCGATTGAGCAAGGCGTGAACTACGCCCGTGATCGTTTCTTTACTTGTATCACATCTTTTACTGATTTGATTGATCAGCGTTCTGCGCATTATTCTCAAATTTGACATTAATGTGGAATCAACTCGGCTTTGAACATCGAATCTAGTCATGCTTTGCCGCCAATATTCTCCGCTTTCAATTAATGAGCGATGATACTTCTTTAGTGCAAGTCGCTGTGAAGCCAATCCATTAGTCAAGTTTAATGTTTCAATTATCCCTGCGTTAGGATCAAGGTTTCCGTTCTCAACGACTCGTGGTGTTTCGTAGTTGTTATAAATCAAAATCTCATCTGGAGTCACCACAAATAGCAGCGGAGCCTCTCCAAGATTCCAAGAAAGGCGATGTAACTCTGCAACTTGTTTTGCATCATATTTTTGGATAGCAGAAAAATAAATAAGCGGAATTTTAGCAATCCCGTTCTCATCACGAAGAAAATATACAGCGTCAATTCCTATCTTTTCATGAACTTGTGTATAAAATAGTCTTTGAAAGGAGGTCATGCTCTGCAAACTGTCTTCTGTAGCTAAACCGGTACTGCTATTTATATCGAGACATTCAAATATTCCATTTAGCAATTCACCCATACTTCTGCCTCCACATTAATTTCTAATTTTTTTAATTAATCACATACTGCTCGTTTGATACTTGGTAATGTAAATATAAAATCAAGACAAGTATAGAGCAGCGTTTCCATATGGTGTAATTGTCCAGTGATAAGTTCGAGCTAAAGTTTTTGCTACAGCATCTGGATTTACTTCTACAAACTCATTGAGAGTGCTACAAAATTTCGGCTTTACAAAAATCCCTCTAAGAACGCGCTGCAATATTCCTGCCTGTACAAGACGGTTCAAACTTTGTCGCACAGTCGCCGAATCAGCAATATCAGCGAAATCGGAAGTGGCAAAGGTAGTTCCGTCTTCTGCAGCCAGAATTCGTTTACGTATTTGTTTCATATATCCACTATCCAAAGAACCACCTCCTGCAAGATGTCACGAATATTATACATAATTCGCGACATCTTTTCAACATCTCTATAACCGTTAAGGTGCTTATTTCATCAGATAATACGCAAATATGGCAATTCAGTAGAGGTAAGCGTAGTATCACTTAATATTATTTAGAATTCAATCGCCCATTTGACGGTAATGTTTTTGTTTGGATATATTATAATTTCATTAATACAGTCCATAATCTCGCTGAGAGTGATTTCTTTGTAACTCGCCTTTAATAATTTGCGGAACACCTGGTACTGTTTTTCATAAGCTGTTTTGCTTGTGATAATATCATTTCGAATTACTTTCTTTTCGTTCGCTGCATCTTGGACTACTCGAAATTCATCTTTGCTGATTTCTCCGTCAACAAACCTTTCGTAATGACGAACAGCATTTCTAAAAGCCTCTTGATATTGACTGTCGGATTGATCAATCTTGTTATTAAGACGCATCAGTTCTTGCTTATACTGCGAATCTGAAATGAAATGCTCCTTTACATACAATTTTAATTGATAGTAGATAGCACGCAAAACATCTTCCTCCCGTACATACATACCGGTACATTTGTCTACACCTAAACGGTTTTTGGTAATACAGGTGAAAAAATACCAATCAGCATGATTGGTTCCATGTTTACGCTGCATTTTTCCTCCGCAGCACCCACAAATGACTTTACCCTTTAAAATATTCTCCGTTGATTGCCCGTGCTTGGCGATATTAAATGCTTTTTCCTGGAATGATTTTTGAATGGCATCAAAAGTATTTGTATCTACCAGAGCTTCATGTGTTGCGGATACAACTCGCTTTTCTTTCCCTTGTACAAGCATACCGGTATAAGTTCGATTGGTCAGGATATATTTGACTGACCTACTATTCCAGTTTCCGTTACCGTTATCATAATTTCCGGATAAACCGTTTGCTCTAGCATATTGAATTGGTGTTGGAATTTCTTTTTCATTTAAGTAGCGAACTATGGCGGTTATGCCAATGCCATTAGCTGCTAACTCAAAAATTTTTCGGACAATAATAGCCGCTTTGGGGTCAGGTATAAGTTGGTCATGGTTGTATTCTGCTTTTTGATAACCAAAAGGGGCTCTTGGTCCAATAAATATACCCTGCTGTGCTTTCATATCTAAAGTCGCCTCCATTTTCTTTTTAATTTCAATAGATACTTGTTCATTAAATGCGTTTGTTATTGGTACGCGGATTCTGGAACTGTAAGGACGTTCCTGGTTAGTAATACCATCAATCGTATCAAACTGATCGTTTACAGATACAAATCGGACTCTGTTAATTGGAAAAATGACTTCAATATAGTAACCGGTGATAATGTAGTCTCTTCCCAAGCGAGAGAGATCCTTCACAATGACACAGTTGATTTTGCCCGCAAGGATGTCTTCGATCATTTCTTGAAACGCAGGACGGTCAAACCGTTTGCCGCTAAAACCATTATCAATATAATAATGAGATATAGGAATTTGGTGCTGTTCGCCCCAGCATTCGATGATAAATTTCTGGTTTTCTATAGAACTGCATTCTTCTTTATTTGCAACTGAAAGTCGAATATATCCTACTGCAACAGGAGCAGAAGATTTCAGTCCTTCTGTATATTGATGTTTCCTGCTTTTTCGTGTCATGAAAATACCCCTTTCAATAGAAAAGGCTACGGCAAAAACCGTAGCCACTGGCAATATCATACCATATGTCATTTTTTGCTTCCACGAGTGAATATCCATTTGTCGCTTCCACGAGCTTAGACATAGTCATGTATCCCTGTTGATCAATATGGGGTATACCGCATTGGCAATCGGAAAAAGGGTTGGACATTCAGCAGAAAAGATTACTTACCGGTATGCACATCTGTTTCCGTCGGTACAGCAGGACATGGCAGAGCAGTTGGATGCGGAAAATATGGATAAAGAATTAAATGAAGTGGAAGGAGGACTTGCAAATGTCGGCTAAATGTCTGGATCAGCAGGGACGTTGGAGAAATAAAGTTGTAGCATTTCGGATGTCACCGGAAGAAGATGAACTTCTGGAGACGGCAGTACGGCTATCGGGATTAACCAAACAAGAATATATTATCCGAAGATTGCAGGAAAAAGAAGTTGTGGTTACAGGAAATCCCAGGGTGTATAAAGCTTTGAAGAAGGAACTTGAAAAGGTACTGGGTGAGCTGAAGCGTCTAAAAAAGGGAGAAGATGTGCCGGAGGATTTATTGGAAGTGATTCGGCTTATCACAATAACAATGGCTGGAATGAAAGCGGAATAAAAGAGCCTTTAAGTGTCGGCAAACACCTAAAGGCAGGGATTTGGTAGAATACTCTTCCAAAAAACTTCTATGAGTATTCTATCAAAAACCACTCTTTCTTTCAACGGGAAAATAAGGAGGATTTGATGGAAAACAAAAGAACAGAAACAAATAAAACAGTACAGAAAAGGTTGGAACCGGAACTGAAACTCATCAACATGGATACGGTGGAAGTGGAGCAGATAGAATGGCTGCTTTATCCATTTATTCCCTATGGAAAAGTAACAATTATACAGGGAGATCCGGGAGAAGGAAAAACGACAATGGTGCTTCAGATTATTGCAAAACTGACCAGAGGAGAGCCTATTCTTCCAGTTGATTCAACAAAAGATAAAAGAACAAATATTGATAGTGAAGGTGGTACGGTTGATACAGAAAATGCTGAAAACAATGCGTTACTACAACAGCTGGAAGCACCTGTAAATGTAATCTATCAGACCGCAGAAGATGGTCTTGGAGATACCATAAAACCAAGATTACTTGCTGCAGGTGCAGACTGTACAAAGGTCATGGTCATTGATGACAGTGAGCAGCCGCTGACGATGGCAGATGTCCGGTTGGAAGAAGCAATCATACAGACAAAAGCCAGAATGGTTGTACTTGACCCGATCCAGGGCTTCCTTGGAGCAGAGGTGGATATGCACCGGGCTAATGAAATCCGACCATTGATGAAACGTATTGCAGTCCTGGCAGAGAAATACCATTGTGCGATTATCCTGATCGGACACATGAACAAGAACAGCAATGGAAAATCATCTTACCGGGGACTTGGTTCTATTGATTTCCAGGCTGCGGCAAGAAGTGTCTTGATTGTCGGACGTATTAAGGATGAACCAGAAGTAAGAGTTGTGTGCCATACCAAGAGTTCCCTGGCACCGGAAGGCAAAGCTATTGCATTCCGTCTGGATAAAAACAACGGATTTGAATGGATTGGGGAATATGACATTAGTGCAGATGAATTGCTCAATGGAGAGGGAAAAGGACAGAAAACCCGGAAAGCAAAAGAATTTCTGCTTGAGATACTGGCTGATGGAGGTATGGCACAAAAGAAAATTGAAGAAGAAGCAGAAAAAATGGGAATTAAAAAGAAAACACTGAGAAATGCCAAAATGGAACTGGGAATAGATTCTGTAAAACGTGGAAATCAGTGGTATTGGATGTTGTCAGAGTAGAAAAAGGAAGATGGCAAGATGACCATATCTTAAGAATAGGGTATCTTGCCACCTTGAAAGGAGATCAGATGAAAAATAGAAATGTGCAGATTCCATACGAGTTATTCTTTCAGCTTTTGCAATATTTTTTGCTGGAGAATTACGAGAGCGAAGAAAGAATAAGGAAAGCCTACTAATAAAAAGTCAAGTACTTTTTGAAGAAATTTAAGAGTTGA